>Ga0209483_1002939_pt1 | contig 11471 bp, 12 predicted proteins | sample NGEPerA_FD_184508 | JGI IMG/M metagenome (GOLD analysis project Ga0209483, IMG submission 184508) | Arctic peat soil microbial communities from the Barrow Environmental Observatory site, Barrow, Alaska, USA - NGEE PermafrostL2-A... | ecosystem: Environmental > Terrestrial > Soil > Wetlands >... | reverse complement strand
TACGAATTGCCCGCGTTGGCATCATCGCGGGCATTGCCACCCGGAACATGCGAGGCACGCTCGGCTGTCGACGAAGGCCCGATCCTCACATTGGGCACTCGTTCAACACCAGCCACCTAGAGCCAAGGATTGACGCTGACGTGTATGGCGCCCTCGACGCCGACACCACCCGTCGCCTTTATCGCCGTATCGACGTCGGACAGACCGAATTGGTGCGTGCAAAGTCGCTGGATCGGAAAGCGATCGTCGCTCAGGTAACGCAGGGCCCGCTCGATCGAGTGGTAGCTGTGACCGCGATAGGCCCTCACCGTGACGTACTTACGCTTGACCACGTTGAACGGCAGCTCGAAGGTGGCGCTGCCAGAGATGAGGATCGTCGCCTGCCGATCCGTGCTCACCACGTCAAGTGCTGCACGAGTGGTTGTTGCCTCATCGTCGTCGCTCGTGTCGACGAACACGTCAACACCGACACCGCCGGTGAGTTCCATGACTCGCTCCTTCAGGTCCTCTTTGTCGAGGTTGATGGTCGCGTCGGCGCCTACTCGAGTGGCCATCGCCAGCCGCGCGGCCTCATTCGATCGGCCAGCGACGATGACGAGGTCTGCGCCGTGGTAGCTCGCCGCGATCGCGCAGCCTTGACCTTGCTGACCAGCGCCATTGATGAGCACCGTTCGACCCGGACCCGCTCCTCCGTCGATGCACGCCCACTCGACTCCGTTACTTAGCGGTACCGCGAGCGAGGCAAGTTCAGCCGTCACGTTCGCTGGGAGACGATGGATGACCGCGTTCGAGGGGAGGTACACATACTGGGCGAACCCTCCCCAGAGGCTAGGTGCCACGTCGACACCGGTATGGCCATAGCGCAATGCTCCGGGTGCGTCAGTGCGCCCCGCGGCGCAAAGACGGAAATCGCCAGCGAGGCAGTGTGCGCAATGCCAGCACGGAAGATACTCCTCAACCACTACGCGGTCGCCCTCGGAAAGGCCCCAGCGCTCGGCGGCTATCGATCCGATCCCCACGATCGTCCCCGCGTTCTCGTGTCCCATGATGCAATCCGAGTGAGCGCGTCGATATGCACCTGGATCGCTCCCGCACACGCCGGCGGCCTCGACCTTCATCAGCGCCCCGTCGATGGGCACCTCAGGCATCCGAAACTCACGCAGCTCGGTACTTTCAGGTGCGACCTTCACTGCAGCTAAGACCGTGTCGGACATTCAGGAACCTCCAGACTCCTAGAAACCACGGCGATATAAAGCGTTTGTCAGTCGGAGAACACCACGCTCGAATTCTCGGTGCTGCATCGTTGCCGCGAGCCGCAGGTGTTCGGCGCCAGCGATACTGGGAAAATATCATACAGTTATGGCACCGAGCGGCGTCGACGCCGCGCTCGGGGCACGCGATCAAGGCATTGCTTCGCCGAGAGGCGACCTCAACTCAACGCGCCGCGTCGCGTCGCTCTAATCGAGTCGATGCGCATACTTGCGATAAAGAGTTCTGCTGATGGCCGTCGGGATGCCAACTAAGTCCACTAGCTCAACGGTGCGAAGCTAAGACCAGTCGCCGCGGCGGCGCTAGGCGCCGCGTACCTACGCCTCGGCTACCGCGAATACCTCGAGCTGGACTCGCATGTCACCGTTCAATTTGAGGTTCATCGCGTGACGAGCGGGCCGGTCGTCGGCATCTGGAAAGAGCTGCAGCCATTCGACATTGATGGCGTCGCGGAGCGAAGCATCACCAAGATGAATCGTCAGCCGAAGAACATCGTCGGGGGTCACCCCGGCGACGCGAAGAAACTCCAACATGTTGACGAATGCGAATCGGACCTCGTCTTCACCGCTCTCGGGCCGGTTCCCGGTCTCAGGATCGGTACCCTGGATTCCCGACGAGAAGACGATGTTGTCGATGCGAGCTCCCATCGGTATCGGGGACCCGTGTCTAGCACCCTTGATCTCGATCGTCTGCCTACGCCCGTGCGCCATCAATTCCTCCTGTGTCCAAAGTTTGCCAGCAACCTACTATCGCCTCAGCGGAACTGCATCACGATGCTAAGATGACCAAATGGCGAAGACGCGTACGACCTTGACGGTCGACGAAGAAGTGCTCCGTGCAGTGAAGATTCGAGCAGCCCGCACCGGCAAGGGCGACAGCGAGATCATCGAAGAGGCACTCCGACGCGATCTCGGCCTCGACCTCCTGGAACGAATATGGACTCGAAGTGACATGGGCGAAGCTGAAGCCGCAGCACTCGCCGTCGAAGCTCAGCACCGAACTCGACCGGCCAAACGCTGAGTCGTGCGGGTAGTCGTTGATCCGAACGTCATCATCTCGGCGCTGCTCTCGGCGAGCGGTTCGCCTGCGAGAGTGCTTCGAAACTGGCTCGATGGAAACTTCGAACTCGTTGTGTCACCACTACTTCTTGAGGAACTCGCTCGAGCGCTCGGCTACCCGAAACTTCGCGCTCGCATAAGCCAAGCCGAAGCCGACGAATTGATCGAGGTGCTCCGCAGGCAGGCCGAGATCGCAAAGGATCCCGTTGAACCCCCGCAGGTCCGGTCTTCTGATGCGAACGACAACTACATCATTGCGCTGGCGGCCACCACGCGATCACTCATCGTTTCCGGCGACCATCACCTTCTGGACCTTCGATCAGATCTGCCGATCTACTCCCCGAATGACTTTCTCTCCTACCTTGAATCGTCGAGCCGGTGATTATCATCGGCTCACGCCCGAAAGAACTCTGGACCGAGTGCCTTCTTTCCTGGGCAGTTCGATCTTCGCAAGTTTCTTCGCGGGCTCGGAGTCGACACGGTCGTCATCACGCGGAACGGTCCCCGACGTCTGCTGTGACGGTTTGCCCAAGACGCAGCTCAAGAACTCCCTCAATTCTGGTCATTGATCGTCGCCCAAACTCGACGACAATTTCGTTACACAATGCGGCCAACCGCCAGCGCGGACAGCGGGAGCAGGAGAACGTCTCCAACCTCTGGAAGATTCGCGAAAGTCGAACTACTCAGTGGCGGCACCATATGTCCGTAGCCACCAATGGGGATCTCGAACTGGCCACCAATGGGGACCTTTCTCACGGCCACGGACATCTTGCGAGGACGCTGACGAATCTGAAGTGAGACTTACTACCAGTTCTCGAAAACTGAGCGCCACGCCAGATCGATGCCGGCACTCTCGCCTCACGAGGGGTAGGGAAAGACTGCCTCGATTCGGGAACCATCGGAAGACCAAAAAACCTTGTGCGGGTAGTGACCATCCATCGCTAGGCGGAGTCGAATCCCTTCCTTCGTGGTGATCGCGGCAGAAAGGGATTGGGCCCTCCCCGGCTGATTAAAGACCAATTCGCAAGTTTCGAGCACCGCGTTGTACAACTCAGGATCTTCGCCGACCTCTAGAGCATCAAGTTGCTCCGTGGCTACCTCTGAGTAGGAGTCGCCAGATGTGAACCGAGAGCAAGACCATCCCTACCGCGAAGGGAGCCATTTGCAATACGACCCTGGCGACTTAATTCCCATGTCCGCCCATCTCGAGAGTTCGCCAGGCGGCGCGGACGACGGCAATATCGACCATCGTGCCGTCGACCTCGTCGCTGTAGACCCCGTTTCCCTTGGCGAGCTCGCTCTCATAGCGATCGGCGATGCGCCGTGCGCGCACGAGCTCATCCTCTGAAGGCGTAAAGACCTCGTGCACCGTTGCGATCTGGGCCGGGTGGATAACCGATCTTCCAAAGAAGCCGAGACGTCGGAGACGAAGCGAGGTCCGACGCAAGCCTTCATCGTCTGACCAGTCGCGGAATACCGAACCCGCGGGCGGTCCAAGACCAGCGGCAGCTGAGGCGACAACCACGGCACTGCGAAACGCGAGCAGCTCGAGCTCGTCCTCGCTCGGCTCGAGACCGAGACTGGCGATCGCGTCGACCTCGCCGAAGTTGAGACGCACGACGCCATTCGCCCGGGCGATCTCGCGCAGATTCTCGATGCCCGACGGGGACTCGACGATCGGTGCGAGACCGATCCGACCGAGCTCGAGGTCACGCGCTCGACAGACGTCTTCGACGGTGCGACGGACGAATTCGACATCTGCCGCGCTTTCGGTCTTGGCGACGATGAGCCCGACCGTACGTTCCGAAACCGCAGCGGCGATGTCGGTGGTGGTCATCGCGCCGCGCTCGAGCGACGGTGGGTTGATACGCACCCAAAGGTCGCCCGCGCCCTCGATCCCGGTTGCGAGCACCTTGGTCACGATCTCTCGCGCCACGGGCTTGGACTCGGGCGCGACGGCATCTTCGAGATCGAGGATCAGAGCATCGGCGCCGCGACTCCCCGACTTCTGGACCACCGATTCTTTGTCCGCTGGCACATAGAGGTAGCTGCGCGAAAGCTGCATTGGACGCTCCGGCGGTTCGGCGCTGTGATTGGGGAGTGATCCGAACGGTCGACAAGTTAATCTCCTTTTCGTGATCGCCACAACGCCGAGCTGCCTGAACTTGTCAACGCGCCAACAAGCAACCCTGTCGTGAGCAGCGAAGTGAGCGGCCCGCTCTCGGGCGTGCGAGTCATCGACTGCGCGACGATGCTCGCCGGCCCGACCGGCTGTCAGCTGCTCGCCGACTTCGGCGCGGATGTGATCAAGGTCGAGCACCCGAGCATCGGCGACGCCCTGCGTGGACATGGCGCGGTAAAAGACGGGATCGGCCTGTTGTGGAAGCAAGTCGCCCGCAACAAGCGTTGCGTCGGCCTGTATCTCGGCGACCCCGATGGGGCGGACGTATTCCTCGAACTGGTCAAGACGTCAGATGTCGTCGTCGAAAGCTTTCGACCAGGAACGTTCGAACGTTGGAACCTTGGCTTCGAGCGCCTGCGTGAGGTCAACCCGAAGATCATCCTCGTCCGGGTCAGTGGCTTCGGTCAGCACGGCCCCTATGCCAAACGAGCGGGTTTCGGCACGCTTGCCGAGGCGATGAGCGGATTCGCCGCGATGACCGGCGAGCCGGACCGTCCGCCGGTGTTGCCGCCGTTCGGCCTCGCCGACGGTGTTGCCGGGATGATGGTCGCGTACGCGACAGCAAGTGCGTTGTTCAATCGCGACGCGCGTGGCGGCACGGGGCAGGAGATCGACATCTCGCTGCTCGAACCGCTGATGATGATCCTCGGCGCCCAGTCGACCGTCTACGACATGTTCGGCGAAGTTCCGCCGCGAACGGGCAATCGCTCGACCAATGTCGCGCCGCGCAACACCTACCGGGCCAAAGACGGTGGCTGGATCGCGATCTCGACGAGCGCGCAGAGCATCGCCGAACGCGTCATGCGCCTCGTCGGACATCCTGAGGTCATCGACGAACCGTGGTTCAAGACCGGACTCGGTAGGGCCGAGCACGTCGAACTGCTCGACGACTATGTCGGGTCATGGATCGCAGTGCGAAGCCGCGACGAAGTCGTGCAAGCCTTCACTGCAGTCGAGGCGGCCGTCGCACCGATCTATGACATCAGCGATCTCGTCGAAGACGAACACGTCATCGCTCGCGAGGTGTTCGTCCGCATTCCCGATGAGGACTTCGGTGATATCACGATGCAGAACGTCATCGCTCGCCTGTCGGAGACCCCGGGCTCGGTCGCCTATGGCGGACGCGGGCTCGGTGCCGACACCGACGCCATCCTCGCGGGTGAGCTCGGGATCGACCAGGAGCGTCTGTCGGATTTACGAAAGCGCGGGATCGTCGCGTAAACCCAGTATGCCGGTCGACAGCCACCGGGCTCACACCGGGAGTGTCGGGATCTCGTGGCTGATGGTGAGGAGCCCGTCGAAGCTCCCATTGACGAGCACTTCTGGACTCAACTGTTTCGATTGCCGCCTCGGCCACGTCGCCCTTTTGGAAGGCGACGTGGCCGAGTACCGTCAGCTGCTCAAGAGACATCCCGTCTGATCGTGAATCTGGTGCCGGCAGCGGCGAACGCCACTCCGTAAGCGACGAAGAGCAGCGCCCCTCCCCACATCGGTAGCAAGCCATCGCCGGCAACCCGATTTGCAAGAGCGCCCGCTGCACCGCCGGGTGTCCATTTGCCAATCTCGTGGGCGAAGGTGACGAGCAGACTGTCGACGATCGACACCCACGCGAGAGCAATGATCACCGCAGCCATCTGATTTCTGATCAGCGAGCCCACTCCAACACCGACCGTCGCGTAGATCGTCGTCGCTGCGATGCCGCCGAGCAGAACCAGCCCGACGTTGTGGCTGAAGATATCAACGTGAATGTGCTTGGCCGCAAGCCACGGCAATGCCACGGCCAGCGTGAGCGCTGAAGAGAGCAACGCCAGCGCGCCCCCGACGAGAGCCGATGCCGCGAGCTTGGCAGCCACCACTCGCCCACGATGTGGCGATATGAGAAATGTCGAAGTCGCGGTGTTGTGGCGAAACTCGCCGGCCATGATCAAGATGCCGATTACGAGTACCAAGGTGCTTCCCGCCGATCCTGCGGCCATTACATTGCGGATCCCTGCTGCGGTATTCAACGCGGGACCGCCGCGGGAGTTCCCGGCGACTGAGATCGCGCTGATCGCGCTGATCCCGACGAGGGCCAGCGCGGCTAGCGCGAGGCCGTAGATCATCCGAGTGGTGCGCAACTTCAACAGCTCAGCGTAAATGAGGTCCTTCATCGTGATGCTCCTTCGGTGATTGGGTTGGTGGTCGGGGTCGTGAGCTCGAGGAAGAACTCCTCGAGATCGAAGTGTTTTGCGGTCATCTCGAAGATCACGACGCCGGCGCCTGCGGCGGCGATGCCGACCGCCTCGGTCGTTGTCTCGAGGGCTACTACCGATTCTGCGGACTGCACCTCCGCGGCGATGCCTTTCGCCGCTAGCGCGTCGCGAAGCACTTGCGCCTGCGGCGTTCGCACCCACACGCCCGGCTTTGTGCGATCCGCCAGATCAGCGAGCGAGGACTGAGTGACGAGGCGTCCCTTAGCAATGATGACGACGTCATCGACGGTTTGTGCGATCTCGGCGAGCAGATGGCTCGACACGAGGACGCTGCGCCCTTGATCCGCGTAGGTACGCAGGAACTTGCGGAGCCAATGCACGCCTTCGGGGTCGAGACCATTGGCCGGCTCGTCAAGGATGAGCACTTCGGGCTCACCCAAGAGCGCCGCAGCCAGTCCGAGACGCTGGCGCATACCGAGCGAGAACCCCTTGACACGCCGGTCGCCGACATCGGCAAGACCAACCTCGTCGAGCACTTGGTCGACGCGGCTTACCGTCAGGCCTGCGGCGACGCACAGGACGCGGAGGTGGTCGCGAGCCCGGCGGCCGGGATGGAAGCTCGTGGACTCGAGCACCGCTCCGACGTGCCGGAACGGGTCGACTAGCTCTCGATACGGCTTTCCCGCAATCGTCGAGCTGCCTGCCGTCGGCTCGACGAGGCCGAGCAGCATCCGCAAGGTGGTTGTCTTGCCTGCGCCGTTTGGTCCGAGGAAGCCGGTGACGCTGCCTTGTGCAACCTCGAAGTTGAGATTGTCGACAGCGACGACATTTCCGAAGCGTTTGGTCAGGCCGTTTATCTGGATGGAAGTCATGACGCCACTCTGCGCTGCCGGTGTCGTTTCGACATCACCAGTGAGGCAGGTTCGCGACTCTGCCCAAAGACGGGTATTCCTCGAAGACGATCTCTGTCTCATGGGGGAGGAAGCGAAGAACCCCCTCGATTACGGTCGACCCATGACAACCGCGCTCGACCTCGCCAAACAAACTCAGGCGTTGGTCCGGCGGTTCCCGCTCGCAGCCGACACGGCCCTTGCCATTGCTCTCGCAGTGGCCGTCCTCGTCTCACTCGCTGCTACTTACGACGAGCTTCCAGCGACAGATCAGTCGTTCAGTCATGGCTTCACGCTCGCCGTCGTTGCCTCGATGCTGGCCCTTACTCTTCCGTTGGCATGGCGAAGACGGTTCCCGTTTTCGGTCGCTGTCGTGGTAGTTGTCACTTTCCTCATCGCTCGGATCGTGGTTCATGTTCCCGAGGCCAACGTTTCGCTGCTCACGGCGTGGCTGATGATCTACAGCGTCGCCGTTCACGGGAAGCGGCGGCTTCGAACACCAGTCCTTGCGCTGTGTTACATCGCGATCGTGGCCGAGCTCGTGCGCGAAGTCTTCTTTGCGAGCTACGCGGGTGGGCCTTTGCTCGCAAGTGTCGTCAGCCTCCTCTACAACATGTTCGTAATCGCTCTCCCATGGCTGCTGGGCGCCGCTATCTGGTCGTTGCGAGATCGTCAACACAAGCTTGCGGCTCAGACCGTCGAACTCCAGACCGAGCGCGAAGAAAACGCCCGACAAGCGGTGTTCGCGGAACGGGTGCGAATCGCCCGCGAGCTTCATGATGTCGTAGCTCACCATGTGAGTGTGATCGGCGTGCAAGCGGCGGGTGCCCGACGCGTGATGGAGCGTCAGCCGGCCCAAGCAGCCGAGGCACTGAGTTCGATCGAGGCCTCCAGTCGGCAGGCAGTCGTAGAGCTGCACCGCCTCCTCGGGTTCTTACGGCGCGCTGGTGACGTCGATGAACTCACTCCCCAGCCCGGCCTCGCGCAGCTTGCAGATCTCATCGCCGAAGTGGGCCGAGCAGAACTGACCGTCGATCTGACGGTTGAGGGAGAAGCGAAGCTCCTCTCTCCGACCCTGGAGGTCTCCGCCTATCGGGTGATCCAGGAAGCCCTAACGAATACTCGGAAGCATTCGAGAGCGACGAAAGCAATCGTTCGGGTTGAGTACGGCACGGTGGCGCTAGAGGTCGAGGTGCTCGACGCCGGACCCGCGCGAGCGCCAGAACCAACCGGCACTTCGGCCGGCCACGGATTGATCGGGATGCGCGAACGTGCGGCCCTCCATGGCGGGCACCTTCGCGCGGGTCCTCGACCAGACGGCGGATTCGCGGTGCACGCGACCTTCCCGTTGAACGGTGACGCGGCGTGAACATCAGCGTGGTTCTGGTCGACGATCAAGCCTTGATCCGAACCGGGCTCAAGATGATCCTCGAGTCGGAAGACGACATCGAGATCGTCGGCGAAGCAAGCGACGGCGAACAAGGTGTTGTAACGACACGACAGCTACAACCGGACGTCGTGCTCATGGACGTTCAGATGCCGACGATGGACGGCCTCCAGGCCACTGGCCGCATCGTGCAGGAAGCGAGCATTCGGAGCCGAATAGTCATCCTGACCACCTTCGAGCGCGACGATTACGTCTTCGAGGCCTTGCGCGCCGGAGCCAGCGGGTTTCTGCTGAAGAACTCTCCCCCAGAGGAGCTCGTGCATGCCGTAAGGGTCGTTGCAGCAGGGGATGCACTGCTCGCGCCGTCGGTCACCCGGAAGGTCATAGAAGGGTTCATCGCGCGGCCGGCACGTCAGAGCAACGAGGCAGAACTTGCGCGTCTCACCGAGCGGGAGACCGAAATCCTGCAGCTATTGGCCACCGGAAAGAGCAATGCGGAACTCGCGGTCCATCTCTTTGTAGGAGAGGGCACGATTAAGACACACGTCTCGAACGTACTCACCAAGTTGGGACTGCGCGACCGGATGCAAGCGGTCATTTTCGCCTACGAGAGCGGCCTCATTGAACCGGGCCAACATTGAACAGACCGCCGCACTCGCCATCGGACGAGCAATCGAACCAATTAAAATGGCGTGACAACAAACCGCGACGGCCGGAATTCTGCACACTCGTGCCAGTATCAGACCGAGCCGATTCGACCGGTCTGCGCCTCAGGGCCAAGCACCGTTGTCACACCCCCCGCCTTTCGAAAGGTGGATCGATTCGCGCTATCGCCGTGCACGGAGCAATTCGCTAACAACAGGCGAGAGAGTCGCTACGAAGCGCTGGATCACTCCGAACCACCGCTGGATCACTCCGAACCACATCGCGCGCGGCGCGATATCGTTACTCGACTCCCCCGGAGATCGCGCTCGCGAACTGCGCCGCGTACAGCCGGGCGTACGCACCGCCAGACGCGAGCAGACCGTCGTGGGTCCCCTGTTCGACGATCTGTCCCGCCTCCATCACCAAGATGAGGTCGGCATCGCGGATTGTCGAGAGGCGGTGCGCTATCACAAAGCTCGTTCGCCCCATTCGCAGCGCGTTCATCGCACGTTGGATGAGGACCTCGGTGCGGGTGTCGACCGAGCTCGTCGCCTCGTCGAGGATGAGGATCGCCGGCTCGGCGATAAATGCACGGGCAATGGTGATGAGCTGGCGCTCCCCTGCCGAGACGCTTGACGCCTCCTCGTCGAGAACCGTCTGGTAGCCCTCCGGGAGGGTGCGTACGAAGTGATCGACGTGGGTGGACTTCGCGGCCGCGACGACGGCCTCCTCGTCCGCCGACGGTCGGCCGTAGGCGATGTTCTCGGCGATGGTTCCTTTGAAGAGCCAGGCGTCTTGGAGAACCATTCCGGCGTTGGAACGCAGCTCTTCGCGCGTCATCGAGGCGATGTCGACGCCATCGAGGGTGATGCGACCCGAGTCGACTTCGTAGAAACGCATCAAGAGGTTGACGAGGGTCGTCTTCCCTGCCCCCGTCGGACCGACGATCGCAACCGTCTGTCCGGGTTCGACACGTAGCGACAGGTCCGAGATGAGTGGCTGGTCGGGGACGTAGGAGAAGGAGACGTGTTCGAAAGCGACCCCGCCGCGTACAGCGGGAAGGACGACGGCATCCACCGAGTCGGGCTCCTGTTCGCCGGCGTCGAGCAAAGCAAAGACCCGCTCAGACGAAGCGACCCCGGACTGGAGCAGGTTCGCCATACTCGCCACCTGGGAGATCGGCTGTGAGAACTGCCGGGAGTACTGGATGAAAGCCTGCACGTCGCCGAGTGAGAGCTGGCCGGATGCGACCCGCAGCCCTCCGACGACCGCGATGAAGACGTAGTTGATGTTGCCGATGAACGTCATCGCCGGTTGGATGAGGCCGGAGAGGAACTGGGCCTTGAAGCTCGAGGAGAAGAGCGCGTCGTTATGTTCGGCGAACGTGGCCTCCGCGGCATGGCCTTGGCCGAACGCCTTGATCAGCGCGTGGCCGGTGTACATCTCTTCGATATGGCCGTTCAGCCTTCCCGTTGCCGACCACTGCTTCATGAAATGCGGCTGGGCAGCCCTGCCGATGCGGGTCGCTACGAAGATCGACAAGGGGATGGTGACGAGCGCGATCACGGCAAGAATCGGTGAGATGAGCAGCATCATCACGAGCACGCCGACGATGGTGAGTAGTGACGTCACGATCTGACTGAGCGTTTGCTGGAGCGTCTGGGAGATGTTGTCGATGTCGTTCGTCACCCGGCTCAAGATCTCGCCGTGCGGAACGCGGTCGAAGTAGCTAAGCGGCAGGCGCTCGAGCTTGGCCTGGACCTTCGCGCGTAGTCGTTGCACCGAACGCTGCCCGACCATCGCAGTCAGTCGCGCCTGGAAGTAACCAGCCACCGACGAGCCGAGGTA
>Ga0209483_1002936_pt1 | contig 11481 bp, 10 predicted proteins | sample NGEPerA_FD_184508 | JGI IMG/M metagenome (GOLD analysis project Ga0209483, IMG submission 184508) | Arctic peat soil microbial communities from the Barrow Environmental Observatory site, Barrow, Alaska, USA - NGEE PermafrostL2-A... | ecosystem: Environmental > Terrestrial > Soil > Wetlands >... | reverse complement strand
ATCATGGCCACTCCCGATATTGGCTTCGACCTCGGGTGCGGCTGGCTGCATTCGGCGGACAGGAATTCGTTCGTGCCCATCGCCGGGCGGCTGGGTTTCGAAATCGACAAGACCCGCCCGCCCTGGCGCGAGCAGAGTTTTGACACCGGCTTTCCGCTTGCCGAGCGTCAGGACTTCATCAGAGCAATCGATGCCTTCTACGATCGCGCCGAGGAGGCCGCGAAAAGCGGCCGCGACAGCGCGGCGAGCGCCTGCCTCGAACCCGGCAATCGCTGGAATCCGATGATCCATGCGATTTCGACCTATGTGAATGGCGCAGAACTCGACCGCATCTCGATCCTGGACATGGACGCCTATGAAGACAGCGAGATCAACTGGCGGGTTCGGCGCGGCTATGGCGCGCTGATGACGGCCTATGGCGCATCCTGCCCGCTCGCGCTGAACACGGAAGTGACCCTGATCGATCATTCCGAAAGCCGCCTGCGCATCGAGACCTCGCGCGGCACGCTCACCGCCGCCAAGGCGATCGTGACCGTGCCGACCAAGCTGATCGCAGATGAAGCCATTCGCTTCCACCCCGCCCTACCCACGAAGGTCGACGCCGCGCGCGCCCTCCCGCTCGGTCTCGACAACAAGGTGATGCTGGCGCTGTCCGAGCCGGACGCGCTGCCGAAGGACGGCAATCTGCGCGGCGCCACCATGCGTACCGCGATGGGAAGTTTTCATCTGCGCCCGTTCGGGCAATCCTGCATCGAAGGCTTTTTCGGCGGCAGCTTTGCGCGCGAACTGGAGCGAGCCGGCGACGGCGCGCTGGGCGCGGAGGCGATCGACGAGATCGTGGCGCTGCTCGGCTCGGATTTCCGCCGCAAGCTAAAACCGCTCGCCGAATCCCGCTGGGGCCATGACCCCTTCTCCCGTGGCGCCTATTCGCACGCGCTGCCCGGCCACGCCGGCATGCGCGCCGTGCTCGCCGCGCCGGTCGACGGGCGGCTGTTCTTTGCGGGAGAGGCGACCTCGCCGAATTTTTTCTCGACCGCGCATGGTGCGAGGGACAGCGGCGAGCGGGCAGCGGGGGAGGTGGTGGCGGCACTGGCGAAGCACTAACAACGTCAGGCCGAGGCCGGACACGAGCGCGTGGTCTGTGAGGTCAATTCGCGGCCGCCGAATCCTGCGTCGGATGCTTTTCACGCAGCGCTTGGAGTTGACGAGGTCGGTTCGGCGGATGTCCATGGCGTCTCCAGGACGGTCCGCTATTTGTCCCGCGCGCCAGCGTAGCCTGCTATTCGCCACCCGATCTGGAGTCGATGCCGATCCTGAAGGCCGCTTATGCCGCGGTCGCCGGCGGCAGCGCCAGCACCGAATAGATCGCCGGCGCATCGCGCGAGGCGCGCAGCTTTTTGGCGACGTCCTGGTCGCGCAACAGCCGCGCGATGCGCGCCAGCGCCTTGAGGTGGTCCGCGCCGGCGCCTTCGGGCGCCAGCAGCAGGAAGATCAGATCCACCGGCTGGCCGTCCATCGCCTCGAAATCGATCGGCCGCTCGAGCCGGGCGAACAGGCCGAACAACTTCTCCAGCTTGGGCAGCTTGCCATGCGGGATGGCGACGCCGTAGCCGACCGCAGTCGTGCCGAGCTTCTCCCGCTGCAGCAGCACCTCGAAAATCGCCCGCTCGTTCTGACCCGTCAGGTTAAAGGCGCGCGCCGCCAGTTCCTGCAGCGCCTGCTTCTTGCTGTTGACCTTCAATGTCGGGAGAATCGCCTCGGGTGCGACCAGATCGGTAATCGTCATGGGGCGTTCCGAGGTGAATTAAACCGTCAGGGTGCGAAATAGGCTCGAGCGGGGCGGCGTCAGGAAGATGAGGTGGGAGACGGGCTTACACCCAGGGTCCCAATTGGGGCGCTTCTACTCCAACGCAAGACCGGTGCCAACTGTCGCGACAGGGTTCCGAAGCGCCTGCCGAATCCCCTTTCCTTGGGGCGGCGGACCATAGGGAGGGCCCCTTGGCCCGTCAATGCCGGACGCGCGCTATTCGCCGGACTTGACAGCCGGCGGATCGACCCAGCCGATATTGCCGTCCGGCCGCCGGTAGATGATGTTCACCCGGCCGCTGCCGCCATGCTGAAACACGATGCAGGCGGCGCCGGAGAGATCGAGCTCCATCACGGCCTCGGAAACCGAAAGCCGCTTCAACGACGTGGTGGCCTCCGCGATGATGACGGGGCTATAGCCGGCCTCGTCGTGCTCGCTGTCGCCCGCCGGCGCCTCGATCACATAGCTCGGGGCGTCCAGGGTCGGCGCAGTCAATTCGACCATCGCCGCCGACTCGGCATGCGATTTTCGCGCCGAGCGGTCCTTGAGCCGGCTCTTGTAGCGGCGCAGCCGTTTTTCGATCATCAAAAGCGCCTGGTCGGCGCTGGCATAAGCGTCGGCGGCATTGCAATCGGCCTCCAGCGTGATCCCGGAATCCAGATGCAGCGCGCAGTCGGTGCGGAAGCCGAGGCCGTCCTTGCTCAGCGTGATATGTCCGGAATAATTGCCGTCGAAATATTTGCGGAGCACCTCTTCGGTGCGTTCGCTGACGCGCTCGCGCAGCGCATCGCCAACATTGATGCTTTTTCCCGAGATCCGCAGATTCATTTTGATGCCTCGATCAGTCTTGCGGGAATCCACACTATCCCGAATTGGCCGGACTTAAATCAGGCCGGCTGGGTGTCCCGGGACCGGTCCGCGGCTGTGGCGGGCGCCGAGAGCGCATTGCCGAGCATGCTTTGCTTGTCGCGGCGCCGCTGCACCGAGGACGGAATCCGCATCGCTTCGCGGTACTTCGCGACCGTGCGGCGGGCGATATCAATGCCGGTTGAGCGCAATCGTTCCACGATGGTGTCGTCGGACAGGATCACCGCGGGATCTTCGGCGTCGATCAATTGCTTGATGTGGTGGCGCACCGCTTCCGCCGAATGGGCTTCGCCGCCATCGGCGGATGCGATCGAGGCGGTGAAAAAATATTTCAGCTCGAAACTGCCGCGATTGGTCGCCATGTATTTGTTGGCGGTCACCCGCGACACCGTCGATTCGTGCATCTGGATCGCGTCCGCCACGGCCTTGAGGTTGAGCGGCCGCAAATGCGCCACGCCGTGGGTGAAGAAGCCATCCTGCTGGCGCACGATTTCGGTTGCGACCTTGAGGATGGTGCGGGCGCGCTGGTCGAGTGCGCGCACCAGCCAGGTGGCGTTCTGCAGGCAATCGGTGAAATAGGATTTGTCGCCGTCCTTGCGGATCGTCTTCGACAGCTCGGTGTAATAGGTCTGGTTGACCAGCACGCGCGGCAACGTGTCGCTGTTGAGTTCGACGTGCCAGCCGCCGTCGGGCCCGGGCCGCACATAGACGTCGGGCACCATGGTCTGCGTCCGCGTCGAACCGAACTTCAGGCCGGGCTTCGGATCGAGACGACGGATCTCGCCGATCATGTCGGTGATGTCCTCGTCGTCGACCCCGCAGAATCTTCGCAAGGCCGCGATGTCGCGCCTCGCCAGCAGGTCGAGATGCTCGACGAGGGCCTGCATCGCCGGGTCGTAGCGGTTGAGTTCGCGTAGCTGGATCGCCAGACACTCGCTCAAGGAGCGCGCGCAGACGCCGGGCGGATCGAATTTCTGCAGCACCGCGAGCACCGCTTCGACACTGGCGGGCGACGCGCCGAGCCGCTCGGCGGCCTGTCCCAGATCGGCCGGCAGGTAGCCGGCCTCGTCGACGAGGTCGATCAAATATTGGCCGATCATGCGCTGCGCGGGATCGTTGAAGGCGACAGCCAATTGTTCGGCGAGATGGCTGCCGAGCGTCACCTCGGCGGCGACAAAGGCTTCCAGATTGTAGGCCTCGTCATTGGAGGCGCCGCCGCCCCATTCGGTATAGGCGGTCGGCGCCGCATCCTGGGCGGTACGCGCCGCGGCCTCGGCCGGCTCCTCGGAAAAGACGTTGTCGAGCGGGGTATCCAGCGTCTGTTCGATCTCGGCGCGGCTGCCGAGGTCGCGGTTCAGCCATTCCTCCTGGCCCGGCTCGAAACCATCGGCCGATCCGCTCGCCGTCTCCGAGCGTTCGGGACCGGAATCGTCGCCATAGGCGGCCCCAGATTCATCGGAATCCGAAAATTCGCCGCGCTCGGGCAGCGGCTCTCCCGCCACCGGCGCCTCGGGACCGTCGCTGGCGCGCTCGAGCAGTGGGTTGCGTTCCAATTCTTCCTCGACAAAGGCCGACAAATCGAGATTGGACAATTGCAACAGCTTGATCGCCTGCATCAGCTGCGGCGTCATCACCAGCGACTGCGATTGTCGGAACTCTAATCTCTGCGTCAGCGCCATGGAGCAAGAACCGATTCCTTAAAACTTGGTCCGATTCTTGCTTAACCTAGTCCAAACCCGATGTACACGCCTTGACGGATTGGAAAATCGGCCTACCGGGGAAATTCCCGGGCCATGGTTCCGATGGGGTTAAAGGCGGAATTCCTCGCCCAGATAGAGGCGGCGAACGTCGGGGTCGTTGACGATTTCGTCCGGACTGCCCTCGGTCAGGATTTCCCCGGCATAGACGATATAGGCGCGGTCGGTCAGCCCGAGCGTCTCGCGCACATTGTGGTCGGTGATCAAAACACCGATGCCGCGATTGGTGAGATGGCGCACCAGATCCTGGATATCGCCGACCGCGATCGGATCGATGCCGGCAAAGGGTTCGTCGAGCAGCATGTAATTGGGGCGGGTGGCGAGCGCGCGGGCGATCTCGACGCGGCGGCGTTCGCCGCCGGAAAGCGCGATCGACGGGGTTGAGCGCAGCCTTGCAATGTTGAACTCCTCGAGCAGCGAGGTGAGTTCGGCCTCGCGCTTTTTCTTCGAAGGCTCGACGACCTCGAGCACCGCGCGGATGTTCTGCTCCACCGTGAGGCCGCGAAAGATCGAGGCTTCCTGCGGCAGATAGCCGATACCCAATCGGGCGCGCTGATACATCGGCAACTTGGTGACGTCGTGGCCGTCAAGCTCGATGGCGCCGCTATCGGCCTTGATCAGTCCGGTGATCATGTAGAACACCGTGGTCTTGCCGGCGCCGTTCGGGCCGAGCAGGCCTACCGCCTCACCGCGGCGGACATAGATGCTGACGCCGCGCACGACCTGGCGGGTGCCAAAGCTCTTCTCCACGCTATGCACAGCGAGATAACCCGGCCGCCGCAACAGCCTCGGTGCCGCGGCGGCGCCGTTGGATTTGCGCGGCTTCGGTTTCTCGGCCGGCCTCGGCTTCTCCGCGCGCGGCGGTTCCGGCTTCAGCAGCGGGGCGTCGCGGATGATCGGAGGAGCGTCACGGGCAATTGGAGGCGCTTCGCGCACGGGATTGCTCAGGAGATCGCCCATGGTGTCGCCGAGCGCGGTGATATCTTCGCGCATGCGCGCGAATCCCGGCGCATTGCGCTTCACCGGGCGGCGACGAAACATGCCGAGTAAATCCACCATTCCGCTTCGCTTAAACCTTTCACGGATGACCTGCGACCCGAGCGGCTACTCGATTCGCCTCGCGCAACATGACGGAATGGGCGTCTTTTGCCCAGCGCACCACCCCGATTTGGGAGGACGCCGTCGGACCGCCCGTAGATACAGGTTGATGCCCCGGGCTTCAACTTCAAGCCCCCGCCCGCCACACAAGCCACTGATATTATTTCGGTTTATTTGAGGCGGTCGGTGCCGGAGGCGGCGTTCCCGGCGGCGCGCATCCCTGCCCGGACTGATCGACCATGGCCTGCACCTTTCCGCTGTCCGATTCAACCCGGGACACGCCCGTTGTCATGTCGACCAACAGCCGATCGCCGCGCAGCACATTCTTGCATTGAGTCACCACGACCCCGCCGCGCATGGTGATCAGGTTGGTCTTGGTGTCGAAAATAGCGGTGTCCCCGGTCACGACCTGATCCTTCTGGGTGACGACCACACTGCCTCGCGCCTCCAGCCGCTTGATCGACGAACTCCCGCCGGGACCGGCGCTCTCGGATTGCATCGGCGTCGCTGATTTTGCCGCCGCCTTCGAATTGACCGCAGGCGCCGCGGCCCCGGATGCCGCGGAACCAGGCGCCGGATCGGCGGCTTGCGCCTGCTCGTAAAACACCACGAGCGTCTGCGCCGTGAGAACGGTGTCGCCCTGCACCACCTTCACATTGCCGGAGAAGGTCGCTTCCTTTTTCTTGTCACGCACTTCGAGTACGGGCGCCTCGATATGGATCGGCTGGTCGCGGTTTTGCGAGAAGCCTTGCATGGCATTGGGTACACCCGTTGCGGAATTCTGCGCGAGTGCGACACCGGCTGCACCCACCACAAGCGTGAAGGCAGCGGCGCGTGTGCCCTTCGCTATGCGCATGACCAGCATTCTATTTCGGCTTGTTCGAGTTCACCGGACCAGGCGACGGAGACGGCGCGGCGCCGGGAAGCAACGGGCCACCCTGGCCTGAGGATTGGAACAGGCCCTGTACCCGGCCTGAGTCGGATTCCACCCGCGATACGCCCGTGGTCATATCGACCAACAACCGGTCGCCGCGCAGTACATTCTTGCCCTGGGTCAGCACGATGCCGCCGAGCATGGTGATCAGGTTCGTCCTGGTGTCGAAAATTGCGCTCGCCCCGGTCACCACCTGGTCCTTCTGGGTGACCACCACATCGCCCTTTGCCTCAAGCCGCTTGATCGACGAACTGCCGCCGGGACCCGGGGTCGCGGACTGCATCGGGGCTGCCTTCGCGGGCTTCGCCTTGCCCGCGGCCGCCGGCGCTGGCGCGGCGGGAGCCGAATCGTAGAACACCACGAGCGTCTTCGAAGTCATGGTGGTGTCGCCTTGCACGACCTTTACATTGCCGGAAAACGTCGCTTCGCTTTTCTTGTCGCGCATTTCGAGTTGCGCGGCCTCGATCTGGATCGGCTGATCGTGATTCTGCGTGAAACCCTGCATCGCATTGGGCACGCCGCTGACCGCGCTCTGTGCCCAGGCGTGGCCCGCGGCGAACGTCGCCAGCGTGAAGGCAATGGCGCCGGCGCCATGCGCGATCCGTCCGACGGTGCTTCGCGGAAGTGACAGCATTTCAAAGATCATTTCGAGTTGACGGTTTTGCCGGAGCGCGTCTTGCCGCGGCGCGCGGGAGCGGGTTCAGGCGCTGGTGCTGCGGCGGGCGTCTCGGCGGGCGGCAACTTGTCCAGATCCACCACCACGTTGCCCTCGAACCGGATTACCTCGCCGCCGCTGATGATCTTGAGCTTGTCCGAACTCAGCGTTCCATTGAGCAATTTGACATCGACATGTTCGTCCGACGTTACCGTATTCTTGTTCATGTCGACAAAGGCTTGCGAGAGCCACGCTTCATAGCCGGTCGAGGTCTGCAAATAGATATTGTGGTGCAGGTCCAGCAACTGATTCTTGTTGTCCATCCGCCCGTCCAGGGCATCGAGCGTAACGGTCGACTGGTCCTCCATCCGCAGCTTGGCGCGCAGGGTCTTGAGATCGACGTGATCGGGATCGGTGACGTCCTGGATCGCGGTTTTCGCCCAAACTTCGTAGGGCCGCTGATCGGTGGTGTAGCCGGCCATATGCGGCGATTCCATCGTGATCTTGGAGCCGGAGACGACGAGATTTCCCATGTCGATCGGTAGCTTTGGCATCAGCATCCGGAACGGGTTGAAGACCGACACCGCGACCACGGCCGACATCGCGAAAATCACGACGGCTGGGACCGCAACCCGCAGCACCCGCACCAGCCGGCTGTGGCGCGCGGCGACCGCGAAGCGCGCCTCCATCCCGGCTTGATAGGCTGGATTCTGAACCGAACTCACCGCTGCTCCGAAGCGCTGGCACCGCCTGCCATTCTACCCGGCCTTGCCGGAATATGCAGCCCAACCCCTACAAGACCGGCATCAGGAGTGTGACCGAAACGGGGCGGAAGCGGGCCTCAAGCTGGTCTCAAGCTGATCTTGGCCGCCTTTCGGGCGGTCTGGCTATCAGGAATGGGCAAAAATATCCTCGGCGTCCCAGCCCTGCAGATCGAGCCTTGCGCGCGTCGGCAGGAATTCGAAACAGGCCTGCGCCAGTTCCAGGCGGCCCTCGCGCGCCAGCATGGCGTCGAGGCGTTCACGCAGCGCGTGGAGATGCAGCACGTCGGAAGCCGCATAAGCCAGTTGGGCCTCGCTCAGGCTCTGCGCGCCCCAGTCGCTTGATTGCTGCTGCTTCGACAGGTCGATATTGAGCACCTCGCGCACGAGATCTTTCAGGCCGTGACGATCGGTGTAGGTGCGCGACAGCCGCGAGGCGATCTTGGTGCAATAGACCGGCTGCGGCATCACCCCGAAGGCGTTGCAGAGCGCCGCGATATCGAAGCGGGCGAAATGAAAGATCTTCGTCACTTTCGGATTGGCCAGCAGCGACTTCAGGTTCGGCGCATCGGAAGCCGCCTTACCGTGATCCCTCGGGATTTGCACCACATCGGCGCTGCCGTCACCGTTCGAGAGCTGTACCACGCAGAGCCGGTCGCGATGCGGATGCAGCCCCATGGTCTCGGTATCGATCGCCACCGAACCGGTGTAGCGGGATAAATCCGGCAGGTCGCCGCGATGCAGGCGTACGGTCATCAGAACAGCCTCGGTGTCTCGGGTCGAATCGACGCGAAACAACCTACCGCCCAATCCCGAAAGAGGCGAGCGCCGGGCACGCTTCCAGGCTGGGAAAATGACGCCCGAGCTGTGCTTTACCGGGGTTCCACGCACCGCTGGCGAGCGTTCGAGGTCGCTTGACGATCAGCCCCTATTCGCCGGTAATTTCGCAAGATCCTTTTTTATCGCGGCAATGGTGTCGGCGTTACCGACGCCGTTTGCGGTGAGGCCTTGCCTGCCTTTCTGATAGGCGCGGACAGCGGTTCGCGTCGCCGCGCCAAAAATTCCATCCGCGACGAGGGGCGGCGTCGCGCCGAGCGCGTTCAGCGATGTCTGCAGCCAGGTCGCATCGAGCGGCGCCGCTGCGTCCGTGACGGCAGGTTCACTGTCAAAAGTAATGGTCGGATCGAGTTTCATCATTGCGATGATCAAGCCGGCGCAACCAAGCTGTTTGTCGACGATCGGTTCGATCGGCCCATGGTCGACAACCACCTTGCCGATCGAATACTGGTCGGTTCCAGACCAGATATAGGGACTTGGCCGGCCTGCATTCGCGTAGGCCAGGCCGTTATATTGCTCCAGCAAGGTCAGCATGGCGGCGATCGACCAGTCCTTGTTGCGGGCCGCATGCGGGGCGCAGCTCACCAGCGCATCCACCGCCGCATCCTCGAATGCCGTTGGCCCCACAAATGGTCCCCGCCCGGCGGGAACATGGGTCGTGACTTTATTGAGCGGGTCACCCTGTCCAAGATTCTTTGTAAAATTCTGCGACGCTTCCCGATAATGCGATACGGCGACAAAGATCCAGCTCACACCGCAGCGGCTCTCGATGGATTGATATCTTGTCTTGTTCGCAACGGCCTTTGTGGCTGGAGCGGTGAATTCGGGCGCACGTGCGGTCGTCAGCTTGGCATTGGCCCAGCGTTTCGCGTTCAAAGCCTTCAAAGCAACAAGGTCTGCCATTTACGCAATCCTTCCAATGGTGTTTCGACGCCCTGCGATGGATCATTCCATAGTAACCGCGCGAAAATGCGCGCGTGAGAACTGCTTCACAACCTGCGAAAAATCGGTGACCGGCTTGTCGCGGTCTTGAAACAATGCAGGCGAATGATTCGCACTAAAAACGCTTAGGTTGTCAATGCCCGGATTGTCGCAAGCCACCGATGGGCGTGCATCCGCTGCGAACGCGTGAAGATGGCGCAGCCTGAGGGTTTGTTCGTGGACCAGGATTGGGGATCGACGATGGAAATCGTCGAAGCCTGCCACGAGGTACTGCGGTTCGGGCGCCCACCGTGGAGCCTGGCCGGAGAAGGTCTTTCGATCTCCGAGTTTTCGGCCGTCCATTGACGGCGAAATCAGGCAAGTGGTGCCCAGGAAAGGACTCGAACCTTCACGGCCGTTAAGCCACTGGCACCTGAAGCCAGCGCGTCTACCAATTCCGCCACCTGGGCCCGGGCCGGTTAGTACGGATGCCTCGCGCGCTTGTCAAATTGGCGGATCGCAGCCCAAATGCCCTGTACAGCACCGACATGTTGGCGTATCGCGAATCCGCTGAATAGCTCGCGATCACTTGCGTTTGACCCCCCAGGAAATTGGCCCATGGCATCGAATCAGGACACCCTCGTCACGGTTTTCGGCGGATCGGGCTTTCTGGGGCGATACGTGGTGCGCGCGCTCGCCAAGCGCGATTACCGCATCCGGGTCGCGGTACGGCGGCCGGAACTGGCCGGACATCTGCAGCCGCTCGGCCGGGTCGGCCAGATCCACGCCGTGCAGGCCAATCTGCGCTACCCGGCGTCCACCGCGGCCGCGATGCGCGACTCGCATGTCGCCGTCAATCTGGTCGGCATCCTGACCGAAAGCGGCGCGCAAACCTTCGATGCCGTGCAAGGCGCGGGCGCAGGCGCCGTGGCGAAGGCCGCCGTCGTGGCCGGAGCACGCATGGTGCATGTTTCCGCGATCGGTGCGGACGCGAATTCGCTCGCCCGCTACGGCCGCGCCAAGGCGGCCGGCGAAAAGGCGGTGTTTTCAGCCGTGCCGTCGGCCACCATCCTGCGGCCTTCGGTCGTGTTCGGCCCCGAGGACCAGTTCACCAACCGCTTCGCGGCCCTGGCGCGGATGTCGCCGGCGCTGCCCCTGATCGGCGGCGGGCTGACGAAGATGCAGCCGGTCTATGTCGGCGACGTCGCAACCGCGGTGGCGGACGCCGTCGACGGCAAGACCAAAGAAGGCGCGATCTATGAACTCGGCGGGCCCGAGGTGCTGAGCATGCGCGAGATCATGGAAATCATCCTCGCCACGACAGAACGCGAGCGCATGCTGGTCTCGTTGCCGTTCCGCCTGGCGAAGCTGCAATCGCTGTTCCTGCAATTCGCGCCGGGCGCATTGAAACTGACGCCGGACCAGGTGGCGCTGTTGCGCTCGGACAATGTGGTGTCGGGCGCGGCCAAGGCCGAAGGCCGCACGCTCGAGGCGCTCGGCATTATTCCGGATTCACTGGAAGCCATCGCCCCGCAATATCTCTGGCGCTTCCGCAAGACCGGGCAATTTCAACAAAAGGGCGCATAGCACCCGTCATTGCGAGAGGAATTACCGCCCCAGCGCCAGCGCGACCAGACCGAGCGTGCCGACGATGACGCGCCACCAGGCGAACAGCGTAAAGCCGTGGCGGGTGACGTAGCTCAGGAACGTCTTCACCACGACGATCGCGACCACGAACGACACCACGAAGCCGATCGCGATGATGCCCGCGTGATCGAAGCTCATCTCGGCGCGGTTCTTGAACGATTCATAGGCGAACGCCCCGACCATGGTCGGGGCGTTCG
>Ga0209483_1002935_pt1 | contig 11489 bp, 8 predicted proteins | sample NGEPerA_FD_184508 | JGI IMG/M metagenome (GOLD analysis project Ga0209483, IMG submission 184508) | Arctic peat soil microbial communities from the Barrow Environmental Observatory site, Barrow, Alaska, USA - NGEE PermafrostL2-A... | ecosystem: Environmental > Terrestrial > Soil > Wetlands > Peat... | reverse complement strand
GTAGCGCCGGTACCCGCCAAAGCTCTCGTCGCCGCCGTCGCCGGACAGCGCCACCTTCACGTTCTTGCGCGCAAGCTCGCACACGCGATAGGTCGGGATCGCGGAACTGTCCGCATAAGGCTCGTCATAAATGCCGGCGAGGGTGTCGATCAGGTCGAAGTCGTCGCTCTCGACCACTTCCGCGTAGTGATGGGTTCGATAGCGATCCGCCACTTTCTGCGCGAATGCCGATTCGTTGAAGGCGGGGTCGCGAAAGCCGATCGAACAGGTCTCGACCGGAGTCGTCGAAATCCCGGCCATCATCGCGACCACGGCGCTCGAATCGACACCGCCCGACAGGAACGCACCGAGCGGCACCTCGGCAATCATCCGCAGGCGCACCGATTCCTCGAGACGCCGCGTCAATTCCTCGCAGGCGTCGGCAACCGATATCGTGCTCCCCAGCGAGAAGTGCACGTCCCAGTATTCGCGCGGCGCGGGCATGGTGAAGCCGCGGCGGATCGCCAATGTGTGCGCCGGCGACAGCTTGTGTGCGCCGCGAAAGATCGTACGCGGCTCGGCGACATAACCCAGCGCGAAATACTCCTCGACCGCGCAGGGATCGATGTCGCGCGCAAGGCCGCCGTGCGCCAGCAACGATTTGAGCTCCGAGCCGAACACCAGCATCCCGTCCGGCAGCAGCGCGTAATAAAGCGGCTTGACGCCGAGACGATCGCGAGCGAGGAACAGCGTCGACTGATTGCGGTCCCACAGCGCGAATGCGAACATGCCCCGAAAGCGCTCGACACAGCGCTCGCCCCACGCTTCCCAGGCATGCACGATCACCTCGGTGTCGCTGCGGGTTCGGAAATGATGGCCCAATGCGGTGAGCTCGGGAATGAGCTCCTGGTAATTGTAGATCTCGCCATTGAACGTCACGCAGACACTGCCGTCTTCGTTGTACAGCGGCTGCTGTCCGGTGGAAACGTCGATGATCGAGAGCCGGTGATGGCCGAAGCCGACGCCCGCCTCGACGTGCACGCCGGCCTCGTCAGGGCCGCGATGCAACTGCGACGCGTTCATTCGCGCCAGCACCGCGCGGTCGATCTCGCGCGCGCCGCGTGTGTCGAAGATTCCGGTGATTCCGCACATGGCTGCTTCGCCTGTCGCTATGCCAACGGCAGCGTGGCGGACGACGCGCCGGCCGCGTGCGCCGAAAGCGGCGGCGTGCGATGCGCGCACAGCGCGTCGTAGAGTTGGCGATAGCTCTCCACCATTGCCTCGAGGCTGAACACGCGCTCGGCGCGTTCGCGCCCCGCACGTCCGGCATCGCGCGCGACGTGCGGATCGCCGGCCTGGCTCGCGATCGCACGTGCCAGCGCATCGGAGTCCGCGGCGGGCACCAGCACGCCGGTCACGCCTTCGACCACCAGTTCGCCGTTGCCACCAACCGCCGTGGCGATCACCGGCAAGCCCGACGCCATCGCTTCGAGCACGGTGTTGGAAATGCCTTCGGCGAGCGACGGCAGCACGAATGCGTCGAGACCGCGCAGGATCTGCGGAATGTCGTCGCGCTCGCCCGGAAGCCACGCGAGATGCTGGACACCCGCGCTCGCCAGCGTCGCGGCAACTGCTGCCCGCAACGGACCGTCGCCGATCATCACCAGCCGCAGCCGCGCACGCAGCGCCGGATCGAGCGCCAGCGCGCGAATGAAGGCACGGGCGAGGTTCTGCGGGTCCTTGACCGCCTGCATGCGTCCCACGCTGCCCGCCAGCCAGAGATCGGCGCTGGTGAACGGGCAGCCGGCGATCGCCTCGCGTGACAGTGGAGGACTCAGCGGTGGACTCAGCGGTGGACTAAATCGCCGCGCATCGACGCCGTTGTAAATCTGACTGATTCGCCGCTGCGCAATGCCGACGCTGCCGACCAGGTAGCGCTCGAGCTCGCGCGACAACGCGACGTAGTGGCTGACGAACGGCCGGTAGAGCCGGCGCATCCACTGGTACTTGCGGCTCGAGCCATTGAGGTCGCCCACGTCGCGTCCATGTTCGCCATGCAAACGCACCGGTACGCCGGCGGCCCATGCGGGAATCGCGACTTCGAGGGCGGCGAGATTGCGCGTGTGAACGATGGCCGGTCGCAATTCGCGGAACAGCCGGTAAAGCCGCGGATAAAGACGCACCGCGTGGCCCGGCGGCTTGTCGAGCGCAATGAACGTCACGTCGTCGCGAAGCACGCGCTTGCGAAAGTCGGTCACGCGCGTCAGTGCCACGACCGCATGGCGGTAGCTGTCGCGCGGAAGGTGATTGATGAGATTGACCACGCCGTTTTCGAGGCCGCCGACGTCGAATGCGTGCATCACATGCACGACCAGCGGTCGCGAATCCGCGGTCATCGATTTCGACTCGTGGCCGCGAGTGCGGCGACGATCGCAGCACCCTGCTCGCGCAGCAGCGATTGCAGCGGCGCCATCGCCGCCTTGGTTGCCACCTTGGTTGCCACCTTGGCGTCATCCACGCGTACGTACACCACCACCGCGGCTGAGTCGTCGCGACCGTTGCGCAGTCGCGCCCAGGCGGTATACAGCTTGGCGAGGTAATCGTGGGTGGTCAGCTTGCCGTCGATCCAGTAGAACTTGCACGCCACCAGGCGCTCGCGACTGTCACGGACGAGCTCGGCGGTGGGCATGGTCATGGGCGTATCGCCGACGACGACTTCGCCGGTCGAGCCGGTCGCGACCTGCCGCCACACCGGGTCGGTGCTGCGCACGAGCACGTTGGTCGAGCTCACCAGCTTGCGCAACGAATCCTGGTCGCGGTAGTAAGCGACATAGAAGCCGACTGCCTCGCTGCCGCGGATGAAACGACCGTCGAATGTCGCGGACGCGCCCCCGAACACCGGCCGCCATGACGTGAGCCCTCCGAGCACAAGGCTCCAGCCGGCCGCCGGCGCAACCGCCTGGAGCTGGACCGGGGCCGACGCATCGGCCGCATCGAATCGCGATTGCGCCAGCGGAAAAAGCACGCTCACCAGCATCGCACCTGCCGCGACCGCCCAGAAGCGAGACGCGCGCACGCTGCTCGCCGCGACTGCCTTGCGCGCCGCCGACTGTGGCGCAGCCGTCGTCGGTTGCAAAGAGGCCGCTGATCGAGCGGCGCCGCCGCCGGCATGCGCACCGGGCGGGTCGTCCTCGCGCCAGCGGCCGCCGATCCAGAACATCAGCGTGATCACGATGCCGAAGAACAACCAGCCGTAGATGATGTGGTCGACGCCGACGGCCAGCCGGTTGCCCGAAAGGTGACCCAGCAGCACGATCAAATACGCGCGCACCCAGTTCGCGATGATCGGCACCAGGATGGCGAAGCCGACGAACAGCCAGCGCCGCCGGTTCGAGCGGTACGACAGGTAGGCGAACAGTGTCCCGACCATCAGCGACGCGATCAGGTAGCGCACACCGCTGCAGGCTTCGATCACCGACCACGCGCCGCTGGGGATGATGAACATCAGGCCTTCGCGATAGACGGGGATGCCGCTGGCGCGCAGCGCCGCCACGGTGAAGTTGGCGGTCCAGTCCATCAGCACCGGCAGCACGAAATCGCCGATCGGCACCGCGAAGAACAGGAACGCGAGCGGGAACATCAGCCGGTGCGCGATACGCACACCCAGCACCGCGGGCACCGCGAGCACGATCATCGCCGTCATCGCCAGTTGCGCGAGCGCGTTCACCTCGCCGAGACGCCCGGCCAGCCACGCAAGCCCGGCAATGGCGAGCGGCGCCAGTCCCCACAGCGCGGGCTGCGGCACCAGTTGCGCAAGGTCGGCACGCCGGCGCCAGATCAGCCACAGCACGATCGGCGGGACCACGAATCCGTGCGTGAAGGTTTCCGATTTCGACCAGATCCGCACCATCCCCATCGCGGTGGATGCGTAGCACGCGAGGATCCAGACGATGACCAGCACCAGCGCCGGAAGCGCATGACGCCATGCGGCACGCGCCGACGCGGGTGCGGCGGGCGGCGTATCGACTGCGACCGCGACCGCGGTCGCGCGCCCCGCGGGTATTCGCTGGTGGAGTATCCGGGAGGCCATTCAGGCGTCGACTTTCATCGCAGGTTCATCCGAGGCTGCGCACGATCAGCGGCCCAAGGCGATTGGCGAGCCCCAGCGGCATGCGCCGCCACAGCGCGATGAACGCGCGGTATTTCGGATTCATCGGGTTGTTCTGCGGAATCGAGTCGCGCTTGTACAGCCGGTATTCGTAGTGCAGCGGCTGCGGCTCGAAGCCCCAGTTCTTCTTGAACGCGAACGTTCCCGTGTCGCGCTTGCTGCGCCCGTAGTCGAACAGCTTGCAGCCACGCTCGCAGGCGCGCCGCATCAGTTCCCAGTACTTGAAGTCGTTGGCGGCGAGCTCGCGCGCGGCGAAATCATCCCCGGCGTAATACGGCAACACCTCGCCGCGAAAATAGAACGTGAGCACGCTCGACAGCGGCTTGCCGCCGGGCGCCTCGACGGTCAAAAGCTCGCAGTCATCGCCGAATACCCGCTGCAGCGTCTCGAAGTAACGTCGCGGCAATGCCGGCGTGCCGTGCCGGTGAACGTTGTCGGCGTAGAGCGCGAAAAAGCGCTCGGCCGTGGCATCGATGGTGCTCGTCAGGCCATTCTTGATGCCCTTGCGCACCATCGCGCGCTGCTTGCGCGGAATGGCCTGCATGTTCTGCTCGACTTCGGGCAATAGCGCCTTGCGGAAGGTCGCATAGAGATCCTGCGTCGGCCAGTCCGCATGGCGCTGCCGCAGGTTGCGCAATTCGAGATGATCGACGCCAAGCTCTAGCGCGAGACGCTGAGCTTCGGCCTCGAGCGCGTCGCCGGCGTCCGCGGTGCTGGCAGCAACGCCGCCGTAGACCGCGAACGGCAGCGACGCCAGCGAGTCGCCGAACAAGCGGCTGCGGATTTGCGCGAGTGGCAGCAAACCCTCGATGACGCCGTTGCGTTCGGCGTACAGGTAGTACGTCGCATGGCCGAACACGCCGGCGATCACCTGCTGCCATCCGGCGCGATGGAAGAACGTCGCGTCGGGACAAGCCATGACGAATGCGTCCCAGCGCGCCGCCGCGACAGCGTCGCCGCGGACCAGCGTGGCCACGCGCAGCGCACCGGCATCGACGGCTTGCAACCCTTGCTCGGAATGGAAATGCTTCATGGCAACGGGTCGCCGGTCATTGTCGTGGTCGTGGTCGTGGCCATGACCATGGTCATGTCCATGTCCATGTCCGCTCGGCGCGGCGTCCCCGCCAGGAACACGTGGTCGGCACGTCCCCAGTTGAAATCGCGCAACAACCGGCGCAGCCGCGCCTGCATGCGCGTCAGGTTGAGGTAGTGACGAAAGCGCGTCTTGGCATCGATTCCGGGAATGCGCGGCTGCGCGGCGTCGAGCTCCCAGGGATGGAAATAGAAAATTGCCGACGCGCGGTCGCGGCCGTTGACACGGCGCAGCATCCAGCGTGACATCGCGTAGGGCATCAGCCGGAAGTAGCCGCCACCGCCCGCGGGCCAGTTGCGATCGAACATGCGCATCGTCGTCACCGGTACTTCGACCAGGCCGGGCCGCACCTCGTGGGCGAAGCGCGGCGAATCGGGCATGCCGTAATGGTCGTGGCGGATCGGATAGACGCTCGAGCTGTAGCGATATCCCGCCTGCGCGATGCAATCGAACGCCCACGGATTGGATTTACCCACCGAGAAGCTCGGCGCGCGATAACCGACGACTTCGCGCCCGCTGATGTCTTCGAGCACTATCTTGGCGAGGCGGATGTCCGCGAGGAAGAGCTCCTCGCCCTGTTCGGTGGCGCGCTTGTGGCCGAAACCATGGCTCGCCAGTTCGTGACCCGCATCGACGATTCGCCGCACGACCTGCGGATAGCGTTCGGCGATCCAGCCGAGCGTGAAGAACGTCGCGCTCACGCCGCTTTCGGCGAGCAGCGCGAGGATGACGTCGATATTGCGCTCGACGCGACAATCGCGCGTGTCCCACTCGCTGCGCGGAATATAGGGTGCGAACGCGGAGACCTGGAAATAGTCCTCGACGTCGATCGTCAACGCGTTGACGATGCCGGTCACGGCCGACATGGCGAACGGCTCGGCCGCGACCGCGAACGGCGCGAGCGGTGCGATGGTGTCCGTCATGCGCGTTCCCCGGTGGTCGCAAGCCGCGCCCGCAGCCACCCGCCCAGGTCCTCGGCAATGCGCTCGGCCGCCCGGCCGTCCCAACCTTCGGGCACGCGCCCGCGTTTGCCGCCGGTCGCGAGAATCTCGTCGACGCCGCGCAGGATTGCGTCGCGATCGCGCGCGACCAGCGTATTGGTGCCCTGGTCGACGGTGATCGGCCGCTCGGTGTTCTCGCGCAATGTCAGGCAGGGAATGCCGAGCGCCGTGGTTTCCTCCTGGATGCCGCCGGAATCGGTCAGCACCACCGCCGCACCCGCCATCAGCCCCAGCATTTCGAGATACCCTTGCGGCGGCAGCACGGCGACGTTCGCGGCCGCGAGCAATCCCGACAATCCCGCGCGGTCGATGTTGGCGCGCGTGCGCGGATGCAACGCGAATATCAGCGGCAGGCGCGCGGCGACTTCGCACAGCACGCGCAGCAGCGCCTCGAGCGTCGCGGCATCGTCGACGTTGGACGGCCGATGCAACGTCACCACGCCGTAACCTTGCGGCCCGCCGACAAGGCTTGCGCTTGCGTTGGCGCGCTGCAACGTCTGCGCCGGTGCGACCGCGCGCGCGCGATGGGCGAGCAGCGAGTCGATCATCACGTTGCCGACGAAGCGTATGCGCTCCGCCGCAATGCCTTCGCGCAGCAGGTTATCGCGCGCGGAACGCTCGGTGATGTAGAGGAGGTCGGTGATCTGGTCGGTCAGCACGCGGTTGATTTCCTCGGGCATCGCGCGATCGAAGCTGCGCAAGCCGGCTTCGACGTGCACGACCGGAATCCCTTTCTTCACCGCGACCAGGCTGCAGGCGAGCGTCGAGTTGACGTCGCCCACCACCAGCACGCACGAAGGCGCGTACTGGTCGACCACGGGCTCGAAGCGCCGCATGACTTCGGCGGTTTGCACCGCGTGGCTGCCGGAACCAACCTCGAGGTTGATGTCGGGCTGCGGCAGTTGCAGCGCGACGAACAACTGGTCGCTCATCGCCGCGTCATAGTGCTGCCCGGTATGCACGAGCAGCGCCGGCAGGTGGTGCTGCGACGCGGCGAACGCGCGCAGGATGGGCGCCATTTTCATGAAATTCGGGCGCGCGCCGACGACACACAGGATGGGCGACATTTCCGCGCCCGAATCGTCGCGTGTCATGGCGGGCCGCCCGGCTCGGAGGGCCGCGAACGAATGCCATCGAGCAGTTGTTGCAGCAGCGTCAATGTCGCCGCGGCCTGGCGCTCGAGGCGCGTCAAACGCTCGTCGACTTCGCTCGCCTGCAGTCCGGCGATCAGCCGCGAAGCCTCGCCGGCGGTCTTGCTGTCGAGCTCGATGTCGGCACGCAACGGCAGCGGCGAATCGGTGAGCGCCCTCACCGCATTCGAATCCGCCGGCAGCGGCTGCTCGGCCGGCGGTTCCGCGGGAACCGGTCCCGAAAAGGTCTCCTCGCTGATCTCGCGCGCCACGTCCTGCACATCCTGCTGGTCGAAGCTCGACTTGCCGCCGAGATAACCCGCCAGCAGCACGCGATCGCAAACGGCGTTGATGCGCCGCGGAATGCCGCCGGTCACGCGATAAACCGCGTCGTACGCCGTCGCGTCGAAACGCGGCGCGCCCTTCCAGCCCACCTTGGTCAGCCGGTGCTCGATATAGCCGCGCGTTTCGGCGAGATCCATCGGACCGATGTGACAGGCGGCAATCACCCGCTGGCGCAGTTGCAGCATCTGCGGGCTTTGCATCGTCTGCCGGAACTCGGGCTGGCCCACGAGGAAGCTCTGCAACAGCGCATGCGTCTCGAGCTGGAAATTCGACAGCATCCGCAATTCCTCGACCGCGCGGGGCGTGAGGTTCTGCGATTCGTCGACGATCAGCAACGCACGCTTGCCCTGCTGGGTGATGCCCACCAGGAACGCTTCCAGCGACAGCAGCATTTCCGACTTGGGAATCTCCTTGCTCGGCAGCCCGAATGCCGCGCCCACCATCCGCAGCGTGTCCTCCGCATCGAGCTGCGTGCTGACGAGTTGCGCGGCGACGACCTTGTCCGGATCGAGCTTGTTGAGGAGGCTGCGAACGATCGTGGTCTTGCCTGCGCCGACGTCGCCGGTGATGACGATGAAACCCTCGTTCTGGTGCAGGCCGTACTCGAGGTACGCCATCGCGCGCCGGTGCTGGCGGCTGCCGAAATAGAACGACGGGTCCGGATTGAGCTGGAACGGCTTTCCCGTCAGGCCATAATGAGATTCATACATGAGACAGCCTTAAAACTGCAGCAACACCGACGCGATCAGCGCGTTCTCCCGGTAATCGGAAGCGCCTCCGCTGTCGCTGTCGAAGCGTGCATACCGGTACTCCAGCGAGCCGGAAGTGCGCGGCCCGAACTGTTTGACGTAAATCAGCCGGCCATCCCATTGCCGGCTTGCGAGGCCATCCGCGCTCGCAAGACTGGCCGAATCGCTGGTGGTCCGCAGCCACGACCCGATCGCGCTGATCGACGAAAATCCCGTCAGCCGATGGGTATAGGTCGCACTGGCGCCACGCTCGCGGGTGTTGGTTGCGAAGCCCGTCGCCGCAGCCGGTGCGGTCAGCTCCGTCGACGCGCCGAGCGCGTCGCGCGTCAGCTGGTAGACGATGAAAGTGAGCGTATTGCGCACGCCGAGGAACGCCGCCGACGCCTGCTGCCGGCGCTCGATGAACGCGGTGCCTACCAGGAAATCGGGTGGGAGCCCCAGGTCCGCGGGAATCCCGCCTCCGCGCAATATTCGTTGCGCTTCTTCGCCGCGGGCCAGCGGATCAGGGAAGCGCGAGGTCAACGCCGCGAACAGCAGGTCGTAGGCTGCGCCGGATGCAACGCCCGCCGCGCCCTGCGCATCGGTGTTGACATCGCGGTGATCGGTGATCGACATGGCGAAGAACGGCGTGCGGTGGCTCGCACCAAAATCCCAACCCCCGCCGAAGAACCGCTCTTCCCAGTTTCCATGAACCTTGGTACGAAGTGTCGGCGCCCATTCGAAACCGGCGCCGTAGGTGGTCTTGTCGACCGTGTCCAGCGTCACGTAATCGTTGCGCTCGCGACCCAGTGTCGCACTCACGCGAAATTGCGGATCGATCTGGTAGATCAGGATGCCGCGGCCTCGATCTGAGCGTGTATCGCGCTGGAACTCGCTGTCCACCGTCTGGCTGTCGGCTTCCAGCCGCCAGCCCAGGCCGGACACGCGCGGCGCACTACCGACATGCGCGGTGATTTCACCGACGCGTGAATTGCCGGCGTCATCCGACGACGAATGCAAATCGCTGTAGCGATAGCGCAATTCGTAGTCGGAGGTCGCCCCGAACTGGCCCCGCAAGTAGGGACTCAACTGGTATGCGCGCGTCTCGGTGCGGTTGTTGCTGGCGGTGGTTGCATCGACCGGGCGCGGTCCCACAGGCGAGATGGCCTGCTGCGCGATGTTCGCGCTGCCATCGATGAACAGGAATTTCTCGATCGCTTCCACCGAGCCGTTGGCGTCGAGTGCATTCTGCAGGTTGTTTTTCGACGACTCGCGCGCATAGACCAGGTTGTCCATCCGGTAGTCGAGATGGAGCTTGACGCGCGCACCATTGCCGTCGATGCGGATTCCCGGAATGACCTCGGTGATGAAATCGCCGCGCTTGTCGGCGCTCTGGTCGACGTTGTCCGTCGCCGTTTCGCGCACGCTGATGTCGGGCACGAAGCGCCAATTGTTCGTTTCCGTCGTGCCTGCCACGCCGGTGCCGGTGCCGGTGCCGGTGCCGGTGCCGGTGCCGGTGCCGGTGCCGGTGCCGGTGCCGGTGCCGGTGCCAATACCCCCGCCCGCACCGGCGGCATCGACCGCGCCGACGCGCGATGCACCGACATCGGCATCGGCTGCTACGGCACTCGTCGCACCGGCGACACCGAGCGCCAGCAGTCCCATCGCCAGCAGTCCCATCGCCGACAGGGACGTCGCCGGCAGAGACGTCGCCGGTCGATTCCCATCAGTTGCCATAGCCATAGCCGTATCCGTAGCCATAGCCGTAGCTGGTACCCGCGGAAGCCGTGCGTGACTTGTTCAACATCATCAGCTTGACGGGGCAAGACTCGATGGTGGCGAGCGCCTGCTTCACCGCGCCCTGCTGTGTGTGCTGAGCCTCCACCACGACGACCACCTGGCCCATGTGCGTGGCCAGCACGCGCGATTCGGTGGTGACGAGCAGCGGCGGTGAATCGAACAGGATGATGCGATCGGAATAGCGTCGCGACATGTCTTCGAGAAGCCGGTCCATCGACTCGCTCGCCAGCAACTCGGTGGCACGCGGATGCGGCGTGCCGCTGGGCATGATCGACAGGTTCTCGACGTTGGTGCGGATCAGCACATCGCGCAGGTCGACCGCGTCGTCGACCAATACGTCGAGGAGACCCTTCGCCGCGGGCCAGCCGAGAAGATTGAGTAACGACGGCCGCGCGACGTCGGCATCGACCAGCAGCACCGTGTGATCCAGTTCCATCGCCATGCTCATGGCGAGATTCAGCGCGGTGAAGCTCTTGCCCTCGCCCGGCAACGCGCTGGTGATCATGATCAGGTTGGCATTCTTGATCGGCGCGGCGCTCTTGCCGGTCGCATTCAGGATCAGCGGCCGCTTGACCACGCGAAATTCATCGGCGACCCGCGAGCGCGGCGCATCGGGCGTAACAATGCCGGCCGCGGCGAGGCGGGCAAAGTCGATTTGTATCTGGCGCGAATGACTGCCGGCGTCGGCGATTGCCGATGCCGGCGCCAACGCCACCGACTCGCCTCGCTCGCTGTCGCCGGGTCCGACGGGTCGCAGCGCACGCAGCGCGTTGTGCGCGGCGGCGCGCTCGATGAGGCTTGGCGGCGCATCGGCCGCCGCGACGGTGTCCACCGATGCCGCCGGCGAACCGAAGCCGGCACGGCGCAGTTCCTCCATGCGTTTGGCGGCCTGTTCGATTATGCTCATGGGTGCGTGGCCTTCAGACGGCGCGCGCGGTGTGAAGGAAGATCATCAGCAGACCCGCGCCGAACGATGCGAAGAACGCCAAAAACGCGGACACGAAGCCGACCAGGCCACGCCGCTCCTTGCGCTTGCGCGCCGGGTCGATCACCATCGACACGGTGCCCAGCACGGCCAGTCCGGTCACTTCGCGCAACACGCGGATATCGAAGAACGTAGGCCACGCCTGGCTGGCAATGAAAGTCGCGAGGAGGCCCGCGGCAAGCGCACCGAGCAGCGCCAACGGAAACAGCATCACCCGATCCGGCGATACCGGCTTCGGCGACACCCGCGGCGGATCGATC
>Ga0209483_1002932_pt1 | contig 11497 bp, 10 predicted proteins | sample NGEPerA_FD_184508 | JGI IMG/M metagenome (GOLD analysis project Ga0209483, IMG submission 184508) | Arctic peat soil microbial communities from the Barrow Environmental Observatory site, Barrow, Alaska, USA - NGEE PermafrostL2-A... | ecosystem: Environmental > Terrestrial > Soil > Wetlands >... | reverse complement strand
CGGTCTGACCAGTCCGGGCGATGGTGGCTACCGAGCTCTGGACGGCGTCTACCTCAGCCAGCTGCACCGTTATCAAGGGCCAGGTTGAGTTGCAACACGCTGATGTAAGGGGATCCGAAGATCCCCAGGGACCGTCCACTCAGGTGGTCCTCCACGACCTGGCGCAGTCGTGTGGCGTCGAGGTGGCGGGCAGTGGCGACCATGCTGACCTGCGCCAGCGCCGCCGCCTCACTGATGTCGGGATCGAACCCGGTGAAGTCCCCGGTGACCAGGTCGACTGGCATGGGGGCGTCGGTCCCATCGGGGTTCTTGGCAACGCCGAGGCTGTGCAGATAGGCCGTGTATTCCGTCACATGCGTGATGAGGATGGAGTTGCCCGGGCCCAGGTTGCTTCCGATTGAAGAAGCGGCGTTGCACGCTGGCTGGACCAGGCTGCTCGTGGTGGACCCATTGGGGTTCGTCGTCGAGGCGAAGAGCCAGAGAGGGCGGCTCTGGAAGTACTTGGGATCGACGGCAAAGTACATGTCGTTGCCGCTCTTGTCCTTGACCGTCTGGTACATGAGGTTGCCGCTGCTGTCCTTGGTCGTCTTGTAGTAGCACTGGCCAATCAAGCTGGAGCCGACGACGTTTCCCTTGGCGTCGGTGATCAGACTTCCGTTGGCCTGGTCATGAAAGGCCGCCTGCGAGATACCCGTCATCACCAAGGGATAGACGATCCCGCACACAACGGTGATGAGCAAGGTGATGCGCGCACCTCTCCAGAGTTCACGAACGAGCTTGTCAAACATGCCAGGCCTCCTAGGCCAGATGGATAGCGGTGATCAGGATGTCGATCAGCTTGATGCCGATGAAGGGCGCGATGATCCCGCCGACGCCCCAGATGAGCAGGTTGCGCCGCAGCAGCGCGGCGGCCCCGACGGCGCGGTAGGCAACTCCCCGCAATGCGATGGGGATCAGCGCAACGATGATGAGGGCGTTGAAGATGACAGCAGAGAGGATCGCACTGTTCGGGCTGTGCAGCCGCATGATGTTGAGCGCGCCCAGATCGGCAAGCGCGGGCGTGGCGATGAACAGCGCCGGGATGATTGCAAAGTACTTGGCGACATCGTTGGCGATGGAGAAGGTCGTCAGCGCACCCCGCGTCATCAGCAGCTGCTTGCCTGTCTCCACGATCTCGATGAGTTTCGTGGGGTTGGAGTCCAGATCGACGAGATTGCCCGCCTCCTTGGCAGCCTGGGTCCCACTCTGCATCGCGACGCCAACGTCCGCCTGTGCCAAGGCCGGTGCGTCGTTGGTCCCGTCCCCTGTCATGGCGACCAGCTTGCCCTCATCCTGCTCCTTGCGAATCAGCAGAAGCTTGTCTTCGGGCGTCGCCTCGGCGAGGAAGTCGTCGACCCCCGCCTCCTCGGCAATGGCCGCGGCCGTCAACGGGTTGTCGCCGGTGATCATCACGGTGCGCAGGCCCATCCGGCGCATCTCCTCGAATCGATCCTTGATGCCAGGCTTGACGATGTCCTTGAGGTGAATCGTTCCGAGGACGATCTTGTTCTCGGCGACAACGAGCGGCGTGCCGCCGCTACGGGCGATCTTCTCGACGTCCGCACTGACGGTCGCCGGCAGCGCTCTGGATCCCCCGTCCGAGCACCAACTCGCCACCGAGTCCGCCGCTCCCTTGCGGATCGACGTTCCGGACCTGTCCACGCCGCTCATGCGCGTGGTCGCCGAGAACGGCACGAACTCCCATCCCTCGGCGGAGCTCACCGAGGCGCCGAGCCTCCTCGCCAGCGCGACGATACTGCGGCCCTCGGGGGTCTCGTCAGGGATGGATGCGAGATTGACCGCCTGGACCAATCGGTGCATGTCGACACCGTCTGCCGGGAGAAACTCGGCGGCCTGCCGGTTCCCCAGGGTGATGGTTCCGGTCTTGTCGAGCAGGAGCGTGTCGACGTCGCCCGCCGCCTCCACCGCCCGTCCGGACATGGCCAGCACATTCTTCTGCATGAGACGGTCGATGCCCGCGATTCCGATCGCTGACAGCAGCGCTCCGATAGTCGTCGGAATCAGACAGACCAGGAGTGCGATGAGCACCGTCACCGTGATCGAGGTTCCGGCGAAAACCGCAAAGGGCTGCAAAGAGACCACCGCGAAGATGAAGATGATCGTCAGGCTGGCCAGGAGAATGTTCAGCGCAATCTCATTGGGGGTCTTCTGCCGGGAGGCCGATTCCACCAGGCCGATGATCTTGTCGAGGAACGTCTCGCCGGGATTCTGGGTGATCTCCACGACGATGCGATCAGAGAGCACTCGCGTACCGCCGGTCACCGCGCTACGGTCGCCGCCCGCCTCGCGGATGACGGGGGCAGACTCGCCGGTGATGGCCGACTCGTCGACCGATGCGATGCCCTCGATGATCGTCCCGTCGCTGGGGATGACGTCGCCCGCCTCGCAGACCACGATGTCACCCTTGCGCAGCTCAGGCGCGGGTACGGCAACCTCGCGACCGTCCACCAACTTGCGCGCGATCGTGTCACTGCGGGTCTTGCGCAGCGTGGCGGCCTGGGCCTTGCCGCGTCCCTCCGCCACCGCCTCGGCGAAGTTGGCGAAGAGAACGGTGAACCACAGCCAGAGCGCGATCTGGAAGACGAAGCCATTGTTGGGGCCGTTGGTGAACAGCCCCGAGATGAAGGCGTAGGTGGTCATCACGGCGCCGATGCCGACGACGAACATCACCGGGTTCCGCGCCTGCCAACGAGGGTTCAGCTTCCGGAAGGAATCGCCGAGAGCCGGGATCAGAATGGCGCGGTCCAGCAGACTCTTGGCACGACGCCGCGGGGTGCGGACCGGAGCGGGCGATGGGCTCGAACTTGAAGCTACGACAGTCATTCCTGCTCTCAGTGAAGGTGGCCGGCGGCGATTTGGAAATGCTCGAGAATGGGTCCGAGAGCCAGCGCCGGGAAGAAGGTCAGCGCACCGATGATAAGCACCACCCCGACGACCAGGCCCGTGAAGAGCGGTGTGTCAGTGGGAAAGGTTCCCGCGCTCGCGGGGATGATCTTCTTCTTCACCATCGATCCGGCCAGTGCCAGGATCGGGATCAGGAAGAGGTACCGTCCCATCCACATGGCCAGCTCGAGGGTCGTGTTGTAGTAGACGGTGTTCCCCGTGAGACCGGCGAAGGCGCTGCCGTTGTTTCCGGTGGTCGAGCTGAAGGCGTAGAGAATCTCGCTGAACCCGTGCGGCCCGGAGTTGAGCGGGCCGAGCTGACCTGGGGCCACGAGCACCGAGATCGCTGTGAGGCCGAGGATCGACAGGGGGAGGATGAGGATGGCGAGCGCCGCCAGCTTCACGTCGCGGGCCTCGATCTTCTTGCCGAGGTACTCCGGAGTACGGCCGACCATGAGCCCCGCAATGAACACCCCGAGGATGACGAACATCAGCATTCCGTACAGCCCGGCGCCGATGCCGCCCGGGCTGATCTCCCCCAGCTCCATCGAGAGGATCGGCACCAGGCCGCCGATCGCGGTGAGGCTGTCGTGCGACGCGTCGACCGCACCCGTGCTCGTGCCCGTCGTCACCGCGACGAACTGGCCCGACTGGGGTATGCCGAACCGGACCTCCTTCCCCTCCATGTTGCCGCCCGACTGCGTCGAACTGGCCACCTGGGTGACCCCGGTCCGGGTCAACGCGGGGTTGCCGGTCTGCTCGGCGGCGATGGCGATGCCGGTCATCCCGAGGAGGATCACTCCCATGGCCCCGAGCACGGCCATCCCCTGCTTGAGGTTGCCGACCATCCTGCCGAACGTGAAGGTCAGTGACACGGCTATGAGCAGGATGGTGAACATCATGAACGCGTTGGTGAACCCGTTCGGGTTCTCGAACGGGTGCGCGGCGTTGGCGTTGAAGAACCCACCGCCGTTGTTGCCGAGGTTCTTGATGATTTCCTGCGAGGCGACCGGACCCTGCGCGATCGTCTGGGTCACGCCGCTCAGCGTGTGCACCACGGTCGATGCGGAGAAGTTCTGGATGGCGCCCTGCGAGACATAGACCAGGGTGCCGATCACGGAGATCGGCAGCAGGACGTAGAGGAGGCCGCGGGTGACGTCGACGTAGAAGCTCCCCAGCGTCCGTCCGGAACGTCGTGCCAGCCCGCGGATGAGCGCGATCGCCACCGCCAGGCCGGTGGCGGCGGAGAGGAAGTTGTGCATGACCAGCCCGACCATCTGCGAGAAGTAGCTCAGCGTGGTTTCGCCGCCGTAGTTCTGCCAGTTGGTGTTGGTGGCGAAGCTGATCGCCGTGTTCATCGCCAGGTCGGGGGCCACACCGGGGAAGCCGTTGGGGTTGATGACGCTCTGCAGGGGCAGACGATCCTGGAAGCGGAGCAGGAGGAACGTGACCAGGATGCCCACGACCGTGACGACGAGCACGGCGGCCAGGTACTTCACCCACGTCTGCTCGTCGTCCTCGTGGACGCCGATCACCCGGTACATACCGCGCTCGATGGGGCGCAGCGGCCGGCTGAGGAACACGCGCTCGCCGCTGAACACCTTGGCCATGTACGTGCCGAGCGGGCGCGCGCACAGCAGCACCGCGACGAAGACCACGAGGACGCCGATGATCTCGAGCGCCATCAGAACTTCTCCGGGAACAGCATCGCTGCCACCAGGTAGCAGAGAACGAGCAGGGCGATCACGACACTGACGGCGTAGCCGAGGACATCGCCACTCATAGCTTTGTCAACGCGGCGATGTACGCCGCCGACGCGGCCGTCAAAACGATGAGAACCAGCAGCATCAGCAGGTCGATGTTCACGGTGCACCTTCTCGCATGCCGCACATCCTCGGCGCGCAGCCCTCAACGATCACTCAACGAGATCGGCCACCCACCGAGGGATGTTCAGTGGTCGGGGTTGAGGGGTCCAAAACGGTACCCCTGGCCTCCGACTGTCTGAATGACGGTGGGGCTGGCGGGATCCGCCTCGAGTTTGCGGCGCAGCCGCTGAATGAACGTCCACAGGTAGTTGCGATCCCCGACGTACTCCGGCCCCCACACCCTCCCGAGAAGAGTTCGGTGTGCCAGCGCCCGGCCGGCATGGCTCGCCAACTCCGCGAGCAACACCCATTCGGTGGGCGAGAGTTTGATCTCGATCCCACCGCGCATCACCGTCCGACGCCCAAGGTCGACGGTCACGTCACCCGCACTGACCGTCTCGTCGGGTCCGTCGGCGCTGTGGATGCGGCGGAGCACGGCGCGTACACGGGCGAGAAGCTCCTCGGATCCAAACGGCTTGGTGAGGTAATCGTCGGCGCCCATGTCCAGCGCGCGGACCTTGTCGCGCTCCGCTCCCCGGGCGCTGATCACGATCACCGACGGCTGGCGCTGCCCATCCAGCTTCTCCAGAATGGCCCAGCCATCCACAAACGGCAGACCGATGTCGAGCCTGCACCGCCTGAATGCCGTCGGAGACGGCGTCGACCGCGTAGCCGGCCTCGGCGACGGCCTCGGTGATGACCTCTCTGAGCACCCGGTCATCCTCGACAACCAGGATGTGCCCCCGGCGACCGTCAGGAGCAGCCATTGCCAGCATGGGTGCGCGCAGGGACCACATGGGCAGGATACGTGGCTTGGGCCGGCGGGGACTCAGGCCGCACGCCGTCGATCTGTTGAGGGATTGTTGAGGGCCGGCCGACCACCATGAGCTGTGCCCATGCAAACCCCACTGGCCGAATCGGTCATCGGGCTCCCGGTGACGGATTCGGAGGCACGCCGACTCGGGCGCGTCGTCGCCATCATTCACAAGCGCGACGGCGTCGATGTCCTCGTCGAGGGCCATCGCTGGCTGCGTCGGCGCACCTACGGCTTCAGTGTGGACGACCTGACAGCCACCGAAGCCGGGGTCCTCGTCCACCTCCCTCGCAGCGTTTCCCCGAATCGGACGGGTGCCATGTCATGGTGGCCCCAGGGCGCTGAGGAGGACGACCGCAGCCGGGTGGCGAGAGTGTGGTTCGACGCGGTCCGCGTACCAGGGCGGCGCAGAGTCGATGGCGTATCGCCGTGGGGCGTGCCGGAATCGAGTCAACCCGGACCGCATTCGCCGCCGGACACCCGGTAGCTCGCATCCTGGCAAGGTGAGCCAGATGGTCCGAGTCCACCGTGACGGCCGACCGGTCGGCTGTGCTGAGCTGCACCGCGTCACCGGGGGACGTCAACGTGGAGCTTGATGATGGCGCCGCTGCTGAGACTGGCTCGCCGGTGGTAGCGGTTGCGATGAGCGAGGCATCCCCGCCGCGAGGCCGGCTCAAGGTGTACTTGGGAGCAACGCCCGGATCTGGGAAGACCTTTGCCATGCTCCGTGAGGGCCGCGACCGCCGCGACGATGGCGACGACGTGGTGGTCGGTTTCGTCGAGACCCACCGTCGCCGCCGAACCGCCGACGCCGTCGGCACGCTCGAGGTGATCCCTCGGATCAGCGTGGACTACAAGGGGACCACACTCTCGGACATGGACGTCGACCGGGTGATCGAGCGACACCCGCACGTGGCCCTGGTCGACGAGTTGGCGCACACCAACGCATCCGGCCTGCGCCACGACAAACGGTGGCAGGACATCGAGCAGATCCGCGCGGCGGGCATCGACGTGATCAGCACCATGAATGTGCAGCACCTGGAATCGGTGAAGGACCTGGTCGAGAAGATCACCGGGATCACTATCCGCGAGACCGTGCCCGACAGCATCCTCGATACCGCCGATGAGGTGCAGTTCATCGACATCACGCCCGAAGCCCTGCGCAAGCGGATGCGCCACGGCAACATCTACGCGCCCGATCGCGTGGACGCAGCGCTGGAGAACTTTTTCCGCGCCGGCAACCTGGCGGCCCTGCGCGAGATCGGGCTGCGGCTCGTCGCCGAACGGGTGGGAACCGAGCGCGGTGGCGTCCAGGCTCCGCCGGAGGACGTCATCGTCGCCGTGTCCGGCAGAAGCACCGCGGAGCAACTGATCAGGCGGGCGGTCCGGCTGGCGCGCCGCCGTCATGGCCTGTGCACGATCGTGCACGTCCACGAGCACGCCACCACGCCCGACGCGGACGACACCGTGTATCGGCGCCTGGCCGCCGAGCTCCAATGCGCCGTGGTCGAACGCGATGGGGAAGATATCGCCGGGACAGTCATAGGCGCGGCACGGGAACGCATGGCGCGGCATGTCGTCATCGGCGAGCCGAAGGCGGCGGGACCACTGGTCAGCTTTAGGGGCAACATCGTTGACCGCGTCGTCGAGGCGCTCCCCGACGTCGACGTTCATGTGATCGCCCGCCATGGCATCGCCGCGAGCCATGACCCCGACCGTCCCGACCCCGACGACCTCCTGAGTCGGCTGCAGGCAGACGCCCACATCCGCGGCAACCTTCGCGTCTACCTGGGCTACGCCCGCGGATCCGGCACGACGACGGCCATGCTCGACGAGGCGCGTCGGAGAGCCTCTCGCGGCACTGACGTGGTGGTGGCCGCCTTATCCGACGGCGCCAGCGGCGGCCTCGAGGGACTCACGCTCCTGGGTGGACGGCGCTCGCCCACCGCGCGGGGAGTTCTCGATCTTCCCGCCCTGTTGGCGCGCAACCCTGAGGTCGCCGCGGTGGACGATCTTGCCGGCCGCACCACCGCGGGCGAGATCGTCGCCGACGTGATCCCAACGATGCGGGCCGCCGGCATCACCGTCATCGCCACCGTGGCCATGGGCGACCTCCAGAGCACCGTCTCAGCGATGGGCGACCTGCTGCAACGAGAACCGGACACCCCGGTCGTCGACGATGCCGCGCTCGACGCCGCCGATGAGGTCGAACTGGTCGACATCCTCCCGGCCGAGCTCGAGCAGAGGTTGCGCGACGGCCTGATCATGACCCCGCAGGCGGCGCAACGCGCGCTGCAGGGAGCCTTCCGACCAGCGGTGCTGGCGACACTACGCGAGCTCACCTTCCGCCGCGTTGCCCAGCACACGGATCGGAGGCTGCTCAGCTACATGGCGTCCAAGAACATCGCCGCCCCCTGGGAGGCGCGCCCACGCACGTTGGTGTGCGTGCCGCCGCTGCCCGGCCAGGAGGATCTGGTGAGCTCGGCGGCACGTTTTGCTGCCAGCCGCGATGAGGCTCTGACCGCTGTCTCCGTGCGCCGGAAGAGCCGGACAGACGCTGAGAGGCAACTGCTCGGGAGATACGCGACGCTTCTACACCAGCTGGGCGGCGATTTCGTCGTCATCGACGGCAATGACCTGGCAGCGACGATCGCACAGTACGCACGCGATCACGGCATCACCGAGATCATTCTCAGGCGAACTCCCGGACGGCGCCAGTCGCCCAGCATACGCCGCCTCATCCGCATGCTCGTGGACGTCGACGTTCACATCCTGGCGGGCACTCGCTGACGAACCGCGTACACATCGGCGCTATTGCCGGAGGCAAATACGAGGCACAAGGTCTGCCACGGCGTCAGGTAGGGCTGCTCAGCGTGAGCGACGGCGGTACCTCACAGAGATGAATGGCTGCATGGTTTCCGATGTACGCAGAGTCGAGGGCAATCACCGCGCCACATCGCGATCGACGCCGACGTTGCAGTAAATCCACAAGAAGAAGTTGCCAGCGCGGGTGCCCCCGACGGGTGATCGCGAGTCGCCGGCCGTCGGCCGCTCGCCCGGTCACGGAGATGTACCCAAGACACTTGCCGTCCGGACCCACAACGTTGAGTCCGCACAGGGTCCGTGCCGGGAGTTCGGCAACACGTCGGTCGTGCGGCACCAGCCCTGCCACGAGATTATCGTGTCGCTGCGCTGCTCAACGAATCCTCAACAGGCTGGCTGGGCGCCGACAGGGTCGCAGGAGTGACCAGCGCAGGCTCTGGAGGCATGAGGTGCGATCGAGTGGTACAAACGAAAGCGTCGGTCCACCCGCGCGCGTCGGCCACCACCGCGGCCATGCCAGCCCCTGACCTCCGGTCAGCTACGGAGCGTCGGTCCGAAGCGATACCCATGCCTGTCCACCGTGACGATGAGGGCGGGATTCGCCGGGTCATCCTCAAGTTTGTCACGGAGTCTCTTGATGAACACCCGCAGGTAGCCGCGATCACCGACGTGGGTGGGCGCCGACAGTCGAGACAACAATGCCGTCGACTCGATGGCGTGCCCCGCGTTGGCGGCGAGCTCTGTTAGGAGAACGTACTCGGTTGGCGACAGGAGCACCTCCACGCCGTCTCGGAACACCATGCGAGTGTTCATGTCGAGCACAACGTGGAGGCACGAGACGGTTTGACGGCGGGGTCCGTGGAACCGGACCCGAAGCAGCACCGCGCCAACCGTCGTGATCAACTTGTCGGAGGTAAAGGGCTTGGTGAGGTAATCATCGGCGCCGAGGTCAAGTGCCCAAACCTTGGCCTGGTCGTCTCCACTCGCTGAAATGACGATCACTGACCTTCTGGTCGGCTGCGGAAGCGACTCGAGGATTTCCCAACCGCTGATCAACGGCAATCCGAGGTCAAGGAGGACGATCTCATGGCGTTCCGACCTGAGCTCCTCCATGCCGGAGACACCGTCACCTACGGCGGTGATTCGGTGGCCGGCGCGCTCGAGCGCAGCCGCGATGACAGTTCTCAGGGCGGGGTCGTCCTCTATCAGCAGAATCTGGGCCCCAAGCGCGTCGCTTACGGTCGTGTGGGGCGCGCCCGGGTTCGCACTTCCCTCTCGCCTGTGCGGGTCGTGCGCGTCGGTGAAGTCCGGGGCGTCCACGAAGAACTCCAGGTGGGGTGGCTGTTGCTGCGGCCTGATACGACGGGCCGGGCGCGGGTCGCGATCCGCGATTCAGTCGTCCGATGGGGGTCGACGAGTCGTGGGTGGTCTCCATCCCGCGGCGAGTCGCTGTGCCCGCGTGCCGAACCGAACGCGGACGCGGATGTCATCGGACACTTGCGCGCCCGCCTCGACGACGGCAGCGAGTGCGGCCGCCTCCGCGGCGGCGACGCTGTCGGCTTCCACCGTCAGGTTCAGTGGATCCACGCGCGCTCTCCAGATCGTGCCACCCGCGGGATTGAGCTCGACCACGATCTCGCCTACGCTCCGGACATTGGTCATGGATGCGAGGCTATGTCGTGACCCCTCAACGCGGGCTCAACGATCTCCTCGCGGGCGCCCTGTTGGCAACATAGGCCAGGTCTACAGCGCGGATGGACTGAACGACCCATGCTCTATCCGTGGGTGAGCCCGGACGTCTGACCGGCAGCGTCGAGTCATCCGCGCAGAGGTGCCCGCTGTGCCCTGCAGCCGCGATAGCCGGGCATCCGTCTACGCATATTGGTGTTGTCAGCGGGTGACTGGTGCATCGCCTCCCCCGCGCTCGTCTACTCACTGGCTATCCACGACCCGTAGCGCATCGCGCACGCTTGTGCGCTCGAGTCGCGGCGGGATCACGAGCACGGGACACGATGCTAGCCGCGGCACCCGGCGGCCGACACTGCCAAATGCAAGCTCACCGATGAGGCTTCGTCTACCAGCGCCGACGACGATGAGATCAGCCTCGCACGCCTGCGCCATATCCACAATCAGTCTGGCTGGCTCGCCTGAGGTCGTGCGCACCTCCAGGTCGGCGTCCACACCCGAGACCCTCAGATCTTCCACTTGGAGTCGGATCTTCTTCTGCAGCCACTCTTCAGACGGGTTTACGGGAAGAGTCGAACCTCGACTTCGCATCACCTCGATGATGTGAGCAAGCACCAGATGCGATCGGCTCTCACGCGCCAGGCGCTCGGCAACGGCCAAGGCACGATCGGCCAGTGCTGATCCATTGGAGGCGACGAGGATCGTCTTGAACATCGATTCGGAGCATCGCTTGCAGACCCTGAACGTACCCTCAATGTTCCCGAGGGTGATGTTGCGGAGGCGCATCGCCTATTGAAGCCCGCCGGGTCACAGTCGGCGGGTGCCGGGCGACGTCAGTCCATCACCCCCACGATTCGCTCATCGCCGAGCCAGGCACGACGTTTGACATGGCCAGGTCGAAGGTGGTGCGAATGTCACTCCGGTCCGCCTCTTCGCGCACGGTCTCATCCCCGGCGCGCAGGATCAGTCGCGCGTGGTGTTCGATAACCTCCCCAAGATCATCTGAGGACACAGCCCGACGGAGCTTGCCGAGATTCTCGAGCTGGCGGATGAGCACCGCTGGCATCCCCGAACCGGCCTGCCGGATCTTGTCGGTGGCTCCCTTGACGAGCCGTTCCATGGTGATCACCGGCTCGATGATGCGGACGTGCCCATGCTCGTCGCGGTGAATCCCGTCGGGCAGTCGTGCTGCGGCGGCGTGACACAGGCAGTCGCCGAGCCAGTCGATGCAGTTGAGCGCTGTGAACGTGTCGTTGACCGCTGGCGACAGCGCTCGGATGGCGACCTCGACAAGTTGGTCAACACCGAACCCGACGTCCTGGGTGAGGGTGCGATTCGGGCCCACGATGTGGGCACGGCCCAGCGC
>Ga0209483_1002931_pt1 | contig 11500 bp, 6 predicted proteins | sample NGEPerA_FD_184508 | JGI IMG/M metagenome (GOLD analysis project Ga0209483, IMG submission 184508) | Arctic peat soil microbial communities from the Barrow Environmental Observatory site, Barrow, Alaska, USA - NGEE PermafrostL2-A... | ecosystem: Environmental > Terrestrial > Soil > Wetlands > Peat... | reverse complement strand
GTCCTGTGGGCGGACGTGGATGGCGACGACCGGCCCGATTTGCTCGTGGCCGAGCCGGAAAGCGGCCAGCTTTCGATTTATCTGCAACAGGCCGACGGCGCGCTCGCCGCACCAAAGAAATTTCCGAGCTTCGCCGGCGTTTCACAGATTGCCGTGTCCGACTGGAACAACGACGGCCATCCGGAAATCTTTTTGTTGAGCCGCGACGAAAACGCGGTCGGCGTGACGCGGTTCGACCAGCAAGGGCGGCTGCCGTTTCCGACGATCATTCCGCTGGACGGCAAGCCGCTCGTGATGGCGACGGGCGTGCTCAAATCCGGCGCGAAGCCCGTGCTCGCCGTCATCGTGGAAAAAGATGGCGCGCGTTCGCTCGTCATCTGCACGGCGGACGGCAAATCGAAATCGCAGAAGTTGAGCGCCAGTTTCACCGCGAACCCGACGACGCTGGCGGTTCAGGACGTGAACCAGGACGGCTTGGCCGACCTGGTCGTGCTGATTCCCTATGAAAAAGTAAAAGTGTTGTTGCAAAACAAGGAAGGCACGTTCGACGAGAAGGACGTTGACCCGCCCGGCGGCTCAATGGATCAGCCATGGCTGGCGTCCGTGGATTTTGACGGCGACGGCAAGCCGGAACTGCTGCTGCCGCAGAAAAATTTCGTCCGCGTCGTCGTGCTGGAGCAGAAGGCGGGAGCCGCCGGCTCGACGAATGCGCCCGACTGGGTTTTCCGCGTGAAAGACCAGATCAACGGCGCGGCCAGCGACTCGCGCATCGTGGGCGCGACCGCCGTGGTCAACGGCGCCAACGCCACCGCCTCGATTTTTCTGCTCGATGCCCAATACAAGCAGTTGACGCTTTGCGAGCGCGACACCAACGGCGTCTGGCAGGTCGTGAAAAACATTGACCTGCCGGTGGCGGATTTTTCCAAGTTGAGCACCGTGAAATTCGCCGGCACGCCGAGCGTGGCCTTCACCGGCCAGAACGCCGTCGCGTGGCAATCGCTCGCGGGCGACGTGTGGGAACTCACCAGGCTCGACGACTACGACACGCCCATCCGCGACGGCTACCTGAACGATTTGATCGCCGGCGACCTCAACGGCTCCCGCCGCAAGCAGCTTGTCTTCATGGAATCGGCGCGGAATTATCTGGACCTCGTTTATTTTGACGCGCATCGGAAGCTCGTGCCCGGCGACCGCTGGCAGGTGTTCGAGCAGCACACCTTCCGGGGCATCACCGACGCGCTGCCCGAACCGCGCGAATGTGCCGTAGCCGACGTGACCGGCGACGGCAAGAACGACCTCGTCGTCCTCGTCCACGACCGGATTCTGGTTTATCCGCAGGAGTGAATGGCGGCTATTGCGCCGGCGCAGGACGGATGGTCAGGGACTTCAACTGCGTGTCCGGCTCGCGGCCGTTGAGGATGAGCTTGTGCGTCCCCGCCGTGAGCGTGAAACGCTTGGGCGCGAATTGCTCGGAGGATGCGTCGCCGGTGCCGCGCCAGCTCAACACGCGTTTTTCAAATCCCATCGTCACGTCAACATCCCAGATCATGTCCGGGTCAGTCGGCTGGTCGTCCACATTCGCAAGAAATGAATTGCTGTTATCGTCCGCCGCGTTCACCAGCGCCTCGAACACATAGCTTCCCGCCTCCGTGATGGTGAAGGTGAAGACCGCCGAGCCGCCGTTCGTGCCCTCCGCCATCGCGTCACCAATCAATACAATCGCGTCGTTCGTCAAAACGATCGGCGCGGTCAGGACGGCGGCGGACGCGGCTAAAGTCTGCCCCGGCGCTTGGGCGGCTGCGTCGGCGGATTTGGTTTTTGCATCCTGCGCGAAAGCGGGAATCGCCAGCGCACAGGCCAGAATGATGGCGGAGAAGTGTTTCATGCGGTTAGTTCTACGCCTTCGGCGGAAATTCAGCAACTAAAATAATCTTCTCACGTCTTGTCCGGCAATTTTCCTTTTCTTCAATCGTTTTCCGGTTATCCTGCTGCGCTAAATGTTCGTTGAATCGTTGAACGGTCAAACCGTTAGAATTGTTTTCCAATTTAACGATTCAACCATTGAACGATTTAACGAATGGATTCAGCACACATCAGAAATTTCAGCATCATTGCCCACATTGACCACGGCAAGACGACGCTTTCCGACCGCCTCCTGCATCGCACCAGCACGATCGCCACGCGCAACGTAGGACAGCGCTTCCAGCCTGTCTTTGGATTTGTTAATTGCTAAAGCATTTTCTATTTAGATAGACGCATATTGAGCGTGATGAAAGAAACCTCGGCAATGTCGTCACGACGGGGAAGACATTTCGCGGGTGATTGCGGTTGGAACTCAAGCTATCAACTGATTTCCTGCGAAATAAAAAGGCTGGGAACAAGCCGCCAAACAAAGGCGACAACTTGATCCCAGCCAAGTCCAATTCAATGAATTTTCAGCCCGACTCAATTAATGTTGCGGGTCAAGCTCGACCGCGTTGATTTCCGGATTTTCCACGTTGCTGGTGAAGGTGATGGTGAATTTGCCGTTGGTCACTTCCACCGGAACAGATTCAATGTAGGCGCGGTTCGGGCCGCCGGCTTTGACATATAAATCGAGATCTTTGAAATCGTGTCCCTGAACATTGTAGGAGAAGACGCGCTGGCCGGCTCCGGTGATGCCGTCAAAGGTTTCGGCGAAGTAAAGTTTGGCAAGGTATTTGCCGTTGGGAACCATGACGGAAAATGAATTCATGCTGTAGTGTTCCGACAGGAACAGCCCGGCGTCTTTGGTGTTGGCGATGGCAGTGCCGGCATCGCGCGCGACCACGTCGCCGCCGTCAAAGCCCGCTTCGGCCTGCCAAACATGGCCGGCGGAATCAGTGAAGGGATCCGTCGAACCGGCTTTGACGCGGTAAATTCCGTCCGGTCCCGCTGTCAGCGCGGGCGCAGCCGAGGTTGCTGCGGGAGCTGGCGCTGCTGGTGTTGCGGGAGTCGTTGTTGCAGGGGGCGTTGCCACAGCCGGCGCGGGTTGCGTCGAAGCCTGCGCGGAACTGTCGGTGGTTTTGCAGCCGGTCACGAAGGTCAAGGCGCAAGCGGTCGCACAGAGGGTCAGGGTTTGAGTTAGGATGTTTCGCATAATTTTTGGTTGTTAGTTATCTGTCGTTTTTATTTTGGCTCATTGGGCGGTGATTGTCATGGGTAATTTCAGCCGGATGTCGTCTGATGCCGCACCGATGAGAATTTCATAGTCACCCGGTTCAACCACATATTGTTTTTTATCTGTGTCCCAATAACGCAGACGTTGGGTGGGAACTTCGACCGTGACCTGGCTTGAATCGCCATGTTTCAGTTGCACGCGGGTGAAACCGCACAGCGCAAGTTTCGGCTGCGGAACAGCGGAGTTGACGTGGCGGTAATAAACCTGCGCCACTTCATCGCCGCCCACTTTGCCGGAATTCTTCACCGTGAACGTCACTTTCACCGTGCCGTCGGCAGGAATTTTTTTTGACTCCAGCTTGGCACCCTTGAAATCAAACTTCGTGTAGCTCAAGCCGTGGCCGAACGCATAGAGAGGCTTGCCGCTGAAGTAGCGGTAGGTGCGATTGGTCATCGAGTAATCCGTGAAGTCCGGCAAATCCGTGGTGGCACGGTAGAACGTCAACGGGAGATGGCCGGAGGGGTTCATATCGCCAAAGAGAACTTCTGCCACGGCTTGGCCGCCGGACTCGCCCGGATACCAAGCCTGAAGAATTGCGGGCAACTTTTCGGCTTCCCACGGCAGGGCGATGGCAGAACCGCTGCAGTTAACCATGATGATCGGCTTGCCGGTCGCGTAAAGTGCATGCACGAGATCCTCTTGAACCTGGGGCAGTTCAATTGTGGTGCGGTCATGTTGCTCGCCTTCGAGCTGGGGGCTGATGCCGCCGACGTAGATGACAATGTCAGCAGAGAGCGCGTTGCTGATGGCTTCCGCCTGAAGTTCCGCCGGCGGACGGGCAGGAGCCGCCGCCGCGCCGCGCCGCCCAAAACCGCGACCAGTTTCAGTCGTCAGCGGAGAGCCTTGGGCATAGGCCACTTGGATGTCCGCATTCGTCGCCAACAATTGACGGATCCCCCTCAAAACCGTGATTGGATGCGAAGCCGTGCCGTTGTAATTTCCCTGCAGCACGCCGACCGAGTCGGCGTTCGGGCCGATGACGGCGATGCGCTTGATCTTGGCGCGGTTGAGCGGGAGGGCGCCGTCATTCTTGAGCAACACCAACGCCTGGCGCGCGATCTGCAACGCAAGCTGCCGGCTTTCGGGCGTGTCATTGTCAGCGACGGTGATTTTCGAATACGGAACCTTTTCCGCCGGATCAAACAGTCCGAGACGGAAGCGCGTCCAGAGCGTGTAATATAAGGCTTGGTCAATATCCTCTTTGGAAAGCAGCTTTTGTTGAACTGCCCGCACCAAGGCATTATACTCGGTGCCGCAAGTAAGATTGCAGCCGGCTTTGACCGCATCGGCTGCTGCTTCTTCGGGTGTATTCACATAATGATGCGCCCTTGGGCTTGAAATATCGCCGATGGCGCCGCAATCCGAAACTACGTAGCCCTCAAATCCCCATTTCGTGCGCAACAGGTCGGTGAGCAGGAACTTGCTTGCGCAGTCCGGGATGCCGTAAAGCGCGCTGTAGGCGCCCATCACGCCGCCGACGTGTCCCACGCGCACCGCCGCTTCAAACTGCGGCAGATACGTTTCATACAAATCGCGTTCCGACGGCTCGGCATCGAAGCGGTGGCGGTCCGCTTCCGGGCCGCTGTGAACCGCGTAGTGTTTGGCGCAAGCCATCGCGAGCATGACATTCGGGTCGTCACCCTGAATTCCTTGGATGAACGGCACCGAAAGCAGACTCGTCAACAGCGGGTCTTCGCCGTAGGTTTCCTGGCCGCGACCCCAGCGCGGGTCGCGGAAAATATTGATGTTCGGCGTCCAGAACGTCAGCCCTGTCCACCATTTGGAGTCGCCGTTATGTTTGGAGACGTAATCATTATATTTGGCGCGGCCTTCGACACCGACAACGTGTCCTTCCTTTTTCAGCAATTCTGGATCCCAAGTGGAAGCCATGCCGACCGGCTCCGGGAACACGGTGGCGATGCCGTCGTTCGCAACGCCGTGCAACGCTTCGTTCCAATAAGCATACGTGGGCAGGCCGAGGCGCGGGATGGCGGGGGCGGGAGTCTGTCCACCCTGTAACTGCGCCACTTTCTCGGCCAGCGACATGCGGCGGATGAGGTCATTTATCCGGTCTTTCAACGGATGCGACGGATCGCGCCAGATTGGTGGCTCGGTGATTTCCGGAACGCGCCGGGCATCGGCGGAAAAATTGTCTGCCAATTCCGAAGCATTGAAAGCGATGACTGATGCGCCAGCCGCGTTTTTGATCTCGACAGTATTGAATTTCGCGGCTCCCTTGCTCGATGAAAAAATTATGTTTATTGGCCCCCGTATTTCGTCGTCCTCATGTTCGACCGTCCCGGAAATGGTGGTGACTTTTCGCGCAGCGCCGGCGGTGGCAAGAATGTCAAAATTTTTGGCCAGGCTGACGTCGCCGGAGGTCACATCAAACAACCTGTCTCCCGACACGCTCGCCAGCGTCTCCACTTCGCCGATGTTGATCGTGTATTTGCCAGCGGGCAAATGCGAAACGGTGACGGTGAAATTTTTCCCGTTGATTTCTTCGCGATAGGCAGCCGCATTGTCAGCGGCACCTTCGATGGTGACGGACGCGTTGTCCTTGCGATGTGCAAAGTCGCCGCTGACGCTCACCTGCTGGCCGCAGGAAGCGCAAATTTCGTCAGCCGCAAACGCAGCCGTGCCAGAAAACCACAGCCCCGCCAATGTCATCAGTGAAATCGCCGCTACGAGCTTTGAAAAACTCCGGCGGACTGGCCTTTGGCATTGCGTGGATTCCCGTGACGGGAAGTTGGATTTTGGGCAAGCGGCGGCATCGGACCGGTCGGACGCCATATGTTTGAGCTGAATGTTCATTTTTTGATTCCAGGATTTTTTGTTTTAATTGGCCGGAGGAGCGGCGGGCAACAGGACAACCCTCAAGGATTTTGGAACAGCGGCGTGAATTGATGGAAACTCCGCCGCCAGCCCGGCCATTCATGCGCCGTGTCCGGTGAGATGTAGTAGCTCATGTTCGTTTTGCGCCCAAGTTAATTGTGAGACCAAATTTTCGCTGTTTGCTGGGCAAGTAATCGGTCAAACTACAAGCGTTGTTCAATTGAAGGGCCTGATTGCATTTCGCACCAACAGCATTTGGATTTGGAAATAATGCCTCAATCCAAAGTAAATGGCTATATGACGAGTGTCATATTTGACCTGCGTGGTGGATAAATTTACGCCCGGACGGTAAAAAAACTCCGGGCGGCGGGGAACGGGATGATAAATTATTCCTGCACGAACTTGATGATGCGGGTTTTTTCGGTGCGACGGCGGAGCGCCTCGTCGAGCACTTTTTTGCGCAGGCGCAGATTCTTGGGCGTGGCTTCCACGTATTCGTCCACGTCAATGTATTCCAAGGCGCGTTCGAGCGAGAGCTTCATGGGCGGCGCGAGCTGGATGCCTTTGCCGTCGCCCTGCGAACGCATATTGGTGAGGCGTTTTTCCTTCACGGGATTCACGGGGATGTCATTCTCGCGCGCGTTCTCGCCGACGATCATGCCGACGTAAATGGCGTCGCCGGCCTCCACCATCAGGCGGCCGCGCTCCTGCACCATGTTGAGCGCGTAGTTGGTGGCTTCGCCGTTGTCCATGCTGACGAGCGAACCGTTCTTGCGCGCGGCGATCTCGCCGCAGTCCGGGCCGTATTCGTGGAAGAGGTGGCTCATCACGCCCATGCCCTTGGTGGAGTTGACGAGGTCGGTTTCAAAACCAATCAGCCCGCGCATCGGCACGAGCGCCTCGATGGAAACCTGGTTGCCAACGTGGTTCATGTTCGTGATCTGCGCCTTGCGGCCGGAGAGATTTTCCATGATGTTGCCGAGGTTTTCGCTGGGAACTTCAACGTATAATTTTTCAATCGGCTCCAGCGCGTTGCCGTCCTTGTCCTTTTTCCACAGCACTTCGGGACGCGAAACCAAAACTTCATGGCCTTCGCGGCGCATCTGTTCGACGAGAATGGCGATCTGCATTTCGCCGCGCCCGCTGACGGCGAAAATTTTCGGGTCGCTCGTCTGCGCGATGCGAAGGGCGACGTTCGTGCGGATTTCCTTCACGAGCCGGTCCCAGATATGGCGCGCGGTGACGAGCTTGCCGTCCTGACCGGCGAGCGGGCCGTCGTTGACGGCGAATTCCATCTGGATGGTCGGCGGATCAATTGGGATATACGGCAGCATCGCGCGCGCCTCGGAATCGCAGATGGTTTCGCCGATGAAAACATCTTCAAAACCGGTAAGCCCGACGATGTCGCCGGCGTGGGCCTCCTGGATTTCGATGCGTTTCATGCCCTCGAAATGATAAATCGCGGTGATCTTGCCCTTGGTAATTTTGCCGTTGCCGTGGCGGCAGATGGCCGGATCGCCGACCTTCACCTTGCCTTCGACGATTTTTCCGAAGGCGATGCGCCCGACATAGTCGCTGTAATCCAGATTCGCCACGAGCACTTGAAAACCGTCGCCCGCCTTCGCGCGCGGCGAGGGAATGTATTTCACGATGGCGTCGAACAACGGCTCCATCGTGCCGGTGACGTGGGTGAGTTCGGTTTTGGCGTAGCCCAGCTTGGCGGAGCAATAGATGAACGGAAAATCCAGTTGCTCATCCGTCGCGTTGAGCGACACGAACAATTCAAACACTTCGTCGAGAACTTTTTTGGGATTCGCGTTCTCGCGGTCAATCTTGTTGATGACCACGATCGGTTTTGCGCCCGCTTCGAGAGCTTTTCGCAAAACGAATCGCGTCTGCGCCTGCGGGCCTTCGGCGGAATCCACCACGAGCAGCACGCCGTCAATCATGTTCATGATGCGCTCCACCTCGCCGCCGAAATCCGCGTGGCCGGGTGTGTCCACGATGTTGATGTGAAAATCCTTGTATTTGAACGCGGCGTTCTTGGCGCGGATGGTGATGCCTTTTTCCTTTTCCAAATCCATGGAATCCATCAGGCGTTCGTCGGTGGATTCATGCTGGTTGGCGCGGAAGGTGCCGGACTGCTTGAGCAGGCAGTCCACGAGCGTGGTCTTGCCGTGGTCAACGTGCGCGATGATGGCGATGTTTCTAATGTGCTGCATATCGTAAATGACCGGCTGACTCACGCTGCAAAATACCAGACGCGCCAGACGGACGCGAATGGGAAAGCGGCGGAACTGCCGGGTTGTGCATGATGGAGATTTGCCGCAGAAGGTCAAGCCATGCGTCGGAAAATTTTGAGGCCACCAGTAAATTACCATGTGCCGTTAATGCCATTGTCAACCGCGTCGCGCAGCGATAGTTTTGGAACGTGCTCTCCACGCAACAGATGGCCGCCTTGAACGCGACTGGCGGCGAAGTGTCGTTCGACAACCGCACGCGCCAGCTTTATGCGACGGACGCTTCGCCTTATCAGATTGTCCCGGCGGCGGTGGCCTTTCCGAAAAGTCCCAAACAGGCGGCGGCCTTCATCCAGGCGGCGCTGGTCACGGGCCTGCCGGTGACGCCGCGTGGCGCGGGCACGGGCTTGAGCGGCGGCGCGGTGGGCGACGGACTCATCGTGGATTTCGCGCGCCACAACCAGGCGATCTGGGATTTCGACCAGGAGAAACGCACCGTGCGCGTTGGCGCGGGCGTGGTGCTGGACCGGTTGAATGATTTTCTCCGCGCGGAAGGATTTTGCTTCGGGCCGGACGTGGCGACGAGTTCGCGCGCGACGCTCGGCGGCATGATTGCGAACGATTCCTCCGGCGCGCACGCGGCGGTTTATGGCACCACCGGCCAGCACGTCAATGAACTGGAACTGGTTTTGTGCGACGGCAAGATCACGCGCATCGGCGCGCACCTTGAATCGCTGCATCACCAACGGCAGCTCGTGGATGATCTGGTGGCGCTGAACTCGCTGCAAATTTCCGAGCGCTTTCCGCCGGGACTTTTGAAACGCTGGCCGGGCTACGGCCTCGCGCGCGCGGTGGAACAGCCGGGAAACCTCATTCCGATTCTCTGCGGCAGCGAAGGCACGCTCGCCGGAATTTTTTCGGCGGAACTGAAAGTCGTCCCGCTGCCGGCGGAACGCGGCGTGGGCCTGATTTTTTTCGCGTCCGTCACCGAGGCGGTGCAGGCGGCGGCGGAACTGGCCGATTTGCAGCCGTCGGCGGTGGAACACGTTGACCGTCCGCTGTTCGACCAGACGCGCGGGCAAAGGGAATTTCAGGCCGTGCGCGATTTGCTGGAACTCGACGCGCAGCCGTGCGAGGCGATTTTAATTGTTGAATTTTTTGAAGGCGCGAAGGACAAGCTCGCGCAGTTGAGCCACCGCAAACTCGGACTGCGCCGGATGATTTTGAAATCGGCGCGCGAACAGAATCTCGTCTGGGCGATGCGCAAGGCCGGCCTCTCGCTGCTCACGAGCCGCAAGGGCGACGCCAAGCCCGCGTGCTTCGTCGAGGACGCGGCGGTGCAGCCGCAGGATTTGCCCGCGTATGTCGCCGCGCTGGAAAAATTATTTGCACACGCCGGCGTCGAGGCGTCGTTTTACGGCCACGCGGCGGCGGGGCTGCTGCACGTCCGTCCGGTTCTCGATTTGCACAGCGCGGACGACCTGAAAAAATTCCGCCAGATTGCGGACGAGGTTGCCGCGCTCGTCGCGCAGTTCAAAGGCTCGCTGGCGGGCGAACACGGCGTGGGCATCGCGCGCACGGAATTTATGCGCGACCAGATCGGCCCGGAACTTTACCGCCTGATGCGCGAGATCAAAAATTCATTCGACCCGAATAATCTTTTCAATCCGGGCAAAATCATCGGCGACGGGCGTTACAAAATTGACACCAACCTGCGGCAGGGCGCGGAGAAAAGAATTGTTTTGCCGTTCGCGCCGCGCCTGGCGTTCGCCGCGCGCGATGAATCATTTGTCGCCAACCTGGAGCAGTGCAACGGCTGCGGCGGCTGTCTCAAGCAGACGCCGACGATGTGTCCGACGTTTGTGGCGACCGGTGACGAGGGAATGTCCACGCGCGGCCGCGCCAACCTCATCCGCGCCGCGCTCGAACTGCGCGGTTCGGATGGCGACCCGCTGCGCGCGGAGGAATTGGAATACGCTTTAGGCAATTGTCTGGGCTGCCGCGCCTGCACCAACGAGTGTCCGTCCAACGTGAACATGGCGCTGCTCAAGGCCGAACTGCAATACGCCCGCACGAAGCACGACGGTTTGACGTGGCAGCAGCGGTTCATCAGTTCCGTGGATTTTCTGGGGCGTGCCGGCACAAAATTTCCGCGCCTGACGAATTTTATTTTCAATTCGCGTTCGGTGCGCCACATCGTCGGAAAAATTTCCGGCCTCGCCAGCGAACGCGAGATGCCGGCCTTTGCCAGCGAACGCTTCGACCGCTGGTTCAAAAAACGCGAACACGACACGAACGGCCAGCGCGGGCGCGTCGTGCTTTGGGACGACACTTTTGTGCGTTATCACGAACCGCACATCGGCGTTGCCGCCGTGAAAGTGCTCGAGGCGGCGGGCTTTTACGTCACGCTGCTGCAAAAGCGGAAGTGCTGCGGACGCCCGGCGTTCAGCGTCGGCAATCTCGACGAGGCGGAAAAACTGGGAATGCACAATCTCGCGCTGCTGGCCAACGACGACGCGCCGATTATTTTCATCGAACCATCCTGCCACTCGATGTTCGCCGAGGATTACCACGCTTTGAAACTGCCTGGCGCGGAGGAAGTGGCCGCGCGCTGTTTTCTGTTCGCGGACTTCATCGAAAATCTGCTGCGCCAGGAACCGGACGCGCTGAAGTTCGATCACGAAGTCGGGCGCGTCGCCATCCATCTGCATTGCCACACCAAGGCGCTGACCGGCGGCAAAAGCGCCGCGCAACTGGCGTCGCGCCTGCCGAACCGCACCGTGGCGGTGCTCGACACCGGCTGCTGCGGCATGGCCGGATCGTTCGGCATGATGGCGTCGAAATACGAACTCTCGCTGAAAATCGCCGGGCCGCTCCTGCAACAAATCAAGCAGCAGCCGTTCGGCACGACCGTCGTTGTCTCCGGCACAAGCTGCCGCCATCAGGTGCGACACCTCGCCACCGTCCGCACCAAGCACATGGCCGAAGTTCTCGCGGAAGCGCTGGTGTAAAATTTCAACCGCAAAGATTTTCCAGTGCGGTGCGCAGTTCGGGAAATTGAAATTGAAATCCCGACGCCGATAATTTTCCCGGCACGACGCGGCGGCTCTTGATGATCAATTCCGTTTCCGTGCGGATGAAAAACGCGCCGACTTCCAGCATCCATTCCGTCGCCGGCAGGCCGAACGGCGCGCCGCAATTTTCACGGATGAGCCGCATCCGCTGC
>Ga0209483_1002929_pt1 | contig 11501 bp, 11 predicted proteins | sample NGEPerA_FD_184508 | JGI IMG/M metagenome (GOLD analysis project Ga0209483, IMG submission 184508) | Arctic peat soil microbial communities from the Barrow Environmental Observatory site, Barrow, Alaska, USA - NGEE PermafrostL2-A... | ecosystem: Environmental > Terrestrial > Soil > Wetlands >... | reverse complement strand
GTCCTTGGTCTTTTCGTCCAGTTTCTGGACAAGGATTTCCAAGTGAAACCTTATGCCTTAAACCGGGTCGCGAGCTTTCGATTTCTCCATACGCGAAAACTCGGCAGGGGCTCCCCGGTTGATACCGATTCTTCGGCGAAAAACTTCCCTTTGTTTTCATCAGACGCTTTAGAAAGGGTTCTTTGAGCCGATAAAATCGAGGCGTATGTTTTCGCGAAGGATATGTAAGTTTCTATTTTTTTCATTTTCATCCTTCGCCTTAAAAGGTCTTCGCGTATTCCAGATTCAACAACTGCTCGATATCGAGAATCAGCAGGAGCCTGTCTTTCAGTTTGCAGACGTGATGGATCATGGCCCGCGTTTCGCCGCTCAGATTTTCAGGCGGATTCTCAAACATCTCTTCCGAGACGTCCAGAACGTCGCTGATCTCGTCAACTAAAAGACTGAGCGCTCCGTCTTCCGTGCGAATCACCACATTCATTGGAAAACGGCCTTCCTCTAACGGGGAAAAGCCCAATCTCCGCCTCAGATCGACCGCCGTCACAATCTGGCCGCGCAGATTAATCAGTCCCCGGATAACGCTGTTGGACAGGGGCACTCCCGTCATTTCCTGATACCGGATGACTTCCTGTACCTGGGATATATCCACTCCAAAGAAATACTGATCCACAAAGAAAGTGCAAAACTTGTGTTCTTGACTCATAAACCTCTCCTTTACGCTACCGCGTTTTCAAAAAATCCCCGCGGCGCCAGCTTGAGCACCCAATCCACGTCCAGAATTTCCGTCACATTGCCCTGAATTACAGTTGTCCCCATGACTCCGTCACGCCGGATGGCGTCTTTAATCTCCACCACCACTTCCACCACGTCGTAAACGCGGTCCACCACAAAACCGATGCTACGGCCATTTTTCGTGTAAACCGCCACATTGATGATTCCGTCCCCTTCGGACACAACCGATTCCCCGGTTTCCCTCGCTTTTTTGCGGCGTTCGGGTAAAACCGATCCGATGTTGATCAGGGGCATGATTTTCCCGCGGTACTGAATCACATCGTGATCCCCCGCGGTTTCAATCAACAAACTCTTCAGTTTCTCAATCCGTTCCAGCTGCCTCATGGGAATGGCCATATGGGTCGTGTATCCCGCTTTCACCAGCAGAAGCATTTGTTTTTCTTCTTCAGCCGTTTCCACTTCACGGGCTTTTTCAAGCTTGGCTTGATCCAAATTGGCCGAAATCAGGTGGGCCTTATGGGCCAGCCCCATGACATTCAAAATAAGCGCTACTTTCCCGTCCCCCAGAATGGTCGCCCCCGCGAAAGAGTCGACATGATTGAGAATCTTGGTGAGCGGCTTCACCACGATTTCCTGGGTGTCATTCACCGCGTCCACCACCAGGCCAAACTGATGATCCCCGGCTTTCAGCACCACGATGTTTAAGCTGTTTAGAGCCAGGTCAAGGCCGTCGGACAACGCTAATTCTTGATTCAGAAAAACCAGAGGAAGAAGATGGCCCCGCAATTGATAAACCGGCGCGCCGTGAATGAGTTGTATCTCTTTTTGAATCTGATCCTCTTCCAACCGCACCAGTTCCAGCAGATTGACCTGGGGAATGGCGTAGCGGTTGTTTTTGGATGTCACCATCAGCGCCGGTATGATCGCCAGCGTCAGGGGTATTTTGATCTTGAGCGTGGTTCCCTGGCCCGGCTTGCTTTGAATGTCAATCACGCCGTTAATGCGCTCGATGTTGGTCTTCACCACGTCCATCCCGACCCCTCGGCCCGAAACGTTGGTGATTTTTTCCGCCGTGGAAAATCCCGGCAGAAAAATCAGGTTGAACAGGTCCCTTTCGCTCATTTGCTTGGCGCTTTCCGGACTAATGAGGCCTTTGGCGACGGCCTTATCCCGGATTTTGTCGGACGAAATTCCACCGCCGTCATCCACAATCTCAATATTGACCTGCCCTCCCTCGTGGTAAGCCTTGAGGCTCAACAACCCTTCTTCGTCTTTACCGGCCTTCCGCCTTTTTTCGGGGCTTTCAATGCCGTGGTCGATTGAGTTTCGGACGATATGGGTCAGCGGATCCTTGATGGCCTCGATCAAGGTTTTGTCCAGTTCGGTTTCTTTCCCTTCCATTTCCAGACGGACTTTTTTGCCGCAGGCCGCCGCCAGATCACGCACCACCCGGGGGAATTTGCTCCATACGTTTCCAATGGGCTGCATGCGGGTCTTCATAATGCCCTCTTGCAGTTCGGAAGTGATCCAGCTCAAGCGCTGGGGGGCGTTGCCCAGGCCGGCGCTTTCCTGCGTGGAACTGAATTGAAGAATCTGGTTGCGGGCCAACACCAGCTCGCCGACCAGATTCATCAGCCGGTCCAGCAGGCCCACTTCCACCCGAATCGCGGTTTCGGAAACACCCGAGGTTTCCACGGCCCGGTTCGCCGTTTTGGAGATCTCTTTCCCGGAGGACGTTTCGGTCAGGAGGGATTCGTCCGGTACTAACACTGGGTCCGGCTGTTCGGCCTGAACCGGCTTCACGAATTTCCCCCCGGCGCCGTCTTTCAATAAACGGGTGAGTGTCGAAATTAGGCTGTCGTAGTTGTCATTCCCGTCTTTTCCGGTTTTCTCGATTTCAGCCAGCATTTTTCGAACCGCGTCCACCAGGGCCAGCAGGGCGCTGGTGCGGTCCGTGTTCATGACCAATTGGCCGTCGCGCAATTTGCCTAAAATGTTTTCACCCGCGTGGGTGACGGATTCAAGTTTTTGGAAACCCAAAAAACCGCAGGTTCCCTTGATGGTGTGAACTACTCGGAAGATGGAGGATAAAAGATCTTTATCGCCCGGATTTTTTTCCAGGGTGACAAAATCCCCATCCAATTTATCGAGGTTTTCAGCGGACTCGATCAAAAATTCTTTCACTATTTCATCCATGTTGGCCCCCTCAGCCGCCCATCCCTGACAGGCGCGGCCGCTTCTCTCTTTATTTATGCCTTTTATTGTTTCCCTGCAAAATCACACCCATATCGCTTCAGGCCCTCGTCTTTTCGATTAACGGAGACCTCTTACCGACTCTTCTGAAAGCGCTCGCCAATTGGCGTTGGAGTTCATTGAAATCGACCGGTTTCACCAGATAACCATCCGCCCCTTCATTCAAAGCCGACTCGATTTTGCCAAGTGCCGCTTCCTTCGTGACCATCAGGAAAACGACTTTTTTGTCCGTTCTTCTCACGGATTTCAAAAGGGTGAATCCGTCCATCTTCGGCATGTTCCAGTCGCTTAAAATTAGGTCAATCGTCGGGTCTTGCGATAATTTTTCGATCGCGTCATGCCCATCCTTCGCCTCGGTCACTTTACTGGGCCTGTACTCCGTCTGATTCAGCACGCGGCTGACCTTTTCCCGCATCTCTACCGGAATCATCGACTATCAAAACATTGGGGCTTCTCATATCTGCTCCTTCTAAAATATTAAACTGCTTCGTTTTATACGCCGTCCTTGACCAGTCGATTCACATCGGCTGGCCGGACCCGGCGAGTGATTTTTAATAGGTAAATTGAGCGACTAAATTTTGAAGCCCGGCGGCCAGGTGCGAAAGCTCCGTGGAAGCCTTTTGGCTTTCACCGGCGCCTGTGGCCGTGCTCCGGGCGGCTTGCGCCACGCCCGTGATGTTTTCCGCGATATCCGCGCTGCCCTTGGCGGCTTCCGTCACGTTGCGGCCAATCTCATTGGTCGTCGCGCTCTGTTCTTCCACCGCGCTGGCGATGCTGCCCTGAAACTCGTTGATCTGCTTGATGATGCCGCTGATCTCCGCGATGGCCAAAACCGCTGCCTTGGTATCACCCTGGATCGTCTCAATTTTCAGGCTGATATCCTCGGTGGCCTTGGCGGTTTCTTTGGCCAGTTCTTTGACCTCATTGGCCACTACCGCGAAACCTTTACCCGCTTCTCCCGCTCTGGCCGCTTCAATAGTCGCGTTCAAAGCCAGAAGATTTGTCTGTTGGGCTATCGACGTGATCACCTTCACCACATTGCCGATCTCGGCGCTGCTGTCGCCCAACTTGCTCACGGTGACGTTGGTCGTTTCGATAGACTTCACCGCGTGCACTGCCACACGGGCCGCTTCCGCGGCGTTTTTGGCGATTTCTTTAATGCTGGCGTTGAGTTCTTCCGAGGCGGCGGCCACCATCCGGATGTTTGTGCTGACCTGTTCCGCCGCGGCCGAAACCACGTTGGATTGGCCTGAGTTTTTCTCCGCGTTTTTGCTCATTTCATGGCTGATCGCGGTCAATTCTTCCGAGGCGGAGGCCAGGGTCTGAGTGTTCTGAGCCACTTGGATAAGGCCCTTGTCCAGGTTATCCACGGCCAGATTGATCGACTCTTTGATTTTGGCGTGATCGCCCGTGTAGTTCCCCTTGACCCGAACCGTCAGATCGCGCTTCGCCACTTGTTCCAGCACCACAGCGGCTTCGTTGATGGGGCCGATAACCGCGTCCAGCGTTTCATTGAAACCCTGGATAACTTTCCGGTAATCGCCCTTATGGCTGTCAGCGTTAGCCCGTTTGGACAGGTCGCCGTCCAGCGCCGCCTGGCATAACAGGTTGGCGTCCTCGATCAATGCCTTCAAATTGGCGATGGTGCCCTGAAGCGCGGGCGATATCTCGTCCCGGTTGTCCTTGGCTGTGATTTCAGCGGAAAGATCGCCATTAGAGATTTTCTGCATGGTGCCGATGACCACATTCTGTAATTCGTCGGCGAACCGGTCCATATTCTGCGCCAGCATGCCCATTTCATCCTTAGCGTGAATATTAAGCCGGTTGTTCAAATGGCCCTTGCCCATCTCCTGAATCATCTTGACGCAACGGTCCAGCGGAATGGTGATGGTGCGGGAAAGCACAAAACCTAAAAGCAAGGACAAAGCGATGGCCACCACCGCCGCGATCTGGTTCAATTCTGTCGCGTGCGCGAACATGGCGCTCGAATCCATATAACTCTGTTCCGCGAGGTTATCGTTGATAGTGGTAAGGCGGCTAAAAGCCCCGTCAACCGCCTGGCGAGTGTCCGAAATGCTGCCGTTGTGGGCCAGCATCTCCAGGGGTTTTTTGGTTAACCCTTCATCCACCGACGTCATGACGTAATCACAATCCTTCCGGTAGGACCTCAAATTGTCGTCGAAAATCTTCAGATTCTTTTTCTCTTCATCCGTGAGACTTTTCTGGCGGTAGAGTTCCATGCTCTTGTCAACCGCGTCGAACTGGCCGTGTATTTCCGTCACCAAACTTGGTCTGTCTTTGGCCACGAGGAAATACTTGTACAAATTACCGCGGATAAAATAAAAAATGGTGTAGGCGCTATTCAACCCGGTGAGGGGTTTCATGCGTTCCTGATACATCGTTTTAGTGTTGCCATCCAAAGTTTTCATGCTGCCATGGGACAGCATCGCCATGACCACCAGGATGCCCGAAACAATCAGGAACCCCCCGATCAATTTGGCGCCGATTTTCATATTTTTAAGCATTTGACTTCTCCTTTTTCATAAAAACTTTTTTGTTTAACTTCTTTGTTTGACTGCCTACGGCTAACTTTTCCGTCATGAGGCGAACCTCGACGGGCCAATCTTCCACAACGAAAGTGCAGCTGGCCAACGGCTTACCGTCGGCCCACATCCCGGATGCTGAAAGCTGGGGCACGCCGGACACAAAAACACCCCAATTTTTGACCCAAAGATGAGCCGTCAACCGGCCCATCAAAACATTCGAGAATTCCTTAGTGATTTCTTTCTCGGAGAGATGCTCGAATGACACACCCTTGGCCGAACCCAGAAGCGCTTTGGCCATATCCAAGGTGGCTCGAACATTTAAAATTCCGAAAAAACGTCCTAAAAAACCCACTGAAAATTCCACAAAGCGCGGGGATTTCTCAGCCGGAGCGCCGCCCTTACGGGAAGTCCCCCATGTTTGCAGCACAATCTCCGCGCCTTCTAAAACGCCTTCCAATTCACCTTTCGGAAAATATCCGTACTCTTCCGGTATTTCAAAATGCGTCAGCATAAAATCTCCCTTTCCAATAAACCTGTTTGGTTTAACCGCGTCATTTCATTCCTGGCCGTTAATTTCCCCGTCGAGACGCGAACTTCGACGGGCCAGTTTTCCACAACAAAAGCGCAGCATCCGATCGTCTGACTCTCGGGGTTTCCCTGTGTTGAAACCCGGGGCTTGTCGGAGACAAAAAAACTCCGGTTCTTCCCCTGAAAATGCGCTGACAACCGCCTGCTTAAAACCGCCGAAAATTCTTTAAAAACTTCTACCTCGGAAAAACGTTTCACTGACGAACCCAGAAGAAGAACCCTGGCCATATCGGGTGTGGTTCGAACGTTCAAAATCCCCGTAAATCGGCCTAAAACCTCGGCCGAAACCTCGATATGAAGCGGATCGCTTTCCTCGACCGGGATGCCGATATAACGGGTAGAGGTTCGGGCCCATGTTTTCAAAACCGAATCCACGCCCTGGAAAATGACTTTTAATTCGTCTTTCAGAAACTCGCTGCACTCTTCTGAAATCTCAAAGTAAGTCAAAATTCCACCCTCCCTCATGAAGTCAGAACCCTATGACGCAGGTTACTAACGCAAAGGACGTGCCAATTTGGTTTTGTTGATTTCTAAGGGCGAAACGCGTGAACGAAAATAAAAACTGAACTTTGAATGTCCGCTTATTGGACGGGGCGTCCAATTATTGGACGAGGTGAAATTGAAACGCGAACGTCGGTTGAAGTGTTTAATTAAAAAGAGAAGATTTTTTTACAACTAAAAACTTGGGAAGCTTTTAAATCATCGGACCAAAAACCCGTCCGACGCTTTCCAGCAGGTCCCGCCCGTAACTGACTGACCTGCCCCCAAAAAACCAGTCCACCTGTAAGGTTATAATAAACCGAAAGGCGGGCTGAAAAGGGGGCTTTATGCCGAGAAAGAAACACAATGCCGAACAGATCATTTCCATACTTCGCCAGGTGGAAGTAGAACAATCCAAAGGGCGTTCAGTAGAGGAAGTTTGCCGAGAAGTTCAAATCACATCTTTCACCTACTACCATTGGCGGAAAATGTACGGTGGACTGAAGATGGACCAAGCCAAAAAACTCAAGGACCTCGAAAGAGAAAACGCCCAGATCAAGAAGGTCGTGGCTGATTTGGTGCTAGATAAAGCGATCTTGAAAGAGTTGGCCTGGGGAAACTTCTAAGCCCGGAAAAGCGTCGCCGCGGAATCCAATTAGCTTGTGAAAAAATATAGGTTTCCCAAAGCCGTGCTTGCCGGGCATTAGGCCAATCCAGAAGCACCCAGCGATATATTCCACAGGTTCGTTCAGATGAACCACCTTTGGTGAAACGGATGGTGGAGTTGGCTTGTATGTATGGCCGATATGGGTATCGTCGAATCGCGGCGTTGCTTCGTTGGGAAGGCTGGAAGGTCAATCACAAACGGATAGAAAGGTTGTGGCGGGAATCAGGGTTGAAAGTACTCGAAAAACAGCCAAAAAGAGGAAGGCTTTGGTTCAATGATGGGGCCTGTATTCGGTTAAGAGCTGAGAGGCCCAATCACGTTTGGAGCTATGACTTCGTGCCTGATATCACAACTGGCGGAAGACCTTTTCGGATTTTGACGGTGATTGATGAGTTTACCCACGAATGTTTGGCTCTGCCGGTAGAACGGAAGTTTCCAGCGCACGACATTCAAGGAATATTGGCTGAGTTGTTTGTGGAAAGAGGCGTACCGGCCCACATTCGTTCCGACAACGGCCCTGAGTTTACGGCCAAACAGATCAGGAATTGGTTGCCGAAGCTGGGTGTGAAGACGCTCTACATTGAGCCGGGAAGTCCATTGGAGAACGGCTACAACGAGAGCATCAACGGTAAGCTGAGATATGATTTGTTGGATGGAGAAGTTTTCGATACGCTTTGGGAAGCAAAAGTGATTGTCGAAAGATGGCGGAAGGAGCACAACACCAGAAGGCCGTATAGTTCGTTGGGCTATCTACCGCCAGCACCAGAAGCTTGGATTTCAGAACCCAAGACCAAGCCTATGACGCTAATGGGTTCCGCCAATTGGTCCTATGCCGCGAGATAGGGATTGGTACTGACAAATGGGGCGGGTCACCGGGATCAAGAGTTAGTAAGACTATGATCAATATGATAACACTCTTAATTAAGCAGTAAATGGGGATTTCCAATTGAAACCAAATTGACCTTCCCCAAATTTTCGATCCAAATTAAAGTCAAGGAATGCCCGACTTCTAAAAATATCTGTCCATACCGTGGCCCCGTCGTGGACAACCCATAACACTCGTCCTGCCTGTTACGGGTTAGAGAATCCATGCTCAGTTATATCTTGAGGAAATACCTATCCAACCAAGGCAAGGTTGCGCCTGGCGGAAAATGAATCTTAATAAACTGATTTCTCAGCCTTAATGTCCACGCACAAGATATATTTCTTTTGAAGCGAATCGGTGAAAAGCGTCGAGATGGTCACGCCCAGATTGCCCGACGCCATGGAGAGGTAGGGTTCGGTGATGTATCTGGTTTCAACCCCATCCTCAATGAGCATGTAATAATAATCCTTCATGGTGTGATCAGCCCCCTTGGGGGCCGGACGGAACATCAGCTTGTTGTTGTGCAGATCCTCGTTTTTGCCTAAATAGGTTTTGGTTTCCTGGAAACCCTTCTCGTCGATAATGTAGAAACATTCAATGAAGGGGTAGCGGGCGGCAGCCTGAAAGAGTTTCAGGTCGAAAGTCGATGCGGGCGCCTGGGAAAGCTCGGACTGAAGTTCCGCGATCATCGAATTGTATTTCGCGTAGTTGACCCGTTTGACCCTGATTTTTTTGCCCACACCCGTTCTGAAAGTGGAAGCCAGATCGGCGATTTTATCCGTATAGGATTCGTTGAGGCTCTGGTTCGTTTCCAGGGGTCTGGAAAAATAGCCGCCCTGGAGCATGTCCGCCCCCAGTTGAAGCCCCGTCAGGGCTTCCTCTTTGGTTTCAACGCCCTCGGCGATAATCATCGTCCCCAGGGTGCGGCACATGAAAACCAGGGATTTTAAAATCTGCTGCTTGTAAAAATTGTCCTGAATTTCCTGAATCAGGTAGCGGTCGATCTTCATGATGTCCGGCTTGAGCAGAACGATATGGTTGAGGTTGAAATGACCCGTGCCCTCGTCATCCAGCGCGATCAAAAACCCGTAGTCGCGGTAGGTCTTCACGAAATTTTCCAATTCAACCATGTTTTCTGCTTTGGATTCGATAATCTCAACGCAAATGTTCCAGGGATTCAGTCCCATGTTTTTCACTGTTTGGATGAGGTGCCCCGAACCCTCTACCTCCTGGCCGAGGATGGACCCGTCGAAACTCAGGATCAGCATTGCTTCCGGATAAGCTTCCTGGATCGGCTTGAACTGCTCCAAAACTTTTTTGCGGTAAAGGCGGTCCAACTCGACGCTCTGACCTGCGGCGGCGGCCGCGGCGTAGAGTTCCGCAGGCGGGATCACGGCTTTGGTCTCAGGGTTGAAACCCCGGGCCTGGCCCTCAAACCCGATCAAAGCTTTTTTCTTGAGCGAGATAACAGGCTGGTAAAGCGCGGTGACGGACTCACCCTCGATGATTTTGCGGATATTAAGCTTCGGCGCCATCGTTTTGAACATCGCCCTGCCTCTGTTTGTTTTAGATTGGATAATAAAAAAGCAATTAGCGTGCCACCCAGGAATCAATAAACACCCAACAATCAAAAAGAAAATTGGCCGCGAATCGGCACAATAATGTCGTTAAGACGAATATTGGTAGGCACCGGAGAAGGCAAAGCGAAACGAATTCGATTAAACGTAACCGATTTTGTTGTTCTTTTTCAACTCAGCCTCGTTTTCAGGGTCGGGGGTGGGATTGGGTTTAGCGGGCGACTCGACCAGCTTTAAAAGCGGCGGACCGCCATGGTTGGCGTCCAGAGCCTCTTTGGACTTCAAAACTTCTTTCACAACGCTCAGCTTGATCAGCACCTGGGGATGACCGGGATGAGACTCCAGTATTTTTTCATAGATTCCCAACGCGTCCTTATAGCGTCCCTGGCTGTAGAGTATATCCGCCTCGCCGAGGGCTACCATGTGACTGAGTTCGCCTGTTTTCTTATCCATCACCTCGCGGATTTTCCTTTTGGCCTCCTCCCGGGCTTTCTTTTTATCATCGTCTCTGAATTGCCTCTCCATTTCCTCCCGGGTTCGGCGCTCGATCTCTTCCCGGACGTTCTTTTCCGCCTCTTCCCGGACCTGCCTTTCCACACTCTCCCGGATTTTCTTCTCAATCTCTTCCCGGTTTTTCCGGTCCATCTCCTCGCGGACCTTCCGCTCCACTTCCTCGCGGACTTTTTGTTCGGTCTCTGATTTTTCGCGATTTTCGGCCGCTTCCCTGGCTTTTTTCTCCGCCACTTCCCGGGTTTTCGCTTCGATCGTTTCTCGGATTTTTCTCTGTATCTCGTCGAGTGATTTCTTTTGGGCCTCTTCGCGGGCTTTCGTTTCGAGTTCGTCTCGGATTTTTCTCTCCGCTTCTTCCCGGGCTTTCATCGCCGCTTCTTCCCGGATTTTATTTTCCGCTTCTTTCCTCGACTTCTTTTCGGCTACTTCCCCGGCTTTTTTTTCGGCCTCATCCCGTTCTTCCTTTTCGATTTCGGCGCGGACCTTCCGCTCGATTTCGGGGCGGATTTTCTTTTCCAACTCTTCGCGGACTTTTTTCTCTTCTTCCTCGCGAATACGCCTCTCGACCTCTTCGTGGATTTTCTTCTCCGCTTCAGCCCGGATAGTCCTTTCGGCTTCCGCCCGGATTTCTCTTTCCACCTCGGCCTGTTTTTTTAATTCCTCCGCATCTTCTTCAGGATTGCGCATGTTGTCCTCTTTCCTCGCCTCATTAGCCTGCTTTTTAGGTCTTTAGACAAATTTTCTTTTGGGCCGCTTCGGGATTTTCTTTTCCGCGACAAAACGGGCTTTTTTTTCGGATTCGGACGGGTGTTCGGTCGCCTCCGATGACTTGTCCGGCTTCCCGATACTTTCACCGGGGACTGAAGGTTTTTCCTGATTCAGGAAATGGGTAATGACAATTTCAGGCTGGGACGGCGGTTCGAAGCTATCGGCTGAATTCTCCCCGATTTTGGTGTAAGTGGCGTAAACCTGAATTAATTTTTCTTTAACTATCAAATCATCGGGAGCCGCTTCACTTAATTTTCTCAATATATCTATCGCCTCATTCAATTGGCCCAATAAAATAAAGTGATCCGCCAACCGGATTTGCGCCAAACGGGCTTCACCAGGATTGACTTTGGGAATCTCCGCCGGGGACGCCGCGGAAATGACCGGCGCCGAAACCGCTTTTTCCGCCGCGGGTGTAACCGGCGGAGCGGCCGCTGGCGGTGGAACGGCCGCCGGTGAAACCACCGGAACTTCCCCCATAGTCGAAATTTTTCCAGGATTCAGCGCCAAAGCCC
>Ga0209483_1002926_pt1 | contig 11531 bp, 10 predicted proteins | sample NGEPerA_FD_184508 | JGI IMG/M metagenome (GOLD analysis project Ga0209483, IMG submission 184508) | Arctic peat soil microbial communities from the Barrow Environmental Observatory site, Barrow, Alaska, USA - NGEE PermafrostL2-A... | ecosystem: Environmental > Terrestrial > Soil > Wetlands >... | reverse complement strand
AGATCGTTCAGGCCAACGCCCATGAATTGGCCCGGCTCCTCACCCAGGAGCAGGGCAAACCCCTGGCCGACGCCACCGGTGAAGCCTTCGGCCTTGCCGCCATGTTCCATTATTTTTCCCAATTCGATCTTCCCGTCAAAGTGATCGAAGACGACGCGTCGCGCAAAGTGGAATTGCACAGGAAGCCCCTGGGTGTGGTGGGATTGATTGTGCCGTGGAATTTCCCGCTGATCCTCGTGGGTTCGAAAGTCCCGCCCGCGCTTCTGGCGGGCAACACCGTGGTGTTGAAGCCCGCACCCACCACGCCGCTGTCCACCTTGCGCTTCGCCGAACTGATCAAGGATGCGCTGCCGCCCGGCGTCTTGAACGTGATCACCGATGCCAACGATCTGGGCGGCGAACTCACCAAGCATCCTGACGTGCGCAAAATTTCCTTCACCGGATCGTCCACCACCGGCAAGAAAGTGATGAGCAACGCCGCCGAGACCATCAAGCGCATCACGTTGGAATTGGGCGGCAATGACGCGGGCATCGTGCTCGACGATGCCGATCCCAAGAAGGCGGCGCAGGGGATTTTCCAAGGCGCCTTCCGCAATTCGGGCCAGGTTTGCGTCGCGATGAAACGGCTTTATGTGCACGAATCCATCTACGACCGGGTGTGCGAGGAGCTTGTGTCGCTCGCCAATGATGCGGTGGTGGGCGACGGGCTGGAGCAGGGTACTCAGTTCGGGCCGCTGCAGAACCGCATGCAATTCGAGAAGGTGAAGACCATCATCGAGGACGCCGGCAAGCACGGCAAAGTCTTGACCAGCGGCGCGGTGCCGAAGAAAGGCTTTTTCATCCGGCCCACCATCGTGCGCGACATCGCCGACGGCACACGGCTGGTGGATGAGGAGCAGTTCGGACCGGTCTTGCCGGTGATCAAATATTCCGATCCCGAGGATGCGCTGGCCCGCGCCAATGCCTCGCCTTACGGGCTGGGTGCGTCGGTCTGGTCGTCCAATCCTGCGCGCGCCCAGGCCCTGGCTGAGCGCATGGACGCCGGGACCGTGTGGATCAACAAACACAGCGAGCTCGCCCCCAATATCCCGTTCGGCGGCGCCAAGGAATCGGGCATCGGCGCCGAGATGGGCGAAGACAGCATCAACGAGTATACCCAATTGCAAGTGATCAATGCCGCGCGTTAAGCGGGGACCACGAAAGGCCGTCATGATGTGGAAAAGTGTTTTGTTCGCCGCTGCCCTGGCAACCGCGACGGTCGCCAATGCGGCAGCGCCGTTGTCCTTCACCAGGCGCGCGCCGGGCTGGCTCGCTTCCCATGCCGGCGAGAAAGATCTGGTGATCCTGCATGTGGGCACTGACGCAGGATACCAGGCGGGTCACATTCCCGGCGCGCGCCTGGTGAAGGACAATCTGTCGGTCAACACGCCGGAAGGCCTGACCATGGAAGTGCCGCCGGCGGATGCGCTGCGCGAAAAAATGGAAGCGCTGGGGATCTCCGACAATTCGCACATCGTCGTCTATAACGAGAATGGCGAATTCCAGCGCGGCACGCGGGTGATGCTCTCTCTCGACGCGGCCGGATTTGGCGATCGCTCGATGCTGTTGGATGGCGGGCTGGCGGAATGGAAAAAGGAAGGCCACACCGTCGCCACCGACGCCACACAGGTCAGTCCCGGCCATCTTTCGCCGCTCAAGATGCTGCCCATCGTGGTGGACGCGAACTTCGTGCAGTCGCACATGAAGTCATCCGATTACGATTTGATCGATGCCCGCGAGGCCATGTTCTATGGCGGGCTGGTGGCCAAGCTGGACGGCGATGGTCATATCCCTGGCGCCAAAAGCCTGCCTTATACCAACGTGATGAACAGCGACGGCAAGCTCAAAACGCCGGAGGAGTTGCGCCAGATGTTCACCAGCGCGGGCTACAAGCCGGGCGATCATGTGATCGCCTATTGCCAGGTGGGCGGGCAATCCAGCGCCGTGATGTTTGCCGGCCGCACCCTGGGCCTGCATATGCAACTCTATGACGGGTCATTCCAGGACTGGTCCAAGCGCCATTTGCCGATCGAAACCTCCAGCGCGCCCGACAAATGAGAAATCCGGGACCCGCGTTTCTCTTCGCCGCCGCGCTCGCGTTCGCAAGCCCGGTTCATGCCGCCGATCCGCGTGACGCGCTGGTGGTGACGCCGGTCTGGCTCACCCAGCACGCCGCCGACAAGGATCTGATCATCCTCCATGCCAGCAACGCTGCAGGTTTTCAGGCGGGACATATTCCTGGCGCCCATCTGGCCGACCTGGACCAGATTTCGGTGAGCGATCCGCAAGGCCTCTCCACCGAACTGCCTTCGCCGGAAATTCTGCATCAACAGTTGGAGGCGCTGGGCATTTCGGATAATTCGCGCGTGGTGGTCTATTCGGATTCCGAGACGATCCCTCGCGCGACCCGCATCCTGCTCACCTTGGATGCAGCCGGATTCGGCAAGCGCTCTTATCTTCTGGATGGCGGACTGAAGGAATGGAAAGCGGAAGGCCATGCCGTCACGACGGATAACCCGCCGCCCTCACCGGGACATCTCAAACCGCTGAAGCTCGATCCCGCCATCGTCACCGCCGATTATGTCCAGGCGCATTTGAAGACGCCGGGCTATGCCGTGATCGATGGCCGCGCCGCCGATTTCTATTCCGGCGAACAGGCGAGCATGGGCGGCAAGGGCCATTTGCCCGGGGCCGGGAACATTCCGTTCACCACCGTCACGGGTGCTGACGGCAAGCTCAAATCGCCGGAAGAACTGCGCCACATGTTCACGGAAGCCGGCTACAAGCCCGGCGATCATGTGATCGCCTATTGCCATATCGGCATCCAGGCCACTTCTGTGGTGTTCGCAGCGCGCACTTTGGGCATTGACGCCAAGCTCTATGACGGCTCGTTCCAGGATTGGGTGAAGCGCGGCCTGCCGGTCGAGACTGGAAGCCACTAAGGCCGCTGATGGTCCTCGCCGGCTTTGACCTGAAATTCGCAGATCGCCTGGCTAGCCACCACGAAATGTGCGCCGCCCGTACAGCATGGTGACGTTGATGCGGCGATTGAGATAACCGTCGGCAAAATCGACCCGGTCGGTTTCATGGAACAAATCGGAATCGAACACCACCGCCCGGTTGGCGCGATGGGGGATCACGATGGGTTCGGCTTTCGCCTCGGCCATGAAGGCGCTGATGGCGGCCTCGTCCGCGTTATAGCGGTGAAAATGCCAGTCCGACGGCGGCTTGATCGGCCATATTTTCAGGCCGCCGCTTGCGGGATCGCGATTGGCGTCATCCGGCGCAATCCAGAAATTGACATTCACCGCCGCCTGATCGGCATGCATGGGAATGCCGGAGAGGCGGTTGTCGTATTTGAAGCCCCACAGAAAGCGCAAACTGTGCTCGCCGATCACGCTGGGAAAGACCGCGTGCAACTCCTCGGCGATCTGGGCCAGAAGCGGACAAGCAAAGCCAAATTCGGGCATCGCCCCCAGATAGCCATTCCTATACGGCCGCCGCCACATGGTGGAGGCGCGGCAGAAGTGTCTCAACCCTTCCAGCGCTTCTTCGGTCAGGAGATTGTCGATCACCGCGATCTGCGGATTGGTCTCATGCCATTGCCTCGCCACGTCCTCGGCATTGGTGGGATTGACGGCAATGGCCACGCGCGCGCCGGCGTCGAGGTGAAACTCGTCACGAATGCCGTGCTCGGTTAGATACGCGCGCTGTTCCTCGTCATGCCGTTGTTTGTGAGATGGATCGGCAGGCGCGCGGGTGGCACGCCCGCCATAGGCCGCCTCGGCATGGCGCCGGTAGCTGGTCATTCCGTCTTCCGCGCGGCCCAATTCGGTGAGGATTTGGCCTTTGGTGATCAGAGCCGAATGATAGTCCGGGTCGCTGGCGAGCGATTGGTCAAGGGCTTTGAGCGCATCTTCCAAACGCTGCTGGACCTGCAGAAAAGCGGCACGATGAAGCCAGATCTCGGCGGCATTCGCGCCGGGTGGCATGTCGGCGAAAAGGTGGATGGCATCCAGAAGATTGTTCCGTTCGCGAACGACGTCGTGATCACCCGGTGTGATTTCCAGTGACCGATCGAAACTTTTCAGCGCTTCACCGAATTGAAGCAGGCCCACCAACGCGGAGCCCCGGCCACGCCAGGCTCCGGCGTGATGAGGCATTGCCTTCAGGGCCCGGTCGAAACTTTCCAGCGCCTCTTGGAAGCGGCCCATCTCCTTGTGCAAGGTCCCGCGATTGAGCCAGGTCAAGCCATGATCGGGATTGTGTTTGAGTGCGTTCTCATAGCTCGAAAGCGCTTCCTCCAGGCGGCCAAGACCTTGCAGGGCGGCGCCGCGATTGAGCCAGGCCTCGACGGAATCGGGCGCCAACGCCAGGAAGCGATCGAACGCGTTCACCGCCTCCGCGCGGCGCCCCAATTCGAGTAGAGCCAAGGCGCGATTGAAGATCGCACTGGGAAAATCGGGCTTCTGTGCCAGCACCTGATCGAAATCGGTGAGCGCTTCCTCACGCCGGCCGGAAGATGCCAGCAGCGTGCCTCTCAACATCAGCGCCTCCGGCTGCCGCGGCTGAAACGCCAATGCGGCGCTTATCAGATCAAGGGCCTCGGCAGGACGTTGCTGCTGAAACAGCGAAAGCGACAATTGATACTGCAGCTGGAAATTGCTCGGCGTTTCGGCGAGTAGCCGGCGATAAATCGCACCGGCTTCGGCCAGCCGGCCTTGGCTGTGCAGCGTCACCGCTTGCTGGAAAAGAGTCCGGGAATTCATCGCCTCATGCTAGCGCGGGCCGGCCTCAAACCGAAGACACGACCAGGACCGAGTTCAGTCCGCCGAATGCGAAGGAATTGGAGAGCAGCGCCACGTCCTTGATCGGCTTTGGCCCATCCACCGCCAGCGGCAAGAGGCAGGCCGGATCGGGCCCCTCGAAATTGCAAACCTGGGGCGCGAGCCCGTTCTTAAGCGCGAGAAGGCCCACCGCCAATTCCAGCGCGCCGGTCGCGCCCAGCAAATGACCATGCGAGGATTTGGTGGCGATGGCGACGTGATCGTCCAACCGGTCGGCGAAGACCGAACGCAAGGCTGCCGCCTCGCTCACATCATTGAGTTCGGTGCCCGTGCCGTGAGTGCTAATCAGAAAGCGCGTGTCGGCGGGAAGGCCGCTTTGCTTAAGTGCCAGGCGGATGGCTTTGGCGGCGCCCTCGGTTTTGGGCTGGGTGAGGTGATAGGCGTCGGATGAATAGCCTGCGCCCGTCACTTCGCCATAGATCACTGCGCCTCTTTTCCTGGCGGCATCATAATCCTCCAGCACCAGGGCCGCGGCGCCCTCGGCCAGCGCCATGCCGGTCCGGTTGATGGAAAATGGCCGGCACGCATCCTTCGCCAGCGCGCCCAACCTTTGCCATGCCAGCGTGTGGCCATAGGTGATGCTGGCTTCGCTGCCGCCCGCCAGCACGGCTTTCGCCCGCCCCGCCTTGATCAGATAAGCGGCTTCCGCGATCGCATGAGAACTCGAAGCGCAGGCGCTGGAGATGCACCAAGCAGGCCCCGAAAAGCCGAAGGTGAGAGAGACCACGCTGGCGGCGCCGCTGCCCATGAAGCGCGGCACGGTCATGGGATGCACGCGGCCCGCGCGCTGGCCATAGATGCGGAAATAGCTTTCCTCCAGGCTGGTGAGGCCGCCGGTGGAGCTGCCGAAAATAATCGCCACGTCGTCGGGATCGTAACCGGCTTCGTTGAAGGAGGCGTCGGCCAGCGCCTCAGCGGAGGCGATTACCGCCAGCCGGCAGAATCGATCCAAGGTCTTGAAGCCTTTGGCGTCGAGCAGGCCTTGCGGTTCGCTACAATCCTCTTCGCGAACCTGGGCGATAGGCGCTTCGGTGAAGAGGGTAGGATCGACGCCTTCCACCTTGGACCAGGCGATGCCCGAACGCCCCTCCTTGAGTGCGGACCAGGTGGCGGCGGCGCCCCGGCCGAGGGCCGAAACACACCCCAAGCCGGTAATCACGACACGCGTCATGCCATTCCCGTCAAAAAAAGCGTCCGGTCAGGTGGAGGATTGGGAAACAGCTTGGGGGGCGGCCTTGGCCTTGGTCAATATCACGTCAAGGAATTGCTGAACCGTCTTGGCCCCTTCGAATTCCGCGGCATCGAGTTCGATGGCGCCCTCATCCTCAACGGCGAACAGGATGTTGATCACGTCCAGGGACGCGATCGCCAATGAGTCCAATGTGGCATCCGGCACCAGGCGGGATCGATCGATGGCGGCCTCGCGCGCGATAATGGCGAGAATTTTCTCGGAATCGATCACAGGAAAACCTTTCCATAAGCGTGAGAATTCAATGGTAAGCCAGCCGGTGCTGAGGTTGCAACAACTCCCGCAAAGCGCGCGGATACATTCAGTGTTTCGTATCGCCCAACCGTCCCATCAGCCAATATGCGGTGAGCCCTGCCCATTCGTGAACCGCAAGCTCAATCGTCCCCAGATGCGAGGCGAGACTTGAGTTCCACCGGATTCCACTCGGTCTGCCGGTGGTGAAATAGTCCGAGGGCCAGGGCAGCACGCGCCAGTGAAGTCTCGCCGCGATTCCCATGGCGCGGGGCATATGCATGGCCGAGGTCACCAGCAGCCATGTTTCGCCGGGCTGCGGCTGGGCGAGTTTTTTGGAGTAGACGAAATTCTCCCAGGTATTGCGCGAGCGGCCTTCCAGAGTCAGGCGCGAAGGCGGCACGCCCAGTTGCGCGAAGATGGTGCGCGCGACGTCGGCTTCGGACATTTCCCCTTTTGCCAAGGGCTCCATGCCGCCGGAAAAAATCAGCCTTGCGTGCGGATAGCGCCGGGCCAGTTCGGCCGCCGCCATCAGCCGGCTTTCGCCAGCGCTCGGTCCCATCACGCCGCGCGCGGCCAAGACCGCGCCATTTTCGCCGCCTCCCAACACGATCATCCCATCCACATGAGCGGGCCAGGGCGGGCGGTGAAAACGATTTTCCAGTGGCGTGGCCAGCCAATTGTCCAATGGCAGGAAAAAGACCAGAAGAAACGAGAGGGTCACGGCGATGACCAGGCCTTTGCCCAGGCCGCGCCAGCGTGTTCCTTGCAGCAGCGCGCCCAGGATAAGGAGCAGCAGGAAAAAGTCGCTGGGCGTGAAAATGATGCCCGCGATGCGAGAAAGAATTGCGAGATCCATTCAGCAGCCTTTGACCTGATCAGGATTTAGCACAGCCCGGCATGGGCGTATCGAATGCGCAGGTTTCGCCGTCAATAGGTCAGGGACAATTTTGCCCGGCGGGCAGGCACAGACTTCAGGCCGCCCAGATCGGCGAGGAAGGCGTCGAGCAACGTCTGTTCGCCATCGCCCACCAGGCCAAGATCCACCAGCTTGCGGTAGCATAGGCGCATGGCGTCCGGGATCTTGTCCGTACCGGCGGGCAGTGCGAGAGCGTCCAACGCCGCGCGGATCTTTTCGTTGTGCAGATAGCCGGGAATCTCGTCCTCGAAGTCGCGCATCAGATTATGCTCATTGCGCACCTGGTAAACGGTCGCTTTGTGGAAGCCGATCGCCCAGCCATTCACATGGGTGATTCTCTGGGCCACGAAGCTGCGCCAGATGTCGGTCATCCGGAACGAGCAATAATAAGGCAGATAGAGCAGCGGGAAGGCGTCGGGAAAGCTGGTCGTGTTCTGGCTGTTGTAGGGACACCAGGTTCCCGGGCCCAGCGCCACGGGCGCCTCGTCACGGAAATCGATCGGCAGCGGCATGACCAGGCGGTAGATAGCATCGACGTCGGGGTTCTCGTTGGCGAGACCTTGCTGGATTGGGCAATAGACCGATGAAGCGGCCGTCGCCTGTAGTGGCGGCGGCGACTGGCGAACCTGGTCGAGCGGCAAGCCGCGGGGCCAGATCGGCGCATCGGTAAAATAGGCATAGACATTGACCCAACCGGCGCCGTTGACGCGGCGGGCGGCCAGGTTCGGCGTCCGCGGGGCCCAGAAGGAGTCCAGCGGGATATTGTCGTCGTCGGTATCCACGATCACTTCGGCGCCGGCCCGGATGGCTTCGAGATAACCGACATTCTTCCTGGCATAGTGACGAGCGGGTGCAATGCGACCGTAGGCGAAGCCACTATCGCGCTGGGCTTCGAGGCTGAAATAGCGCGCGCCGTCCTGGGCGAAATTCTTCGGGCTCTTCTCGTCGCCGATCAGAACCAGATCGACGCCGCGCGCGTGCGCGCCTTGCGCGAAATCGACTATCGCCTTGGTGGGGGCGTTGATGGTGGTGATGACAATGGCGGTCTTTGGGGCGGTCTTTGGCGCAAGCGTTTGCATGGCTCAGCCCAGGGCCGCCCGCACGCCGGTCCAGTAAAGCCGGTCGGAGGCCTCGATCGACACGTTCCGCTTCAGATTGTGGCGGGAGAAGAACTGGATGTATTTGCGCAGCTCATTGTCCGGCAGCGCCGACATGTCGTGGTTGTAGAGGATTTCCTGCGCTTCCCAGAGCAGGAGATTGGTGGTCACCAAATTGGTGCAAGCCTCGGCGAAATCGGCGGCGTCGACGTCGGTGCGGTGGCTGGTCAGCTTGTTGTTGATCGAGGAATGGCCAGGGCGGGAGTCCGCCAGGGCCTCGACAAGTTCGGCGATCTGGGTCACGCGCAGCGCGCGGGCCTTTTCCGGCGCCTTCGCCCGCTGCTCGAGATTCCAGGTCTTGATCGCCAGGATGGACAGGCGGTCGAGCAGCATGCCGACGGTGTTGAGCCCGACGGCGTGACCTTCGCCGGCCGCGGCCTGCGCGCGCTCGCGCGCAAGTGCCTTGCCGGGATTGCGAAACGGGCGTGACGCGCGCGCCGCTTCCGCCGCGGGTTCCAGCACCCCGGAGATATAATCCATGGTTGGCGGCTCGGTGGTCAGGGGAAAGCGCGCGATCAGCGTCCGTGCGGTGTCGAACAGCTCGTCGAAGAAGCCCCGCGCCGCCGATCGCATCTCATCGTTAAAGGCAAGTGCTCCGGAACTGTTCATGCGGCCCCCCTCAGTGGTTTCGTCAGCCCGTTATTGGCGAACGCCGTGGCGATGCGGCGCGAAATCGCGGCGATGTCGTCGTCGGCGGCAAGCAGGATCGGCCGCTCCACTGCCCGTCCGGTCAGCCCCATTTTTTCCAGGGTGGCGTTGCGGTAGGCGCTGACCCAACCCGCCTGGTCGGTGACCCAGCTCTGGGCGTCGGCCGGGCGAGGGTAGATTGAGAAGATGCGTGTGCGGGCGTCGGCGATCAGATCGACGATCCCGCTTCTTAGCGCCAGGACCTGGCCGAACTGCTCAGCGATCGGGATCATCTGGTTCAGGGGAATGGCAATCGGCTTGGAGCCCGGAACCAATGCAGATGCGTCCATGGTCGTGTCGGTGAACACCGGCCCGGGGAACTGGGCGATTACGTCTGCGAACGCTTCCACCGGCAGGGGCTTCATGGTGGTGGCGTGGTTGACGATCAGCAGCGACCGGCCACGCTCAACCCCATGGGCGCGCGCGGTCTCATCGGCGTCACGGCGCATCTGATCCGAGGGCTCGGCATGGCGGATCGGGCAATCCAGATCCAGCCCCAGGATCAATTTGCGGGCATGCAGCGCCGAGATCAGTCCGTGGTCGAGCAGCCGCTGCAGCCAGCCGCCTGCGTACATGGCCGGTCCCATCACCACTGGCACGCCCGGGGCGAGACCATAGCGCTCGGCGAACAAGTAACAGGCGTTGTAGTCCAGCCGGTGGCCGACGACGATATCGACCGCGCCGAACATCTCCACCATCGGTGCCGCCCGATCGCTGCACATGTAAAAAAGCCGCGCTCCGGGGGCCATGTGTTTGCGGCGAAACTCGGGCAGCAAGGCCAGCGTCTGGTAGGCGTCGCCGACCGACAACGGATCAATGATCAGCCAGTCGATCTCGCTCATCCCCAGATTCGAGAGAAAATGGTTCGCCAGATTGTCGACCGGCGCGCGCGTGCGGATGACGGCTTGTGGCATAGGTGGCTGAGCCGCGGGAAATTGCCCCCTATCAGGCCCGGTTTATGGTTAAGAACTGCTGAATGGCCCCTTGTCCGATTGCCATTCAGGCATGTCGAAGGGAACGAGCGTGGAACCAATCGACAAGGCGGTGTGAATAGCGAATGGCAGGGCGCTCGACCCAGATGAAGGCGCCAAAAGACGCAAGACAGACGACCGGCAGCGCCACAAGAAATACCAATACTGCGCTGTGAACAAAGGGTTGAAGCCAGGACAGCAGCAAAAGAAAGATCGGCATGTGAAGAAGGTAGAAGCTGTAGGAGATGCGTCCGAGAAACTGAACCGGGCCGCAGTCCAGGAAGCGCGCCAAGCCGGTTGATTGTACGGCTAATATCAATAGAACGCCCATCACCAGTGTCACTATCCATTCCACCGCGATGGGCGGATCCTGCGGCATGCTGAAACTGGCGAACGCCACCAGTGCCAGAGCGGTGAAGCCGACCGGTGAAAGCCTGCGTGCCAGGATGTTCGCCCGCTCCCAATGACGCGCCAGCGCTACGCCCAGCGCAAACATGGGCAGGTAATGGAGCCAAAGAAATCGCCAGCCCAACCCGCAGGCCAGCGCGATCAGCAGAAGCGTGCCCCAGCGTGTATCCGCGCTCCGGAACGCCACTATGAGCGTGGGCATAAGAAGAGACATCTGCATTTCCACCGTCAAAGTCCAGGCTGGCCCGTCAATGAGGGCAGCATGGAAATTCGGGATCAGGAGGAAATAGTGGAGCATCTCGCGGTGAGGAATCTCCCAAGGGCCGGTGTTCCAGAACAATGTGCCACCGTTGCTTGGGACGTACAGAGTAGATGCGACCAGGCTGACAAGCAGCGCAAACCAGAACGCAGGATAGATTCGAAAGAGGCGCAACGTCATGAAGCGGGCATAAAAAGATGCAAACGGCTTTGGCATCGCCCGCATAGCGGGCAACGCCAGCACCAAGCCGCTCAACACAAAGAACAGAATAACGGCGGTCGCCCCTCCCCAAAGCAGCGGGCCGAGCGGGGTGTAGCGGAGAAAAGAAACCGGATCTGGCCCGGCAAAACTGTTGTGCGCATGCTCAATGAACACCAGCAAAGCTGCCAATCCACGCAGCCCGTCAAGCTGGGTGAGGCGTTGGCTTTGATTTGGGCGGGTGATCTCTACCATACGCGCTTTGGCAATCTCGTTCTGTAAAGAGTGTTGGTGAACGATGCTGATCTGCACGGGGAGTACGTCCCTCTCCGCTCCTCACCGAAGGGTCGGCAGAGGCCCCAAAGACGCAGTGACAAGCGCAATTATTCCAGGTCGCCTGAGCACCAAATGGACGGGCTTGTTGGAGACCATGGACCGCAAACGCGGGTGTATCGCAGCCGTGCGGGCTTGGCGTCCTGAGCAGAACGTCTCTGGGTCGGCCCACCTCGCCCCGATCCGCCAATAAAAAAGGGGCACAGGGCCCCTTTTTTACTGGCGGGCCATGC
>Ga0209483_1002924_pt1 | contig 11538 bp, 10 predicted proteins | sample NGEPerA_FD_184508 | JGI IMG/M metagenome (GOLD analysis project Ga0209483, IMG submission 184508) | Arctic peat soil microbial communities from the Barrow Environmental Observatory site, Barrow, Alaska, USA - NGEE PermafrostL2-A... | ecosystem: Environmental > Terrestrial > Soil > Wetlands >... | reverse complement strand
GGCAAGGGAAGCGGCGGGGGCGTCGGGCTCATCTCGTTCATTTGCCGCGATTCTACGGCGCTTCCGCGATGGCATCAAAACCGGCGATCTCCGCAAGCCGCTATCGTCCGAACCGCCCGGCCAATGCACGGGCGATGTTGGCGTTGTTGGTGAAGGTGGGGGCGCACAACCGCTCTTCGATCACGGGGGCGGCGGCAATCGAGGTAATCACCGGCGTCGGCGCGGCGCGGGCGGCCTCGACTTTGGGTTTGCCGATGATGGCGGCGATCTGGTTTACCTCCGCCTGCCGGGCCGATAATTGCTGACCCACCGCGTCGAGCTGCGATTCGAGGGCGTGAAATTCGCGTAGGGCGTTTTGATAGAGCAGTTCGCCCTGGTCGAGCCATTCTTGAAGCGATGAAGACACTGTGGCCACCTCCAGAGGGGTTGGAGTCAACGCAAGCCGCGAGCGTCGGTGTCGGCGGCTGATGGCGCGCCAAGGAACCCCTGGCGTCAAGCACTGCTATCGGCGCATGAGGCGTCGGAACTACAGGATGGATTGGGGCGGGGGGAATTCCGAATTCCGAATACCCGAATGAAGAGCGCGAGCCACGTCTGGAAGCGACATTCGGATTTCGGGGATTCGGATTTCGGATTTTGGCGACGGGGGAATTCCGAATTCCCAATACCCGAATGTAGAGCGCGTGCCACGTCTGGGAGCGACATTCGGATTTCGGGGATTCGGATTTCGGATTTTGGCGGCCGGAATTCCCAATACCCGAATCGCTACGCGCCTTTCATCACTTCGATGATCGACTGGGTCTTGATGACCATCAGCGTTTCATCGAAGAGGTGAAAGCTCTGGACGAGCAACTCGTGGCTGCGGCGTTCGATGTCCAAGACGCTGAGGAACCCGCCGGTGTCGCCGGCGCCCGAGCCCTCGGCGGTCATGAGCTCGCGTTTTTCAGCGTACGTCGCGATTTCATCGCGCGTGGCATCGTAGAGCGTCTGGGTGAGTTGCTCTTCCTGCGTGCTGATCATGTATTTGATGTTGGCGACCACCGCCTCGTGGTATTTTTCGCCCCGGCAGGGGACGGTCTGCAACACGTTGCGTTCGAGCAGGGGGTCGTGCTGGGTGGCGATGACTTCGACCAAGGCGTTTTTGCCGGCCGTGAGGGTGACAACATGACCGCCTTCGACCAGCCAGATGTCCGCTTCATAGGCGCGGCGGCTCACCTGCTCGGTGGCGAGAATCTTGAAAAGCTCTGGATGAAGAGGGCGCTGGTACAAAAGCAGCGTCAATCCACCGGTGCGACGTTGTTTGGTGCGGTTTGGCATGGCGTCCGTGCTCTTTCTGAAAGAGTTCTTCGACTCTTCGGCTAAGGAACGGGGCAACGAAGTGCCCTCTTGGGTTTTACGCCAACGACGAACGGTACTGCTGTCGAGACACTAAATATTTGGAGCAAGCCAAAACTCCTTTTTCGGCCTACCACCCGCCGTTACAGTCCGCCACAGTGGGGACTTGCGTGAGGAAGACGTATTGTAGGAACCTTTCGCCGATTCCGCACTATAAATTTTCGGAAAATAATGCCGAAATTATTTAGAAGACCGTGACAATAAAATCGTAAGCAGAGTGGCTGGCGGCAGTTATGCCAAATCCGCGCAACATAAAAATCATTCCAAAATATACGCCCGCCAGCGCGCGAAAGGCGAATACGCGCCAGGCGAATGACTCATTGGGGCTGAAATAATGATACGCCGAGAAGAGCAAACCAGACCCCGCCACGGTCAGCACATAAACCCATGCGTTATGCAACCTTATGATATCTTTAAGCAACAGGCTCAGCAGTGTGAATAGAACCAGGCGGAACACAAATTCCTCATAAACCCCCGCCCCCAGGTCCATAATGATGCGATCCTGCACACTGGAGTGGGCGAGAATCGAGGCGTGAGAAACGCCTTTAAGAGCCGCCAGTGGGAAATAGCGATTGACGGCAAACGCGAGTAGCAACAACGGCAGACTCAGAACCGCGCTTTCGATCCCCATGCCGATGATCGTCCGTAAATCCACCCGCCAACTGTCGTTACGAACGATGTGCCAGGCGAGAAGGATCCCAATGACCGCGAACGCGGGCATGTATCTGCCACCGGCCCCCAGCATGCGGAAGAACTCCTCCATCTTGCTGAATGCGATGATCTGCTGGTCTTTGCCTTCCTGGGCGGCGGTGGTCAGGTAGCGGGTGCCCACTTCGTACAATGCAATCAGGGGCAACAGAAGCACGAGGCTGGGCAGCGGGAGGGTTGCGCTGCGGAGGTAGCCGTCCGGGGCGGCCAGCAGCGATTCGGATGGGGCCCCGGCTGCCGTGCGCGTCATCGGCCTCCCCCCGCTTTTTCCACCTTCGCCTCGGCCTGCGCGCAGGGCCGGGTGATTCGGATGGCCCGCGCGCCGCGAAACTTGCCAAGCTGCCCGAGAAACTTGTTGCGCCCCTCCACTTGGATCAGCACATCGCGCTGGCAGCGCTTGTCGGTGGTGATGACGTCGCCGACCTGCAGCGAAAGAAGTTCGCTGAGCTTGATGGTGGTTTGCGCCAGGAACGCGCGCACTTCGACGGGGGCGTTGCTGACGTTGCCCCGGAGTTTGCGGATGTGATCTTCCTGTCCGCCGCGACGCTGGTAGCTGAACCAGTTTTGTGCCGCCAGCACACCCATGATCGGCTCGATCACATTATACGGAATGCACAGGCTCATCGTGCCGGCCCGGTTGCCCATCTTCAGTTCAAAGCCGACCACCACGACCGTTTCATTGGGCGGCACGATCTGCACGAGCTGCGGATTGCTCTCAAAATCATGCACGCTGAAGGTGACCGGCGTGAGATTGCTCCAGGCCTCGGATAAATGATGCGTCGCCCGGTCGGTGATGCGCTGCACCAGCCGCTGCTCGATTTGCGTGAGCGGGCGCTGCGGAATGAACAAGTCGGCGTTTGAGCCGCCCAGCAATCGATCAATGATCGGATAGATAATCAGCGGACTGATTTCCAGGCACAACTGCCCGTCCAGTTGCTCGGCTTTCAGCAGATTGAAGCAGGTGGGATTCGGCAGAGAATGGATAAACTCGCTGTAGGTCAGCTGCTCGATCTGCGCGACGCTCACTTCGATGATGGTGCGCAAATAGCCGGATAGCGCCGCCCCCAGATTTCGCCCAAAGCCCTCGTGAAGGGCTTCGAGGGCGCGCATCTGATCCTTGCTGACGCGTTCGGGGCGTTTGAAGTCGTAGACCTGAACATCGACCTGCGCCTGCCCACGGCTGCCGAAGATGCGCGTGGACGTGGTCTCCTCCTGCTGCACCTGCCCGGCATCCACCGCCGCCAGCAGCGCATCGACTTCAGATTGATCCAGTACATCAGTCACGCAGCGGCCTCCATGCCACTTGGGGGATTATCGGACAATGCCGCGCGGATTCTTCACCGGGCGCGGCAAACGTAATTTGCTGGCGGTTTGATACCCTCGGAAGAAGATTCATGCAATGGGCGCGGCCGACACGCTGCCGTTGCGTTGGAACTGCCCGCGGGAGGTTCTGCTCTGCGAGCTATATTGAGCCGTTTGACCGCGTGGTACCGGGAGAGGGAGTTCGCAGCCCGCTTGACCGCCTTCCTGTCGCAACAGTGGCGGCAGACCCAATCCGCGCCTTCAATGGATCATGCACGACCCGGCCTCAATCGAGCTTTCCGTGCCCGTCACTGGGCGCGACCACATCCGCGATTGGCCCGATGCGCCGCTCACGCTGCTGGAATATGGCGACTACGAATGCGACTACTGCGGCAGGGCGCACCCGGTCGTGCGCGCATTGCGGGAACAATTCGGGCAGCGGATGCGTTTTGTGTTCCGCAATTTTCCGCACGCCAACATTCATCCCCACGCCTCAATGGCCGCGCAGGCCGCCGAGGCGGCGGGGGCACAGGGGAAGTTTTGGGAAATGCACGATCTGCTTTACGAGCACCAATCCGCCCTGGGCTCCGCCGAACTCACACACTACGCATTGCAGGCGGGCTTGGAGCTTTATCGTTTTGAAGCCGACATGGATTCACAGCGCTTCGCGCGCAAAGTGGCCGAGGACCACCAAAGTGGCGTGGCCAGCGGCGTGAAACGCACGCCCACGTTTTTCATCAACGGCATCCGCCATGATGGGCCTTTCGATTTCGACACGCTCAACAACGCGCTGAACGCGGCGGGGATTTGATTGCGGGCACGGGAAACGGCGCATCTGTGGCGACTTGGTGGGGCGTCATTCCTATCTGCCCCACCATCCGGGAAGCAAAGCCCTCCCGCCCCCAGAACTTTCATGCACGCCTTGTCTGCGTGTCTGGCCCTTGGTTATTTTTAACCACGCTCACGGTTCATTCGCGTCGCTGGCTGTTTCCGGGCGCCGCGGGCATGCGGCTCATTCGTCTGGGCCGCAGTTGTTGAAGCATTCCGACGCCAAGGAGCGCGCACATGCAGGCGTAAACGCTCGCGCCCACCGTGGCGAGCAGCATCACCTGGGCCGCCCAGGAAATCCGATTTTGCGCATGCGGGTAGCCGGGCAGGCGCACAACGAACCAGCACGCGCCTCCCATCACGGCGGTGGCCAGGAGCATTTTGGCGACTGGCTTTGCGCTTTGCCGCAGTCCCAGGCCGCCGATCTTGCGATCCAGAAGCCAGAGCATCACCAGCGCTTGGATGGCGAAGCTCACCATCGTTCCGACGGCCATTCCCGATTCGCCCAGGCGCGTCCAGACCAAGGGGATTTCCACCACCAGATTCAGCACGATATTCACGATCGACATCACCAGCGGCGTCACCGTGTCATGGAGCGCATAGTACGCCCGGTTGATAATCTGAAGCACGCTGAAGGCCCAGATCGCACAGGCGTAGAAGAGCAGCGATGAGCCGATCAGATTGACGTCGCCGGTGGTGATTTGGCCGTGGCGGAAGAGCAGGCTGATGGCCGGTCCGCGAATCAGCACCAGGCCGACGCTGGCCGGCAATCCCTCCCACAATGCCGCCTCGATCCCCTGCCGCAGTACGTCGCGGAAGCGTTTGCGGTCTTTGTCCAGCGCGTCGCTGCTGAGGTTCGGGAAGATGGCGGTGGCCAGGGCGATCGCGAAAATGCCCAGCGGAAACTGGTACATGAACTGCGCCAAATCCAGCCGGCGGGGGGCGCCCATCTGCATCGGGTAACGGATTAGATGCCCCATGAAATGAAAGTGCGTGATCGTCTGCCCCGCCTTGTCCACGCCCTGCATCAGAAGCAGCGATAGCGCCTTGTCGAGCAGGACCGATATCTGCATCACGCCCGCCCCCAGCGCCACCGGCACCGAGAGCCAAAGCATCCGACGAATGGCCGGCGTCCAGAATTTGAGCACCGGCACAAACGCAAACCCCATGCGCTTGAGCGCCGGCACAAGCACCCACACCTGCAACACGCCCGCCACCAGCACAAAGCCCGCCAGCCAATACGCCAGCTTTGTCTGCAAGACCACCGCGACATTCACCGGCGTGCTGGCGCGCAAATGCAGCAGCCGCGCGCCGATCAGCAGCACGAGAATGTGGCAAACATTAAGAATCATCGGCGCGGCGGCGGGGGGGCCGAAGCGCTTATGCACCTGAAGGATGCCGCTCAGGAACGCCCCTCCGCAGATCAACACGACGTACGGCAGCATGATCGCCGTCAGCTTCAGCGTCAGCATCCGCTCGACGAGCATGTTGTGGGAGCGGAAAATGATCGTGAGCAAAATGGCTTCGCCGACGATGGTGATGCCGACCAGAATCGCGCACAGCAGCGTAACGGCGGCGGCGGCGAAAGCGTTGGATTGGGGAAGGGAAGAAGGGAAAGTGCTGAGTGCTGAGTGGTGAGTGCTGAGAACTCGGGGATCATCGCGGAATAGTGCGGGCCGGGGAATAAGTGCATGCGCGGATTCGGAGTCTTCGGACGCCCCGTGAGCGGAGCGAGCCGGCGGCTCGGCCTCCTCGCGTTCGCGCTTTACCGACTGCGTGTACAGAGGGATGAAGGCGGCGGAGAGGGCGCCTTCTCCGAAGAGCTTTCGGAAGAGATTGGGGATGGTGAAGGCAACCGTGAACGCCGACGCCACCAGGCGGGTCCCCATGTAATGGCCGGCGATGATCTCCCGCCCCAACCCCAGCACCCGGCTGGCCAGCGTTAGCCCGCCGATCAACTTGGCATGGCCAAGAAACGAAGGAGCCGACTTCGGGTCGGAAGGGGGCGAGGCGTAGGGAAGTATCGTTGTTTCCTGGGACATCCATTTCCCGAAAAGTTGCGGTGCGTGATCATGCGCCGTTGACATCTTGTTGACGATATCAGCGTTAGAAGTCAGAACTCGCTTGTGTCACTATGCGGGACTGCGATTGCTTTTAACGTGACACGGGCGTCCCGCCCGTGCCAACGGCTTGGGAAGCGCGAGAATCAACGCCTTTGGAGACCGATGGCAACTCGCACGGGCGGGACGCCCGTGTCACGATTAGAGTTCGCGTTTCCCAGACTTACCCACTTCACGCAGTCCCAGTTTCCTCACAGTTGAGCGGCGCGTGATCGCGCCCGGTTAATTAGCTTGTCGTTCCGCGTGAGATTTTTCTTTTCAATTCGGCTGCCGCTGCCCGCACATCCACCGCTCCGATCACCGCCGAGCTGACCGCGATCGCGCGTATTCCCGTCGCCAGCACTTCATCGACATTCCCGGCGTTGATCCCCGCAATCGCTACGCACGGAATTCGCACGGACTCCGCCGCCTGCCGGGCGTATTGCGGGCCGGGCAGAAAATCGCGTGGCTTGGTGGTGCTGGGAAAGAAGGGACCGACTCCGATGTAATCGGCGCCATCAAGCACGGCTTGGCGGGCTTGTTCGATGCAATGCGTGCTGACGCCGACGATTTTTGACAGGCCCACCAATTTGCGCGCCTCGGCGGCCGGAAGATCCTCCTGCCCAACGTGAACGCCGTCGGCATCCGCCAGCAGGGCAATGTCGGGCCGGTCATTGATGATGCACAAAACGCCATGTCGGCGGCACAGTTTCACGAGCTCCCGGGCACGCGCAAGCAATTCGCCGCCCGGTAAATCCTTCTCGCGCAATTGCAGGCAGTCGGCGCCGCCAAGCAACGCCTGCTCGGCTGCTTGCAACCAGGGCAGCTTGCATTGGCACTCCGTGATCAGCACATAAAGCCGAACCTCCGCGAATCGTGTGGTCGAATGCAGAGTGCGGGCAAGCTGTTGCTCGATATCATAAAAGGCGTATCGCATCGCCTCGACCCGGCCGGCGTCGGCGGGCGATTGGGTCTTGAGGAATTCCTCGATGCTGCGCAACGCCTCGCCAAGCCGTTTGCCCGCCGCCGTAATGACGTGCGCCAGGTCATGGCGTTTGAGTTCCGCGTCGGCTTTAATGCCGGTGCCCACGTCGCCGGGCGTGTCGCGATGCAGAATCGCGTCGGGTACGTAGGATCCCGTCGCCTCGGCCAAGCCATGCCGAAGTGCCTTGAGCCGCGCGGAGGTCTGGCCGTCATTGAGCACGAACCGCGCATAATCCTCCAGCACCCGCAACGCTTCGCGGGCGCGGTTGGCGTTGGCATCGAGAAGCCGGAGAACCGCGCCATTCATGGGATCCTTCACGCGGGGCCGATTATAGGACGCGGCGAAAGGTCCGCCAGCTTCGTCAACGCAATGACGGCCTTGCTTGGAGTTTTGGCATTGACGAAAAACTGAACTGGTGGGGCGGACATTCTTGTCTGCCACGAGTCCGCGAGTGGGGGCATTCGTGCCCCCCGAGCGGACTCGTATCGAGTGCGGCCGACCGAGTCAAATCACTCGGGGCGGCAGGAATGCCTCCCGCTCGTGATTCGATGGCAGGCAAGAATGCCTGCCCCACCGGACGCGGCGCATTCAAAAATTAACGCCCATAGATGCGAGGACCTCATGAACAACCGACAACGCGCATTCACCAAAGGCCTCTCCGGACTTAATCATAAACCCGGCCTGGCGCGCACAGCCGGCAGAATTTGCGCCATCCGCCCGTGCCTCTACAATGGGTCGGATATGCCCGACACAAACCAGATCATTCAGGGAGATTCAATCAAGGTCCTCAACGACGGCCCCGAAGGGTGGATCGACCTGGTTTTTGCCGATCCTCCGTTCAACATCGGCTACCTCTATCACGGCTACGACGACCGCCGGAAGATGGAGGACTACCTCAAATTCAGCGAGGACTGGATGCGGGCGGTGCATCGCGCGCTCAAGCCGACGGGGTCGTTTTATCTGGCGATTGGCGATGACTATGCCGCCGATTTGTGCGTGATCGCCAAACGGCAAATTGGATTCAACATGCGCAACTGGATCATCTGGCACTACACCTTCGGCCAGCAGCCCAAGGCCAAATTCGCCCGAAGCCACACGCATATTCTGTATTTCACGAAGGACGCCAAGGAATTCACGTTTAACGCCGACCCCGTGCGCATCCCCAGCGCCCGTCAGACGACGTACGCCGATGTCCGCGCCAACCCCAAGGGAAAGCTGCCCGATGACGTGTGGTTCCTGCGTCCGCAGGAAGCCCCTGAGCCGTTCTTCTCGCCCGAAGGGGACACTTGGAATGTGAGCCGGGTGTGCGGGACGTTCAAGGAGCGGGAAGGCTGGCACGGTTGCCAGATGCCAGTCGGCGTGCTCAATCGAGTGATCGCGGCCTCGTCTAATCCCGGCGACATCGTCGTCGATCCATTCAACGGCTCGGGAACGACGGTGGTCGCCGCCGCGCTGTTGGGCCGGCAATACGTGGGCATCGATCAGTCCGAGGAGTACGTCGAATTCGCCCGCAAACGCCTTGCACACGCAATAGAATCCGCCCCGCCCGCCGGCGCCGATTCCGGCGCGGCCCTGGCCGCCATCAGCGACCCAAACCGCGCCAGCAAATTGCTGACGGCCACCGACGCCTTCGGGCGGAAACGCGTTACGCGGGCACGTAAGACGGCTTGAAGCACCTTTTGGAGTAACACTTCAGCCGAATGCTACGTGGTTCAATGCGTCGAACAAATGGGGTCAACGTATCACGGGCGTCCCGCCCGTGCGGACGGCGAGGGAGTAGAGAAACTAATGTACTTTCAATCTCAAAGCACCAGGCACGGGCGAGACGCCCGTGATACGACCAGCGTATTCGACGATCGAATCCGACCCAATCCGTTGAAGTGTTGCTTTTTGGCTATAATATCCCGTCCATCCAACCGATCGAATCGAGCCTGAACCTTGCAAGACACCATCAAATCACCCCCGCGTTTCGGACATCCTGGCATTCGCCCGCCCGTGAAATGGCATGGAGGGAAGTTTTACTTGTGGAAATGGATCATTGAGCAGTTCCCGCCGCACGAGACCTTTGTCGAGCCGTTTGGCGGGGCGGCGTCGGTGTTGTTGAACAAGCCGCCCGCGCCCGTCGAGGTGTACAACGATCTGGATGAACGCATCACCCGCCTGTTTCGCGTGCTGCGCGACAATGGCGAGGAGCTTCGCCGACGGCTTTCGCTGTCGCCTTACAGCGAAGTGGAGTTCGACCAGGCGGTGGAACCGGCCGGCGGCGACGAAATTGAGCAGGCCCGCCGTGATTTTGTGCGCTGGCGATTATCCGTGGGCGGGCGCGGCAAGGGGTTCAGCCTCACCCTGCACCGCGTACGCCGCGGCATGGCGGACGTGGTCTCCGGGTATTTGTCGGCGATTGATGAGCAGTTGCCGTTGATTATCGAGCGCCTGCGAACGGTCCAGATCGTTTCGCGCGATGCTTTCAAAGTCATCAAAAAATGGGACGGCCCCAATACGCTGTTCTATTGCGATCCGCCGTATGTCCATAGCACGCGAGACGGGCAAAGCCGCGATTTGTATGGAGTGGAATTGACGGAGGACGATCACCGTCGCCTCGCCGCGCTTTTGAACACCTGCCAGGGGAAGGTGGTGCTCAGCGGATATCCGTCGCCGCTGTATCGCGAAATCTATAAATCGTGGCGTACCGAATCGATCGAGATCGCCAATCATGCCGCCACGGGCGCCAGCAAGACGCGCATGAAGGAAATGCTCTGGTTCAACTGGTGATAACATCACCGACCGCGCCCGCCACCAAATCCGAAATCCGAAACTCGAAATCCGAAACAAAATCAAAAACACCCAAGCACAAAACCGATGACCGCTCATAGGCGAAGCCCCGGATCGTGTGCCGTGGGCATCAAGCCGATTCGTTTGCGGTTACATATTCGATCTCGCCGGCATCGGGCACGAGCCCCGCTTTTGCGCCCTCGGCTAACAGCCGGGTGATCGCCGCGCGGCCTTTTGGGCCGTAATCCAGGGTCCAGTCGTTGACGTACATTCCGACGAATTGATCAGCCAGTTTGCGGTCCAGATCACGTCCGAACTGCAGCGCGTAGTCCACGGCCTCCCTGCGATGATCGAGGCTGAATCGGATCGAATGCTTGATAATGTCAGTGACTTCCTGCATCGCCTTTCGGCCCAGATCCTTGCGGATGCAGTTGCCGCCCAGTGGCAGCGGCAGGCCGGTCTTTTGATGCCACCAAACGCCCATGTCCACCAATAAATGCAGCCCCGATTGCGCGTAGGTGAGCTGTCCCTCATGAATCAGCAATCCCGCGTCCACTTTCCTATCCACCACAGATTTGGGAATCTCGTCGAACATGACGACTTCATATTCAAACGCCTCGCCGGCTTTGCCCAGGCACAATTGCAACGCAAGAAACGCGGTGGTGAGCTTGCCGGGGATGGCGATTTTTTTGCCGCGCAAGTTTGGAATCGGACCATCGCCAAATTCCCCGGCGCGATCATTCCGGCAGACGAGCATGGGGCCATATTGATCGCCCATGCTGCTGCCGCAACTTGTCAGGGCGTATTTGTCGGCGACGTAGGGATAGGCGTGGATCGAAATGGCGGTGATCTCCAACTCGCCGCGCATGGCGAGTTGGTTTAGCGTTTGGATGTCCTGAAGGACGTGCTGGAACTTCCAGCGGCCAGTCGGGATTAAATCCTTGGCCAGGCCATAAAACATGAACGCATCATCGGGATCGGGCGAGTGCCCCAGCCGCAGCAATTGTTGCTCCATCCAATCAACTCCTCAAGTTTGGAAAGCGGCGGGATTATAGAGATCCGGCGGGACGTGGGGAAGGTTTCACGGGTTTCATCGCGACGGCAACCTGGTTCGCACCCACAGTTCCAAAGAGCGGTCGCGTATCAACACACCAGGAATGGAGGGCGTGCATCGAATCCACTTCGCACGACCAATACCCTCAACGTATCACGGGCGTCTCGCCTCATCTTTCGTCACATTTTTTTGTTTCTGCCAGCGAGTATAACACATTGGTGGCATTAACGTTCCATTGATTCAAAGGAGTATTGGCATGGAAGCCAGAGCGAACAAGGTACGAAGGCGTTCGATCCGCAAGGCCCGCAAGCAGACGAGGGATCGCATCCGCCGGAACGTGCGGCGGAAAGTGGCGGAGATGGCCTTTGGACGCACGCACTTTGGAGCGGCGGTGC
>Ga0209483_1002923_pt1 | contig 11545 bp, 10 predicted proteins | sample NGEPerA_FD_184508 | JGI IMG/M metagenome (GOLD analysis project Ga0209483, IMG submission 184508) | Arctic peat soil microbial communities from the Barrow Environmental Observatory site, Barrow, Alaska, USA - NGEE PermafrostL2-A... | ecosystem: Environmental > Terrestrial > Soil > Wetlands >... | reverse complement strand
ACCGCGCCCGACGACGATGCCGGCGTCGGCATCTATGTCGAGGCCGACAGCTCGGTGTCAGGCAATGTCATCGAGAATGCGCCGTCATTCGGAATCATCGCCGGCTGGGGCAAATATCTGCGCGACGTCGTCATATCAGGCAATGTGATCCGCAAGGCCTTCGTCGGCATCGGCGTGTCGGTGGCGCCGGGCGCAGGCACGGTGCTGGTCGACAACAACATGATCTCGGAGACACCGCGCGGCGCGGTGGTCGGGCTCGATCACGCGCGCCCGATCACTGCGGACCTGTCCGCCGAAGGCGCGCAGCGCTTTGCGCAGGTGGTGATCGGAACCAACGCGGTACGACGGTAGGCGTGCGAAACGGCCTGCGGTGCGCTACAGCGCGTTGCGCAGCAGCGGATAGCGTTGCTGCATCACGGTGAGATCCAGCGTCAGCTCCGGAGCGTTGTCCAGGGCCGGCGCGTGCGAATCCGGCGCCGAAGGCGCATCGTCCGCAAAAACGTGAAGGGCTTGCGCAGCGGCGGGGACATCGGATGGCGACGGTTCGGCGGCAATCGGTGCGGCTTGCGGCCGGCGCCAGGGAGCCTGATCGCGCCATGCAGTGCTGCGCGCCTGCGCGGCGCGGGCGTGACCGAGCCAGGAGATATCGACGGCCGAATTGTCGGGGGAAGCCTCGCGCGTCGACAGATCGCGCCAAATCTCCACCGCGGCCTTGGCCTCCTGGATATTTTCGAGGAAGGTAAGCTCGCTGTGAAAGCGGCGCCAGCGGCCGGTTTCGAACAGCTCGGTGAGGTATTCCAGCCGCTGCTCGGCAAGATCGCACCAGCGCGCGAGGACATCGCGTCCACGCGCCACGTCTAGACGATGTGTCATGAATCAGCCCGTAAGGAGAGAGAACGGACGCAGACGCAAACGCGGACGAATCAATCTGACGTGACAGGGATATTCTGTGGAAAACTTTTGCGTTGTCCAGTGAGCGCTCTTAACAGACGCGCGCTATCGACAGAAAGCCGGGGAAATACGGGGTTATCCTCGTTATGCACCGTCAAGCCGCGCCTGCGGATGGCAGCCTTGCGGCGGCGGTTCCAGGAGATTGCAGACATGACGGCCTGATCTCGTGCAGCCGCCCACAGCCATCCGCAAACGAAAGACCCGTCCGGGGGGACAACCGGACGGGTCAAGCCATATGGGCGCTTGGGGTGGATGGGCGCTCGCGCCGGATATAGCCTCGATGGGGAGGGATTACCGCTCCCACAGATATTGGTCGCGGGAGGGTCGGCAAACGTTCAAAGCGACCTGTGATTTTTTTAACTTTTTGGCAGGTCATTTCGGCCGGAATTATTGCCCGGCGGGGCGGCTGGCTTCGCCTCCGGCCGCCTGCTCGGAGGCCATGGCGGGCTGGTTCGAGGCCCCGGTCGCGGGAACCTGCTGGCGGTCCGAAACCTGTTCACCGGCAGGGGCATCCTGGGCCATCGGCAGCGCCGGCGCGGGGGCGGCCGCCAGGACCGCCGCATAGGCGTCCGCTTCACCGGCGCCGAACAGGTCGTCGCGGCCGGGGACGCCGAGATCGCGGGCGGTCTTCATCAGGATCGCGCGCAGTTCGTCCGGCTTGATCGCAGGATTGCGCTCCAGCAGAAGGGCGGCGACGCCGCTGATATAGGCAGCGGAAAACGAGGTGCCCGACGTCATCTGGTATTTGCCGTCCGGCGCCGGCAGGAAGATATCGACGCCGGGTGCGGCGACGGCGATATAGCTGCCGCGGTTGGATGCCGTAAAAAGTTTGTCCTGGGCGTCGGTGGCGCTGACCGCAATCACATGGCTGTTGGCGGCGGGATAGAGCGGCGGCGATTTTGCGCCGGCATTGCCGCTCGCAGCGATCATCACCATGCCCTTGGCCGCGGACGCGGCGATACCGCGTTCGATCAGCGCGTCCTTCGGACCGGCGAAACTCATATTGACGATCTGCGCGCCGTGCGCCGATGCGTAATCGAGCCCCTTCAGGATCACGAACGACGTGCCTTCCGCGCCATGGCCCGCCGCGCCGAAAGCGCGGATCGCCAAAATCCTCGCCGCCGGTGCGCTGCCCATCAGCCGGGCATGCGCCACGATCGCGCCGGCAACGCCGGTGCCATGGGGATGCGGACCTTCCTTGCTGCCGAGGGCGTCGAAGCTGCCGGCAATCGCGCCCGCGAGTTCCGGATGTTTGGTGTCGATTCCGGAATCGATCACCGCAACCGTGACATTGGCGCCGTGCGCCAAAGTATGGGCCTCCGGCAATCGAAGTTTCGCCAGCGCGTATTGCGCGGGATCGCCCTCCGTCAACGCGGTGGCCTGGTCCTGCAGCAGATAGCGGAAATTCGGTTGCACCGAATGAACGCTGGCGTCGGTGGCGAGTTCGCGGCTTGCGGCCTCCATGGTACGGCCGCCAGCGATGCGGAACAGCCCGATGGTGGCGCCTATCAGCGGAAAGTTCTGCGACTGCAGGCGCGCAAGGCCGTGACGCCGCGCCAGTTCATCGGCCTGCGCGTCGGACAGCGAACCATCGATTTCGGCCACGATTTCGTTGACGACGCTGCGCGGGTCAAGTGCGGCCTGCGCCACGTTACGGCGCGGGCCATTGCCCCTGTTCTTGCCCGACGCGGCGCCGCCGCCACCGGTCGACGCCACCGGCTGGCTCGAGCATCCGCCATCGCTATCGCGATAGGCGTAGCTGCAGGCCGGCATGATCCGCAGATTGGGTGTGGTCCTGCCGATTCCGGTGACCGCGGTGCCGGCGAGGTTCGGATTGATCCGCGGCGTCACCGTGGCCATGCTCGGGACGCGCGCCCCGATGTTGAGGTTGGGCGAGCGCATGATGCTTTGCGCCTCAACTGCCGCGCCATCGAAATACGCCAGCGGCATTGCCGCAACGGTGAGCGCCAGCATCGCGTGCCGCGCCCTGCTCCGCCAACTGGCGCCATCGTGGACCATGAAACCTCAGGCTTTTGCGTTAGCGATCGCGCGCCGCGCGGCTCAGGGCGTTGCCACCGCGAGACTGACAATCTTCTCGCCTTGCAGCTTGCTCATCAGGCTCGCCACCTCGTCCTTCGGCATCGCCTTGTTGCCGAATTGCAGGCGGAACAGGCCTCCTCTCGTGTCGACGATCGAGGCCTGATAGCTGTCGAGCAGTGCGGTGATGTCGGCGACGCGTGCGTCCGGCGCGAACCGCACCAGCGCGCGCGGCGGCGCTTCCGGCCCCAAGGCGCGGGTGATGGGCTCGTTGGTGCTGAGCGAGGCGGTCTGGAACGCGGCCGGCTGGTTCTTCACCAGCACCGCGCCGATCACGCCGGCCTGCAGCAGCAGCACCAGCGCGCCCAGGCTTCCCGCCCAGGCCAGCGTGCGCGGCGACAGGCCGGCGAAAAATCCGGTGATCCGCGCCGAGAGGTTGCGCGACGCCGACGGCTTGCGCGCGGGCTCGGCGTCGATTGCGGCGAACAGCTTCTGCATGGCGCGCGCCGAGGGCGCGCCGAGGCTTTCGTTGAGGCCGATGGTCTCGGCATACTCTTCCTGGATCGCAGCGTATTGCCGAGCCAGCGCGGGATCGCGGGCCAAGGCTTCCTCGACGCAACGGGCGTCACGCGGATTCAGGGTGCCGGCCGCATGCCATGGCAGCAGCAATTCTATTTCACTGGGTTCGTGCTCCAGCATTTTTTTGCTCATTGCCATCATGGCCAGCCTCGCTCTACGCCGGCTGCCTTGAGCAGTTCGGCCAGTTTCTTGCGTGCATAAAACAACCGCGTCTTCACTGTGTTTTCCGGAATGCCGACGATTTCAGCCACTTCTTCCACGGATTTCTCGTGATAGTAGACGAGATCGACGATCTCCCGATGTTCCGGCGAAAGGCCGGTCAGACACTTGCGCAACGCTTGACTGGTATCCTTCTTCTGCACCGCCACTTCCGGATCGTCGGACGCATCCTCGATCGCATTGGCGGCCTCATCGTCCAGTTCGACGTCCTTGCGGCGGCGCAGCGCGGACAGGGCCTTGAATCGCGTGATGGCCAGCAGCCAGGTGGAGACGGCGGATCGGCCTTCGAATTTGCCAGCCTGGCGCCACACTTCGAGGAAAACCTCGCTGATGAGGTCCTCCGCAACCTGTTCGTCCCGCACCAGTCGCACCCCGAAGCGAAACACCCTGACATGGTGCCTGCCGTAAAGCACCTGCATGGCGAGCCGGTCGCCTTGGGCGATCCGAGCGATCAGGACGTCGTCCGAGGCCGCCTGTGTCGCACTCAATGGCCGTCTCGCAAGGTTGGTCGGATTGGGCCGCCGGCTGGTTCGACGGAAAAGGCAAGATTCTGCAAATTATCGGGATAGCTCGCCTGCGTCTGTGACATAGCGCACAAAAACCGATGGCGGGGCAGCCTCCGGGATTTCCGTAATTCACGCCCCAAAGATAGTATCATAATACCAAAATACTTTCCCAAGATCTCAATCATCCAGGGCGGACCTTAGCAAGGCTTGGCCCGCAACACAGCATTTGCGTGAGCCGGCTGCACGGCCTGGTCCGGCCCGCGAACGGGCGCGCGCCGCATCACACGGGCCGAAACCGGCCAATTTCCACTGCGAAACGAGGAGGATGGCGGTCCGGGAGGATTCAGATTCGGCGCTGAAAGATACCAAACCTAAAGGCTTTGCTCCCTAAAGTTCCACCAAACATATTCCAGCAATGGCGGGACATGAGCGGCGCGGTTTCATCGCTTCAAGGCCAGGGTAATAGCGCCCTCGCGCTCGCCGATGAGCTGTCGCCGGACGTGCTGGCGCGTCGCGTCGGCCAGCGCCGTCAGATGCTCGGCGTGCTGGCCGCCAGTTACTCCCTGCTGCCGCTGGTCCTGCTGGTCTATTGTTACGCCGGCAGCATCTCGATCGTTATCCCCGCGGCCTACTTCCTGTCCGGTATTGCGCTGATAGCGGTTTTTGTCGTGCTGTCGGAAACCCATGTCAACGACAGGTTCGAGGATCATTATCTCACGATCTTTCAGATCGGCAGCCACGTCGCGCTGCAGCTTGGCTTCCTGCTGGCGGCGCCCGAAATCGGGTATGCCTTTCTCAACGTGCTGTTCCTGATCTTCGAATTCGGCGCGCTGCGAATGACTTCCCGGCAGGCAACCGTCGCCTGGACCCTGACCATCATGGGTCTGGTTCCGATTTTCCTGCTCACCAGCACGCCGATCGGCATGCCGGTCGCGACCCAGCTTGAACGGCTTGCCGCGATGCTCTGCTTCGTCCTGACGATCGGACAGTGCGCGTTCGTGGGACTCTACGGCAGCTCGTTGCGCAAGATGCTCTACAACCGCAGCTCCGAGCTCAAGGAAGCCTATACCCGCATCGAGCAGCTCGCCGAGCTCGACGAACTGACCGGCTCGTTCAACCGCCGCTGCATCATGCGAATGCTGGACGACGGGATCAGGGGCGCCCATCGCAGCCAGACGCCGTGCTCGATCGCGCTGATCGATCTCGACTGGTTCAAGCGCATCAACGACGCCTATGGCCATCCCACCGGCGACGAAGTGCTGAGGACGTTCGCCATCACGGTGTTCGCCAACATCCGCAGCGTGGACAGGTTCGGCCGCTACGGCGGCGAAGAATTCCTGTTGCTGCTTCCCGACACGCCGGACGACACCGCCACGAAAATCCCCGACCGCTTGCGCGCGATCATCGCCGAGCTCGACTGGAGCGCGTTCTCCCCGGGCATGCAGGTAACGATCTCCGCCGGGGTCGCGACCCTGAAGCCGGATGAGACCGCGGAGACATTTCTGGCACGCGCCGACAGCGCGCTTTACGCAGCCAAGGCACGGGGACGCAACCGCATCGCTATTGCCTGATCCAATCATTTCCGTTTCCGGCGGCGGAGAACCGTCGCCGGGCAATATTGTCCGAACGCTCCAGGATAGAGTCATGAGTTCGAAATCCGCATCTACGATCGAAGGCCTGCTCGACGAATTGCAGTCCACGCTCTCGCACGGAACCGTCGCACGCCGGGTCGAAACCCTGCGCCGCGTGACCGACCTCTTCATCGACGGCGCGGTGGACTATTCGGGCGACCAGATCGCGCTGTTCGACGATGTCTTCCAGTGTCTGATGCATCACATCGAGATTTCCGCCAAGGTGCTGCTCTCCAATCGTCTCGCCCCGCTCGACACCGCACCGCCGCTGACGATCCGCGCGCTGGCGTTCGACGACCTGATCGAGGTCGCCGCTCCCGTGCTGTCGCGCTCGGAGCAGCTTGACGACGACGTGCTGATCGAAACCGCGCGCAACAAGAGCCAGGCGCATTTGATGGCGATTTCGACCCGACGGGTGCTGAGCAATGCGGTGACCGACGTGCTGGTGCTGCGCGGCAATGACGCGGTGATCCAGAGCACGGTCGAGAATCCGGGCGCGGAATTCTCCGAGCGGGGCTTCACCCGGCTGGTCGATCGCGCCGAGGGGGACGACAACCTCGCGACCTGCGTCGGCCTGCGTCCGGCCATTCCGCGGCATCTCTACCTGAAACTGATCGCGAAAGCGTCGGCGACGGTGCGGGCGCGCCTCGAGGCGGCCAATCCGCAGCAGGCACGGGACGTGCCGACCGCGGTGCGGGAAGCGACGCGGTTGGCGCGGTCCGCGCCCTCGGCCGTCACCCAGCAAACCGCCATCGCCCACGCGCTGGTCAAATCACTCTATGAGGACGGCAGGCTCGACGAGCATCAGGTCGAGGCATTTGCCGAGGCCGGCAAATTCGACGAAGCCAATGCCGCGATCGCCGCACTCGCCAATGTTTCGCTGACCATCGCCGAAAACATGATGGTGGAAACCCGTGCCGAAGGCGTGATGATCCTGGCAAAGGTCGCCGGGATGTCGTGGGCGACCGTCAAGGCGATCATCAACATGCGCGATTATCTCTCGGGATCGGGCCGGACCGATCTTCAGAGCTGCAAGGATACCTACGAACGGCTGCGGCCCTCGACCGCACAGCAGGTGCTGCGTTTCCACCGCATGCAGCAGACGACGCCATCGGCGGCGTGAGACCTTAGGGATTGCGCGGCGCCTCTCTCTGCACGTCGGATGGAGATGCCCGGTAGACGCGGCGGAAGCTGCGATTGAAGTGGGAAATATCGTTGAATCCCGCATCATGCGCGATCACGCTGATCGAACGATCGGTGAAGCGCGGATCCGTCAGCATTCGATGGGCTGCGGCAAGGCGATGGGCGAGAACGAATTCGGTAAAACTCGTGCCTTCGGCTTCAAAAAGCTTGCGGACATAGGACGCCGAGATTCCGTGCCGGGCGGCGACGGTGGCCGCCGTCAATTCCGGGCTTCCGATCTCGGAGAAGATGTACGCCTTGATGCTCCGCATCCGCGCCGCCACGACGCCGCGCTTGTTGGCGACTTCTGCCGCGTCCGCCCGCGCGCCCAACATCAACGCGCCGAGATCGAGCATGTGCGTCACCACCGCCCGCCGCAATCCCGGATCGGCCAGCGATTGCCTGTCGTTCAATACATCGAGATAACTCAGGAAGAACGGCAGCGCATGGTTGCCTTGGCCGATCGGCTTGCCGATGGCCTCGTCAAAATTTGTCACCAGCGGCGCGATCAGTGCGCGGCTGACGCGCCAATTGATTTGGCGCCTTGTGGTGTGGCCAACCGCGGTGCCGGTAAGGCCATTGGTGGTGAGAATGGCTTGGCCGGGACCGATGCTGGTTTCATGGCCGTTCTGCCGGTAGGTCGCGGACCCGCTTCGATTGACGACGATAACCGGGTCGTCGTTATCGATCATCATCGTGGTGTGCGAACACAGAATGGGCGACGTCGTTGCCGTGGCGATGGCCAGTCCCGGCAACGCCCGCAGCAGAATGTCGACTTCCATCGGCGCGTCCTGCAGCGGCTCGACATCGATCTTGAGAATCTGCCGGCCATATAATTCGTGAAATGCGTCCTCTTTGTCAGTTCCATAAAAAGATCGGCTCGAAAGTCTCAGCGCAATCGGCTCATCCGGATCGGTCAAATTCGCCCCTGTTCTTGCAATCACACCCAGTTGTCGCATGAAAGCCACAACGCGTTCAATTCGAGCGCGAGTATCGTTCAGGCATAGATCGTTCTCGCCCGCTCCAAGACGAACAAGCCGGCCCCGACTAGTCAGATGACCGAGCATTGTTTTGCACAGTCGAATGAAACGGGTGATGGAATGAAACGGATTGTTGTCTCCGCCGCATGGCTTGCGACGACCGGTATCGGCGCGCAGGCAGCGGATCTCGCCACGCCGGCGCCCTATTACAAGGCGCCGGTGGCCGCCCAGGTCTATAACTGGACCGGCTTTTACTTCGGCGCTAACGCCGGCGTCGGTCTGGGGCGCAGTCTGACCCAGTTAGGTGTCCCGGTTGGCGGGGGCACCGCCTTTGAGGAACGATCGCAGTTCGGAGCCGCAGGCGCGATCGGCGGCGGCCAGATCGGTTACAACTGGCAGCTCCGCAATATCGTGGTCGGTCTCGAAACCGACCTTCAGGGCTCGACGATCGAGGACAACCACACCTGCGGGCTTTACTGCCAGCCGACCACCCCAGGCATATTTGCACGATTTGACCAGAAGCTCGATTGGTTCGGTACCGTTCGCGGCCGGCTCGGGCTCGCCAGCGGCCCCGTGCTCAGCTACGTCACCGGCGGTCTCGCCTATGGCGGCGTCAGCACGTCGATCAACGAGTCCCTGCCGGGACCGGGCGGCGCCGTCAGCCTCGCCAGCGCGAGCACCGGCGGCACCCGCACCGGCTGGACCATCGGCAGCGGTGTCGAAGCCGCACTCGGCGGCAACTGGACCGGCAAGGTCGAATATCTCTATCTCGACCTCGGCAATGAATCGAACGCATTGCCGTTCACCAACCTGCCAGGCCAGGCCATCTCCTCGGATATTCGCGAGCACATCTTTCGCGCCGGCGTGAACTATCGCATCGGCGGTAACGGCAACTCGGCGTCAGAACCGACGGCGAACTGGACGGGTCTCTATGTCGGCGGCAACGGCGGATCCGGTACCGCGATCGACAAAAGCTCGGCGCCGGTGTCGGCGACGGCCGGCGGACCGCCCGTGTTCGCAGAGGTATTCAATCTCAGCCCCGACGGCTATGTCGGCGGCGCCCAGATTGGCTACAACTGGCAGGCCGCCAACTGGGTGTTTGGTCTCGAGACCGACATCCAGGGATCGACGCAGAAAGACAACAAGGCCTGCCAGTATGTCTGCACGACCGTCCCCGTCGTCGAGGCCGTCACCTACGCTCAGCAACTGCCTTGGTTCGGCACCGCGCGGGCGCGCGTCGGATATTCGGTGGGATCGTCGCTGTTCTATGCTACCGGCGGTCTCGCCTATGGCGAGGTCAGAACCAATGTCGGCTACGCCATTTCGTCACATACGAATGTGGAATTCTCGCATGAGAGGACCGGATGGACCGTCGGCGCCGGCATCGAAAGCCCGTTCGAACTATTCGGCCTGTTCGGCAAGAACTGGACGGCCAAGACCGAGTATCTCTACGTCGATCTCGGCAGTTCGTCCGATTCCAACGTGCTGCCCGGGGAATTCTGGAAGTTCGATACCCATGTGCAGGAACATATCTTCCGCACCGGCCTGAACTATCATTTCAACAATCCGGTGGTTGCGCGCTACTGATCTCACCGAGAGATCGAATTCCGTTGCGCGAATTTCCTTCGCGCAACGACACGACGGTTCGTTAAAACCGCAGCAACCTGGCGCCCGCCAGCGCGCCGATCGCGGTGACCAGCGCGGTGGCGATGCTGTACCAGGTCGCCACGAACAGCGGTGAATCGTCGGTGCAATGCGAGGCGTACAGTGTTGCCGCCAGCCCCGCCGACAATAGTCCGGCGAGCGCGCCGGCAAGCGCCGGTCGCGCCGGCGCCCCGTGACGCAGCCCAATAAGCGCCGCCGCCAGCAGCGGCAGCGCCAGCAGCGGAATCGCCGTCATGCAGACCCGCGAATTGTGGCCGACCAGGCGCGTCATCATCGGCAGCCGCTGCGGCATCATCATCTCGCTTCCGATCCCGGCGACCAGAAGACCCGCCGGAATCACTAACAGCCACGCCCAGCCGCGCAGCAACGCTTCGGGCCGCGACACATGCAGGCTGACGGCGATGGCCGCGATCGCCAGCGCCAGCGTCACCGCAAACTTCAGGTCGAAGAACGGATTATGCATCGCGCTCATGACGTCCGGGCGGACCCCGAGCAAGGCTGCGAATATCAACACCGAGACCGGTGCCGCGGCGAGCAACGCCAGCGCCAGCACCAGCCCGACCGGCCGGGCGCGATGCGCGTTGTCGGCGGCGAGGGTTCGAATGAGCTGATCGGTTTCCATGCTCATGATTCCCGCAGTTTGGCGGTGAGGCCGGCAAGCCCGCGATGCAGCGCCACCCGTACCGCGCCCTCGCTGATCGCGAATTTCGCCGCGGTATCCTTGATCGAGGCGTTGTCGATCGCGATCGACTGCAAGACCTCGCGCTGCCGCGCCGGCAGCGACTGCAACTGGGCTGTGACCTCGCTTGCCGGGACGGTCTCCGGAGCGGGCTCGCTTGGGATCGTTTCTGCGAAATCGTCGATGTTGACGAACACCCGCCGGCCGCGGCGGCGCAGCGAATCGATCAGTTTGTTGCGGGCGATCGCAAACAGCCAGGGGGCGAACGGCGCGTTGGCGTCCCACGTATGCCGCTTCAGATGCACCGCCAGCAAAATGTCCTGCACGATATCCTCGGATTGGTCGACCGGTTGCCCGGCCCGCGCCAGACCACGCCGCGCCGCAGCCCTCAACACCGGCGTGACGGCCTTGAGCAGACGGCGATACGCGGCACTGTCGCCTGACATGGCCGACCGCATCAGACCGGTCCATTCGTCTTCACGTTCGCGCACACGCGCTCCCACACTGCAATTCGGTCGATCTTTCAATTTGTTACGTCCGAAAGTGACGATCACAGGATCGTGATCGACGCTTCCGGAAACGGCCGGGACCGCCTGTCGGGTTCGGGAATCGCGACACCCAATACCGCTCAGGCTGGCTCATAACATCGTTCGGTGCGGCTGACACCCACCGGACCGTCGACGGCGATTTCGCAAGCGTCGGCTTGAATACCAACCCCGGCACAACGCCGTTGCCCTGTTTTCGCCCGGACTCGCCCGAAGATTCCCTTTTTCTGCCCCGCTGCGGACACGCCGCAGGGTCTCTTTTCAGTTCGGGGGCGGGCAAATGGGGAGATTGCCAAATGACCATCAAAGCCAGCGGGCGCGCGGCATTGATACTCGCAGCAGGGCTTTTTGTATGTTTCGCTGGGCCCTCGCAGGCCGCGGCGAGCGCTAACGATGCGGCCACGAGTTCGAAACCGGACACCGCGGGGGCGCCGGTTGCGCTGAACAAATACACCAAGCATGGCGCGCACCACTCGAAAAAGCTCGCGCACCGCAAGTCCAGCAAGGTGGCGCTGAAATCCTCGGCCGACAAGAAAGCCACTGCGGCCGAGGCCACCGCCGACGGCGACAA
>Ga0209483_1002921_pt1 | contig 11547 bp, 13 predicted proteins | sample NGEPerA_FD_184508 | JGI IMG/M metagenome (GOLD analysis project Ga0209483, IMG submission 184508) | Arctic peat soil microbial communities from the Barrow Environmental Observatory site, Barrow, Alaska, USA - NGEE PermafrostL2-A... | ecosystem: Environmental > Terrestrial > Soil > Wetlands >... | reverse complement strand
ATGTCCAGCAGCGCGCACCACACTCCCGCGTTGGCAACGTGCGCGGCAATTCGCGCGCCCATCGTACCTGCGCCCAGCACCGCAACTTTTTCGATCATTCTCTTTACCATATCTGTTACGTTAAGCCCTTCATGACAGCGGGTCAATTTGCAAACGGCGCCGGTACGCGCAACGCAGGCAGAACAGCTGTTCCGCCGAGCTGAAAATGACAGGTTTGGTACAGGTGCCAGTGCAGGTTACAGAAGGGACAATCCGCGGTCAACGAGAAATGCCGCGCGTTCTAAAATAGAGGTAATTTTAATAAACCCAGTCATGACTAAACGTCCTAGAAAGCCCGGTATTAATTGGCTGCAGAGTGCCGTCGGTCGCGTTCGGGAATTCGCGTATACCGAACCCCCTCCGCCGCCGGTGGAACGTCCCAAGATTGGCGTTGCCCTCGGCGGCGGATTCGCGCGCGGCATCGCCCACCTGGGAGTTCTTCGCGTCCTGCAGGAAGAAAAAATTCCCGTTGACTATCTGACGGGGACAAGCGCCGGAGCTTTGATGGCCGTCTCGTTTGCCAGCGGCCATACCATTCCAGAAATTGAGCATCAGGCAAGGGCCACACGGTTCAAAGATTTCGGCAATTGGCAACTTTCCTGGATGGGCCTCGCCTCCAACCAAAAACTGGAGCATTATCCCCGCAAATATTTGGGAGTGAGCACGTTTGAAGATTTGACGGTTCCGCTGGCCATCGCCGCCACCGACCTCGGCACGGGTGAGGCAGTTTACTTTTCCCACGGTCCATTAGGGCCAGCCTTGCGCGCGTCGTGCGCGTACCCCGGAATGTTTATTCCTGTGGAGATCGATGGACGTATGCTTGTCGACGGATTTCTGGCCGCACCCGTGCCGGTGGACGCGGCGCGCAGCATCGGCGCGGAAATTGTAATCGCGGTTTTCCTGGAAGCGGCGAACAATCGCAAGCCTGCCAGTATTGTGGATGTAATTGCCCTTTCCTTCGCCATTCTGCAACGCCATGCTGATCTGGAATGGAGACGCGCGGCTGACGTGACGATCGAACCGGTGGTAAAAGATTTTCTTTGGGATGATTTTGCGCAGACGAGTGATTTAATTGCCGCGGGCGAAACAGCTGCGCGCGCCGCCTTACCGAAAATCCGCGCCGTAATTGCGGAGAAAACCGCACTGAAGCACCCTCCCGCAGCCCCAAAGGAAATCGTAAGGCGCGTAGCGAAGCCAAAACCGCTCGGCCGCACCTCCGGAACATCCGCCGAAAAATAATCGGCTCGCATGGTTGCGCGGAAGTTTTGTCGGGTTCCGCTTCGGCTGTTTTCTGATCCGATCACCGCTTGATGCCAGTTCAACAAAAAGGCCGGGTTCGATTCAACAAGGAATCGGGCCCGGCCGTTCTGTTTGCTGCCTTGCCTAAGTGCAACAACTTCGATCGTACGCGTTCCGCTTAGAACACGAATCGCGCAACCAGGTAAATCGTGTTGTTCGAACTGGCGTTTCGTCCATTGTTATCGTAGTTGGTGTTCCCGCCATTGAAGCGCGTGTATGCCGTATACTGCGCCGAGAGACCAATATTCTGAACTGGCCACCAGGAAAGATTCGCGATGAACCCGTTGCTTCGTGGATCTCCGTTCACGCTTCCGGTTACAGGGGGCACAGTGGTGACGTCGCCGGGGGTCGAAGCGCCCGAATACAAAGAAAAGTCCGGCGTCCCATCGACATTAAAATATCCAATCGTGGCCGAATATTTGTCACCGAAGTGATATTCGGCGTTGGCCTGAATCGTGTTGAGGTGATGCTGCACGACGTCCGCTCCACCTCCGGTGAATGTATTGAGGAGTGCCGAGTTTTCACGGATGTAAGTCCCGCGAATGGAAAGCACATCTCCATGAAACTGAGGAAAGATGTGGTCATATTGGAAATCTCCCGCCCAGTCGGTATAAGCGTCTTCCAGTCCGGTGATCCCGCCCGGCGTCGATTTCAAGTGCATGCCGTAGGTGCCGATTTCAAGATTGTTGTTCGTGGAATTCTGTTGCCAGGCTACACGCCAGTACGGAGCCACCCCACGAATATTAATCGCGAGCGGGTTTCCCCCTCCGTCCAATCCGGTGTTCGGCTGAGGCGCTCCGATATGCGCCGATCTGTAAATGGTCCCGTCGATGTACAGATGGTTGTCCCACATCGCATACATGCCGATGCCCGCTACGTCCGATCCCAATCCGCCGTTGATCAGTGCGCCGGCGGTCGGACCGGGAGCCCAGTCGCTGCCCACCCACGGGAATCCCCAGGCCGGCGTGCTGTTCCACAAATCTTCAACCGTCGGGTTGTTATTCAGCGTAATCCCATACGCGAGATCCTTTTTCAAAAGGTGAGTAGCGTTGGCGTAACGAATGTCCGAGTTGTCCCAAGTAAAATGATCGTCTTGGCTCGTATATGTGACTTGAATGAAGCTACCGACATGCGTGGACCATGCGCCTGCCAAAAACAGGGATGCTTGCTGTGGCAGCTCGAAGCTACCGTTTTGCGAGCCCGGTTGAGGAGTCTTCAACGAAGTGAACGATGTATCTAGCAGCACCGAAAGCGGAAATGATTCCAAAATATTAAGCCCGCTGACGTTTCCCTTGGCCGGCGAGGTTACGGTCGGCTTTCCAGACATCGTGTACCCATTCAGCTTGAAGGCACGGCCCAGTGGCGTCAGTTCCGGTGGCATGTAGTGGCAGGATTTGCACGGAAACCCTGTCTGCCGCGCATAACTCGGAATCGCCGAAGCCGTCGGCACCTGAACGAATAGAGCCATGAAAAGTGTGCAAACCGTACCAAGGACCCCACCCCGAAACAGATGAACCCGATGATTTTTCATTCCCACATCTCCTTTTACATCAGTTACTTAGACTTGACACACCCCTAGAGAAGCAGTTTTTTAAGTGCTCGAAGGGGTGCCGCGAGCGCTCGACACGCCCACGACTTTCAACTATTTCGGAAGCGCGACAAATGACCGGAACGCTCAAGGCCGACTAAACTAGCTTGCCTTCTTTGCCCCGGCCGCTTTCTTGCCAAATCCCCTTACGATAGGAATCAGGCTATCGATTTGGGCCTTGCTCAAGGTGCCGCTAAAGGGTGGCATGTTGTTCTTGCCCTGCTCAATCTGGGTGCGAATCTCGGCGTCCGTCATTTTCTTGGCTTCGGCCGATCCCAGATCCTTAGCGCCAACCGCTTTCCCCACTACCGTGTTGCCCGACCCGTCAGGGCCGTGGCACTTTGCGCAGTTGGTATCGAATACCTTCTGACCATCGGATTGCGCTGCCGCGGAATGTGGCATCGCAATCAGGAACAATGGCAATAGTAAGAGTATTCCGATGATGTTTTTTCTAATGGCTCTTTCAAACATTTATCCCTCGCAAGATTCAAGAGTTGCAAAACTTGACCGCGTGCAGCAGTATTTTTGCCATAGCCATTCACTTTGATCTGTGATCGAAAGCACAGGCAATTGTGACGCCCGTCACACCTCAAAGCGCACAAGGAACGTACCTTATTGGGGTGAACGAACGCCTCCAAACGCGCGCGCACTGCCCTCCTGCAAGCTTGGCGATGTGCACGCCCTCCGATGGTACTCTTCCGGAGTGGGGGAATATGTCCAATTTTGTACAGGAGCACTAAGCTCTTAAGCTCGTAGTGCGCAGGGACATGCCAACCTTGTCAGGCCGATCGGGCGGTAAATTTGGTCCTCTCGAGCTAGAGAAATTGGCCGATGCCTTGCGTTTGATTCGCGCGTGACTTAAACTTTTTGTTTCGGTGTGTTTTCGCGTTCAAAATGGGTGTGCGGTTTCATTCCGCAGGAAGTACTTCCTATGCACGCCGAACAAATTCGGAGGAGGATCAGTGTCTACGCCCCTTGAGCAATGGGTCGAATCCGTAGCAAAAATGACCCGCCCGGCGCAAATTCAGTGGTGCGACGGTTCGGAAGAAGAAGACGTCCGCATCAAGGACCAACTGGTCCGCGAGGGCAGCACGTTTCCTCTGAACGAAAAAACATATCCCGGCAGCATCCTGCACCGCAGCGATCCGAGCGATGTGGCGCGCACGGAAAAAGTCACGTATATCTGTTCGAAAGACCGCGGCGAAGCGGGCCCCACGAACAACTGGATGGCGCCTGCCGAAGCGAAGAAGCGCATGGGATCCCTTTTCGAAGGCTCGATGAAGGGCCGCACGATGTACGTGGTTCCGTACATCATGGGGCCTGCGGCCTCGCCGCAGAGCCGTATCGGAGTTGAGATCACGGATAGCGCGTACGTCGTCGCCAGCATGCGCATCATGTCTCGCATGGGCAAAGTGGCGCTTGACCGCCTCGGCAATTCCGCAGATTTTGTCCCCGGTTTACACTCCCTGGGCGACCTGAACCCGGACCGCCGCCTCATCGCGCATTTTCCCGAAGAAAAATTGATCTGGAGCATTGGCTCGGGCTACGGCGGCAACGCACTGCTCGGGAAGAAGTGCTTCGCGCTGCGCATCGCCAGTTCCATGGCTCGCGAACAGGGCTGGATGGCGGAACATATGCTGATCCTCGGGCTCGAATCGCCCGACGGAAAAGTGACGTACATGGCGGCTGCCTTTCCGAGCGCCTGCGGCAAAACCAATCTGTGCATGATGGTTTCGGCCCTCGAAAATGAAGGCTACCGCGTGTGGACTGTAGGTGACGATATTTCCTGGATGCAGGTTGGCGCAGATGGCTACCTGCACGCCATCAACCCGGAAGCAGGCTTCTTCGGCGTCGCGCCCGGCACGAATGACAAGACGAATCCCAATGTCATGTCGGCACTACGCGAAAATACGATCTTCACGAACGTGGCGATGACTCCCGTTCGTGAACCGTGGTGGGAAGGCATGACCGACAATCCACCTTCGGACATGCTCGACTGGCAGGGCCGGAAGTGGAATTCCGCGAACGGCCCGGCCGCGCAGGCAAACTCGCGTTACACCGTGCCTGCCGGACAGGCGCCTTCCATTTCTCCGCGCTGGGAAGATCCGGGTGGAGTACCCATCTCGGCGTTTATTTTTGGCGGCCGCCGCGCACGGCTGGCTCCTCTGGTTTACGAGGCGATGAACTGGCAGCACGGAGTGTACGTCGCCGCAACAATGGCCTCCGAGACCACTGCGGCAATCACCGGCGCGGTTGGCGTGACTCGCCGCGATCCCATGGCCATGCTTCCCTTCTGCGGCTACAACATGGCCGATTATTTCGGACACTGGCTGGAAATGGGTAAGCACATTCCGCACCCTCCGAAAATTTTCCACGTCAACTGGTTCCGCAAAGGCGCGGACGGAAAATTCCTGTGGCCCGGCTTTGGCGAAAATGCACGCGTGCTGAAGTGGATGCTGGAGCGGATCGAAGGAAAAGGCGCGGCGACGGAAACTCCGATCGGAGCCGTTCCCACGACGAATGCAATCACGCTCGATGGGCTCAACGTGTCAAAGGACACGATGAGCGATCTGCTGCGCGTCGATCCCGCCGACTGGGTCAAGGAACATGCCGACACCGGTAACTTCTTTGAGACTTTCGGCGACCGTCTGCCCGAAAAAATTACCGAGGAACACACCCGGTTGGGTGAACGCTTGCAGCGCACAGCTGTCGCGCAGAAATAGTTTTCTTAAATAAGTGACACCGGTCACATACGCAGACATAAAAAAATGGCATTTTTATAAATTGCCTTGTGTAAATTTCTGAATTTATATGCGCGTTCAGGACAGGTACCGCTTGTTTTCGCTTATATCAACTGCTAGTATCCGCGCCTTGGGAAATCCTTTGCGATTTACAATGCGTAAAACTCCAACGTCCGGCTCATTGCAGTCTTCTTCCTGCGCATTCCTTCTCCTGGTTCTCGCCTGCGGTCTTCAGCTTTCGGGATGCGGCTGGGGCAGCACGGATGCTGCCACTCGCGGCAAGGAAGTTTTTCAGACGTGCGTGCCGTGCCACGGGACAGATGGATCCGGGAATCATTCGGTCGGCGCTCCAAACATTGCCGGAATGAAAGAGTGGTACGTCGAAGAGGAACTGGATAAATTTCGCGCCGGCGTGCGCGGCATGCAATTTTCCGACATGGAAGGTATGCGCATGCGCCCCATGGCGCTGAGCCTGGATTCCGAAGACGACGTGAAAGCCGTGGCGCACTACGTGGAATCGATGCCGCAAATCCGGCACGCTGCGACTCTTCCTGGCGATCCGCAAGCAGGCCAAACAATTTTCGCGACCTGCGCGGCGTGCCACGGCGACAACGGCGCGGGCAACGAAGATTTGAAAGCGCCGCGAATTGCCGGAGTGGATGACTGGTACCTGGCCACGGAACTCAGAAAATTCAGAAGCGGTGTTCGCGGAGCACATCCTAAAGATGCCGGTGGACGAATGATGCGGCCCATGGCGCGCGGATTGGCAAATGAAGATGCGATTCGGAACGTGGTCGCTTATGTGGGCACGTTGAAGCCTTAGTCCTGAGCGAGGAGATTTTTTTATGGAGCATGGCGAACATACGGATGCATCCTCGGATCAGGTTGCCAAAGTTGTTTTTCAGCTTATTTTAATCAGCACGGTCGCGTTTATTCTGGCCGTCATCGCCTTAATCCGGTAGCAGGCGAATCAGGAAGCGGGAGTTTGCATGTATGAGCGGTATCTATCGGCGGCATCCACTTACGCGCATAGCGTCGATCACTTGTTTATCCTGATTGCGGTGCTGGTTGGTTTCTGGCTGATCGCCGCTGAAACCATGATGTTTGTGCTGATCTTCAAGTTTCGCGCCAAACCTGGCCGCCCCACACAGTACATCACCGGCGAAGAAAAACACTTGAAGCGCTGGATCACAATTCCGCATGCGCTCGTTCTGATTTGCGATCTCTTCATCATCGTCGGCGCCATTTCGGTCTGGTACAACATCAAGCAGAATTTTCCTGTTGCCGATGAAACCGTGCGCGTCATCGGCCAGCAATGGGCCTGGAGCTTTCAGCAGGCAGGTCCGGACGGCGTGATGGACACGTTGGACGATATTCGCTCGGTCGGCGAACTGCACGTCAAGGTGGATACGACTTATCACTTCGATCTGATCTCACGCGATGTGGTGCACAGCTTTGCCGTCCCGGCATTTCGCCTGAAGCAGGACGCGCTTCCCGGCCGCACCATCACGGGCTGGTTCCGCCCCAATAAAGTCGGCACCTACGATATTCAATGCACGCAGATGTGCGGGCTGGGGCATGGCCTGATGGCCGGACGAATTATTGTGGAAACGCCGCAGGACCACGCGGCATGGCTGCTGCGCAATACGAATCCAGCTGTAGCCGGAGTACCGCCCGCCGCGCCGTCGGCAACCCCGAACGCAAACGCGACCATGGCGGAGGTGCGTCGATGAGCACGCATGCCACGGTGGGTACGCACATGGGACACGACGAGCCGGGAATGTTTAAAAAATATTTCTGGTCCACCGATCACAAGGTGATTGCCATGCAGTATTTGTTTACAGGCATGGCCATGGCGCTGATCGGCGGATTTTTCGCGTACGTGTTCCGCATGCAGCTTGGATTTCCCAATCACAATGTCCCGGGATATGGCCTCGTCACACCCGGGCGCTACAATGCGCTCGTCACCATGCATGGAAGCATCATGATTTTCTGGGTAGCCATGCCGGTGCTCATTGCCGCCTTCGGAAACTTTTTGATTCCTTTGATGGTTGGCTGCGACGATATGGCATTCCCGCGCATCAATCGCCTTTCCTATCAGATTTTTCTGTTCAGCGCGATTCTCCTCCTGTCGTCGTTTCTCGTGAAGGGCGGAGCCTTCGGCGGCGCATGGACCGCGTATCCTCCGCTTTCAGCCAACGGCGCTTACAACCTGACACCGCTCGGCTCTGTCCTGTGGCTGGTCGCCGTTGCGCTCGAATTTGTGGCGTTTCTGTTGGGCGGCATTAATTTCACGGTCACCGTGATGAACAGCCGCGCCCCCGGAATGAAAATGTATGACATTCCGCTGGTCATCTGGATGATCGTGCTCGCCAGCGTAATCTTCATGGCGTCTGCTGGCCCGTTGATTGCCGGCGCGGTCATGTTGCTGTTCGATCAGACGATGTCCACCGGGTTTTACGATCCGACGCGCGGCGGCGATCCTCTCCTGTGGCAGCATCTTTTCTGGTTCTTCGGGCATCCGGAAGTCTACGTTGTGCTGCTTCCCGCGATGGGCATCGTTGCGGAAGTCATCGCTGTATTCGCGCGCAAGAAAATTTTTGGATACAAAACGGTTTTGTACACCACGTGGGCTGTCGGATTTCTGAGCTTCGTGGTGTGGGCGCACCATCAATTCGTCGCGGGCATCGATCCGCGCATGGCCAATATTTTTTCCATCACCACGCTGATGATTTCCGTGCCCATCACGGAAATGATTTTTCTGTATATCGCTACGCTGTATGGCGGCTCGATCACGCTCGATACACCAATGCTCTGGGCGCTGGGATTCATCGCGGAATTTCTGATCGGCGGTGTCACCGGAATTTTCCTCGGCTCCTCCGGCACGGACATTTATCTGCACGATACGTATTTCGTGATCGCGCACTTCCACTACACGTTCGTTCCGATCGCCATCATCGCGGTCTTCGCGGGAATCACGTTCTGGTATCCGAAAATGTTCGGCACCATGCTGAACGAGACCCTCGGGAAAATTCATTTCTGGGGTACGGTGATTCCCTTCAACTTTATTTTTATTCCGCTGTTCATCACCGGCACCGCGGGCGACCAGCGTCGCGTGTACAGCTACGCGCAATTTGCCGAGCAGTCGCGGCCCGCGCTGCAGCATCTGCGCACCACATCCACGATTGCTCTGCTCGTGATGCTGTCGTTCCAGTTTGTTTTTCTGATCAATTTTTTCTGGAGCCTGCGCAACGGAAAAAAGGCGGGTCCGAATCCATGGCGGTCCGCAACCCTGGAATGGACCGTGCCGTCGCCGCCGCCTCACGGCAATTTTGCCGAACTGCCCACAGTGTATCGGGGCCCTTACGAATATGGCCTGCCGGGCCGCGTGGAAGATTTCGCGCCGCAGAACGTTCCCGATTAAATTTTGGGAGCAAAAAAGACTTATGAGCTCAAACGCCAAACCGATTGCCAATACAAGAAGCGTCACGGGAATTCCCACGGCGAAATTAATTACATGGTGGGTGATCGCCTCGGAAATCGTAATCTTCGGCGGCCTGCTCGTGACGTACATCATGCAGCGGATCGGGCATCCGGAATGGACCGAGGCCGCTTCGCACACCAATACCTGGGCCGGTGCCTTCAATACGGTGGTGCTGCTCACCTCCAGTTTGTGCGCCGTCACCGCTTTTAAAGCTGCGGACGCTCTGGATGGACCGAGGGCCGCGAAACTTCTTCGCCTCACCGCTCTTGGCGGACTGCTCTTCCTGACCATCAAGGGTTTTGAATGGACCAAGGATATTCATGAAGGGTTCGTCCTGTCCTCGGGCGGTTTCTGGTCATTTTATTACGTGCTGGCGGGCTTGCACGGTCTCCACGTGCTGGCAGGAATGATCATCATGTTGATCGTGGCCGCGGATGCCGCAAAAAATCGGGAATTGCAGCGCGTCGAATGCATCGGACTGTACTGGCACTTTGTGGATATCGTCTGGATTTTTCTTTTTCCGTTGCTGTATATCGCGCACTAAGTCGCCCGGTTTGCGCAGACATGCGGCGAGTATTTTTTTGAGAAATACTGTGAGAAATTATGACTACTGAATCCCATGTTCACCATCCCAACTACGTCAAAATCTGGGCCATTCTTGTGCTGTTGCTTGCCGTCAGCCTGCTGGGATCGAAGTCTCACGTGCGGGAAGTTGTGCTGTTCGCCGCATTCGGAATTGCCATCGTAAAAGCGTATCTCGTCGCGAAGAATTTCATGCACATTAACGTGGAAAAGCGCTGGGTTCCCTATCTCCTGGTGGTCTGCCTGCTCTTTATGTTTATTCTATTCGCAGGCGTTTCGCCGGATGTGATGAAGCAAAGCGGGCAGCACTGGGTGAAAAACCCCATCGCGGTGGACATGCAAGCCGCCAGCGCACCCGTCAAACATGAGTAGCCGGATCACAACCATGGATTCGCGAATCGCCGCGTCCGCCCCGCGGCCCGGAAAACGTCTGCCCAACTCCGTCCTGGCCATGATTATTTTTGTGGTCGCGGAAATTATGTTTTTTGCCGGGCTGATCAGTGCTCACACGATTGCGCGCGCCACAGTCCTCGGCGGCGTGTGGCCCCCTGCGGGACAGCCGCGCTTGCCCGTGGCGCACACCGCATTCAACACAGCGATCCTGCTTCTCAGCGGTGCTCTATTGTATGTAGCCAACCGGCGAGCGCGTGACGCCTATGCCAAAGCGCTTCCTTATCTTGCGGGCGCGATCGCCACGGGAATTGCTTTTGTCGTGTTGCAGGGAGTGGAGTGGGTGGCGCTGCTGCGTGAGGGCCTGACCATGACTTCCAGCTCGCACGGCGCGTTTTTCTACCTCATCGTTGGCGCGCACGCGCTGCACGCCATTGTCGCGATCGCCGTGCTCACCGCAATCTACTTCCCGATGCGCAGCGGATCGCTCGAGCCTTCGACTTTTTCGGCTGTCCAAATTTTCTGGTACTTCGTGGTCTTGGTTTGGCCCATCATCTATTTGCGTGTATATTTGTGAGAGCCATGCGTCTTCTGAAATCAGCAGCCCGCAGCATAATCACCGTCTCCGGCGCATCGTTCCTGCCCGGTGCAGCCTGGGCGTGTCCCGGATGCATGGTCGGCGATCCCAAAACCGCCGGAACCTACTTCGGCATGACCGTAGTCATGAGTGCCCTACCCATCCTGCTAGTCTGCGGCCTAGGCTACTGGCTCTGGCGCCGCTACCAGTAGAACAGGCTTCAGCCTGTTTTCTTTTGAATTTGAAATTGAGTTTGAATTTGAGTTTGTTAATTGCGACAACCTGCCTACAAAATATCCTGAATCTCTTCATCCAACGAAACATGCGTCTGCTCAAATCCATTGATCTTGTAAGCCGGCCCCGAAACCTGCATAAAATGCATGTACCGGCTGATATGGTAATCCTCGTCAAACGCGCCAAAGACGCGCTCCGCTTCCTCGCGCTCCATTCCAAAATCCGGGAGCGGCGCCAGGAACGAAAATCCGCCCGCAATCGCCAGATATTTTTCTACAATTTCACTCAGAGTCATCGGCTCAGATCCACACGTATGCGCCTGATTCTCCATACGGCGCATTGACGTAAAATAAATTGGCTTGCTCAATCTGCCCCAGTGCCTGGCACAATTTCGCTCCCCCATGTTTTGAGCAAAAAAGCGCTCCCGGCGAAGTTTCAATCCTGTCGGCCTGATCCAGGCTGGAGACTTCGCGCCGCGAAATCCAGAGCCACGTGGCGGGCGCGCCGCAGTCGCTGCACGCGCCTTCGAGCTTGGCCAGGCGCGCCTCAATCGCGGCGCCCACCTCGGACTGCAATCCCGCGGCGCTGAAATCTTCGCGCCCCAGAAAAAAAT
>Ga0209483_1002920_pt1 | contig 11548 bp, 10 predicted proteins | sample NGEPerA_FD_184508 | JGI IMG/M metagenome (GOLD analysis project Ga0209483, IMG submission 184508) | Arctic peat soil microbial communities from the Barrow Environmental Observatory site, Barrow, Alaska, USA - NGEE PermafrostL2-A... | ecosystem: Environmental > Terrestrial > Soil > Wetlands >... | reverse complement strand
GGTGAGATCCAGCCGCCGCGACGGTGATGCAATGCGCCTGGGCCACGCCAAGGCGTGCGCGATGGGCGTGCGCATGTCCGGCGCCGAAAGATGCGCCATGGTGGTGCCGTCGCCATAGCTCACTAGGCAATGCACCACCGACTGGGGATGCACCACCACGTTCAACTTGTCCGGCGGCAGCGCGAACAGGAAATGCGCCTCGATCAGCTCCAGTCCCTTGTTCATCAGAGTGGCGCTGTCGAGTGAGATTTTGCGGCCCATCGCCCAGTTGGGATGGGCGACCGCCTGCTCCACCGTAGCCTCGCGCATCTTTTCCAGCGGCCATTCGCGGAACGGGCCGCCCGAGGCGGTGATGGTGACCATTTCCACTTCCGAGGCATCGCCGGAACCCAGCACCTGGAAGATGGCGTTATGCTCGGAATCCACCGGGATGACCGAGGCGCCCGATTGCTCCAGCGCATCGCGGAACACTGCGCCTGCCGCCACAACGCATTCCTTGTTCGCCAGCGCCACCAGCACGCCGCGGTTGATGGCGGCAAGCGCGGGCTCGATCGCCGCCGCGCCCATGATGGCCACCATCACGAAATCCGATTTGAGACCAGCCGCCGCGATCACCGCGTCACGGCCGGCTGCGCCTTCGATGCCAGCGCCGGAAAGGCCGGCTTTGAGTTCGCCGTACAATTCGGGATCGCCGATCACGGCGCGGAGCGGGCGGAATTTCTTCGCCTGCTCGATCAAAAGCGCCACATTGCTCTGCGCGGTCAGCGCCGCCAGGGGAAAAGCATCGCCACCATAGATTTTGCGCGCATGCGCGATCACATCCAGTGTGTTGACGCCGATAGAGCCGGTCGAACCCAGGACGGTCACGCTACGATGGATGACGTCCTTGAGGGACGGCGCCTCGTCGAAGGTCTTGGTGGCGGCGATGGGTCTCATGCCGCGACCCCGAACAGGGGATTGAATCCCGCCAGAAATACCAAAAGCGCCATTGCGAGGGCGGCAGCCAGGGTGGAATCCATGCGATCCAGGACCCCGCCATGGCCCGGGATCATGGCGCCGGAATCCTTGATGCCGAAGCGGCGCTTGACGAAACTTTCAAACAGGTCGCCGGCATGAGCGGTGACGCTGAACAAGAGTCCGAACAACCCCGCTTGCCAGGCTGAGCCGCCCAGGAACCAGATGAAAGCCGCGAAGATCAGTGCCGCGGTGACGCTGCCGCCGATGGTGCCAGCCCAGGTCTTGGAGGGCGAAAGCACTGGCGCCATGCGCGGGCCGCCGATCAGATTGCCAAAGATCAGCGCGCCCGAATCCGTGGCCCACACGATCAGGAACATGCCTACGATGACCATAGCGCCGCGCGGCTCGAAAGCGCGCAAGGCCACAAGCGCCAAAGCGGGCAATCCCAGATAGAGAATGCCGATCGCCTGCCACACGGGATGAATGTGCCGTCCCTGGGCGAGCTTCCAAGCAACGCCCGCGCCGGCTGCCAGGACGATCAGCGGGATCCAAATCTGCCGCGTCACCAGCATAGACGTGACGGCAAGCGCTATCGAAACGGCATTGACCGCCGCTTCGAAGTGATAGAGCCGGCCCTTGCTCACCATGCGGTGCCATTCCCACGCGGCGGCGATACTGATCGCCACGACCAGGGCGGCAAAAAAAGGCGGCGCCGAGAACAAGACCCCGATCGCCACCGCCGCCAGGGCCAAGCCGAATAACGGACGGGTGACCCAGTCCATGTTCCAGCGGATGGCGCGATAGCCAGGCGCATGCTGATGATGCACGCTGGTCACGCCACCGCTTCCGAATTGAGGGCGCCGAAGCGGCGTTCGCGGGCGGCGAAGCTCTGCAGCGCCTTCAACAGTTCGACCTGGCCGAAATCCGGCCACAGCGTGTCCACGAACAGCAATTCCGCATAGGCCGATTGCCAGAGAAGAAAGTTGGAAAGACGCCGCTCGCCCGAGGTGCGGATCACCAGATCCGGTTCCGGCAGCGCGCTGGTGAATAGCCGAGTGGAAAAAAGCTCCGGCGTGATGGTTTCGGGATCGAGACGTCCTTCGGCCGCGGCCCGCGCCAATTCGCGGGCGGCGGCGGCAATCTCTTCCTGGCCGCCATAATCGAACGCGAAGGTAAGATTGAGCCCCGTGTTCTGGGCGGTGCGGTTTTCGGAATCCAGGATCATCTGGTGGATGTCGCTGGCGACCCGGCCGCGATGACCGATGATGCGCATGCGCACATTGCGCTCAACCAGCTCGTCCATGTCGTTGCGGAAATAGCTGCGGAACAGGCCCATCAGGGCGCCAACTTCCGCCTTGGGGCGCTTCCAATTCTCGCTGGAGAAAGCGAACAAGGTAAGATTGGGCAGCCCGATATCGCAGGCGGCGCGCACCGTCTCGCGCACCGCGTTCATGCCCGCAAGATGGCCTGCCTCGCGCGGGAGATGGCGCTTGCGCGCCCAGCGTCCATTGCCGTCCATGATGATGGCGACGTGGCGGGGAAGAATCTGCGGCAGCTCGCCCAAGGAAATCTCCATGCCTGATCAGACCTGCATGATTTCCTGCTCCTTGGTATGGAGCGTGGTGTCGATGTCCTTGACGTGGGAATCCGTGAGCTTCTGCAGCTCATCGCCCTTGGTGCGGTGCTCGTCCTGGCCGATTTTGTGATCCTTCTCCAGCTTCTTAAGCAGCTCCATGCCGTCGCGCCGCACATTGCGCACGGCGACCCGAGCGGCTTCGGCATATTTTGAGGCGAGTTTGGAAAGCTCCTTGCGCCGTTCCTCGTTGAGTTCGGGAAGCGGGATGCGCAGCAATTGTCCATCCATCTGGGGATTGAGGCCCAGCCCCGCGTCGCGGATCGCCTTGTCCACCGCCTTGGCCAGGCCCTTGTCCCAGACCTGGACCGTGAGCATGCGCGCTTCGGGGGCGGAGACGGTGCCCACCTGGGTGATCGGCACCATATTGCCATAGGCTTCGACCGACACGGGATCGAGCAGCGCCGGTGACGCCCGGCCGGTTCTGAGGCCCCCGAACTCGCTTTTCAGCGTGGTCACGGCACCGTTCATCCGCCGGTTCATTTCATCCTTATTGTAAGCGTCCGCCATGTTCCTCGCCTCGGCAGCCCCGGGCTTAAATGCTAATCCAAACCGCGCCCAGAGCTTTTCTTATTTTTCCGTGATGATCGTCGCCCGGCCCTGGCCTCGCAGCACCTGGGCCAAGGCACCCCGGTCGTGCAACGAAAAGACCAGGATCGGGATGCCATTCTCGCGTGACAGCGAAATGGCCGACGCATCCATTACTGCAAGATCCCGTGCTAACACCTCGTGATAGCTCAAAGATTCGTACCTTACAGCGTCAGGGTACTTTTTCGGGTCAGCACTGTAAACACCGTCAACCTGGGTCGCCTTCAGCAACGCATCACAGTTCATCTCGGCCGCCCGCAAGGCGGCCGCGGTATCGGTGGTGAAGAACGGGTTCCCGGTTCCCGCGGCGAAGATCACCACCCGGCCCTTCTCCATATGGCGAATCGCACGGCGCCGGACATAGGGCTCGCAGACGCTACTCATGGGGATGGCGGACTGAACCCGGCTGGCCAGGCCCGTGCGCTCCAGAGCCGCCTGCATGGCCAGCGCGTTCATCACCGTCCCCAGCATGCCCATATAGTCGGCGGTGGCCCGGTCGATGCCCTTGGCGGCGCCCGCCAGGCCGCGGAAAATGTTCCCACCGCCGATCACCATGCAGATCTGGCTGCCGCTATCGGCCGCTTCCTTCACGTCGCTGGCGATGCGGTCCACCGTGCCGACGTCGATGCCGAAATTGCTCTCGCCCATCAATGCCTCGCCCGAGACCTTGAGCAGCACGCGGGCATATCGAGGCGTGGTCAGCATTTGCGGGCTCCTATCAGCGCGTGCCCGCCATCTGGGCGACTTCGTCGGCGAAGTCGCTTTCCACTTTTTCGATGCCTTCGCCCACCTGGAAGCGGACAAAGCCTTCGACCATGATGGGCGCGCCCAGTTCCTTGGCGGCTTTCTCAAGCACTTTGCCGACCTGGGTCTCGCCATCGATCACGAAGGTCTGGGAAAGCAGCACCGTGTCCTCGTAGAATTTGCGCATCCGCCCTTCCATCATCTTCTCGATGACATTGTCGGGCTTGCCGGATTGTTTCGCCAATTCCCATTGCACATTGCGCTCACGCTCGACCACATCCTTGGAAAGATGTTCGGACGTGATGGCCAGCGGCGAAGCCGCCGCCACATGCATGGCGATCTGCTTGGCGAGCGCCGAGAGCTTGGCCTGATCGGCGGTGGATTTGAGCGCCACCAGCACGCCGATCTTGCCCAGTTCGGGCGAGGCGGCGTTGTGGACATAGGCCGCGACCACGCCGGGATCAACCGAAAGAGCCACGGTGCGGCGCACGCTCATATTCTCGCCGATCTTGGCCACCAGTTCGGTGAGCGTCTGCTGCACATTGCTGTTGCCGTGCTTGGCGGCCAGCAGCTTCTCCAGGTCGCCGCCTTCTTTCAGCGCCAGGTCCGCGGCCGACTTGACGAAGCTCTTGAACTCCTCATTGCGGGCAACGAAGTCGGTTTCCGCATTCACTTCCACCAGCGCGCCGGCATTCTTGCCCACGGCGACGCCCACCAGCCCCTCGGCGGCGGCACGCCCGGCCTTCTTGGCGGCCTTGGAAATGCCTTTCTTGCGCAGCCAATCGATGGCGGCTTCCATCTCGCCATTGGTTTCGCTCAACGCGGCCTTGCAATCCATCATGCCGGCGCCGGTCTTGTCGCGCAGATCCTTCACCATGCTCGCGGTGATGTTCGCCATTTCAGTCTCCATTCAAGGTCCCGCGGGAAAACGCGGAACCGCAACCCATGAAAATCAGGCGCCCGCTTGGGCAGGCACTTCGGTCACATGGCTGGATATGTCTTCGATCTGTTCCGCCGCCCCGACATCGACGCCGGCTTCGGTCTGACCCTGGCCCAGGCCATCAATGATGGCGCGCGCCGCCAGGTCGCAATAAAGCGCGATGGCGCGGGAAGCGTCGTCATTACCGGGGATCGGATAGGCGATGCCGTCGGGATTGGAGTTGGAATCCAGAATCGCCGTCACGGGAATGTTCAGCTTCTTGGCTTCGGCGATGGCGATGGCTTCCTTGTTGGTGTCGATCACGAACAGCATGTTCGGAAGGCCGCCCATTTCCTTGATGCCGCCCAAGGCACGTTCCAGTTTGTCCTGCTCGCGCAGGAGGCCCAGAAGTTCCTTCTTGGTGAGACCCGATTGCTCGGCGCTCGACAGTGTCTCTTCGATGGTGCGCAGACGCCGGATCGAATTGCTGATGGTCTGCCAGTTGGTGAGCGTGCCGCCCAACCAGCGGTGATTGACATAATATTGGGCGCAGCGTTTGGCCGCGGCAGCGACCGGGTCGGACGCTTGGCGCTTGGTGCCCACGAACAAAATGCGGCCACCCGAAGCCGCGACATCTCTCAGAGCAACCAGCGCCTGATGCAACAGCGGCACGGTCTGGGTGAGGTCCATGATGTGGATGTCGTTGCGGGCGCCATAGATGTAGGGCGACATTTTCGGATTCCAGCGCTGCTGGCGGTGGCCGAAATGGGCGCCGGACTCGAGCAGTCCGCGCATGGAAAATTCTGGCAAAGCCATGGATTCAGTCTCCTTTACCGGTTGGCCAGACGCGCGGGTTATCCCTTTTTGGGGACACCGGACGGGGACGCCGGAACACCCGGCGAAACCCACCCACGCGTGCGAGATGGCGGGCTTATAGGGTCTCCGGCCAAGCCTGACAACCCTGCTTTGCGCCCCAAAAGGGCCTTTTCTGGGCTCTCCCGTGTTAAGGAACCTTATGGAAAGCCCATTTCGCGCCGTTCTCAGCCAGCTCTATCCCAATCGCATCGTGGAAGTGGCCAGCCTTGGGTTGGATCGTCCCGGCCTGATCCCGCTCTGGTTCGGGGAAAGCGATCTGGTGACGCCCAAATTCATCCGCGATGCCGCTGTGAAGGCGCTCGACGACGGCAAGACGTTTTATACCTGGGCGCGGGGCATCCCCGAGCTGCGCGATGCCATCGCCGCCTTCCATCAAAGGACCATCGGGGTGCCGATCGATCCCGAACGCGTCACCGTGCCGGGCGCGGCCATGCTGTGCATCGCCATGGCGCTCTCCTGCGTGGTGGAAAAGGGCGACAATGTCGTGATCCTCGCCCCGGTCTGGCCCAACATCTTCCACGCCGCCCAAGTGGCGGGCGCCGAAGTCCGGCTGGTGCGGCTGGACGAGGATTGGACGGCCGGGCATTGGCGGCTCGATCTCGACAAATTGTTCGGCGCCTGCGACGGCCGCACCCGGGCGATATTCATCTCCACGCCCAACAATCCCACTGGCTGGATGGCGTCCAGGGATGAGCAGCAGACGATCCTGGATTTTGCCCGCGACAAGGGCATCGCCATCATCAGCGACGAAGTCTATGGCACCCTCATCTACGATGGCACGCCGCACGCGCCATCCTTCCTCCAGATCGCCGGCGACACCGATCCGGTTTTTGTCATCAACAGCTTCTCCAAGCCTTGGGCGATGACGGGCTGGCGCATCGGCTGGCTCACCCATCCCAAGACCCTGGCCGACGCGATGCGGATTCTGTCGCCGGCGGCGAACACCGGCACCACCAGCTTCAACCAGTATGGGGCGCTGGCGGCGCTCAGCCCCAAGGGTGACGAATTCCGCGAAAGCCTGCGCCAGCGCTGCGAGGCAAACCGCGAGCTGGTGCAGGATTTCATCGCCCGCCAGAATCGGGTGCGATGGATGAAACCGGAAGGCGCCTTTTATGGCTTCCTCCATGTCGACGGCTTGAACGACAGCATGGCGCTGGCGCGCGATCTGGTGCTCCAGGCCAATGTGGGCACCGCGCCTGGCTCGGCCTTTGGCTTGGGCGATCCGCGTGACGAATCCTATGTGCGCGTCTGCTTCGCCCGCGACGCCGAGGGTCTGAGCGAAGGGCTGAAGCGCATCGAGACGATGCTGGCGGCGACTTAGACCGCTTCGACGGATATCACGCCCGGGATCGCGGCAATGTTGCTGCGCAGGGTCGCCGTCACCGTATGGCGCTTGTTGAGCGCGATCTCCACTTCCTCGCTGGGCCCGCTGGGCACCACGAAACTCACCAATCCCTTGCCCGGCTGCATCAATTGGGCAGCGATGGCCGAAAGCGGCGCGGCCGATTCCAGCCGCACCACCATCCCCTCGCCCGCATTGGCCGCGGCTTGGTCGAGATCGGTGATCGAGGCGGCGCGCAGTTTCAATTCGTCGCCGTCCCAGTCGGCGCTGGCGGTGATCACCAGGCTCTTGCCCGCCTCCAAGAGCGGCCGGCTCGCCGCCAGCACTTCGGGAAACAGCATCACTTCGAACATGCCCGTAGGATCAGAGAAGGAAACAAACGCATACATCTGGTCGTTGCGGCCGCGCCGTTCCGATTTCTTGATCAAGGTGCCGGCCAGGCGCGCTTTGAAGCCCGCGCGCCGATCTTCGACCAGGCTGGCATAAGAGGTGACACCCAACCGCTTCAGCGCCGCGCCATAGGCATCCAGCGGATGGCCGGAGAGATAAAAGCCCATGGCGTTGAATTCTTCGCCCAGCCGTTCATGCGCCGGCCAATCAGGCACATTGGTCAGGCGCAATTCCTCGGCATGGGTTTCGCCGCCACCGAACAGGCTTACCTGTCCACTTTCACGCTCGCGCTGGGCCGCCTGCGCGCCGCCCAGGATGCGATCGGAATTCTCCACCACCTGGCGGCGGTTCTTGTTCAAACTGTCGAAAGCGCCGGCGCGGGTAAGATTGTCAAAAGCGCGCTTGTTCACCAGCTTTGGGTCCACGCGGCGGGCAAAATCGGAAATGGATTTGAACGGGCCGCCCTCTTTGCGCAACTCCACCACATGGTCCATGGCCTGGCGGCCCACACCCTTGACCGCGGCCAGCGCATAGAACACCACGCCCGTTTCCGCGTCGCAGACGAACACCGCGTCCGAGCGGTTGATGTCGGGCGGGGCGATTTTGACGCCCAGGCGCTGCGCTTCCTGGCGGAAGATATTGAGCCGGTCGGTATTGCCGATATCCAGGGTCATCGACGCAGCCAGGAACTCGACCGGATAATTCGCCTTCAGGTAGGCGGTCTGATAGGCGACCTGGGCATAGGCTGCGGCATGGCCCTTGTTGAAGCCGTAGCCGGCGAATTTCTCCGCCTGTTCGAAAATTTGTTCGGCGATGGAAGGAATGATGCCGCGCTCGCCTGCGCCTTTGAGGAATTTCGCCCGGTGCGGAAGCATTTCCGCGGCGATCTTCTTGCCCATCGCACGGCGCAGCAGATCGGCCTCGCCCATCGTGTAGCCGGCCAGCTCGCGGGCGATACGCATCACATCGTCCTGATAGGTCATCACGCCATAAGTCTCGCGCAGGATCGGCTCGAGCGAGGGGTGGAGATAATCCACTGCCTCCTTGCCATTCTTGCAGGCGATGTATTTGGGAATGGAATCCATCGGGCCGGGGCGATACAGCGCCACCAGCGCCACCAGATCGTTGATATGATCGGTCTTCATCTTGCGCAACAGATCGCGCATGCCCGCGCCTTCCAACTGAAAGACACCGATACTGTCGCCGCGAGACAGCATTTCGAACGTGCTCGAATCGGTGAAATCGATGGTCTGGGTGTTGAGTTCGATGCCTCGTTTCTTGAGCAGTTCTTCCGCCTTGGCGATTACGGTGAGGGTTTTGAGGCCCAGAAAGTCGAATTTCACCAGCCCGGCTTTTTCCGCATCCTCATAATCGAATTGCGTGACCGGCATGTCCGAACGCGGATCGCGATAGAGCGGAAGAATTTCATCCAGCGGACGGTCGCCGATCACCACGCCCGCCGGATGGGTCGAGGCATGACGATAAAGGCCTTCGATACGGCCTGTGATCTCGAACAGGCGCTGGGCGATGGGTTCGGATTCCGCAATCGCCTGCAGCCTGGGCTCGCTCTCGATCGCGTCCTTGAGCGACATAGGCTTGCCCGGTGGATTGGGGATAAGCTTGGCGATACGATCCACCAGGCCCAGCGGCATCTGCAGCACTCGGCCGGCGTCGCGCACCGCGGCGCGCGCCTGCAGCGAACCCAAGGCGATGATATGGGCGACGCGATCGGCGCCGTACTTGTCGCGCACATAGCGCACCACTTCGTCACGCCGCTCCTGGCAGAAATCGATATCGAAGTCCGGCATCGAGACGCGTTCGGGATTGAGGAAGCGCTCGAACACCAGGCCGAAGCGCAAGGGATCGAGATTGGTGATGTCCAGCGCCCAAGCCACCAGCGAGGATGCGCCAGAGCCACGCACGCCCACCGGAATGCCGCGCCCCTTGGTCCATTTCATGAAATCCGAGACGATCAGGAAATAGCCGGGAAAGCCCATGCCATTGATGATGGAAAGCTCATAGGCCAATCGCTCGTGATAGACTTTCTCGTCCGCAGCCAGCGCATTCATCGCCATGCGCCGCGTCAATCCCTCTTCCGCCTGGACTTTTAATTCCTCGTCCGGCGCGCGGCCGGATTCCGGCACGAAGACCGGCAGGATTGGTTTGCGTTTGACCGGCCGCCAGGCGCAGCGTCGGGCGATCTCGATGGTGTTGTCCAATGCTTCGGGTAGATCGGCGAATTGCGCCGCCATTTCGGCCGGAGTCTTGAAGCGATGCTCGCGCGTGAGCCGCCTGCGGTCGTCCTGCGAAACGAAGCTGCCGTCGGCGATGCAGAGCAGCGCGTCATGGGCTTCGTACATGTCCTCTTTGCCGAAATGCACGTCGTTGGTGGCGACCAGCGGCAGATCCTTGGCATAGGCCAGATCGATCAACGGCGTCTCGGTGGCGCGTTCCTCCGCCAGGCCATGGCGCTGCAATTCGACATAGAGACGGCCCGGGAAAATCGCCGCCAACTCGTCCAACAGCACCGAAGCCGCTTCGTTCTGGCCATCCAGCAGAAGCGCGTTGATGGGGCCGCCAGGTCCGCCTGTGAGCGCGATCAGGCCTTCGGCATGTTCGGCCAGCAGAGGCTTTTTCACATGCGGCCAGTCGCCTGGCTCCGCCTTGAGATAAGCCGCGCTGAGAAGCTTGGTGAGATTCTGGTAGCCGGTCTCGTTCTGCACCAGAAGCGGCAAATGCGGCGGCTTTTTGCGGCTGCCGGGCTGGGCGGGCGCCGATCCCAATTCCACCGACAACAGCGCGCCTACGATGGGCTGTATGCCGTCCTTGGCCAGGGTGTCGGCGATCTCATAAACGCCGAAGAGATTGTTGCTGTCGGTGACGGCCACCGCCGGCATGCCGCTTTCGGTGGCCAGCTTGGCCAGTTCCTTGGGCCTCACCGCACCTTCCAGCAGGGAATAGGCGCTCTTCACCCTGAGATGGACGAAGGAAGCCATTTTTCGTGCATCCACCATGCTTCACGGCAATTCCTGAAAATCGCCGTCACTATTGCCCGCCCTGACCCGCGTTTCGTGGCCCCTTGGCCGCTATCCACAGCTCAGATGCCAGAATTCAGATGGTGGTGAGCATCGCGTGGGCGCCGCTAGTGAGCGCGAAGGACGAAACGATGAAAATCAGCAGGCCCACACCCGCCGCCATATCCTTGATCCACATAGTGTCCCTCCGTCGTTTTGGAGGTGCGTTCTACAATTGTTCTTCTTGGGCTGGCAAGAACAAAAAGAGATCAAATATTCGAATATCGATAAATTCAAGTTAATTCAATGGCTTCTACCAAGTGCGTGCCTGGCAACAGCCGGCCCTGATCCAGCAGCAGCGCCCGGTCCATGCGGGCTGCCAGGGCAAAATTGTGGGTGGCGATCAGCGCACCGACACCCTGGGCGCGGGTGATTGCGATCAGCGCGTCGAACACACCGCCTGCGGTCTTGGGGTCGAGGTTACCGGTGGGCTCGTCCGCTAAAAGGATCTTGGGCTTGTTGGCCAGGGCACGGGCGATGGCCACGCGCTGCTGCTCGCCACCCGACAATTGTGCCGGCCGGTGAGTGAGCCGGGCGCCCAGCCCCAACGCGGTCAAGATGCGTTTCGCCTCCACGCCTGCTTCGCCACGCGACTTGCCGGCAATCATCTGCGGCAGGACCACATTCTCCAGGGCGTTGAACTCCGGCAGAAGATGATGCGCCTGATAGACGAAACCGATCATGTCGCGGCGGATGCGGGTGCGTTCCTGCTCGGAGAGATGCGAGACCGCCTGGCCGTCGATGTAAATCTCGCCCGCCGATGGTGCTTCCAGCAGGCCCGCCATGTGCAGCAGCGAGGATTTGCCCGCGCCGGATTGGCCCACCAGCGCCACCACTTCGCCCGCCTGGAGCACCATGTTGAGATCGCGGAAGATTTCGAGCTGGCCCTCGCCTTCCTTGTAGCGGCGCGAGACATTTTCCAGCCGCAGCAATTCACTCATAGCGCAGCGCCTCGACCGGATCGAGCTTGGCCGCCCGCCATGACGGATAAAGCGTGGCGAGGAAGGTGAGCACCAGCGCCATCA
>Ga0209483_1002919_pt1 | contig 11548 bp, 7 predicted proteins | sample NGEPerA_FD_184508 | JGI IMG/M metagenome (GOLD analysis project Ga0209483, IMG submission 184508) | Arctic peat soil microbial communities from the Barrow Environmental Observatory site, Barrow, Alaska, USA - NGEE PermafrostL2-A... | ecosystem: Environmental > Terrestrial > Soil > Wetlands > Peat... | reverse complement strand
GCGCATCCTGCGTGGCCGCGTGTTCGTCGCGCTGCACATGCACGCGGGCGACGGCAACGTGCACACCAACATCCCCGTCAATTCGGACGACTATGCGATGCTGCGCGAGGCGAACGCTGCCGTCGCGCGGATCATGGCGCTCGCACGCGCGCTCGACGGCGTGATCTCGGGCGAGCACGGCATCGGCATCACCAAGCTCGAATACCTGACCGACGAGGAGCTCGCCCCCTTCGCCGCGTACAAGCAGCGGGTCGACCCGGAAGGGCGCTTCAACCAGGGCAAGCTGCTGCGCCGCGCAGCGCTGCCGGCCGACCTCTCCAACGCGTACACGCCGAGCTTTTCACTGATCGGCCACGAAAGCCTGATCCTCGAGCAGAGCGAGATCGGCGGCATTACCGACTCGATCAAGGACTGTCTGCGCTGCGGCAAGTGCAAGCCGGTGTGCGCGACGCACGTGCCGCGCGCGAATCTCCTGTATTCGCCGCGCAACAAGATCCTCGCGACCTCGCTGTTGACCGAGGCGTTCCTCTACGAGGAGCAGACGCGCCGCGGCGTCAGCCTGCGCCACTTCGACGAATTCTCGGACGTCGCCGACCATTGCACCGTGTGCCACAAGTGCAAGAATCCGTGCCCGGTCGACATCGACTTCGGCGACGTGTCGATCGCGATGCGCAACCTGCTGCGCAAGCAGGGCAGGCACAGGCCCAGCATCGGCACGCGGCTCGCGATGGCGTTTCTCACCGCGTCCGATCCGGCGACGGTGAAGCTCCTGAAGACGCTGATGATCGACATCGGTTATCGCTTGCAGCGTCTTGCGTACACGGTCGCGCGGCGCACCGGCATCGTGCGCGCACAAACCGCGCATCCGCCTGCGACCGTGGGGGCCCCGTCGCTCAAGTCGCAGGTCATCCATTTCATCAACAAGCCGATGCCCGGCGGGTTGCCCAAGCGTACGTCGCGTGCGCTGCTCGACATCGAGGACGACACGATCGTGCCGATCATCCGCGACCCTTTGCGCGTGACCGACGATTCGGAGGCGGTGTTCTATTTTCCGGGCTGCGGGTCCGAGCGGCTGTTCTCGCAGGTGGGCCTGGCGACGCAGGCGATGCTGCATCACGTCGGTGCGCAGTGCGTGCTGCCGCCGGGCTACCTGTGCTGCGGGTATCCGCAGACATCGGCCGGCAACCACGACAAGGGCCTCGCGATCACGACATCGAACCGCGTGCTGTTCCACCGCGTGGCCAACACGCTCAACTACCTCGACATCAAGACGGTCATCGTGTCGTGCGGAACGTGCATGGATCAGCTGCAGAAGTACGAATTCGACAAGATCTTTCCCGGTTGCCGGCTGCTCGACATCCACGAGTACCTGATGGAAAAGAACCTCAAGCTCGACGGCGTCAGCGGGGTTCGCTACATGTACCACGACCCCTGCCACACGCCGATGAAGACGTACGCGCCGCTGCAAGTCGTTAACACGTTGATGGGGACGCCGGTGGCGTTGAACGACCGCTGCTGCGGCGAGTCGGGGACGCTCGCGGTCACGCGGCCCGACGTGTCGACGCAGGTGCGCTTCCGCAAGGAAGAGGAAATGCGCAAGGGTGCGGCGGCGCTGCGCGACGGCGACCCGGACGTCAAGGTCAAGGTGCTGACGTCGTGCCCGTCGTGCCTGCAGGGGCTGTCGCGCTTCGACAACGATTCCGACACCACGGCCGACTACATCGTCGTCGAAATGGCGCGCCACATCCTGGGCGAGAACTGGATGGCGGAATACGTCGACAAGGTCAACGCGGGCGGCATCGAGCGGGTACTCGTGTGAAATCGCGCCGGAACGTACCGGCCCGACGATGGCGAGGCGTTGGCCGCCCAATATCAAGACTACGAGGACGTTAGCCCACCCTGTTTCGGTATTGACATCATGATGCGACGTCATCATGATGCAAAGATGCGAACGACGATCGACCTGCCCGAAGACCTGCATCACATCGCGTCAGGCCTTGCGCACCACACTGGGCGCAGCCTCAGCGGCGTCGTCGTCGAGTTGATGCAACGGGGGCTTGCTGTCGCCGCCGAACCGGGCCCGTCGCCCTATGCTCTTGATCCCCGAACCGGATTGCCGGTTGTGCGCTCGCCGCGACCGGTCACCGACGATGACGTGAGGGCGTTGGACGACGAAACGTGACGCGGGAAGCGCTGCTCGACGGCAATGTGCTGGTAGCGCTCGCCGACGCGGCGCATGTCCATCACATGTATGCCGTTGCGTGGTTCACCGGCAACGACGCTCTGTTCGCTACTTGCCCCATTACGCAAGGTACCTTGGTGCGAATGCTGGTGCGCTCGCAAGCGGTGCCGACTGTGGAAGCGGCATACCGAGTATTGCTCCAATTCCTCGCGCATCCTCGTCATCGGTTTTGGCCCGATGCAATCTCATACGCCGATGTTGTGTGGAAGGCGGTCCTCGGACATCGACAGATCACGGATGCGTATCTCGCTGCACTGGCGCGACACCACCATGGTGTTTTGATCACGTTCGATCGAGGTTTGGCCGTCACGCACGCCGATGTCGTCGAATTGGTTCCATCGCAGGGACTCTGAGCAAAAACGCGGCGTTGCGGAAGAGGAACGGCGCGCGGAAACCGGCCGGCATTTACGCCGGGTCACGCTGCGGCCATAATCCGTCGCACCACGACATATCCGGATTCCCTGCCGCGCGCCGGCCAACAGGTCGACGCCGGGGTGAAGCAAAGCAGCATGCGACACGCGTGTTGCAAGCAGTCCTCTTGCAAGCGATCGCGAGATCAAACGCCCTGAGTCACCTAGGAGGAATACCGATGGCCACTTCAGTTCCGATCGACTCCACGCAACCGTCCGCCTGGTACATGAATCGCTGGTGGCAGATGGTGTTGGGATTCATTGCGATGATGTCGATCTCCAGCCCGCAGTATACGTGGACGCTGTTCATCCATTCACTCGAAGGCAAGCTCGGCGCGTCGCTGGCGCAGTTGCAGGTGACGTTCTCGCTGCTGATCGTCCTGCAGACCTTTTGTTCACCCATCCAGGCGTGGCTGGTCGATCGCTACGGGCCGCGACTTTTGATTTCCGTCGGCTGCGCGCTGTCCGGACTGAGCTGGGTGCTTTCGGCGTATGTCACCAATATCTGGATGCTCTATTTCACCTATGGCGTGATCGGCGGCTTCGGCACCGGGATCGTCTACGTCGGCATCATCGGGCACATGGTGCGCTGGTTCCCGGACCGGCGCGGCTTTGCGGCCGGAATTGCGGCCGCCGGTTACGGCGCCGGTGCGATCATCACGTCGTTCCCCATTGCCAACATGATCCCGACTTCCGGCTACGCGCATACGCTGTTCGTGTGGGGCTGGATCCAGCTCGTCGTCGGCGTCGTGATCAGTCAGGCGTTCCGCATTCCAGCCGCCGGATGGCGACCGGCCGCGCAGCAGGCATTGGCGGCCAAGCAGGCCGAGCGCCAATCGCAACGCAGCTATCGCGCACGCGACATGCTCAAGACGCCGATCTTCTGGCTGATGTTCATCATGATGACGATGATGGCGACCAGCGGGTTGATGGTGGTGTCGCAGGTCGGTCCGTTCGCCGCCGATTTCGGCGTCAAGGACACGCTGGTGCTGGGGCTCGCTGCACTCCCGCTGTCGCTGACGCTGTCGCGCGCAACCAACGGCATCACGCGACCGTTCTTCGGCTGGGTGTCCGATCACATCGGTCGCGAAAACACGATGTTCATCGCGTTCGCGCTCGAAGCAGCCGCCATTTTCCTGCTGCTGACGTTCGCGCACAATGCGGCGATTTTCGTGGTGTTGACCGGCCTCGTGTTTTTCGGCTGGGGCGAAATCTTTTCGCTGTTCCCGTCGACGCTGACCGACCTGTTCGGAACGCAGTACGCGACCACCAACTACGGCTTCCTCTACATCGCGCAGGGCGTGGGCTCGGTGCTGGGCGGGCCGGTGGCCGCCTACATCCGTGAATCGACCGGCAACTGGACCACGGTATTCGTGATCGTCATCGTTCTCGACATCGTCACGGCGTTGCTGGCGCTGCTGGTGCTGAAGGGGATGCGGCGGCGCTGGGTCGCACGCTCAGCGGCGGTAGCCGCCGCCGGTTAGCGCTCGCGCATCGCACGAAAGTCCGAGCAAAAAAATCCCGCGGCGCCGTTCAGGGTTTCGAACCCGGAATAAGCGTCGCGGGGTGGAGGAATCGTTGCAGCCGATGCGCGTGTGCCGAGCCACGCCTGTCCCCAACGCATCGACATCGAGCTTATCGCCGCGCCAGGCGCGCCGGTACCGTAAAAATCGACAACGCGGCCGTCGACTAATCGCTTGTCGGCCCGGACCGTCCGCATGGCCCCGCGGTGCAAGCGAAACGGGGTCTTTGTGCTATAAGCCTAGACCGACGACGCCCGAAATTGCCCTGCGTGGCGCGGGGTGCGCCCAGCTGGCACGCCGCAGTTTTGCACCGGTCCGGGCCGCTCGCCGATGTTCAGCGCGATGACGAATACGGACACCTCGACCGCCCCCGCCCCGACCGCCGCCGCGCGGACGCGGCCCGCGCTCGCCTTCAGCGATCCTGAAAGCGCGCTGCGCTGGGCGAAAACGCTGCCGTTCCTCAACGTTGCGCAGGTGTACGAGCAGGTGATCGGGCAGCTGCACGCGGTCAGCGCCGCCGATTTTTCGCCGCGCGAGCGCGCAACAATCGCCGAGCTGCTGCGCGAGCAGGTCATGCACCTGCACACCGAGCTTGCGCGACGCTACGCCGGCAAGCCGCAGCCCGCCGTCGACCGCGAGCTCGAAGCCGCCGACGAGGCGATCGCGATGTGGAGCGCGCTGTGGGAGCAGTACTCGGCGTGCCTTAAACCGCTGCTCGAAGGCGACCCTGAGCTCACCGGCGTCAAGGCCAAGATCCTGCAGCGCGGCCTGCACGTCGGCAAGCAGCTTCTGGTCGTGCACGGATTGTCGCGCCGGCTGCCCGCGACGTCGTTCTGGCAGGAGTTGCATGCGTACTACCGGCTGGCCGAAATGCTCGACTGCACGGTCACCGCGGTCTCCGACGACTTGAACCCGCATGCGGTCGGCACGTCGTGCTACTCGATGTACGTGCACGCGCTGCTGCTGGGGCTCGCCGATCCGTTCTCGATGTCGGTGCGCCAGATCGAGCTCGCCGACCGCTGGCTCGCGCAGTGGGCACGCAAGATTTTTCCCTACGACCAGGAACGTGAGACCGAGGGACCGGTAATCGTCGTCGATCTCGACAGCGCCACTGGCGCGACGCTGCTCGCCGGCGTGCCCGCGCAGCCGCCGGCGTCGCTGCGCTATTGTTATCCGGGCAAGCTCGCGATGAGCGTGCGTGGCCGCCTGAAGCGGCTGTCCACCGGCGCCAATCCAGCGGAGCTGCAGCTCGGGCACGACGTCTCCGTCGAGCAATGCGTGAGCCTGCTGTCGCACCTGGACGCACACTGGTACCAGTTGCCGCCTGTACGCAAAACCCTGCCGCCCGCGCGCCTCGAGCTGTGCGGCGGCGGACTCAACGCCGCCTATTTCCGCGTCGGCGGGCGCACGTTCGACCGCCAGGATCCGCTCGGGCGGCTGTCGTTCCAAGGGACGCAGCACCTGCAGACGCTCGGCGCGCTGACCGACTACGACCGCAACAAGGAGGAAGCGCAGCGCAACTGGCCGTGGGAGCGCTGGAGCGGCCGCTACGAGTGGAGCGCGGCCGACGTGACGCGCGACGCGCGCGCGCAGCACCGCTGGTTCCTCGACGCGCTGGTGATCGTCAACGACGGCGAGCGTACGCGCATGGGACACATCACGCGCGTGGCCCTCGGCGCCAACGAGCATCTGGCACTGTCGCTCGCGCTATGGCAGGGCAACCCGCGAACGATGGCGGTGCGGCCGCTGTCGCACGCGTTTTCCGAGGATCCACCGATGCCGGTGGTGCTGCTCACCGAGACGCCCGAGGAAAAGGCGAGCGCCATCGTGCCGCCGCGTACGTTCAGTCCCGGGCGGCTGTTGCGATCGATGGACTCGGGTCCCGAGCGCAAGTTGAAGCTCACGCGACTGTTGCAGCGCGGCGCCGATTTCGAGCGCGTCGCGTTCGACGAAATCGCCTGACCGCGCAGCGCCGGCGCGCGGCGCAACACGCGCGAAAATTCGCGGCCGCACGCATGCGGTACGCTGGCGCGCATCACGCTCCTTCGCATTTCCCATCACCCATGCCCAATCGCCTCGCCGACACGTCCAGCCCGTACCTGCAGCAGCACGCGCAAAATCCCGTCGACTGGCAGCCATGGGACGAGGCGTCGCTCGCGCAGGCGCGGCGCGAGAACAAGCCGATCCTGCTGTCGGTTGGCTACTCCGCGTGCCACTGGTGCCACGTGATGGAACACGAGTCGTTCGAGGACGCGGACGTCGCGCAAGCGATGAACGCGCATTTCGTCAACATCAAGGTCGACCGCGAGGAGCGCCCCGATATCGACCAGGTCTACCAGCGCGCGCATTCGCTGTTGACGCAGCAAGGCGGTGGCTGGCCGCTGACGATGTTCCTCACGCCCGACGGCACGCCGTTTTTCGGCGGCACTTATTTCCCCAGGCAGTCGGGATACGGGCGACCCGGGTTCCTCGAGCTGTTGCCCAAGGTTGCGCAGGCGTTTGCCGAGCAGCGTGACTCGATCGATGCGCAGAACGTGCGACTGCGCGACTGGATGGCGAAGCTGGAACCGCAGGCATCCGACGCCGTTCTCCCGGCGGGCGCGGTGGACGCCGCGTGGGACGCGCTCGCGCGAAGCTTCGACCCGCTGCACGGCGGATTCGGCGGCGCACCCAAGTTTCCGCACGCGCCGGAGCTCGAGCTTGCGCTGCGCCAGATGACGCGGACCGCCGACGCGGAGGCGCGCAACGTGCTGCAGGTCACCCTTGCGCGGATGGCCGACGGCGGCATCCACGACCAGTTGGGCGGCGGGTTCTGCCGCTACAGCGTGGACGCCGAGTGGACGATCCCGCACTTCGAAAAGATGCTCTACGACAATGCGATGCTGCTCGGCTTGTACGCGGCGTACGCGCAGGCGGCGGGCGACCCGGCGGCGCTCGCCGTCGCGCAGGACATCGTCGACTGGCTGCTGCGCGAGATGCGCGCGGACGACGGCGCGTTCCACTCGAGCCTCGACGCCGACAGCGACGGCGAGGAGGGCAGGTTCTACGTGTGGGCGGCCGATGATATCCGCGCGCGGCTCGACGACGACGAATGGGCGGTGGTCGCGCCGCATTACGGCCTCGATCGGCCGCCGAATTTCGAGCAGCACGCGTGGAACCTCTGCGTGCGCGTGCCGCTGATCGACATCGCCGCGCGGTTGGGCGTCGCACCGCCGGTGGCCGCCGGGCGCCTGGCGTCGGCACGCGCGAAGCTGCTGGCGGCGCGTGGCGCGCGCGTACGCCCGGCGCTCGACGACAAGATCCTGACCGCGTGGAATGCACTGGTCATTGGCGGCCTCGCGCGCGCCGCACGCGGGAGCGGCGGCAACGCGGCGTGGACGAAACTCGCGTTCGATGCGCTCGACACGCTGCGCGCCACGGCGTGGCACGACGGGCGGCTGCGCGCGACGCGCCAGCACGGCGCGGCGACGCTCAATGCCTATCTCGACGACCATGCGTTCCTGCTGGCGGCGCTCGTCGAGTGCCTGCAGCTCGAGTTGCGCGCAGCCGATTTCGAGTGGGCCTGCGAGCTGGCCGACGCGCTGCTCGCGCATTTCGAGGACCGCGCGCAGGGCGGCTTCTTTTTCGTCAGCCACGACCACGAATCGCTGATCCTGCGCCACAAGCCGGGCCCGGATGGCGCGATGCCGTCCGGCAATGGCGCGGCGGCGCTCGCGCTGGCGAAGCTCGCGGTGATCGCCGGCGAGCCGCGCTATGCCGAGGCCGCACGCCGCGCGGTGGCGGTGTTCGCGCCGATGATCGCGCGTGCGCCCGAAAGCTTCGTTACGCTGCTGCTCGCCGACGACGCGCTCGCGCATCCACCGTCGCTGGTGATCCTGGATGGCGATGCCGCGCTGACGCGCGCGTGGCGTGACACCGCCATGCGCGCCGATGCCGGCGCGCTGGTGATCGACATCGGCGGTCGCGATGACATCCCCGCCGCGCTGATCAAGGGCGCGCGCGCGCATGGCCACGCGAACGCGTACGTGTGCCGTGACTTCACGTGCCTGCCGCGCATCGACGCGCTGGATCAACTGGACACGGCATTGTCCACAGGTTGACGCACATCATGTAAGGCGGCCCGCGCTTGCGCCCGGCGAGTAACCTCAGCCCCGGTTGTGGGTCACTTTGAAATTGCGCACCGCTGGGGCCCCGCGTCTGGATGTTATTATCAACGGGGAACGCGGGTAAACCGCAGGGGGCACATAATGACTACGGTGCAGACGCGAACGCGGGAAATTGGCGACAAAGAAGGGTTCGACATTATCGTTGTTACGGCTACGGCCAATGGAAGGCGCGTCGATCCGGCAAAAAATGGCGTGCTGAATGGCGGTTATCCATTTGAAAAGAAACTCAAAGGAACAAAAACTGTAAGTGATTGGACGAAGGAGCGATTCGAAAGGACGTATCCCGGCTATTCGTGTGAGGTGTTGAAGGCCGATGGAAAGGTGGCCCCCGGAAATACTAAGCTCGAAACGGTCAGGAAGACCTACGAAGAATAGTCCACGAGGCTTATGGCCCTAAACCTATCAAACGCCCGCGCGACCCTGGCCAGCTTGCGAAGCTGATTGCGGATATTGCCACTGGCACTATAGCCTCCCAAACCACGCGAGCCCACGAAGAAGCCCAAGGTCATCGCATCGGGTAAAAAAGCCCGACAATGATCCAATTGCCGGGATGCTGCAAAAGCGTCCCGATGTAGAAGTGGGTGTCGTTCTTCTGGATCATTTCCGTCTCGAATCTAATGCGAAATTGCCTTTCCCAATCTGCCCCATAGGCCCGCCGCCAAGCCCTGTACGCTTGCCCCATCTCCCAATCCGTACACATAACGGTATGGCCGGGGCAATCGCTTTCCTCGCACTCAAATTCGTAGCTAAATTTGTAGGGAATTTTTTCCAGTTCCCGAGAAAGCGATTCATCAAACATGTCGCGCTGCCGGAGTTTGGCAAGCTCCTGAGTGCTCCATTTCTCGCCAACATCCTCAAGTAGCAGGCGGCGAATCTTCTTCGGCCGAAAGATCCCCAACGTAGGGAAGCCATCGGTATCGCGTTTAGCCTTGGCCGCGCAATAGGACGGCGACAGCAAGGGAAACACCAGTTTCTTTCGCGCGTCCCACTTATTAGCGGACGGCAGTGGTTCATTCGAGAGTAGTTCAATTGAAGTGGGGTCAATATTGAAGCTTTCCCGGCGATGATCGCTCGCTTTCTTGATCCGCAAGCGCACCCACTGGTACTTCTTGAATTTCTTATCTTCCCCTAGAAAGCGAAACGGAATCGGGAACAGTCGCAACCACTCACCTTTCCGTGTAATCGCAGCCGTACACGAGACCTCGACCCCATTCTTCGCCGGAGTGGGGTAGGTCTTGACTACAATGCACGCCTCTTGCGTTATCCAGTCGGGCACTTATACGTCGAATCCAGATAGGCCATTGTGTTCCAGGGCAAGGCAAAGCCTGTGCCGGTGGCAGCTTGTAGGGTCGAGTTCGGTACACATGAACGCAACAGGATGCTCCGACAGATTGAAGAATCTGTGCATATTTCTATAGCCAAAGTCCAGGGCGACGTTCTCGTCGTACCACGCCCAAATTTCGTTTCGGTCCCGCTTCCCTACAGCCAAACCGCGAATATCCTTTGGCACACCGAGATCAGGCAAATGGAGATATTCCATTCCGGCCTCGGTCAAGTGCCGGGTTAGATTTGATTTCGAGAAGTCCGGCTTGTACATACTGATAGGGGTTATCCGAACGTCAACTAGGCAACGGACGCCTGCATCGAGTAGCGCTCGAAGCACTTCTGCGATGTTACGACCCGAATAACCGACCGTGAAAAAATCTGCCTGCTTCTGGCGCCGCTGATCATTCCAAGCTTCCCTGTTTCTAATCTGTACCGGCATGGAGTCCGTCGGCAACTTCAATTCGGCGGCGCGCTTCTGCAATCAATTCTCCTTTAACGTCCATCGTGTAATGCCGTGGCTATCCTTCTGGCGCACGAGCCCTATATCGCTTTCCATTCGACGCACCCATTGGTTGTTGGGGAAGAGTTGGGGAAGTTTTGTCTCTGTCCTTACTTCGGTCCACGTCAGTTCGTGTCCGGCCTTCCGCAGGGCGCCAGCGATCTTATCCCTGAACTCTTCGTAGGTCATCGCCACCTTCTTCGGAGTGTTCCACCACGCGCTTTTGCACTTGGGGCAAACCCTTGGCTCCTGCTCGGTGTCGCCGCGCGGCACCCATTCATGCTCACATCGGTCGCACTTGAAGCCCATAACGGTGATTGGCACTCTGGCCATGCTTTAGCTCCTAGTCAGTAGTTACTAGTAAATATATTACTTTGTGGGTTGATAAATGATAACCCACTAATTACATTACTAACAGATATATTACTAACTAGGAAAGCCACGAATCCACTAAGCCGCAAGCAGCGCACCAATGATGGTCGAGGGTATGTCGATGCAGTCGATTACGCGCCCATCCAGATCGCCCTGATGCACGGTATCGATGCGGATGTAGCCGGGAAGGCCCTGTGGTGCCGGCGCTTTGCGCACGCCGATGGCGCCCGGCGACGGCCGGGTTTTTTGCCAGACCAGACGCTGCTTGCGATAGCCCGTACTGGCGCGCAGGTTGTAGAGGTGCGACACCGATAGTTCGGCCAGGCGGGCATAGCGCGCATCGCCGAAGCGAGCGTAGGCGGGGCGCGCCAGTACCTGGGTGGCCGGCCCCGACAGCGTGTCGTGCAGGCTGTCGAGCTCGGCCAGCAATGCCACGTCGGCGGCGGTGTACTTGCGCGCGAAGCTGGTGCGGCTGGCGCGATTGAGTGGCCGCACCGACTGCGTGTCGCGATAGCGGGCGATCAGTCGCGACAGGTGTTGGCGCGAATAGCCCGTGAGGCGCTGCATGTAGGCGAACAACACACCGCGCCGTCCCTTGGCCAGACTGAAATAGCGGAAGCACTTGAGCACGGTCGCCACGAAGGCGCGCCGCCTGACTTCCTCGGCCGGGACGGCAAAGGCAACATCGGCGGTACCGGCCAAAAACTCGCGGATTTGCTCGATTGTTTCGAGCCTTGATTCGTTCATATCGATCACCATCCCTGGATGATCGATCCAACGCGCCCGTTTCAGCCTCCTATGCCGTTGGAAACACGACTACCCTTTCAGCCTCCTATGCCATTGGAAAAGACTCCGCTTTGACAGCGGCAGGGCGCGGGAGTAGGCTTCGCGCCGTTCGTGTTGGAGAGAGCCGCGTGCCGACAGCGCGGCCGCCGAAGGCGCAATTTCCCGAAACCGCTCAGGCAAAACGTACTGCACGAACGTCGATGATCTGGAGAGCGGCCGCTGCC
>Ga0209483_1002918_pt1 | contig 11549 bp, 9 predicted proteins | sample NGEPerA_FD_184508 | JGI IMG/M metagenome (GOLD analysis project Ga0209483, IMG submission 184508) | Arctic peat soil microbial communities from the Barrow Environmental Observatory site, Barrow, Alaska, USA - NGEE PermafrostL2-A... | ecosystem: Environmental > Terrestrial > Soil > Wetlands > Peat... | reverse complement strand
TGCGCGCCGCAGGCAAGAAACCGCTCGTCGCCATGACCGCCTGCATGCGCAAGCTCGTCATCCTCATGAACCGCCTCCTCAAAAATTATGACTTCCAACTTGCCAGCTAACACCGTTGCTTTATTATGCGGCTGCTAATAATGATTATTAATGCTTTTATAGCTATTCTCCCCGTGAAAGCATCTTGAGTCAATTCTTGACAATGCGGAACTATTAACTCATAATTCAAATAGTTATGAATGTTACGATCAGAAGTTGTGTGTTGAGTCTGTTCGTTTTCAGCCTGATTACCTCCAGCAGGAACTCAGCCGTCGCCATGCAACTCGTATCCACCGTCGGACCTTCTTATCAATCCAAGCTGGGGGGCAGTTGGGATTCCGGGCTTTCTATCATCAGCCAGGACGGTCGCTATGTCCTGTTTGCCGGCCTGGCGAACAACCTGACGTTGACAAACAACTATAATCTGGCGGAACCATTCCGGCTCAATGTGTTTCTTCGAGACAACCTTGACCAAACCACCGCCTTGGTCAGTGTCAACCAGAATGGCACCGGTGGCAATGGTGATTCATTCCCGACGGGGATTTCCACGAATGGCCAGTTTGCGCTCTTTGAAAGCAGCGCGAGCGATTTGGTCGCCAACGACACGAACAATGCCAGCGATATTTTTGTGCGCGACATCATCAGCGGCACCACGACGCTGATCAGTGTCGGCACCAATGGAAGCAGCGCCGCCGGAAGCTCGCGCGGCTCGGTGCTGACGCCGGACGGACGTTATGCGGCCTTTGTCTGCATGGCTTCCAATCTGGTCGCGGGTGACACCAACAACATTCCCGATGTGTTTCTCCGCGATTTGCAGACGAGCATCACCACGCGCGTCAGCCTGGGATCCATGGCCACAAACCCTTCCACCCGGTTCAGCAGTTCGGAGTCGCCGGAAATCACGCCGGACGGACGTTATGTGGCATTTTACAGCACCGCCACCAACCTGGTTTCCAAGGTGATGACGCCCAATGAAATTTACGTCCGCGACCTGCTTATCGGGCAAACCATCTGGGCCAGCACCAATGCCCGCGCCATTTCCAAATTAATGACCGGCAGCTCAAATATTATTTCCTGCAATTACAGCATCAGCGACGACGGCCAGTTTGTGACATTCGAAGCCTGCACGAATTCCATAACGGCTTCCCCGGCCAAGGGCGTCATATTGCGTTACAGCTTGTTGACGGGTTTGACGGACATCATCAGCACCAATGCCTATGTGCAGGGATTCACCGCTGAACTGATTCACGATTTGTCCGTGTCGTCCGACGGACGGTTCGTCGCGTTTGTGGCCAGCAGTCCTATTGCCATCAATGCCATTTACCTATGGGATTCGCAAACCGGCACCAATACGCTGGTGAGCGTCAGCTTGGACAATGTTACTCCTGCCGGTGGCGTTTGCGACTCGCCGGTAATTTCGTCGAATGGATGGTTTGTCTCGTTCATTAGTTCCGCAACCAACCTCGTGACGAACACTCTGGCCGGGGATTACCACGTTTACGTCCGCGACCTGCAAGCCGGCGTGACTCAATTGCTCGATGCCGATACCAATGGTGTCGGCGTGGGCGTGGATTCAACCGCTGTGCCAGCCATCAGTGCCGACGGCAGCATCGTGGTGTTTGATTGCGCCAGTTTATTGCCCGACAACCGCCACCTGATTCGTGACGTCTTTACGCACACAGTCGCAACCGGCACGAACGATTTGATTTCCGCCAGCAACCCTGCCTTGTCGTCGCAGACACCGGATGGCAGCAGCGGTTTAACCGCCTTCTGCACAAGTTCCAACGGCCAGTTCGTTGCGTTTTATAGCGACGCTGACAATCTGGCAGCCAATGACACGAACGGCGCGAGCGATGTATTCGTGCGCGATCTTGTCGGCGGCACGAACATTTTGGTGAGCGCGAATACTAATGGTAACGATTCCGGCGACAACAGGTCCTTCGAGCCGGCCATTTCAGACGACGGCCGTTACGTTGCTTTCACCAGCCGGGCGGATGATCTGGTTCCCGGCGACACCAACCGGGCGCTGGATGTTTTCGTTCGTGATTTGCAGGCCGGCACAACCGAGCTGGTCAGCGTCAGCACGGATGGGGTGCATCCCGGTAATGGCGATTCCTTTTCACCGGTCATCAGTATGGATGGACGCCATGTCTTGTTCCACAGCAAGGCGGCCAATCTGGCCGCCGGCTCCTTTGGCAGCAGCGTAGAAAATTTATTTTGCCGGGATTTGCAGATAGGAACCACTTACCCGCTGACATCCTCCGGCGTGTTTTCCGCCGCGATGACGCCGGACGGCCAAAACGTCGCTTTCATCGGCACTCCGCCGGGACTGTTGGGGACAAAATTATACGTCTGGAATTCGCAACTGAGCGCGCGGAATTATACCAACAGTGCGACTTTCACCTACCCGCTTGTGGCGATCAGCCCGGACGGACAAAAACTCGCGTATCTGGCCAATTCCCCGATAACTTTGTTTGCGGTGGATTTGGTGGCGGAAACCAGCGTGACGATCAATTCCATCGGAACATTCCTGTCGCACGCGGGCCTTCAATTCAGCAGCGACGGTCGCTTCTTGACTTATGACACGGGCCACACCGCCGGGTCCGGTCAGAACATTTATCTCTACGATTTTCAGGCCGGAACCAATTTGCTGGTCAGCCAAAATTATAATTCCAACGGGGCCGCCAATACCAACTCCGATTCGCCCAGCATCAGCCCCAATGGCCGCTTCATCGCCTACCGCAGCTTCGCCACGAACCTCGTGCCGTTTGATTTCAACAATGTCGCTAAAATTTTTGTCTATGACACCTCTAACAACGCCACCATTCTTGTGAGCGTGAACGACGCCGGCAATTCAGCCGCAGCCGACCGTTCGCTCAAGCCTGTTTTCAGCGGCGACAGCCGGACGCTCTTCTTCCAGAGCTGGGCGCCAGACATCAACAGCCATGATTTTAACAATGGCAGCGATGTTTTTGCGCTCGACCTCACCTCCTTGCCGCTGACTGGCACCAACAGTCTGGGCACCACCAATGCCGCCGTCTTCTCTGTGCAATTCTTTCCTACTGGTATCTTCAATTCCAATCCAACTCTCACCTGGCCGCTGGCAGCGGGGAAAGTCTATCAAGTCCAGTTCAAAACCAATCTTACCGACGCGGTCTGGCAGAACCTGCCTGCTGACGTCACTGTTAGCGGCGGCACCGGCTATGTCAGCGATCCCGCGCCGGCAATGACCGGCCAGCGTTTTTACCGCATCGTTTCCAGCCCTTGAGATCATGAGAACAATGAGTTCCATTGCTTTCAAGAAAGTCCACGAGGAAGCATTCACGCTGACCGACTTGCTCGCGGTCATATTAATCTTCGGTGTTTTGGGCATGTTACTGCTGCCCGCTCTGGCCAGCACGAAACCGAATTCCGCAGCTTTTCAATGCCTGCAAAACCAGCGCCAGTTGGTTCGCGCCTGGCAGATGTATGCCGGAGATAACTCCGGTGTATTGGTTGCGTCCTTGGGGCAGAACGGAACATCCTTTTACAATGCTCGTCCCGTTTGGATGACGGGAAATTTTACCTCTGGCGTGGGGAGTGAATCCGACACGAATGTGGATATAGTTAAAAGCCCGCTCTGGATTTACGTTGGCAAGAATGCGGCCGTGTTCAAGTGCCCGGCGGATCTATCCACTGTCAGCATCGCCGGTGTCCTACATCCGCGTGTGCGCAGCTTTTCCATGAGTCAGGTTTTTGATTTCGGTTCATGGCTCCCGTCCGCCGCCTACGGCGGCAGGTGGCGCACTTACGCCAAAACTGCGGACATCGTCAAGCCGGCGAACACCTTTGTCTTTATTGATGAAAGCCCGAAATTTCTTAACGATGCGGGCTTCGCGACAGATTGCAATGGGTTGCCGGGCAGCGGCACGAGCGGGCCGCAAATAATTGATCTCCCGGCCATCAACCACAACAATGCGGCGAGTTTGTCATTTGCTGATGGCCATGCCGAGATGCATAGGTGGCATGGCAACCTCATTTTGAACGCCACCGGATCAAGCGTCTCAACGCCCGGCGATCTTGACGATTTTATCTATCTGGCCGAAAACACCACGGTCTTGCAATAAACCGCCTGTGGTTCGGGAAGTTCACGAGTTACGTGCGCAGGATATGGCGAATCAAAACAACATTGGCGCATCGGTTGGTAGGGCGGCGCTGCTGCGCCGCCGTCTGGCTGACCAGCAGGTCAGCCCTACCGGATTGGTATATGTATCCATGTTGATTGAAACTGCTATAGTTTATCTGGGATGAAGTCGCTGACGAAACTTGGTTCATTTGAAATTTATGAAAACGCCTCGTGCCATTTCTTTCGAGAAAACCAACAATGACGCCTTCACGCTGATTGACTTGGTGGCGGTCGTCCTAATCTCCGGCATTTTGGGTGCTTTACTGCTGCCAGCGTTGGCCAGCACGAAACCCAATTCGCAAGCCTTTCAATGTGTGGAAAATCAGCGGCAGTTGGCGCGCGGCTGGCAGATGTATGCGCAAGACAACGACGGCAGATTGGCTCGAAACGGGGATGAAGGTTCCCAGCCAATTTCGCCGGCCGATACCACGAGCGCACACGCGTCCCAGTGGTGTCCGGGCCGGGTGGACGCTGGCGCTCCCAATATCACCGACCTGACGAATATTCTATGGATCAAGGCTGGATGCATCTATCCGTATGTTAATCAACCTGGTGTTTACCGCTGTCCCGCCGATGTCAGCACGGCCACGATATTTGGGCACCAGTTGCTACGAGTTCGCAGCATCTCAATGAACGCTTGGATCGGTCCTTACAATATCTGGAACCCTTCGGTTAATGGGCGTATCTTTTACAAGGAGTCAGACCTTGGTGTCATGGGCGCAGCCAATGTCTGGCTGTTCATGGATGAAAATCCATACAGCATCAATGATGGTTGTATGGCCGAATTTACCCCGCCGGGCCCAACGACCGCAGCCAATCTTACTTGGGTTGATTATCCGGCTTCTTATCACAACGGCGGCGCTGGAATTTCATTTTGTGACGGCCATGCGCAGATCAGAAAATGGACCGATGCGACCGTGCTCAACCTAAGAACTCTGAATCCGCCATCCATGCCGTCCAATCCGCAAAATTGTCCCGATCTGCCTTGGCTTCAGGCACACACCACCAGGCCCAACTGATTGGCGGAATAAAGCCGTTTGCTTGCCGTCTTATATTTGAAGACAACTCCCCACCATAACGGGGCTGGTTCCAAGTATTGACAAAAACCGGCAGTAGGAGTAAACCGGCGGACATGCCCCGCAACTGCGGCCGGAATGTCCCGGCGATTTACCATCTGATGAACTGCGGAGATCAGCGAACGGTTGCACCTGGGAACCGGGGCGCACGCCGCCAGCCGACTTTGCCATGCGAAAATGAAAATTGAACCCGACGAACAAATGAATCCAAGCTGCAATAAAATACTTGGGACGAATCCCTTCCTGGACGGAAAAAAGGCGAACTGGCACGGTTTTGGCGCATTGATTCCTTCAGCGGCAAAAGCTTTTAGAGGATGATTTTCTCCAGTCCATTGTTTCTATTTCTGTTTTTGCCGGGCGTGCTCTTGATCTATCTGATGCTGCGCGGCCTGCGCGCCCGAAACACCTGGTTATTGATTGCCAGCCTGGTTTTCTATGCCTGGGGCGAATTGGGATTTGTCGTGGTTCTGCTGGTTTCAGTAATGGTCAATTTCATCATTGCCATCGTCTTGGAACGTCAAAATAAAACCGCCGGACGAAAGCGCATCCTGGCATTGGGCGTCGTTGGCAACCTTGGGTTGCTCGTGGTGTTCAAGTATTCCAATCCGGTCATCAACCTGGGGCTGCACATTTTTGGCGTGAACCCGTTGGTGACCTTCAATTTCTTTTCACTTCCCCTGGGCATCTCATTTTTCACGTTCCACGCCTTGTCCTACTTGATTGATGTTTGCCGGCAAAAGCAGCGGGCGGCTTCAAACCCGGGAGATATGGCCTTATATGTTCTTTTTTCCGCAACTCATTGCCGGCCCCATTTTGCGATGGCAGGCGATTGCGCCGCAACTGATGAGACGCGAACACAGCCTGGGGAAATTTGCCGAGGGCGTCCGGCGCTTTGTGGCCGGCGTTGCCAAAAAAATCCTCGTCGCCAACACTCTGGCGTTCCCGGCCGATCAAATTTTTTCACTTCCGGCCAGTCAGTTGTCCACCGCCGATGCCTGGCTGGGCGCGGCCAATTACACGCTGCAAATCTGCTTTGATTTTTCCGGATATTCCGACATGGCAGTGGGCATGGGAAAAATGTTCGGCTTTGAATTTATGGAAAATTTCCGGCTTCCATACGTCGCACAGTCAATCAGGGATTTTTGACGGCGCTGGCATATTCGGTGTCAACCTGGTTCCGCGATTATCTGTATTTTCCGCTCGGTGGCAGCCGCGTTACGAAGGCGCGAACAGGCCTGAATCTGTTTATTGTTTTTTTCCTGTGCGGCCTGTGGCACGGCGCCGGCTGGACTTTTGTGATCTGGGGTTTGTATCACGGGCTGTTCCTGGTTCTGGAACGGAGCGCTTTTGGTTCGCTCATTGAAAAAATGCCGCGGATATTAAGGCACTTTTACGCCGTGCTGGTGGTGGTGATCGGCTGGGTGATTTTCCGGGCTGAAGATTTTCATGCGGCGTGCAATTATCTTTGTGCGATGGCTGGTCTTGGCAATGCTTTTGAGGCGCAACCATTGTTGCATTATGCCACCAGGCTGGTGCTATGGGCTGCCTTGATTGGGATCCTTTGCAGCACTCCCTGTTGGCATTTCGTCAAGACAAAGTTTGCCGATGCAACCGCTGGCCGGCCGGCTCCGCGGGCGATCTTTTTGGTCGCGGAGACCCTGGGCATCTTGATCATGTTTTTCCTTTCGATGGCTTGGATGGCGGATGAAACTTACAACCCGTTTATCTACTACCGGTTCTAACAATTTCACCACGACTTATGAAACAATGGCTCAATCTGCTTGTCGTGACGTTGTTTGGCCTTGGATTTTTGTTGCCACCATTGATTCGTTATGCCACCTGCAAAAGAGAAAAATGATTTATGAAGGCCGCCCTCTTGCCAGGCTTCCAGAATGGCGGGATGACCTCGGCATCTGGCAGGAGTATCGGAAACAAATGGAAGCGTTCTATGACGATCACTTTGGATTCAGGGAACCGTTGATTGCATTTGACCTGATGATCAAACGCGCTTTGTTCGCAGAAACGGACCCGAATGTTTTGCCCGGACGCGAAGGCTGGTTATACCTGAAGCGCGATTGCAACATTGACGCGATAAACGATTTTATTGGCGTGACAAAATTCTCCCGGCGTCAATTAAAAGACATTCAGGTGAGGCTGGAAAACCGGCGCGACTGGCTGGCCGGACAAGGAATAAAATATCTGAGACCTCTGAAAAAGGCTGTTTAAGTTGTTTATTTTGATGTCACCGACATTTTTTAACGCGAAAATGGTTTACCGAACCGAAGGCCGAGGTGCTTTTGCGCCTCGCTGCCGGTCGTTTTCGCCGATCGGCGGGCGGTTAAGACCTGAGTTTTCAGGCCGCGCTCAAATTGGCCAGCCGTTTGAGGTTCCAACAGATGCTCTTGAACTCCAGTTCCAATCGGTTGGGTTCGTGTCCCACATACCGCACCCGCCGGTAGCCTGCGCTCCGCTTCCACCAGCCGAACACCTTTTCAATCTTGCACCGGATCGAACTGAACAGCCGGTTCGCCCGGAGGGTCGCCGGGCGCAGCTTCTCTCCCCGGCCGGGCTTGGCAAAATCCCGTTGGCCACGCCGTGTTGACCGCACCATTCGCTGCGAGCTTTGCTCCAATACGCTTTGTCGGCCATCACCATCTTCTCGTCGCCCTGGACCACGTTCTCAAATTCCTGGCTGTCATGCACGTTGGCCGCACTCAGCGTCACCTGCCGGATCAGCGTGTGCGTTTCGTCCACCGCGACATGCGCCTTGTAACCGTAATGCGGCTGGCCGTGCTTGACCGTGTAACCGGCATCGCCATCACCGCCGGTGGGATCACCCTTGGCCGGCGCGCGACGCGCGGCTTGCAGCAGCGTCGCGTCCACCAGGGTGCAGGTTTTCAAAATCAAACCTTTGGCTTGCAACTGCCGGTTGACCAGCGCCAGCAAGTTTTCGTGCAGGCGGTGTTCGCGCAACCGCTGGCGGAAACGCACCAGCGTGGTTTCATCCGGCACGGCGTCGGACAAACCCAGACCCACGAACCGCCGCCAGCTCAAGCGGTCACTGACGAGTTCCTCGCACTGCGGATCGGACAAACCATAGCAGTGCTGGAGCAAACTCATCTTGAAGAGCGCCAGCGGCGCGCAGGGCGGACGCCCCGTCCTCGCCGGATACATCGCCTGCAAAGACTTTTCCAGCGGCCGCCAGTCCAGTGTGCGGTCGAGCCGCTCCAGAAAATCATTCGTCGGCGTCGCGATCATCAGGCTGTCCAAAAGTCCGTATTGAGGATTAGTCGTGGTTTGCATATTACTCTGACGCTCATTTCAAATCATCCGTTCAAAAGAGTTTTGCAGAGGTCTCTATCTTTACGTCATCGTCCCCAACAAGGAAACCATTTATCCAGAATACCTGCCGGGTTGGTTGAAAGCGCCCGCCACAACCAAGGTTGATCAGTTTGTGGACTATATGCGTTTGCATTCGACGGTGGAAGTGCTGGATCTAAGGCCCGTGTTGCGGCAGACACGGCAAAATGCCGCCGTCTATTTCAAGACCGATCCTCGTTGGAATTTAATGGGGTCGTTTATTGCCAGTGCAACGATCATATCAAACCTGTCCAGCCAGATCCCGGGGCTGGTTCCAGTCGGCCTTGACGAATTTGATGTCAAACGGCAGCCGGGAACTGGCGGGACCTGGCCAGAATGGCGGGCGAACCGGATATGGCGGATGACGGCAGATATGTTTTCAAACCGGGACCGAACCTGCCCAAATTGGAATTTAGTTCGCCGGGGACAAATGAAATTGGCTGGCCTCAAATTTGGAGCATTCCCGTCGCCGAGACCAAAACTGTCATCACAATAAACCCGCAGCGAACCGGGCGGGTGGTTATGTTTGGTGATTCATTTGCCGTCAAACTGCAGCCATTTCTTAGTGTCAACTTTGGAAAAGTTGTTCTGTTAAGAACTTATTTTAGCCGGTCCGACGTGCAGCGGGTTCAGCCAGTCCTGGTGATTGACGAGGTTGTGGAGCGGTTTCTTCAATAAATAATCACACGGCCGCCGGTGCGTCTTGACTGAACTTAACTTTATTGCAAAAGCGGTTTGAGATGGCGGCTTGCTGTCCTTCGCGGTGGTTGCCAAAAAAAAATCCTCTGGCATCCTCTGCGCATGAGATCGTTTTTTGTGGCAACCGCGTTTCTGATTTCGCTGCTTCCCTCCGCGCGCGCGCAGGAGTCGGCGGACGAGAAATATATCGCCATTTACGGCGTGGTCCAGCAGGCCGAGAACCTGGCCGGCACGGGCGAGCCGCGTCAGGCGCTCGCCAGTCTGACGGATGCGCAGGCGCAGTTGCAGCAGTTTCAAAAAGTTTATCCGGACTGGAATCCTGGCATTATCAACTACCGGCTGAATGATCTGGCCCAAAAAATTGCCGGGCTGAAGGCGCAGGTCGCGGCGGCGAGCGCGCCCGCGTCGCCGGTGGCCCCTGCCGCCGGATTGTCCGCCGCCGAAGCCGCGAAATTGTCGGCGCAGGCGGAGCAATTGCGGGCCGCTCTGGCAACGGCGCAGTCGGAAAACCAGACGTTGCAGGCCAAGCTCAAGGAGGCGCTCGCGGCGCAGCCGGCGGCGATTGATGCCGGCGAACTGGTCAAGGCGCAGGAGCAAATCCGCTCGCTGCTGAAAGAAAATGATTTGTTGAAGGCCCGCGAGTCTTTGCCGCCGGAAAAAAATGCCGCCATGGACACGAACGGGATTGCCCAATTGCGCCAGCAACTGGCCGGCGCGTTGGACAAGTATTCAGAGGAACAGACGCGCGCGGAAAAACTGGTCGCGGAAAACACGGCGTTGCAAAGAGACCTCAAGCAGGCGGGCGGGACGGATGCGGCCGCGCTGGAACTGCTGCGCAGCGAAAACGGCCGGTTGCAATCCCAACTGGCGGCGTTGTCGGCGGCGGCGAACGACGCGGCGGCGGCGAAGGGAGTGGCCGACAAGTTGAAGGAGGCGCGCACGCAGATTGCCACGCTGCAAACGGCCGCCACCGTGGCCTCGCTGGAAAAAGGCGCGCTCGAAAACAAGGTCAAACAGTTGTCCGCCGAGGTGGCGCAACTGCGCGCCGCCAATTACGAGGGACGCATCCGCGACCTGACCGAGCAGCGCGACGAACTGGCCAAGCAGCTTGCCGCCGCCGGCAAAAACGCCGCCCGTCGCAAAGGCGCGGACGCGGACGCGCAACTGGCGGCGTTGAACGACGAGATGAAGGCGCTGCGCGCCCGGGTGGCCGTGGACGAGGCGAAGCCGGTGCCCTACACGCCGGAAGAACTGGCGCTGTTCCGGCAGTCCGCGCCAAATCCCGAGCCGATCAACCGCTCCATTCACGAACTGCCGAGCGGCACCGCCGAACTGGTGGCGTCGGCGCAACAGCATTTTTCCCGTCACGAATTTGACCAGGCGGAGGCGGATTACCGGAAAATTCTGGAACGCGACCAGAACAACGGCCTGGCGCTCGCCAATCTGGCGACCATTGAACTGCAGGAGGACAAGCTCGCCGCCGCGGAGAAGCACATCACGGTCGCGCTCGCGCAAAGCCCGGACGACGCCTACAACCTTTCCACACTCGGCTACCTGAAATTCCGCCAGGAGAAATATGATGACGCGCTCGACGTCTTAAGTCGCGCGGTGAAGCTGGATCCGAACAATCCGGAAATTCAAAATTACCTTGGCGTCACTTTGAGCCACAAAGGGCTGCGGGTGCAGGCGGAAACGGCGCTGCGCAAGGCGGTCGAGATCAATCCGCTTTACGCGCCGGCGCACAATAATCTCGCGGTGATTTATTTGAACCAGACGCCGCCCATGCCTCTGCTCGCGCGCTGGCATTATGAGAAGGCGATTGCCGCCGGCCAGCCGCGCAATCCCGGCCTGGAAAAATTGCTCGCCGAAAAAGGCGCGCCCGTGCCGGCGCAGTAAAATGGATGAATGGATTTTTGGATAATTGGATGGCTGGGCGGCATCGTCAAAACTCCAGTGGAAAAACGGGGCAGGGAATCAATTGGCATCGGGTTTGGGGCTGGGGATTTTTTTTCAAACCCACCTCGTGCCCGATGTCGTCGAACTCCTCGTGCGGGACGGTTTCGAGTTGTTTGCCGCGCGCCTTGAGCTTTTCGTTGATCTTGATGGCCTTTTCGGTCATCGCCTCGTGGGTTTCCTGCGTGCCGCCGACGAGCGCAAAATTCGGGCCGGTCGTCAGCCGTTTGTGGCCGTCGGAATCCAAGCCGACACCG
>Ga0209483_1002915_pt1 | contig 11573 bp, 11 predicted proteins | sample NGEPerA_FD_184508 | JGI IMG/M metagenome (GOLD analysis project Ga0209483, IMG submission 184508) | Arctic peat soil microbial communities from the Barrow Environmental Observatory site, Barrow, Alaska, USA - NGEE PermafrostL2-A... | ecosystem: Environmental > Terrestrial > Soil > Wetlands >... | reverse complement strand
TCAACGTGTCCGGGCTCCCGCCGGTCGCCGGGGCGCCGTCGCCGTTCCCCCAACTGATCACCGTCGTTTCGGCGGCCTGATGCCGGCGGCCTGACCAGTGCCGCCCGGTCCGGGATGGCCTGGACCAGGCTCAACAGCCGAATGCCCTCCGGGCGTTCTCGGTGGTCACCGCGGCCACCTCAGCGGTGTCCACCCCTTTGAGCTGGGCAATCGCCGCGCCCACCAGGGGGACCCGTGCGGGCTCGTTGGGGGTCCCGCGATGGGGTACCGGGGTCAGGAATGGGGAGTCCGTCTCGACCAGGAGGCGGTCGAAGGGGCACAGGGCGGCTGCCTCACGGACATCGCCGGCGTTCTTGAACGTGACCACGCCGCTGAAGGACAGCGAAGCCCCGAGGTCGAGGCAGCGTCGGGCCTCCTCCGGGCCGCCGGTGAAGCAGTGGATGATGGTCCGGTCCGGGACCCCGCCGGCCGCCAGGAGCTCGACCGTGTCGTCCCATGCCTCGCGGGTGTGGACGACCAGGGCCAGCCCGTGGGCCCGGGCCAGCTCGATCTGGAGGGCGAACGCCTCCCGCTGAACCGGGCGCGGCGAATGGTCGTAGTGGTAGTCGAGCCCGCACTCACCGATGGCGACCACCACCCGCTCGCCACGGTCTGGACCGTCGGCCAACTCGGCGGCCAAGAGCGCGTCGAGCCCGTAGACGCCGTCCACCGCGTCATGGGGATGGAGACCGACGGTGGCCCACACAGCCACCCCCTCGGCCGTCGCCGGCCCTCCGGGTCGACGCAACGACCGGGCCAGGACCACCGCCTCGGCTGACGAGTCGGCACCGGTCCCTACGCACACCAACCGGGTGACACCGGCCTCGGACGCCCGGGCGATGGCACCGGCCAGCCGGTCGGCATGGGGCTCGACCGGGCCCTCCACGTCGGGACGGTCGAATTCGTCCTGCAGATGGCAGTGCGAGTCGAACCATTCGAGCACGGCGTCACTCACCGGGTCAGTCCTTGCGTCTAGGGAAGAGCGGAGCGCCCTTCTCCACGGGCAGGCCGCCCGGGTAGCCGCCCCAGGCAGCGGCCCCGGGCAGGCGCTCGTTGGCCGGTGCCCCGGACAGGCCGATGCGCCGCCAGATCTCCCGCGACGTCGACGGCATGGCCGGCGAGACCAGGACGGCCACGATGCGCAGCACCTCGAGGGCGCTGCCCAGCACGGCATCGACCGACGGGCCCGGATCCGCCTTCCACGGCTCGGCCGTCTCGAGTTCGGCATTCGTCTCGCGGATCAGCCTCCACGTCGATTCGAGGGCCAGGTGCGGGGCACCGGCATTCCACGCCGAGGTGGTCTCGGTCAGCACCTTGGCGGCGACGCCCGCCAACCGGCTTTCCGGGTCGGGGACGGGGCCCACGCCCCCACACTTCTTGTCGACCACCGTGGCCACCCGGGACAGCAGGTTGCCCAGGTTGTTGGCCAGGTCGGCGTTGTACCGGGCCGAGATCCCCTCGGCCGAGAATTCGCCGTCGCTGCCCAGTGGGATATCGCGCAGCAGGTGGTAGCGGACGGGATCCACGCCGTACTCGTCGGTGAGGTCACCGGGCGAGATCCGGTTGACGCTGGAGTTGGACATCTTGTCGCCCCCGAGCAGCAACCACCCGTGGACCTGCACGTGGGCCGGCGGATCGATTCCGGCCGCCATGCACATGGCCGGCCACCACACGCAGTGGAACCGGATGATCTCCTTGCCGATCAGGTGGTGCACGCTCGGCCACCAGGCGTCGAACCGCTCCTCGTCCTGGCCGTAGCCGATGGCGGTGATGTAGTTGATCAGCGCGTCGTACCAGACGTAGAACACGTGGGCGTCGTCCCACGGCACCCGGACGCCCCAGTCGATGGAGGTGCGGGTGATCGAGATGTCGTTGAGGCCTCCTTCGATGAAGCTGAGTGCCTCGTTGCGCTTGGATTCGGGCAGGACGACGTCGGAATTTGCCGCGTACCAGTCGATCAGCGGCTGCTGGAACTCGCTCAGCTTGAAGAAGTAGTTCTCCTCCTCCAGCTCCTCGAGTGGGATGCGGTGGTCCGGGCACAGGCCACCGGGCAGCAGCTCGTCTGCCGCGTAGTACCGCTCACACGGCACGCAGTACAGGCCCCGGTAGGTGTCCTTGTAGATGTAGCCGTTGTCGTTGACGCGACCCAGGAACTGGTGGACGGCCACCGTGTGGCGGGCCTCCGTGGTCCGGATGAAGTCGTCGTTGGAGATGTCGAGCCCGGCCCAGGCCGAGGCGAACCGGGGCGAGAGTTCGTCGGTCCACGGGAGCGGGGCCATGCCCTGCTCCTCGGCGGCCCGGGCCACCTTCTGGCCGTGCTCGTCGGTGCCGGTCAGGAAGAAGACGTCGTCACCGATCAGGCGGTGCCACCGGGCCAGGGCGTCGGCGTTGACCGTCGTGTAGGCGTGCCCCACATGGGGCGCGTCCTTGACGTAGTAGATCGGCGTGGTGATGAAGTAGCGGGACACTGCCCGCCAGCGTACCGACCCGACCGCCCCGGCCAGGACAGCCGCGCCTCTCGCCGCGGTGTTCGTCTACCAGTTGGCGACGTGGCAGCCGCCGCGGCCGGTGCGCTCGGTGTACCGCTGGTGGTACGCCTCGGCCGGCCAGAACGTCGACGCCGGGCTGACTTCGGTGACGATGGGACGCTTGAACTGGACCTGGTACGCCTCGAGCGAGGCCCGGGCCGCCTCGGCCTGCGCTCCGTTGTGGACGAATACCGCCGACCGGTACTGGGTCCCGTGGTCGGGGCCCTGGCGATTGAGGGTGGTCGGATCGTGGTGACGCCAGAACTCCTCAAGGAGCTGGTCGAAGGTCACCCGGGACGGATCGAAGGTCACCAGCACCGCCTCGGCATGACCGGTCGAGCCCGAGCAGACCTGTTCGTAGGTCGGACGGTCGACGTCGCCGCCCTCGTAGCCGGACACGGCGTCGACGACCCCGGGAACGGCCAAGAAGAACTCCTCGACCCCCCAGAAGCAGCCGGCGGCGAATGCGGCCCGGTCCAGTCCCTCGGGGACCTCGTCGGGCTGGATGGGGGGCGCCTGGGTGGCGTCCAGATTCATACTGCGTCCGAACATCTGCTCTCCTCCTGCGATCGGTGCTGTCCGCTGCGGTCAGTGGAGCAGGCGGTCGTCGGCGGTCGTCGACCGACCACTCGAGCGGTCCGTCCCCTCGCGGATCGGCTCCGCGACCCGGGCAGCTGCACGGGTCGTCGGCCCGCATAGGTCAACGCGCCAGGGGACCCGGTCATTCCTGGTCTACCGCCGGTCCTATGGGTCGGTCGCCCGCCTTCAGCCGCAGGGCCAGCTCGTAGACGCGCCGGCGGGACACCCCGTGGGCGGATGCCACCTCGTCCACCGCCCCGCGGGTGCGGGCGCCGGCCTCCAACCGCCCGGTCAGGTCGCGGGTCAGCTGCTCGTCGTCGACCTCCGTGTCCGGAGGGGCCGGGGCCCCGGCCAGGACCAGGACGACTTCGCCCCGGACACCGTCGGCCGCCCAGGCCGCCCCGTCGACGAGCGACCCCCGCCACACCTCCTCGTGCAGCTTGGTCAGCTCCCGGGCCACGACCACCCTGCGGTCGCCACCACACACCGATGCCAGATCGCCGAGGGTGCCCGCCACCCGGCCGGGCGCCTCGAACAGGACGGTCGTCCGGGCCTCGGCGGCCACGACAGCCAGGCGCGCCGTTCGCTCGCGCCCCGACCGGGGGAGGAACCCCTCGAAGCAGAACCGGTCGGTGGCCAGACCGCTGGCCACCAGAGCGGTGAGTACGGCCGAGGGGCCGGGCACCACGGTGACGGTCAGGCCGGCCGCGGCCACAGCGGCCACCACCCGGGCGCCCGGGTCGGACACGGCAGGCATCCCGGCGTCGCTGACGAGGGCCACCGTACGGCCGCCGGCCACCGCGGCGACCACCTCGTCGATCCGGTCACCCTCGTTGTGCTCGTGCAACGAGCGCAGCGGGACCCCGGTGATCGCCGCGTGGCTGAACAGCTTGCGGGAGTGCCGGGTGTCCTCGCAGTAGACGACGTCGGCCGACGCCAGGGCGGCAACCGCCCGGGGGGACAGGTCCCCGAGGTTGCCGATGGGGGTGCCCACCACGATCAGGGCACCGGCCATGCCCGACCCGGGGAGGACGGTGGATCCGGAGTCGTCGAGGTCATCCGCACCCCCGTCGTCGCCCGGGTCCTCGTCGCCCCTGACCTGGTCGCCCCTGACCTGGTCGCCCGGACCGGGACCGTCGACCACGGTCATCCCCGTAGCTCCAACTGATCGCCGGCCCGCAGGCCCCACCGCTCGAAGGCGCCCGCCTCGGCCTCGATGACCGTGCGGCATCGTCGTCTGGGCCGGGTCAGGCGCAACGGGGGCACCCGAGCCAACCCGAGGACCAGCAGGTCGCGGTCGCAGAAGGCCACGTCGATGGGGAATCGCATGCCCACGGTGTGGACCGAACGGGTGCGCGGCAGGACCATCGCTCCGTCGTAGCCATCGCGCCCCAGCAGGCCCCTGGTCCGCCCGACCCAGTCGTCGACCACGTCGGCGGCGGCCAGGACGTCCCCGTCCCGCAGCAGCCAGGTCACGCCCGGGACACCGGCCGGCGGTCGCCACAGGACCCTGTTGGCTGCCCGGTCCGTCGACCGAGTAGCCTTGCCGGACTGTGTCGAAACGAACCAACAAGCGCAAGCTCAGGGCCAAGAAGAAGGCCAACCACGGCAAGAAGCCGAACTGCGGGCGCGGCTGACCGCTGCCCCCCGGGGCCAGGCGTCACCGCTCCGCCCCCGCTCCCGTTCCGGATGACCGGTCGGGGCCGTTCTCTCCCGTGCCTCCGGGCCCATCTGCCCGCTCGATCCGTCGCGCCCGGATGGACCCGACGATCAGGTACCTCCGTCCTCATCCCCCTGGGGCCCATGCGCATCCCAGGCGACCGAGCACCCCAGCTAGGGCGGTCGGGCGGTCGGTGATGATCCCGTCGACTCCGAGGCCGCACAGGGCCTCCATCTCGGACTCCTCCTCGATGGTCCACACGTGCACGGCCAGCCCCTGGTCGTGGGCCACTTCGACGAAGCCGGCGTCGACCAGGGTGATGTCGCCGAAGGTGACCGGCACCTGCAGGGCCACATGCCGCATCGGTGCCGGCTGCTCCCCCGCCTGCACGGCCCGGTAGAACTCGGCGGTGGCCAGGGTCCCGGCCGACGTGGCGAACTCGGGCGCGTAGGCCGAGAAGTTATCGGTGGCCGTATCAAGGAACGAGGCCACGATCACCCGGTCGACGCAGTCGTGGGTCCGAAGCAGGTCGGCCAGCGCCGCCTCGTACGGGGCGACCACGGGAGCGGTCTGCTTGATGTCGAGGTTGAGGACGACCCCGGGAAACTCGGTGAGCACCTCATCGAGCAACGCGATGCCGAAGCGGTGGTCGTCCGGAGCCCGACCCCGGAAGGGATAGGCGCCGTCGTCGAGTCCGGGGGTCACGTCGGCCCCGGGGGCCCACCAGTAGGCGTTGTCGAGACCCGTCAACTCCTCGTAGGTGAACGAAGCGATGGGGCCGGTGGCGGCCGAGGTCCGATCGACCGAGTCGTCGTGGCAGACCACCAGTTGCCCGTCGCGGGTGGCGTGGACGTCGAGCTCGATGCCGCTGGCCCCGGTCCCGAGGGCCGCCGCGATGGCATGCAAGGTGGACGACGGTCCCTCCCACGCGCCGCCCTGGTGGGCATAGGCGATCACCCGGCGGTCCCGCCACACCGAGGCCGACGCGGCGTGGCGCGAGGATCCGGGCGAGGTGGTCACGGAAGAACGGTAGCCTCTGCCCCGCCATGCTGGACCACGTCTTCACCCAACTCGTCGCCTCCCACCGGAACGCGTTCGAGGCCGCGCTCCTGCAGCGCCAAGCGGTGGAGGAACGTTTCCAGGTCGACGTCTTCCTGGGCGACATCAGCTTTGAGACGTCCTACAGCCTCCCGGGTGAGCAGCGGCCGGCCCGGATCCGGGTCGACACCAGCCTCGATTGGCCGACGTGGAGCCAGACCGCCTACCGGAGCTGGGCCATCGGCGACGACCTCGACGAGCCGCCGGAGGTCCTGGTCGAGATCGCCTTCCGTGTCCAGGGACTGGTCGGCGTGCCCGACGCCGGCCCGCTGCTGTCCGTCCTCCCGGCCCACCTCGACGTCCTGGGCGAGCCCCTGACCCGCGGCCCGGCCACCATCGAGCAGATGCTCCTCGAGGCCTACGACGACCCCGAGTGCGCCATCGAGGTCGCCTACGAGGGGTCGTGTGCCATCGACGAGTCCATCCTCGACGAACCGGCAACCCTGGACGCCGCCCTGGCCCCGGTCGGTCGGGACGTGGCCTCGTTGCTCGTGCGCATCGGCGACCTCCCCTTCGCCTTCCGCCCGGCCGAGGAGGCCGACGACTGAACCCGTCGACGGCGGAGTCCGTCCGGTCCCGGGTGCGTCAGGCCGACAGGGCGGCACAGACCGCCGAGGTCTGGACCTCGAGGAGCTGGGCGAAGGCCTCGGGGGAGCTGGTCGGGGTGATCTGACCGTTGATCTGGACGGCCACCGAGCGTGAGCCGTCGGCTGTGGCCGCCGCGAACTGCGTGTAGCCGAGGGTGTTGCCCGTGTGGCCGTAGACGGTGCCGCAGCGGGAGGCGTACCGGAAGATGGCGAGCCCCGCCTCGTTGGTCCCGGGGCCGAGGGGCTCCGAGGAGCCGGGCCGGAACGTGAACTGCTGGGCGTAGATCGCCGGAGTCGTGAGCGCCCCGCGGGCGTAGGCACGGATGAACCGGTCGACGTCGGCCGGCGTGGCGACAACCCGCCCGAGGCCCAGCTCCACCCCGCCGAGAAGGCGTTGGTCACGTCGACGGGCGGGTCGGCGACCTTGACCGCGTAACCATGGGCGAAGGGGGCGGGCAGGTCCTCGGTCTGCGGGAGCGAGGTGTCGGCCAGCCCCAGCGGGCCGGTGACCAGCGTGGCCAGCTCGTGCTCGTCGGAACGGTCGGCGGCCGCCTGGATCATGAGGGCCACCAGCTCGTTGTCCGTGTTGGAGTACCGGTAGGCACTGCCCGGCGGGGTGATCGCCATCTTCAGGGGAAAGGCCAGGCGCACCAGGCCGTACCGGGAGGGCGGGTCGTACGGGCTGGCCGTCAGCTCGGTGGCGAACTCCTTCGCGCGGATGAAGTCCGGGATCCCACTGGTGTGGTGCAGCAGCTCGGCCAGCGTGACGTCGCGCCAGTCCTTCGCCAGGCCGTGCACCCGGGATCCCACCCGGTCCGACAGGTGGAGCGTACCCTTGGCCACCAGCGCCAGTGCCACGGCACCGCTGTAGGCCTTGGACACGCTGGCCAGGCGCAAGTGGTCTGTGGCCGTGATCGGGGTCTGCGACCCGACCTCGGATGTCCCGAAGCTGTAGATGGTGACCGATCCCCCGCGATCCACCAGCACCACCAGGCCCGGGGGGCCGCCGTCCCGCGTCACCGGTTCCTGGCCCACGCTGTCGATGGCCTGGCAGTTCACGTCACACGGGGTGGCCCCCACCGCGGCGGTGGCCGACCCGGCCGGGGCAACGGGCACCGCCAGGATGGAGAGCGCCACGGCCACCGGGGCCGCCCACGCAATCGTCAGACGCACGGTGAGCCGGTACATGGCGCGACCCTTCGGCAGCGTGGGCGCCCCGTGCGAGGGTCACACCGGTGCGCTCACCCGGCTGTTCAGGCGAACAGTTCGGCGGCCACGGCCAGGGCCCGCAGGTCCCCCTGAGGTCGGGCACCCACATGGGAGATGACCTCGGCGGCGCAGACCCCGCCCAGGCGGGCGGCGTCCTCGGGCTGGAGGCCGTTGGTGATCCCGTAGAGGAACCCGGCGGCGAACAGGTCACCGGCACCGGTGGTGTCGACCACCCGGTCGACCGACGCAGCCGGCACCTCGATCGGCCCGGAGGCGGTCACCACCACGGAGCCCTGGGCGCCACGGGTCACCACGGCCAGCACCCCCGTCTCGGTCACGGCGTCGATCGCGGCGTCGAAGGTCGCCGCGCCGAACAGCATCATGAGCTCTTCCTCATTGGCGAAGAGCAGCTCGAGATCACCGTTGAGCAGCTCGAGGAATTCGGTCCGGTGGTGCTGGACGCAGAAGGGGTCGGACACGGTCAGGGCCACGGCCGCGTCGTTGAGGTGGGCCACCTCGATGGCCTCGCGCATGGCCGCCTTGGCCGGTGGCTGCTCCCACAGGTACCCCTCGAGGTAGACGACCTGGGTAGAGGCGAGGTGGCCGTCGTGGAGGTCGACCGCGCCGAACTCGGAGGCCACACCCAGGTGGGTGGCCATGGTGCGCTCTGCGTCCTCGGTGACGAGCACCAGGCAGTGGCCACTCATCACCTCGCCCGGCACGGCGGGGGTCGGCGTCGGGTCGAAGGCGACCCCGATCGAGCGGATGTCGTGGGTGAAGGCCACGCCCAGCCCGTCGTCGGCCACCCGGCCGAGGAAAGCGGCCCGCCCGCCGAGCGCGGCGACACCGGCGGCCGTGTTGGCCGCCGATCCGCCCGAGGCCTCGGTGGTGGCACCCATCCGGTCATAGATGGCGGCCGCCCGCTCATGGTCGACCAGGACCATCGTGCCCTTGATCAGATCGAGCTCGACCAGGTCCTCGTCCTTGGCGGAGGACAGGACGTCGACGAGGGCATTGCCGACGCACACCACGTCGAGTCGCGTGGACGGGGCGTCGTCGCCCGAGGGCGGAGCCCCCGTCGAGTCCGGGGACGAATTCTGCTCGGAGTGGGGGTCGGAGGGCACGGCGCGACGGTAGCCTGCGCAGCATGAGCACTTCGACTTCTGCGACCGAGACCGACGACGCCTCCTCCTACCGTCTCCCGGCCACGGTCCTGCCCCACGCCTACCGGCTGACCCTCACGCCGGACCTCGGTGCGGCCACCTTCACCGGGGAGGTGGCCATCGACGTGACGGTCACGTCGCCCACCCCCGTCGTCGTGCTCAACGCCGCCGAACTCGAGATCACCTCGGCCACGCTCGACACCGGGGGCACCGGTGCTGCCACCCCGGCATCGGTGGCCCTGGACACGGCCGAGGAGCGGGTCGCCCTGACCTTCCCCGAGGTCCTCGCCACAGGGCCGGCCACCCTGCACCTAGTGTTCACCGGGATCCTCAACGACAAGCTCCACGGCTTCTACCGGTCCACCTTCACCGACGACGCCGGCGTGGAGCACGTCATCGCCACCACCCAGATGGAGTCGACCGACGCCCGACGGGCCTTCCCGTGCTTCGACGAACCGGAGTTCAAGGCCTCCTTTGAGATCACCCTCGTCATCGACGATCACCTGGCGGCCTACTCCAACAGTCCGGTGGCCGAGGAGCTGGCCGAGTCCGGTGGGAAGAAGCGGGTGCACTTCGCCCCGACCATGGTGATGTCGACCTACCTGGTGGCATTCGTGGTGGGCCCGCTCGGGCACACCGACCCGGTGGACGTCGACGGGGTGCCGCTGCGGGTGGTACACCCGCTCGGCAAGGGTCACCTGACCGACTTCGCCCTCGACGTCGGGGCCCACGCCCTCCGATTCTTCACGGAGTACTTCGGCATCCCCTACCCGGGCGACAAGGTCGACATGGTGGCCATCCCCGACTTCGCGGCGGGCGCCATGGAGAACCTGGGGTGCATCACCTACCGGGAGTCGCTGCTGCTCGTCGATCCGGCCACCGCGGCCCGAGCGGAGCTCGAGCGGGTGGCCGACGTGATCTGTCACGAGATGGCCCACATGTGGTTCGGCGACCTGGTGACCATGAAGTGGTGGAACGGGATCTGGCTGAACGAGGCCTTCGCCACCTTCATGGAGGTCCTGGCCGTCGACGCCTACCGTCCCGAGTGGCAGCGGTGGGTGAGCTTCGGCGTCGAACGCGAGGCGGCCATGGCCGTCGACGGGCTGCACGCCACCCGTCCCGTGGAGTTCCCGGTCGGCCGGCCCGAGGAGGCCGAGGGCATGTTCGACGTCCTGACCTACCAAAAGGGTGGCAGCGTCCTGCGCATGCTCGAGCAGTTCATCGGCCCCGACGTATTCCGCGAGGGCATCCACGACTACCTGGTCACCCACTCCTACGCCAACACCGAGACCCGCGACCTGTGGGATGCCCTCGAGCGCTCGAGCGGACGACCGGTGGCCAGGATCATGGACACCTGGATCAACCAGGGCGGTTACCCGCTGGTCACCGTGGGAGACGACGGGTCGATCGCTCAGCAGCCGTTCTCCTACTCGGGGGCCCCGGGCGGGGCCATCGGCTCGCGTTGGCAGATCCCCGTCCTCCACCGCTCGCTGGGATCCACCGACGACTGGGCCGACGCATTGCTGCTGACCGCGGCCGGGCACGCCGGGGCCGGTGGCGACGATCTGGTGGTCAATGCCGGTGGGTCGGGCTACTACCGCGTCGCCTACTCGGCCGAACGGGTGACCCACCTGGCCGGTCGCCTCGGCGATCTCGCACCCCTCGAGCGCTACAACCTGGTGTCCGACACCTGGGCGGCCACCCTGGCCGGGCATGCCCGGGTGGCCGACCTGCTCCGTCTGGCCAAGGCGCTGGCCGACTCGGGCGAGGGCGACCCCAGTGTGTGGTCCGTGGTGATCGGTGCCCTCGGGCTGTTCGACCGGATCGTCCCCGACGAGGGACGCACCACCCTGGCCGCGGCCGTGCGTGCCCTGCTCGGCCCATTGGCCGGCCGGCTCGGGTGGGACCCGACCCCCACGGACGACGAACGGACGCCGTCATTGCGGTCTGCCGTCCTGCGCACGCTCGGAACCATCGGGGCCGACCCCGCGGTCCGGTCCGAGGCCGCACTCCGGTTCGCCGGCCGGGAGGTGGCACCCCTCCACGGCGACATCGCCTCCGCCGTCCTCGACATCGTGGCCGCCGAGGGAGGATCGGCCGAGTACGACGCCTACCTCTCCCACTTCCGGAACCCGTCCACGCCCCAGGAGAAGAACCGCTACCTCGACGCCCTCGCCAGCTTCCGTGACGCCGCACTGGCCGCCCGCACGTTCGAGCTGGCCATGAGCGAAGTGCGCAGCCAGGACGCACCGTTCCTCATCCGCCTGCTCCTGGTCAACCGGGAGATCGGGCCGGCCACGTGGGAACGGATCGTCGGGGCCTGGGACGAATTCCCGAAGCGGTTCCCGTCGAACACCCTCCCCCGGATGCTCGATGGGGTCCGCGCCCTCTGCGCTCCCCCCGAGCTGGCCACCGGGGTGACGTCCTTCATCGAGGCCCACCCGTTGGCTGCCGGCGGCCGGACGGTCGAACAGATCCTCGAGCGGTTGTCCATGAGCGTGGCCTTCGGCCGGCGCGAGGGTCCCACCATGGCTGCCACCCTGGTCGAGGTGCTCGGGCTCGACGGGTGAGTCACCCGCGCCGGTCACCGGTCCGCAGCCGACGGGGGCCGACGACCGGAACTCAGCCGGCTGCTGCGTCCCGACTCCTGTCCGCTACGAACCAACCACGGCATCTGCCATCACGTCTCGACCAGGTACCTAGCGGATAC
>Ga0209483_1002914_pt1 | contig 11575 bp, 14 predicted proteins | sample NGEPerA_FD_184508 | JGI IMG/M metagenome (GOLD analysis project Ga0209483, IMG submission 184508) | Arctic peat soil microbial communities from the Barrow Environmental Observatory site, Barrow, Alaska, USA - NGEE PermafrostL2-A... | ecosystem: Environmental > Terrestrial > Soil > Wetlands >... | reverse complement strand
GCACAACGGCTGGTGCGCCGGCTTCCGGACCGGGGCGCGCCGAGCGCACCAGTGTCAGGATCGCCTCGACGACGGATTCGCCGACCGGCAGCCGGCGCACCAGCCGTTGTGCTGCGATCAAATCATCCGCCGTCATGGCGGGCGCGGCGCGCGCTGCTTCTGCGCCGGTGGTGTCGAACAGAATTTTACGTTCGGTGGCGAGATCGGGATAATCGACGTCCACTTCCATCAGGAAGCGATCGAGTTGCGCTTCGGGCAGCGGATAGGTGCCCTCCTGCTCAAGCGGGTTTTGCGTCGCCAGAACATGAAACGGCCGCGGCAGGTCGTGTCGCGCGCCGGCGACGGTTACATGCTGTTCCTGCATGGCTTGCAGGAGCGCGGATTGAGTGCGCGGCGAGGCGCGGTTGATTTCGTCGGCCATCAGCAATTGCGCGAAAACGGGACCGGCGATGAAACGGAAATTGCGTTTGCCGCCCGGACTTTCCTCCAGCACTTCGGAGCCGAGGATGTCGGATGGCATCAAATCGGGGGTGAACTGGACGCGCCGGCCATCGAGGCCAAGAACAGTGCCCATGGTCTCGACGAGCTTGGTCTTGGCGAGGCCTGGAACGCCGACGAGCAGCGCATGGCCGCCCGAAAGCACAGTGACCAAAGCGCGCTCGACCACGATGTCCTGGCCGAAGATCACCGCGCCGATGGCGGCCTTGGCGGCGCTGACATGCTTGGCGGTCGATTCCGCCGCGCGCACGATCATATCTTCCAGCTTTTCAAGGCTTTCGCCGCTTGCCGACGCCATGATCGTTAGTCCTTTTTCTCGACCGCTTTCGGCCTGCCCAAGGTCTATGCAACAAACGCACCAGGGCGGATTTTGCTGCGCGGTTATTGCCGAATCTGCCTCAATCTGTGGACAAGCTTACGCTATCTTCCGCCGCCCGATGGGATGAGTCACAAAGTTGCGAACAGGCTGAAGGCTGGCCGATTATCTAGGGATAACAATGGCGAAGGCAGGGCAGGTTTCTGAGCAAGTTTCCGGGCAAATTTCCGGGATTGGCGGACTTGAAGGGATCGCGGCCGGGCTGCCGCGCGAAAAAGGGCTGCCGCCAATTCACCTTTGGAATCCGCCGTTTTGCGGCGATATCGACATGCGGATCGCCAAAGACGGCACCTGGTTCTACCAAAAGACCCCGATCGGAAGGCCTTCATTGGTCAAGCTTTTTGCCTCCGTGCTCAAGTGCGAGGGCGACAAATACTTCCTCGTCACCCCGGTGGAAAAGGTCGGTTTAATCGTCGAAGAAGCGCCGTTCCTCGGGGTCGAGCTTATGGTCGAGCATGATGCTCGGACCGCTCAAACCCTCAAGTTCCGCACCAATGTCGACGACTGGGTGACGGCCGGCCCCGGCCACGCGCTGCGTTTCGAGCCGGAGGCAACCGGCGGGCTCAAGCCGTTTTTGCATGTGCGCAGCGAGCTGTGGGCCAAGGTGACACGCGCGCTGTTCTACGATCTGGTCGAACTCGGCGAGGAACGTGAAGTGGACGGCAAGCAGATGTTCGGCGTCGCCTCGGGTGGAGAATTTTTTGCGATGGCGGACGCCAGCGCGGTGCGGGAGTTCGCGTGATGGATGCGAGCGTCACTCTTTCGGCTGCGGAATTTTTCGCCCGCGCGCGTTCCCGCCTCACGCTCGACGTGCCGGCTGCGATCGACGATCCGAACGTGACGCCGGCGCGAGGCGACCACGACGCCGATCCGGTGATGAAGAAAATCGCCGAGGTGCGGCCGATCAAGCCGGCGGCCGTGCTGGTGCCGATCATCGATCATCCGGAGCCGACGGTGCTGCTGACGCAACGTGCGCAGCATCTGCCCAATCATGCCGGGCAGATTTCGTTTCCCGGCGGCAAGATCGAAAAGGTGGACGCCGATCCGTTGGACGCGGCGCTGCGCGAAACCGAAGAAGAAATCGGTCTCGCGCGTAACGCCGTTGAGCCGCTCGGCTATCTCGATTTGTACATGACGACGCTCGGTTATCGCATCGTGCCGCTGGTTGCGCGCGTTAAGCCGGGCTTTGCACTCGCGCTCAATCCCACTGAAGTCGACGCCGTCTTCGAGGTGCCGCTGGCTTTTCTGATGGATCAGGCCAATGTGGCGCGTCATTCGCGCGACTGGAATGGCATCACGCGGCATTATTACGCCATCACCTTCGGCGAGCGCTACATTTGGGGCGTGACCGCCGGTATCCTGCGCAATCTGCACGATCGGATTTATAATGGCGTCTCAGTTTGAAATTTAAGGCGGGTGCCGATAAATCGAAAACGGGATTAGCGGCTGGTCAATGTCCGCTTTTCAGAAAGCAAAGATCGCCGCCTTGAACAACCGAACGAATGCCAGGGGCGCCGCGCGGTCCGAAACATGGAAGCGCATTTGGGACAACAAATACCGGGCTGCCGAAGGCCCGGTCCATAAACTGGACGGCTTCGATCTGCTGACAGAGGCGGAATGGCGCCGTCTGGTCGAACGGTTCTGCCGGATCATGGCGCCGATCTCCGGATCGGACATTCTTGAAGTGGGTTGTGGGGCAGGCGCGTTCCTCGGCAATATCAAGGGCGCCAAATCTTTATCGGGCATCGACTATTCGAGCAGCGCGGTGGAACTCGCAAAAGCGAATTTAACGGGAGACTTCGTGCGCGCGGAAGCTGCCGCCATCCCGTTCCCCGCCAAGTCATTCGATATTGTCTTCTCGTTCGGGGTTTTCTTTTATTTTGACTCGACGGCATATGCCAAGCGCGTGCTTCGCGAGATGGTTCGGGTTGCGCGGCCGGGCGGCCGCATTTTTATCTTCGATATCAACGACGCGCGTAAAAAAGCCATCTATGAAAAAGTTCGCTCGGCCGAACAGCGCGATGCCGTCAAGAAAACCGCGCAGAAGACATCGCACCTGTTTTTCACCAGAAAATTTTTCCGGGATGCCGCCAGGACATTAAACGTGAAAGCCCGGATCGCCGATGAAGCGGGCCTCGGCGTTTCGTTTCATGCCGGTGCGCAATATCGGTTTCTGGTCGAGTACGGCTTGCGCAAATAACTTGGTCTATCGCGTCTTTGTGTTCGCGTCGAAATGGCTGTTGGCTTCGCGCTTGAGCAATTCATGGCGCGTTACGATGCGCTTTTTCACCCGCGTGCTGCTCACGCCGCTGCCATAGGGAAAATACACGACATCGACGCCCTGTTTTTTGAGATAGTCGTATTTCTTGTCCCAATCGTCGCCAACCACGAAAACGTCAAACCTGAGCTTCGCCACCTTGTCGGTGTGAATGAGCGAGTCTTGCGGGATCACAATGTCCGGTCCCTTGAGCGCCCGGATCAACGCGATTCTTTCTTCAAACGGAATAATGGGATTCGTTTTGTGCCGGATCACCAACTCGTCGGTGTTGACGCCGACGATCAGAATGTCGCCGAGGCCTCTGGCATAGTCGAGCATGTGCAGATGATTGATGTGCAACATGTCGAAGGTCCCGGATGTATAGACGACCGTCTTCCCGGCTATCATTTTGTCAGCTCCGTATTCCGCTCTGGAAGATTTGCTTGAGGGCTTTGATAAGAAGATCGACATCCCCGGTCGTGAGATTACCCATATGTGCGACCCGGAACAGCTTCGCCTCGAGTTTTCCGCCATTTGGAGCGACAACGATGCCGTGCTCGGCATCGAGCCGATCGACGATGGTGCGTGCCGGCAGATCGGGCTCCGTAATCTCGACGGCTGTCATGGCGTTTGGCATGTGCCGCGCGTATGGCCGCAGCGGCAGCGACTCGATCCCGGCTCGAAAATAGGTTGTCAGCCGGCGGGCTTGTTCGATCGATGCGTCGGGCCCGGCTTTCAGCAGGCCCGACAGCCGTTCTTCAAGCTGCAGAATGGTGCCGATGGCGGGCGTGAAAGGCGTTTGCCCGCGAGCTCCGTCAGACAACATCGCCCTGAGATCGAGATAATAGGAGCGCGGCTGCGCGACGATCCGCGCTTGCGCCTTGGGCGACAGGACGAGCATTGAAAGGCCCGGCGCTAACGCAAGACCTTTGTTGGAAGATAGGATCAACACATCGATATGACTGTTCGTCATATCGAGCGGGTCGGTTACGAAAAGCCCGATGCCGTCGACGACGTGAAGACAATCGTGCTCAACGCAGAAGCGGGCGGTCGCCTGCAGGTCATAGGCGTGGCCGACGCTCGTTTCATGCGCATTGAGGAAAAGAGCGTTGATCGGCGCGCGCAATTTTTTCAGCGACGCTGCCGTCGGTCAGCGGGTCACGGTCCACTCTTGCTTCCTGAACGGGAACCCCGTACCGGGCGCATATATCGCAAAATCTCTGACCGAATGCTCCGCCATTGATCACGGCGGCGGAACCCTTGAGGTCCACGAAATTCAGGACGGCCGCCTCCATCGCTGCCGTCCCCGAACCCGTCAGCAGCACGGCACGGCTTCCCTCCGGCGCGGAAACGAGTCGAAGCAGTGCGGCTTCCGCCCTCAACACGAGTTCGGAAAAAGCCGCTGTGCGGCGTCATCGATGAGATTCGCAAGCGGACCGTCGACCCACTGCAGGAGAGCCGTGCGGAAGTCATACGAAGCCGGCGGCGATCCAAATCCCTCGGCTGCGACTGCCACAGCTTCAGGAAGGTCTCGACATTTTCCCTCGTCATCATCCCGTGCGCACAGGATTCGAAAAGCATCGGATGCGGTTTGAGCACGACCTCAACGTCCGGGTTGCGAAATATCCATCGCAGGATTTCCGGAAAGACCAAGGGAAACGTCCCGAAGCCCAGATGTTCGGGACGAACCGAATGATGCGGCGCCCAGATCAGTCTAAATTTCCGCTTGGCCGATTTGATCGGCCAGGATTTCTGGTCGCGGCCGCGCTGGACCAACTTGTCGAACTTTGGATAACCGGTCACGACCGCCCGAAGGCCCTTATGCTCGGTGCGGGTTTCGTAGATGCGTTTCTGCTCGTCATTGGCACACAGCAGCATCCACGCCCGGCGATGCAGCTCCTGGTCATAGTCGATGCGAATATTCCCCGGACTGTCCTGCAATATGCCGATGCCGTAGTCAGTGTAGACGATACGCGTGAAATCCAACGCGTTAGTCGAGTATGCGGCGGGAATGTCGGGGTCCCACGGCGATTGCCGGAATAAGATGTCCGGTTGGAGAGACTTTAACTTTGCCAGGCCTTGCGCATGGTCCTCAAAGTTGAAGCGTAGATGAGGCACCTTCATCGCGTCGAGCGCGCGATGGATATCGTCCTCGCCATCGAAAATATTCTGTCTTGCGCTGTTAAAATTGAACGGTATCGAGATCACAATGGGCGAAAAATCAGCGCTGGCCGTCATGGCTTCATAGATGCCGGCCAAAGCGTCCCAAGCCGCAATATGATGCACAAGAAAGACCGATACGATCTTTTCTCTGCGGGCGGGCTCGCTTGGGCTGAGCAATTGACGTGACCCTTTATCGAAAAGCTGAAGCGAGCAGAGGTTTGGCTGTTAGCTTCGAGCTAGAACGCTTCGCTGCCGATTCGCCCGGTCTCCGCCCGCCCTCGAAACAGACCGCAAGGCATCGCCTATGCGAAAGCGCTCGCACCCGGTTCGGCAACAAACTGAAGATCATGGATGCTGTCCGATACCGACCTTACAGAACCACCGGTACGCTTGACTGACCTGCACCTCGGCGCATATCGGACCAAGTTCCGAAGATTCGCGCAACAAACAACCTTGGTTTGTTACGCTCTGCTCACAGGTTCGCATCTGCGGGTCTTGCCGTACTTACCGTACTTGCCGACGCGCCATGTGTATTAGTTGTGGCGAATTATGGGGTATATCCTTTGCGGTGGGACAACTTCGCGCCGTCCTGTCGTAAACTGAGACTTCACTGGATTTATCGATGATCCGCCCGGTCGCCACCGAAATCATCCTGTTCATCACGCCGTTCGTGCTTTACGTCGTTTTCCTGTGGGCGACCAAGGCCGGCGTGCTGCATCCAGATTCATGGCCGGTGTCGCGCATCGTCTCGCTTGCCATCGCGGCGTTGCTGCTGGTGGTCGGCAGCTTCATTTATTTCGCGGAGTTCAGGGGTTCCAAGCCCGGCTCGACTTATGTGCCGGCGCATATGGAAAACGGAAAATTCGTGCCGGGGCGGGAAAAGTGAGCGCAAGCAAAACATCGCGCAGCCTCGCCAACGCGCCGTGGCTCAGTGGAGGCGCGCTACAGCGTTTGCTCGACGTGCTCGATCGCGATGGCGAGGAAGCGCGCGCTGTCGGCGGCGCGGTGCGCAATGCGCTGCTCGACATGCCGATTACGGAAATCGACGTCGCCACCACGGCGCTGCCGCAGGAAGTCGTCAAGCGCGTGACCGCCGCCGGCTTCAAGCCGGTGCCGACCGGCATCGAGCACGGCACTATTACCGTCGTGATCGACAAGCAGCCGTTCGAGGTCACCACGCTGCGCAAGGACATCGAGACCGACGGCCGCCACGCCAAGGTCGCCTTCGGACGCGATTGGAAGGCGGATGCCGAGCGGCGCGATTTCACCATCAACGCGCTGTCGGCGACGCGCGACGGCACGGTTTACGATTACGCCGGTGGCCTTGAGGATCTCGAAGCGCGCCGCGTGCGTTTCATCGGCGATCCGGCAAAGCGCATCGCGGAAGATTATCTGCGTATTTTGCGGTTCTTCCGTTTCCACGCCGCCTACGGCAGCAGCGATCATCCTTATGCAGAGGGCATCGCTGCCTGCATCGCCGGCCGCGCCGGGCTCGATCAGCTGTCGCGCGAACGCGTGCGCATGGAGACGCTGAAACTGCTGGCCGCGCCGCACGCGGTGCCGACGCTGATTTCGATGGCCGACACCGGGCTGCTGTTGCGCGTGCTGGGCGGTGTCGCCTATCTGGGTGCGTTCGAGAACATGGCCAAGGTCGAAGCGGCCGCAGGGCTTGCCGCCGATCCGGTGCGCCGGCTTGGCGCGCTCGCCGTCGCCACGCCCGAGGATGCCGAGCGGCTGTGGCAGAAGCTGCGGCTGACCAATGCCGAGCACGAACGGCTCGCGTCCATGGGCGAGTCTTGGCGGGCCATCGCGCCCGGCGCCGGCCCGCATGCCGCACGCGCTCTTCTTTATAGGCTCAAGGCCGAGCGCTATAGCGACCGCGTGCTGCTGGCTTGGGCGCGTTCGCAGGCGACTGCGCACGATGAGAGCTGGCGCGCGCTGGCGGAGTTGCCGGAGCACTGGACGACGCCGGTGTTTCCGCTCAAGGCCGCCGACTTCATCGCGCGTGGTGTCGAGAAAGGTCCCGCATTGGGTGAAGCATTGCGCGCGGCGGAGGAGGCCTGGATCGTGGCCGAGTTTCCGCAGGAGCAGCCAGCCCTCGATGCGATTGCGGTTGCGGCGCTACGGCAGACGGCGGATAAGCCGCAAAAATGAACATCCTCTCCGGCTTTGCTGATATTTCGCTCTGGCAGCTCGCGCTGGTCGCGGGCGTGGCGCTGTTTGCCTCCATCGTCGGCGGCATATCGGGTTATGGCACCGGCGCGCTGATGCCGTTGGTGTTGGTGCCGCTGGTCGGCGCCGAGCCGCTGGTGCCGATCATCGCGATCTCGGCGATGTTCTCCAATTCGAGCCGCGCCGCCGCCTTCCTGAAATATGTCGACTGGCGGCGTGCCGGCATTGTGCTGGTAGCGGCCACGCCGACCTGCGTGCTCGGCGCCTGGGGCTATACCAGGCTGAACAATGCCGGAGCCGCGCTGGTGATCGGCGCGATGCTCATCTTAAGCGTGCCGCTGCGGCGGCTGATGAAACATCACGGCGTGAAAGTCGGCGATGGCGGTTTGGCGTTGGGCGCGCTCGGCTACGGCGTCGTGGTCGGCGGCACCGCGGGCTCGGGCGTGATCCTGCTGTCGCTGCTGATGGCGGCAGGCATGCAAAGCGCCGGCGTGATTGCCACCGACGCGGCCGTCTCGATCGTCATTGGCGTTGTGAAGATTGCAGTGTTCGGGATGGCTGGTGTCATCACAGTGCAGGTCACAGCCTTCGCGCTCTTGATCGGCATTGTCGCGCTGCCCGGCGCGTTCCTGGCAAAGGCTTTTGTCGAGCGCATGCCGATGCACGTGCACACGGCGATACTCGACGTGGTGGTGCTGGTGGGCGGATTGTTTTTAATTTATGGGGCGTTCAGGTAGCTTAATTATTGCGCATGATCTTATCCGAAAACCGGTGCCCACTTTTCGGGATCATGCGCTATGGCCACTTCACCACCGGCGGCATTGACGACAAAATCGACTCCACATTGCCGCCGGTCTTGAGGCCGAAAATCGTGCCACGATCGTAAAGCAGATTGAATTCGACGTAACGGCCGCGGCGCACGAGCTGCTCCTCGCGCTCGGCCTCGCTCCATTGCGTGGTAAAATTTTTCCGCACCAGTTCGGGATAGATGGCCAGGAAAGCGCGGCCGACGTCCTGCGTGAAGGCGAAGGCCGCGTCCCAATCGGTTTCCAGATAGTCATAAAAAATGCCGCCGACGCCGCGCATCTCGTTGCGGTGCTTGAGGAAGAAATACTCGTCGCACCATTTCTTGTATTTCTCGTAAGGCGCAACGCCTATATGCGTGTCGCAGGCGTTTTTCATGGCGGCATGGAAGGCGAGGGTGTCGGGATCGCTTTGCGTGCGGCGTGCATCAAGCACCGGCGTCAAATCGGCACCGCCGCCGAACCAGGCTTTCGACGTCACCACAAAGCGCGTGTTCATGTGCACCGCCGGCACGTGCGGATTGTGCGGATGCGCAATAAGCGAAATGCCGGAGGCCCAAAAGCGCGGATCGCTTTCGGCGCCGGGGATTTCCTTGCGGAATTCCGGCGCGAACTCGCCATGCACGGTCGAGCAATGCACGCCGGCTTTCTCGAACACGCGGCCCCGCATCAGCGCCATAACGCCGCCACCGCCGGGATTGCCTGTGTGGTCGGTGCGGCTCCAAGGCGTGCGCACGAAGCGGCCGGCCTTGCGCTCGCCGAGCGGCGCTTTCGCCGGCAAGGCGTCCTCGACCGCCTCCAGCGAAGCGCAAATACCGTCGCGCAGGCGCTCGAACCAAGCGCGCGCGCTAGCTTTGCGGGCTTCTAATTGTCCGGCGTTCATCCCGTTCACTCGGTGTCCAGCTTTTCCGCCAGCCACACTTTGATCAGCGACTGATAGGGCACATCGCGCTTGTTGGCGGCGATCTTGATGCGATCGAGCGTGCCTTGTGGAAGTCGTAAAGAGATCGCGGTGGTCGAGAGCTTGAGATTGGGTAACCGCACGCGCTGCGCTTTGCTCCAATCCAGATATTCGGTGGAGTCGTGAGTCTCCCAGAACTTCCGTTCCGCGGTTTCGTTGCGGAATTTTGGAATCGGCTTAAGCTTTTTGTTCATAATAAGCTCTTTCCTTACGGTTCATGTCGCGCGCGGAGATGACGCGAATTTTCTTACCGTCATCGCGTAGCGTGAACGTGACGTGTAGTTGCCGTCCTTCAATCGTTTCGCCGAGCGCCTGGAACCTGGTTTCTACCTGGCTGTGCCCAGTATCCTCGACCAAAAGCGGTTCGCCGGCGAATATCTGCTCGGCTTCCGCCTGACTCACGCCATGCTTGTGCAGGCTTTTGCGGGCATTGCCGTCGTCCCAGTCGAAACCCTCGATGGCGGCGAGCTCAATCATATAAGTATATTACCAAGATATACACATCTCGGCAACTGCATTATCGGCCAAGGCCCCCCGTCTGCCGCAGCGCCTCGCCGGCTACCAGCGCCACCGCCATCGCCACATTGAGCGAACGTAAGCCCTCGGCGATGGGGATGCGCAACCTGAAATCGGCGGCTTGATGCACGGTCTGCGGCACGCCGGCGCTTTCGCGCCCGAACAGCACCACCTGATCGTTCCCGTAAGGATGGTCGAGGTAGCTGGTCTTGGCGGCGGTGGTCAGCAGCACCAGTTTGAGGGCTTCCCGCGTCCTCCATTCCTGAAATGCCGCAAAACTGGCGTGGCGGGTAATGGAAACGTGGTCGAGATAGTCGAGGCCGGCCCGCCGGAAGGCGCGATCGGTCACAGGGAAGCCTGCCGGTTCGATAATATGCGCCTCAATTCCAAGACAGGCGCAGAGGCGCAGAATCGTTCCGGTGTTCTGAGGAATATCCGGCTCGTAAAGGGCGATCCGCATCGGCCGGCCTATATCCGATAATTCGTTCTAGACGAACGACTTATGCAACACATGGGAACTGTGCCGCTAGCGGGCTTGCACTCCCTCCGCAAGGGTGCCAATAAAAGCCTACCGCAGCGCCGTCCTGCCTTTCCCAGGGTTGCCGTACGCGGTCCGCCCGCCGCCATGGGACACATGTCCCGGGCTCCAGCCGCGGACGGATGACCAAGCCAGCCGGGGGAGAGGGCTTTAGAAGTGACAACCGTGTCTTCGGCGGAGCATTCGCGCCGCGACTTTTTATACATCGCCACTGCCGCTGTCGGCGCTGTGGGGGCCGCAGCGGTCCTCGTGCCGCTGATCGCGCAGATGAACCCCGACGCCTCGACCATCGCTGCGGGCGCGCCAGTCGATATCGACTTGGCGCCGATCGCCGATGGGCAGATCGTCAAGGTGTTCTGGCGCTCCAAGCCGATTTTCATCTTCCATCGCACCAAGCACGACATCGAGGTGGCGCAGAACGTCAATGTCGCGAGCCTGCCCGATCCGGCGCCCGACAGCGAACGCGTCAAGGCCGGTCACGAGCAGTGGCTGGTGGTGATCGGCATCTGCACCCATCTCGGCTGCATCCCGCTGGCGCATGAAGGCAATTACGACGGCTGGTTCTGCCCCTGCCATGGCTCGCAATACGACAGCGCCGGCCGCATCCGGCAGGGACCCGCTCCGAAAAACCTGTACCTGCCGCCTTATAAATTCGTCTCCGACAGCAAGATTCAGATCGGCTGAAACGTCGTATTCAGGGTTCTACAATGAGCGGAAATTCGACCTACCAGCCGACCAATCGCGCGATGCAGTGGTTCGAGAAGCGGCTGCCGATCGGCGGGCTGATCCATTCCTCGTTCGTTGCCTATCCGACGCCGCGCAATCTGAACTACTGGTGGACCTTCGGCGGCATTCTCTCGTTTATGCTCGGCGTGCAGATCATCACCGGCATCGTGCTGGCGATGCATTACACCCCGCATGTCGACCTGGCCTTCAAGTCGGTCGAAGCGATCATGCGCGACGTCAATTACGGCTGGCTGTTGCGCTATCTGCACGCCAACGGCGCCGCGATGTTCTTTCTTGCCGTCTACATCCACATGTTCCGCGGCCTCTATTACGGCTCATACAAGGAGCCGCGCGAGGTGCTCTGGATCCTCGGCGTCATCATTTATCTGCTGATGATGGCAACCGGCTTCATGGGCTACGTGCTGGTCTGGGGCCAGATGAGCTTCTGGGCGGCGACCGTGATCACTAATCTTTTCTCAGCCATTCCCGGCGTCGGCGATACCATCGTCACCTGGCTGTGGGGCGGCTATGCCGTCGGCAATCCGACGCTCAACCGATTCTATTC
>Ga0209483_1002913_pt1 | contig 11576 bp, 12 predicted proteins | sample NGEPerA_FD_184508 | JGI IMG/M metagenome (GOLD analysis project Ga0209483, IMG submission 184508) | Arctic peat soil microbial communities from the Barrow Environmental Observatory site, Barrow, Alaska, USA - NGEE PermafrostL2-A... | ecosystem: Environmental > Terrestrial > Soil > Wetlands >... | reverse complement strand
CAGGTGAACTGGCGCAGTTGGAATATCAACTGCCGCGGCTGGCGGGCAAGGGCAAGAGCATGTCGCAGCTGGGCGGCGGCATTGGTACGCGCGGCCCGGGCGAAACCAAGCTCGAGACCGACCGCCGCAAGATCAATGTCCGCGTCGACCACATCAAGCAGCAACTGGAAGCGGTGCGCCGGATTCGCCGGCAGCAGCGGCAGCGACGCGAGGCCGTGCCCGTGCCGACGATCGCGCTGGTGGGCTATACCAACGCGGGGAAGTCGACGCTATTCAATGCTCTGACTCAGGCGGGCGCTCTGGTTTCGGAGCGGATGTTTGCGACGCTCGACCCGAAGCTGCGGCAGTTGCAACTGCCGTCACGGCGCAAGGTTTTGTTGTCGGATACGGTGGGCTTTGTGTGCGATCTCCCGCACGCGCTGGTAAGCAGTTTCCGCGCGACGCTGGAGGAGGTCGAGCGCGCGGAGTTGCTGCTGCATGTGCGCGACGCCGCCAGCCCGATGCTTGAGGAACAGCGGATGCAGGTGGAGGTGGTGCTCTCGGAGTTGGAGGTTGGGAGCAAGCCGGTGCTACAGGTGCTGAACAAGATTGATCTCGTGGCGCCTGGGACTGTGCTGCCGCCGGGATCGATTGCGGTTTCGGGGCTGACCGGGCAGGGACTGGGCGATTTGCTGGCGGCGATGGACGCGGCGCTGGTGGCCGACCCGCTGGCGACGGCGAGCTTCAGGATTCCGCAGTCCGAGGGGCGCGTGATCGCGGCGCTGGAGCGGGGAGCGACGATCGAGCGGCAGAGGTTTGCGGGGAATTTGCTGTATATGACGGCGACCGGGCCGGCGTCGCTGCTGCACCGTTATCGGCGCTTTCTGGCAAGGGAAGAGGCTGCGGCATAGGCGGGATTTAAATAGAACAGGCCGCCTGAGTGGGGAGCGGAGGTGGTGTCCCCTATCACGCGACCTGATCGACCCGGAACCGGGTCTCGGGTGGTGAAACCAGTTTACTCTCGTTCTGTACCCGATGCATGAAATTTCATGACCGCAGCGTTATTTCGGGAATGAACGGTTATCGCTCAAACAATGCGTTTATCGCGGAACCCGTTTTGACACTCCACGGAGGCGTTTGTTACAACTAGGGGGTAACAACGCCTGCATTTACGTTCCTTAAGACACGGTTTTGCGCGCGTGCAGGCGCCGGGTTCTGGCCATGCCGTTTCCCCCTGTACTATCCAGATAAATCATGCAAGAAATCGGACATCAACTTGGCGGTCTTGTGCTCGGCTCTGTGCCGACCATGATCCTTTTTATCCTGACGGTGGTGCTGTATGGGCTGCTGGTGCGCCGGCCGCTGGACCGCACGCTGGCCGAGCGGCGGGCGCGCACGAGCGGGGCGGTGGAGCAGGCCCGGGGCGCGATTTCCGCGGCCGAAGCCGAGACGCAGGTGTACGAAGACAAGCTGCGCGCGGCGCGGGCCGATGTGATCGCGGCGCGCGAGCATTTGTTGAAGCAGTGGCAGGCGGAGCGCGATAAGGCACTGGAGCAGGTGCGCAGCGAGGCGCAGGAGAAGGTGCGCGGGGCGCGCAAGCAGATTGAGGACTCGACCATAATGGCGCGGCAGCAGATTGAGAGCGCGACGGACATGCTGAGCGAGCAGATTCTGAGGGCAGTTTTGCCGCAGGGCGTCAACGTGCAGGAGGCGAGCCAGTGATGCGCAACTTGCTACGGCGGCTTTCGATTGCGGCGATGTTTGTGACGTTGCTGAGCCCGTGCAGCGTGAGGATTCATGCGCAGACCCAGCCCAGTGTGTCGACGGCCGGTGAGCAGACGACTCCCGCTGCCGAGGTTCCCGAGAAGCGCGCCGAAGAGAAGAACGAGAATGACGAATACCTGCACTCGCCGATGGTGAAGACGCTCGGCAAAATGCTGGGCATGAGCACTGAGAAGGCCGCGACGGTGTTCACGATTTTCAACTTCGTGGTGCTTGCGGTTGCCATCGGATACGGGCTGTTGAAGATGCTGCCGAAGACTTTTCGCAAGCGCAGCAGCAATATTCAGAAGGACCTCGTAGACGCCCGCACGGCGACCGAAGAGGCGACGGCGCGGCTGAACAATGTGGAAGCGCGGCTGGCCAGGCTGGATGGGCAAATCGCCGAAATGCGCGAGCATTCGGAAGCCGATTCGCGACGCGACGAGCAGCGCATCAAGGCTAGTGTCGAGGTGGAGAAGCAGAAGATTCTGGCGGCCGCCGAGCAGGAGATTGCCGCGGCGACAACGCAAGCGCAGCGGCAGCTTCAGCAGTACGCGGCGGAACTTGCGATTGAGCATGCGGCGCGCAAGTTGATTGTTACGGCGGAGACCGACCGGCTGTTGGTGGAGAGTTTTGCGCATCGCCTGGGCGGCGACAAGGGAGGGCAGAATTAATGGCAATCGTTGATTCTCGCTACGCCCGCGCGCTTGCTTCCGTGGTGGCTTCGCAGAAACTGGATGCGAAAGCTGCCGAATCGCAGCTTCATGACTTTGCGGCGACGCTCGAAGACAGCGGCGAGCTGCGCGAAATTTTGCAGGACCCTTCCATCACCGAGCAGCAGAAGCTGGGTGTGATCGATGGTCTGGCTGGGCGCATTGGGATGTTGCCGGCAGTGCGGAATTTTGTGGCGCTGATTACGCACCACAACCGGTTGCATGAGTTGGGCGATATTCTGGCGACGTATCACGAACTGGCGGACGAGGCGAGAGATGTGACCGAAGCCGAGATCGTCAGCGCGCAGCCGTTGGACGCGAGCAATCGCGCGCTGCTGGAGCAGCAGGTGATGAAGCTCGCCGGGGGACAGCGCGTGCGTGCGACGTATAGCGAGGACGCTTCGCTGCTGGGCGGTGCGGTCGTCCGCATCGGATCGACGGTGTATGACGGCTCGGTACGGGCACAGCTTCAGCAGTTGAAACAACGATTGATCGCGGCGAGAGCGTAGCGGCCGTGACAGCGCGAAACGGTTTTGAAACGGAAGAAAAGGAACAGCATGGCAAAGATTCAGGCAAACGAAATCACCGAACTGCTTCGCCAGCAGATTGAGAACTACGAGCAGCGCATCCAGGTCGATGAGGTGGGCACGATCATCACCCTCGGCGACGGCATTGCGCGGATCCATGGTCTCGACAAGGTCATGGCGGGCGAACTGATTGAATTTCCGCATGGCATTATGGGTCTCGCGATGAACCTCGACGAGGACCAGGTGGGCTCCGTTGTGATGGGCGACTACAGCGAATTGAAGGAAGGCGACCAGGTCAAGCGGACGGGCAAGATTATGTCCGTGCCCGTGGGCGAGGCGCTGATTGGCCGCGTTGTGAATGCACTCGGAGCGCCGATCGACGACAAGGGACCGATCAATACGCCGCACTCGCTGCCGGTTGAGCGGCTTGCTCCCGGTGTGATTGCGCGTAAGTCGGTGACCGAGCCGATGGCGACCGGCATCAAGGCCATCGACACGATGATTCCGATTGGCCGCGGACAGCGTGAGTTGTTGATTGGCGACCGCCAGACGGGAAAGACTGCCGTTGCGCTCGACACAATCATCAACTCGGCGAAGAACGATTTGATCTGCATTTACTGCGCTGTGGGACAGAAGCGGTCTTCGGTTGCTCAGGTCGTGCAGACGCTCGAAAGCTACGGCGCGATGGCGTACACGATTGTCGTTGCCGCGACTGCGTCAGAGCCGGCGCCGATGCAGTATCTTGCGCCGTTTGCCGCGACTGCGATGGGTGAGTATTTCCGCGATAACGGCAAACATGCGCTGATTATTTACGACGACCTGTCGAAGCATGCGGCGTCGTATCGCGAGATTTCGCTGCTACTGCGCAGGCCGCCAGGGCGTGAAGCGTATCCCGGCGATGTGTTCTATCTGCACTCGCGGTTGCTGGAACGTTCCGCGAAGATGTCGAAGGAAAATGGCGGCGGAAGCTTGACCGCTCTGCCTATCATCGAGACGCAGGCAGGCGACGTTTCGGCGTACATTCCGACCAACGTCATTTCGATTACTGATGGACAAATCTTCTTCGAGACTGACCTCTTTAACTCCGGCGTTCGTCCGGCTGTGAACGTTGGCCTGTCGGTGTCGCGTGTAGGATTTGCGGCGGCGATTAAGGCGACCAAGCAGGTGGGATCGACGTTGAAGCTTGATCTTGCACAATACCGGGAACTGGCTGCGTTCTCGCAGTTTGGCAGCGATCTCGACAAGGTGACGCAGAACCAACTCAACCGTGGCGCGCGCTTGACTGAGTTGCTGAAGCAGCCGCAGTTCCAGCCGCTGACGTGGGTGCAGCAGGTTGCGATCCTGTTCGCCGGAACGCAGGGCCTGCTCGACGATGTTGAGGTCAGGGACCTGCGGGCGTTTGAGGATGGTTACTATCCGTATCTGGAGTCTTCGCAGTCGCAGTTGATGGCGGACATCGAGAGCAAGAAGGCGCTCGACGACGACATCAAGGCGCGGTTGAAGGCGGCGATCGAAGAGTACAAGAAGGACTTTCTCGACGCCAAGAAAGATGCTGCGAAAGAGACGGCAAAGGCTTAAGGACCGATGGCAAACGTACTCGATTTACGGCGCCGCATCCGCAGTGTGAAGAACACGCGGCAGATTACGAAGGCCATGAAGATGGTTTCGGCTGCGAAGCTGCGGCGCGCGCAGGAGCGTGCGATGCATGCGCGGCCGTATGCGCAGATGCTGACCAACGTGCTCGAATCGCTGGTGCGGCGCGCGGACATGTACGACGACGAGACGGGCGAGATCGTTCATCCGCTGTTGATCGAGCGCGAAGAGAAGAACGTGCTGGTGGTGGTGATCGCGGGCGATAAGGGTTTTGCCGGCGGCTTCAATTCGAACATCGGCAAGGCGGCGCAGAAGTTTATCGACGAGTGTCGCGGCCAGGGCGAGAATGTCGACGTGGAACCGGTTGGCAAGAAGGCGATCAGCCTGTACAAGAAGCGTTTTCCGGCTGCGGTGTACGAACATAAGGAAGAGCTTTACGATAACGATCTCTCGAAACACATCGAAGATATTCGGCATCGCGTGGAGCCGATTGAAGTGGCGTTCGAGCATCCGACGATGCTGCTGCGGGCGAGCTTCGACGATGTAACGGAGATGGCGCACTCGATCATCGAACGCTACGAGCGCGCAGAGATCGATTCGGTTTACATCGTGTTCAACGAGTTCAAGTCGGTGATCTCGCAGCGCGTCGTTGTGGAGAAGCTGCTGCCGATCCGCAAGCTCGGCTCGAACGAAAGAACGGTCTCCGAGGAGATGACCGAAGAGCAGAAAGAAGCGGCCTGCAAAGCGGCGCAGAGCGCTGGCGTTTCGATTGCGGAGCCGGAAGAGACGGAGTTCGACCGCGAGGCGAAGAAGTTCGGCACGGCGGAGGTGGACTACATCTACGACGACTCTCCGGAGAAGTTGTTCCGCCACCTGATGCCGCGGTACGTGACGACGCAGCTTTTTCATGCGCTGCTGGAGTCGATTGCCGCGGAGCATGCCGCGCGCATGACCGCGACCGATGCCGCGACCAAGAATGCGGGAGAGTTGATCGATTCGCTTTCGCTGACGATGAACCGGGTTCGGCAGGCTGCGATTACGAAGGAAATTATTGAGATCGTGAGTGGAGCGGCAGCGTTGTGAGGCGAGTTTCGATCAGAAGAATTCTGGTCGTACTTGGATTGTTTTTCGCGGTTGGTTTGGGACTTGTGGTGTTGATTGTTGGGGGTTGGCTAATTTGGGGGAGTTGGGTTTCCCCGATGGAAAAGCGAGCTATGAGAGTCGCGCCGGATCGAATCGATGAGGTAGCACACTGCGATGGAAGCGCGCAAAATGATTGCGATCAAAGATTTCAAGCTGCCAAGCTGGCAATTGTAGTGTGTCAGAAAAAACAAGTAACGGCGTACGATAAGCAACTCGTCCCACTGTTGAATCTGCAATTAGACGGAGCGCGGACGGAATACAAAGCTAGAGTCAAAGCAAGTACGGATCAACGCTATGCGCGAATGTTAGTAGTTCTTGAAGATTCGAATCGTGAGACGGAAGCGCTGCTCCGATCGCATCTTCAATAGATTTGAAGTAAGAAGGCTAGAGGTTTATGGCAGAGAATATCGGCAAAGTCATCAGCATCAGCGGCCCGGCCGTCGATGTCCAGTTCGAAGAATCGAAGATGCCCGCCATCTTCCAGGCGCTGCGCATCGTCGGCGACGGCTTTGTTACTCCGAACCCGATTGACGTCGTCGTCGAAGTGCAGCAGCATCTCGGTGAAGGCCGCGTGCGCTGCATCGCGATGGTTGCGACCGAGGGCATGGTGCGTGGCATGAAGGCCATCGATACCGGCGCGATGATTACCGTTCCTGTGGGCCGCGAGACGCTTGGACGTGTCCTCAATGTCCTCGGTGAACCTGTAGATGAGCTTGGGCCGGTGAATGCCAAGGTGCATATGCCCATCCATCGGCAGGCGCCCGCGTTCGACGAGCAGTCGACTTCGGAAGAGATGTTCGAAACCGGCATCAAGGTCATCGACCTCATCCAGCCCTTCTTGAAGGGCGGGAAAATTGGATTGTTCGGCGGCGCCGGCGTGGGCAAGACCGTCGTCATTCAGGAGCTGATCAATAACGTGGCGCTGCAGCATGGCGGCTTCTCGGTGTTTGCCGGCGTCGGTGAGCGCACCCGCGAGGGCAACGATCTCTGGCATGAGTTTCAGGAGTCGGGCGTTATCGACCTCAAGGATTTCTCGAAGAGCAAAGCCGCGCTGATCTACGGCCAGATGACCGAGCCTCCAGGGGCGCGCCTGCGCGTGGCGCTCACCGCTCTCACCGTCGCCGAGTACTTCCGCGACGAGGAGGGCGCCGACACGCTGCTGTTCATCGACAACATCTTCCGTTTCACGCAGGCGGGCTCCGAGGTTTCGACGCTGCTGGGCCGTATGCCTTCGGCCGTGGGATACCAGCCGAACCTCGCGACTGAAATGGGCGAGTTGCAGGAGCGCATCACGTCGACCAAGAAGGGCTCTGTAACGTCCGTGCAGGCCGTGTACGTGCCCGCCGACGACTTTACCGATCCGGCCCCGGCGACGACGTTTGCCCACCTCGATGCGACCACCGTGCTTTCGCGGCCGCTGTCGGAATTGGGTATTTATCCGGCTGTCGACCCGCTCGCTTCCACGTCGCGCATTCTCTCCTCGCGCATCGTTGGGCAGGAGCACTACGACGTGGCGCAGGGCGTCAAGAAGATTCTGCAGCGCTACAAGGACCTTCAGGACATCATCACCATCCTCGGCATCGACGAGCTTTCGGAAGAGGACAAGCTCACCGTATCGCGCGCCCGCAAGGTGCAGCGGTTCCTTTCGCAGCCGTTCCATGTCGCGGAAATCTTTACCGGCATCCCCGGCGCATACGTCAAGATTGCGGACACCGTGCGCAGCTTCAAGGAAATCATCGAAGGCAAGCACGATGACATTCCCGAGCAGGCGTTTTATTTGAAGGGCGGCATCGAGGACGTTCTCGCGGCGGCGGAGAAGATGAAGGCGCAAGCATAGCTTTTAGCCGCTAGCTCTTAGCCTTTAGCTAAAAGCTAGGAGCTAGGAGCTAGAAGGTGGGTTTACGAATGGCTGAGACTTTGGACAATTCGGGGCTGATGCAGGTGCGGCTGGTGACGCCGGACAAGCTGCTGGTGAACGCGACGGCGTCGGCGGTGGAGCTGCCGGCGATGTCGGGCTACATGGAGGCGCTGTACGGCGCGGCGCCGCTGCTGGCGGAGCTTGGCGCGGGCGAGGTGCGGCTGCACGGCGGCACTTCGGGCGACCAGATCTTCTTTGTGGCGTGGGGCTTTGTCGAGGTGCTTCCGGACCGGGTGACGATCCTCGCCGAGACGGCGCTGCATCCCAACGAGATCGATCCGGCGGAGGCGCAGGCCGAGCTTGTGCGCTCGCAGAAGATGTGGGACGACGCCGGCGACGACCAGGACAAGTACGACGAGGCCAATGCTGTCGCGCGGGTTGCGGAAGAAAAGATTGCGAGTTCGCAGGGCAAAGGCTAAGGCCGCTGCCATGCGGGTAGAATGTCCGCATGAGCGAGATCGACTATGGGCCGCTGCGAAGGGCGATGGACCGTCTTCGAGAGGCCCTCGCGGAGCGAGAGCGGCTGCCGGACAACGACTTCGTGCGCGACTCCGTGGTGCAGCGCTTCGAGTTTACCTTTGAACTGTCGGCTGTGATGCTGCGCCGCTTCCTCAAGACATACAGCGTGAAGGACGGGGATGTACACGACCTGACTCTTCCGTCACTGATTCGGGCCGGAAGCGAGAATGGGTTGCTGCTGCACGGCTGGGACCGGTGGTACGACTATCGCAAAGCGCGGAATACGACGAGCCATGCCTACGACGAGGTGCTGGCGAAGTTGGCTACAGAGCTTGCGCCGGAGTTTCTGGAAGAGGCAGAATATTTGTATAAGAGGCTCGTGGAGGAGACGGTATGACAACGGCTTCGCTGGAAGCTCCACCGATTGCCGTGACCGAGGAGCAGTGGGCGATCCTTTCCGATGTGTTTGGCCGCCATGCGGGGGGCAGGCCGGTGTGGGCCTACGGATCGCGGGCGCGGGGAACGCGGGTGAGGCCGTACTCGGACCTCGATCTCATCGTGGGCGGGCCGCCATTGCAAGGGCTCGAGGCGTGGAAGCTGGAAGAGGCGCTGGATGAGTCGAGGCTGCCGTTTCGGGTGGAGTTTCAGCATGAGTCGGCGGTCAGCGCGGAGTTCCGCGAGCGGATTGAGAAGGATTTTGTGGTGGTGCAAGGGACGGGTGTGGTTGCTTAGCGCGGCCCGGTAATCACCTTCGCTAACACATATCTCAAATCGAGATGTGTGGCACTCGGCTATGCCCTAAACCACTTCGCGGCACCCGTCCTTTTCGGATTGAGGTGTGATGCGGCGACCGCTCCCAACATCGATGTCAGTTCGGACTCGAACTCGCGACTCACATCTTCATAACCGGTTCTAGCGTGGGCGATTTCATGCAAAAGGGTTCCGGCAAACTCTGAAACCTGCGCCAATTCACTTCGCTTGATGATTATCGAGAGTGTGCTTGGGTCCCATAATCCAGCCGCATCGCCGCCATTTAGGAAGTCAGGGCGCATCGTCTCCGAAATACGAACTTCACGAACCTTCTTGGGCAGTCCCCCTACAAGATTTGCAATGGTTGTGCATTGGTCGAACACAGCGCGTTCCGCCTTTGTAAGCTTGTTCAGTGCTATGAACTTGAACTCGAAGCTTTGATTCCACTCCGATTGATATACCGAAAGGTCTCGTACGGCGTTTCCCTGGATATCAAGAGTGCCTACCAAAGAATTCTTGATATTTTCTGGCAATGTTACGATCCGGAAGCCGTCTGCCTGAGCGTGATCGATAGCGTCCCGATTCGAGATTAGCTGTGATGATGTGACGAAGACCACCTTTGTGGCTGCATTGAGTGTTTGTGAGGCATGAATTGCGACGTCCGTCCACTTCACTTCGTCGCGATTCGTCCCGACCTCTAGCTTCATCAGGTCATCGACAAGGATTCCTGCGACCTCCTTTGATGTTGAGGCGAGCAGCATCTGCTTTACGCGCTCGGTATACGCAGTCCGTCCGACGTTGGTGCGCTCACGATTTAGTGCTTTACGCATCGCTGCGGTTAGCGACGTGATGTTGTATGAGAACGCAAAGTTTTCTTCTTCCGCCACAAGCATGCCCGTGACGTAAATTCTTGCTTTCTCTCCAGGAGCCTTTCTAAGAATCTGCCCAAGTTGGGTCGCTTCCAAAGCGGTTTCGCCCGAAAACTTCAAAAAGAACCGCTTAGCTTCCGATATATCCTTGTCTGAAGCCTTTCTCAACGACACGTCTGTCCCTACTAATGATTTGTTCTGCGGCGGATGGACTATCGCGTGAAGGGTAATAACGTCTGTGAATCCTGCCTTAGGGATTTGCCCAAGCGTGATGTCGCCGAATCTCGAACAGATGCAAACTTCAACGCCTCTTCGGTTCAGAGTTGCGAGTGCATCCTTGAGACCGACTCCAAATTTACCTATAACCTTTGTGGGGTTAGTGAGCTTCTCTAGATTCTCATTCTGCGTCAGGTGCTCATAGCGAAGGCCGCGTCCGAAATCTCGAATGTGCCATGTTCCATTAGGTTCTCTGGAAATCTCAACATCCCTTGTTCGTGAGAGGATTTGCTCATCAAGCGCGTTTGCGATGAGTTCTCTGATCGCATGACATGTTTCCCAGCCCTCCAGAACCTTCTCGATGTTGAGGTCAAAATTGCGATCATCGGCAGCATGCGGCATCGTTTTAAACCCTCACTTTTGTTTGTACGAACATTTGCGAAAGTGTACCTCAGCGGCTGAAGCCGTAACTGCCTTCAACGACTAAGGCACGGCTGAAGCCGTGAGCCTTCGCTCAGGATGACGATTTTGGGGTGGGATTGGAGAGGGCTAGTCGCTGTCTTCTATTCGCTCGTGGGTGGTGATGAGCTTTGAGTCCCATAGTTCGGCGAGGTCTTTGAAGCCGGGGTTGGTGGTGCGGATGAGGTTTAGTTTCTTTTCGCGGCGCCAGCCTTTGAGTTGTTTTTCGCGGCGTATGGCGTTGCGGATGTCTTCGAACTTCTCGTAGTGGAGGAGGCGCGTGCAGTTGTAGGTTTTGGAGAAGCCTGCGAAGATACCGTTTTTGTGTTGAAAGATGCGGAGACCGAGCTTGCTGGTGACGCCCGTGTAGAGGACTCCGGTTTCGCTGCCCATGATGTAGGTGTATCCGGGTTTCATCTGTTTCCCCTTTGGATCTCTGCTTGGGGTGCGGTGGTTGAACGGTTCGAGCGGCTGCGGCGATGCGTGCAGTTTGGCAGGTCCTTCGGCTGCGTAGCTCGCAAAGTGCCGCGAGCTACTTCGCTCAGGATGACACACTTGGGGTGGTTTGAGGGAAGGCAAGGCAACTCGGTGGCTGAACGATCCGAACGGTTTTGGTGATGCGTGCAGTTTGGCAGGTTCCTTCGGCTTCGCTCAGGACAGGCTCTTCGGCTGCGTAGCTCGCAAAGTGCCGCGAGCTACTTCGCTCAGGATGACAAATTTGGGGTGGGTGGGCGAAGGCAAGGCAACTCGGTGGTTGAACGGTTCGAACGGCTTTGGTGATGCGGGCGGTTTGGCAGGTTCCTTCGGCTTCGCTCAGGACAGGCTCTTCGGCTGCGCGGCTCGCAAAGTGCCGCGAGCTAATCCGCTCAGGATGACACATTTATCAGGGTGTGAGCGAAGGCCCGCCCCTTTCAGATCAAGGGACTTTGGATATTCTTAAGCCTGGCGTGCATGAGTTCGCAGGCTTCCGCACTTTCATCGATGAGCAGGAAGTTGCGGCCGTTGCGGGCGGCGGCAACTCCCGTCGTCCCGCTGCCCGCGAAGAAGTCCAACACCGTGTCGCCGGGGTTGGAGTGGACGCGGACGATACGCTCTAAAATGCCGAGGGGCTTTTGGGTCGGGTAGCCGGTTTTTTCCTTGCCGGTGGGGGAGACGATGGTGTGCCACCAGACGTCGGTGGGGGTTTTGC
>Ga0209483_1002910_pt1 | contig 11589 bp, 11 predicted proteins | sample NGEPerA_FD_184508 | JGI IMG/M metagenome (GOLD analysis project Ga0209483, IMG submission 184508) | Arctic peat soil microbial communities from the Barrow Environmental Observatory site, Barrow, Alaska, USA - NGEE PermafrostL2-A... | ecosystem: Environmental > Terrestrial > Soil > Wetlands >... | reverse complement strand
ATCATATTGACGGCGCACTTCACGACGCTTGAGATCGGCGCCCGCATTCTCAATACGACCGGCTTTCCGATGAACGTGCTGTATCGGCCGCCAAAAAACGAGCTGTTCGCGTATGTCGCCAATACGAACCGCAAGAGCTTCGCGCGCGATGAAATGAAGGGCACGATCGAGCGCGACGACATCCGCGGCATGGTGCGCGCGTTACGCCGCAATGCCTGCGTCTGGTACGCGCCGGACCAAAGCTATCGGAACAAGGGCGCTGAAATGGTGCCGTTCTTCGGCATTCCGTGCGCAACGAATGTCGCAACGTCGCGCCTGGCGCAGCTCACAGGCGCTGCGGTACTGCTGTATTCGCACGAGCGCCTGGCGGATGGCAGAGGCTATCGCGTCGTCATTGGACCGATTCTGGAAGGCTATCCGAGCGGCAGCACGCAGGTCGACGCGCTGCGCTTCAATCATTTCATTGAAGAAGAAGTGCGCCGCATACCCGAGCAGTACTGGTGGATCCATCGGCGCTTCAAGGGACTGACGCCCGACTATCCGAACTACTACGGGGACGCGGCGCGCTAGCGCGCCGCTACTTCAGGCTCTTCAAAGTCGGAACAATCTCCGCGCGGCCGAACACCTCGACGGAGAGAGTGAAGCTGCGCTGCTCCGAGGGTTGCAGCGCACCCACCCCCACCACCTGGCGGGTAACTTCCAAGCCCTGGTTGTCGCGAATCACGAGCACCACTGAATATTCCCACGCCGGTCCATCCGCCGGATGCCGAATGGTTCCCTCGACAAGCAGCGGCGAGCTGCTCGGGACCGCGCGCCGCGCCGCGTCGACTGAGTCGAATCGCAGGTGGTGGCGGCAACCCGGGCAGACGCTTGCGCTATCGAGAATGGTCGCCTTGCAGTGCGGACAAAGGCGGCTCTTTCCCGGGGTCGCAGGACGCGCCGAGCTCATGAAAAGGCGCTATCGACCTTTCCGGTGACCGGCTTTGCTCCCTTCTCCTTCTCATCCCAGCCGAACTCGACCTGGCCGCGCATGCGCGATCCGGCCGATACGATCAATGAACCGGCCTTCACGTCGCCCGCAACCACGCCGGTTGCAAGAAGCTCGACGCGCGCGGCGGCTTCAATATTGCCGTGCAACTCGCCGCCGACTACGACGGTGTTGGCGCGCACCTGACCGGTGAGCCGTGCACCCGGATCAATAGTGAGATTGCCGTGTACGTGCACGTCGCCTTTGAATGAACCGGCGATGCGAACGTGTCCGGCCCCTTCGATTTTGCCTTCGATCTGCAGATCGGAGGCGATTAGGGATTCCTTTGCGTTGGCATCGACACGCTCAGTCGTGCGGCGCGGCAGATCTTGGTTCAAAGGCGTGATTGTCGACATATCGGGGGGTCTCCCAACGGGTTCTTTGGAGGGCGGCAGGGCCGCAGTCGGTTCTTTCCACAGCGCCATGATGATTCCTCGTTCTCGTCAGCTTTAGCGGGATGACATATATACCGGGAGACGGGTCGAGTTCAAACCCACGCCGTCTCACTCGGAACGGAAGAGCGGCAGTGGCTGCGCAAAAGCTCGAGCGGCCGGCGATCCGAGGAACATGTGCGGAGGCGCGTTTAAGCGCGCCGTCGAACCTGGAAGACGGCGTGTGCGCGCCGACTTTGTGCAGTTTAGACCGTCACACTGAATCGTCCTTCGAATTAATCTTTTAATATTCAACGATTTATATGCACGGACAATTGACCAAGCCAATACGAGTGCCCATGAATGCGCCGCGGCTAGGCCGCTGTCCGAAACGCATAAAGCGGCGCTTGCGGCCACGATCAGCGCAAACTTCCTGGCGGCGCCTCGGACGACGCGGCTCACTTGCGCCAGAATCGTCGCCGAACAGAGGATTTCACGTGCCGATGACAAAAAACATACTGGTGCTGGATGTAGGTGGCACCCACGTCAAAATGCACATGCGGGGCCAACGGTCCCGTAAGTTCGTCTCCGGCCCTACGCTGACCGCGCAGCAGATGGTTGCGACGGTGCAGTCGCTCAGTCGCGGCTGGCGCTACGAGGTCGTTTCGATGGGATATCCCGGTGTGGTCCTCCACGGCAAGCCGGTGGTGGAGCCCCATAACCTCGGTCAAGGCTGGGTGGGCTTCGCCTACCGGAGTGCTTTCGGCAAACCCGTACGCATCATCAACGATGCAGCGCTGCAGGCGATTGGTAGCTACAAAGGCGGTCGCATGTTGTTTTTGGGTCTGGGGACAGGCCTCGGATCGGCGCTCATTGTCGACGGGGTCATCGCGCCAACCGAGCTTGCGCACCTGCCGTACAAGCACGGTCGCACCTTTGAGGAGTACGTCGGCGAGCGCGGCCGCAAGCGCCTGCGTGCAAAGAAGTGGCGCATGGCCGTGGCCGACGTCGTCAAGCGCCTAAGTGCGGCCCTTGAGGCCGACGATGTCGTAATCGGCGGCGGCAACGCGTGCCGGCTGCACAAACTGCCGGCAAACGCGCGCCGCGTCACCAACAGCAACGCGTTTACCGGCGGCGTGCGTCTTTGGCAAATGCCTGGCCGCGACCTAGCGAAATAGCACCACGGTCTTGCCGAGCGTTACCCATACGCCCCAGGCAATCGGAATCCACACCACCGCCCACGCAAGCGGAATGAGCCACGAATTGCGTTCCGCAGTGGCAGTCATCGCGGACGCGGACGCCGATGTGACGCTGACCACGGACGGAGCCTCAGCTGCATAGCCCGGATCGCCCGCCTTCATGTAGCGATTCTCCGCGACGGCATGGATACACCAGTTACAGATGAAGCCGACGGCGAGCAGGGCCGCCAGAACGTACATCGTGACGCTATAGGCCTGCGCACGGGGCACGCCGTGATTGAGCTGATACTCACGAATGTAGTTGACGAGCACCGGGCCCAATATACCGGCCGTCGACCATGCGGTAAGCAGACGACCGTGGATGGCGCCTACCATTTTGGTACCAAATAAATCCGCAAGGTAAGCCGGCACCGTTGAGAATCCGCCGCCATACATGGAAAGAACGATGCAAAAAGAAGCTACAAATAGCGCGAGATTGCCGGTAGCGGCGGTCCATGGAACGGAGGAATACAAGGCGATGCCAAGCAGAAAGAAGACCATGTAGGTCGCTTTGCGGCCCAGTCGATCCGACAGCGAAGCCCAGAAAATGCGCCCGATGATATTGAACAGCGATAACAGGCCGGTAAAGCCGGCCGCGATCGCGGCGATCTTTCCCAATTGTTCGGGATTCAGGTCGGAGAAGGCGACTTGGACGCCGAGCAGCCTGCCGCCAAACACTTCCTGCAGCAGCGGCGAGGCCATGCCGAGGATGCCAATCCCGGCGGTGACGTTAAGGGTCAGAACACTCCACAGCAACCAAAACTGAGGAGTCCGCCAGGCTACCTCGAGGCTGACATGGCGCTCGGTCAGCAAGTTGCGTTTTACGGTTGCCGGTTGCCAACCGGCTGGCTTCCAGCCATCAGGCGGCAGCCGATAGCTGAACGCCCCGCCCAGCATGTACACGATATAAATCGCCGCGAGCACGAGGAATGTCTGCCAAACGCCGACTCCATCCGCGCTTGCAAAGTGCTTCATCAATCGATCCGCAAGTGGCGCACCGATCATGGCACCACCGCCGAAGCCCATGATCGCCATGCCGGTCGCCATGCCGCGCCGATCCGGAAACCACTTAATGAGCGTCGAGACCGGCGAGATATAGCCCAGGCCCAAACCAATGCCCCCAATCACCCCGCAACCGAGCCACATAATCCAGAGTTGATGTGCAATCACGCCGAAAGCAGCAATCACAAGGCCACCGCACCAGCAAATGGCAGCTACAACGCCGCCTTTTCGCGGCCCCACTCGCTCGAGCCAGCCGCCCCACAAGGCGGCGGACGAGCCCAGAAATACGAAGAAAAGCGTAAACGTCCAGCCGAGAAGCGGAATGTTCCAGTCACAGGTCGTCGCCGTGAGCTGACCGAAAAAGCCGAGGTCCTTTGGGCAAGGAATCGACTTTGAGATGCCGACTGCCTTCGTGAGCGGCAGCCAGAAGACCGAAAACCCATATGCCATGCCGATGCATAGATGTATGGCCAGCGCCGCCGGCGGCACGAGCCAGCGGCTAAACCCTGGTTTCGCGATGCTGCGTTCGCGTGAAAGGAGTCCGGGTGAAACTGTGGTGCTTGCTGCAGACATTATTGTTTTCCCCCTCTAAGTGCCTAATATTGCCCCGTCCGCTGTGCTACAGCTAGCGCGGCGTGCGCGAATCGCCTTCCGCTAGCGCTGCACCGAACACCTGAGTCCATAATATGACAGATGCGTTCGTGGGGTTAATCGCGTACGCGATTCCCATGTCCACAAAGCGCGGATCCATGAGATTTTCGCAGTGCGGCGGGCTTTGCAGCCACCCCTGCACCGCCTCCTCGGGGGTCGCAACGCCTGCGGCGATGTTCTCGCCCACTACCCGCCACGCGTAGCCCGCGCGCTTTACGCGACTTGCCGGCGTACTGCCATCCGGACCCTGATGGTCGAAATAGCTGCGCCGCGCCATATCGCGTGAGTGCTCCAATGCGGCAGCGCCAAGCGCGGTCGAAAGCTTAAGCGGAGGTGCAGTGTCAAAGAATTCGCGGCCACAGTGCCGTGGATGGCCGCGCGCCTCGTTCACAAGCGCAAGCGCGCGTCCACTGATGGCGGCCGCATCCTCGGGCTGCGGAGTTGCAAGCGGCGCTGCAAGGACGATCCAAGTGTCAGAACCGCGCGCTGCGATCCCCATGTCGCGCAACCTCGGATCGTCGATCTGCGCGCAATAGTGCTCGCGCAGAAGGCGCATGGTGCCCGCCTCTCCATCCGAGGCGACAACGTGCAGGGAGGAGATCTGCGCCGCGTGGTATCCGGTCGCCGCAAGTGCGACCTTGAGGCTCGAGCCGGTGGCGATACGGCGCGCGACCTCGTTCAGTCCCGCTACGACCCGCAGCCGGTGCGGTATGCCCGGCGAGCGAGCGCAGCCGTGCACGCGCACGGCGTTGATGTCATCCGCTAACGCAGCACTGGCTGATGCGGCGTGCGTTGCGCCAATCACGGCGAACAAAACTATGCTTGGCAGCTGCCAGGGCGCCACGAAATGCAAAGCTCGCATGCAGCACGCGACTTACGCTGCGATCGCCTGGCGATTTGAGAAAAGACACTCCGCAATCTGCACCGCATTCAGCGCCGCGCTCTTCGGGCGCTGATTGCCGGCGACGAACATGGCGATCGAGCTGCCGCACGGATCGCTCACATCCTGCCGGATGCGGCCGACGAGAGTCGCGTCCTCGCCGGAGGCGTCCTTGGGCGTGGGCAAATAGTTGCCGGCGACGTCATTGACGATTTTCACGCCGGGCGCAGCGGCGCGAATCTCGCGCACGGCAGGCGTAATCGGTGCTGCGCATTCAAAATACAACGCGACGCAATGCGCCCGCCGCACCGGCACGAGCTCGGAGACCGGGAATTGCCGTGTTTCAAAGCAGCGCACGAGTTCGACGCCGACTGCGCCGCTTGCGCCGAGGATCGCGACCATGAATGTGCGGCCGTTTGCGATCCTCTGCTCGCTCAAATCAGTCATGCAGCGAACGCTATCGCACGAAGTTAGAGCTGTAAAGCCGCGAAGCGTAGGATGGTTGGCGGTGGGCCGATGGCTCGCCGTTACAAATCACCAAGGCAGCGATGGAGCCTATGAAGAACATAGATCTTAATTTTGTTACCACGGCCTTTGAACTTCCCGGCCATCGCATCGTGAAAAACGTCGGTGTCGTGCGCGGCATCGTGGTGCGTTCGCGCAGCATTGTCGGAGCCATTGGTGCGGGACTGCAGACCCTGCTTGGCGGTAACATCACGCTGTTCACCGCTATGTGTGAGAAGGCGCGCGCCGATGCATTTACCCTGATGCTCGAGCACGCCGCTGAACGGGGCGCGAATGCTGTAATCGGCGTGCGCTACGATGCGAACGAGGTCGCTGCGGGCGTAACAGAGGTTCTAGCGTATGGAACAGCTGTCGTCGCCGAATAGGCCGACCCGCTCACCGGCCGCAGAGCATTCAAGCTTGCTGCGTACGGGGTGCGGGCCGGTGGAGCGACTGTTACGACGCAGTGGCGGGCGCAGTAGTTCCCGACGCGCCATTCTGATGGCGCTGCTGCCATTTGCTCTTGTCAGCCGCGATTATTTGCGGGATCTGTTCCTGCTGCATCTTGGTCAGCACCGCGAAGACCTGCGCTTTGACATCGCTCATTTGCTGAATACGCGCTGCGGCGTTGGCTTTCGCCGCGGCCAGCAACGCCGGATAGGCCGAATCGGTGGGCGATATTCCAGCCATTGCCTCGGCATTGCTGCGCATATTCGTGCCAAGAGATTTGAACTGCGGCTTCGCTGTCTCAAATATACTCTTGATTTGAGTCTGCTGTTCCGCGGTCAAATTCAATTGCTTCAGAACATGCATGAAGCGTCCGGCCGGGCCATGGTGATGGCCGTGCCAGTGTTGGCCAGCGCTGCTCGGCGCCGTCGTTTCGTTGGAAGTTGCGGCATGCACCGCGGCTCCCGCAAGAGCGGCCGTCACCAGCGCGGCAATGACGATCGAACGAGTGCGGGGCAGGGCTCGATAGGGCGTATTCATCAAACTCTCTCCTGGAAAGTCGCATGCGGACTGATGCTAATTAGAGCAGATGAAAAGCCCAGAGTTGCAGCCGCAAGTCGCGGTGGCGCATAAGAATTGTGAAGAAATCCTGACCGCTGCATAGATCGGGGATAATGCTGGGATGATTACAGAATCCGTTATCACACCCGCAAAACCCGCGTTAATGATTGTCGATGACGATCAGGAGCTGTGTACCTTGCTGGTGGAATATCTGGCGCCGGAAGGGTTTGCCGTTGAGCTGCTTGGCAACGGCGCAGCTGCACTGGAACGTCTATCACATTCAACTCCCGACCTCGTAGTACTCGATGTGATGCTGCCGGAACTATCGGGATTCGAGGTGTTGCGGCGTATTCGTGCGATCAGTGCGGTTCCGGTCATCATGCTGACCGCGCGCGGTGAAGAAGTTGATCGTGTGGTGGGCCTGGAGATGGGTGCCGATGATTATCTGGCGAAGCCGTTCAGTCCGCGGGAACTACTGGCGAGGATCAAAGCGGTATTACGTCGCAGTGCCGCTGAGGGTGGTGCGCCCGCGTCGGCATATTCAATTGTTTGGGGGCCACTCAAAATTGACCTGCGGGCGCGCTGTGCCATGGCCAATGATCACGATCTTGAGTTGACGGGCGCGGAACTGCGCATCTTGGAACAGTTGATGCGTGCTGACGCGAAGGCGGTGACCCGCGACGACCTCATGACACGCGCGTTGGGGAGGCGCTTACTGCCGACCGATCGCAGTCTGGACACTCATGTGAGCAACCTGCGGCGAAAACTTGGGAAGTACACCGATCAGGTGACCGTGCAAAGCGTACGCGGCACGGGCTACGCACTTGCGCTGGTCAGCCTTCGAGCAACGCCAAGCGCAGGCGGCTAACACCTCGTGCGTTCCCTCTTCTGGCGGATTTTCCTCACTTTCTGGCTGGCGCTTGCGCTCATTCTCGTCGGCACCGTCACCGTTGCGGTCGATGCGGCGTTGAAGTGGCGCAGCGAGCGGCCCGCACTGGCCTATCAGGACCTGTACTCGAAGGCGGCGCAGGTGTTCGAGGCAGGTGGTGGCGAGGCGCTCAGGCAATGGATTCAGAATCTAACCCCGGCGGCGCTGCGCGCACGAACCTTTGTGCTTGATTCCAGCGGCCATGATGTTCTCAATCGACCGCCGCCGAGCTATCCCGATACGGCGCGTGCCCGCTCCGCACGCTCAGCCGCCGTCATGGGCCCGATCGGTCGGTCACTAATGCTGGTTGGTGCCGACGGCAAGACGTTTCGAGTGATAGTGACGTCGGGAGCCTTTCGCGGGCCGCCGCGCCGCTTCGGTGAGCTTGAACTTCCGGGAGTGCGCGCCGCCACCTTGCTGATCGCACTGGTGGTGAGCGCGGTGGTCTGCTTCATTCTGGCGCGCTATCTCACCGCGCCGGTCGACCGGCTGCGCGATGCGACACAGCGCATTACCGCCGGGGATCTAAATGTTCGAGTCCTGCCAAGCCTGCAGGGCCGTAAGGATGACCTTGGACTGCTCGCCGCGGATTTCGACGTGATGGCTGAACGGGTGCGCAGCCTCATCGAATCCAAACAACAGCTGCTGCGCGATGTGTCGCATGAGCTGCGCTCGCCGCTCGCGCGGCTGCAGCTTGCCTTGTCGCTGGCGCAGCGCGGCGATGCGGGCGTGGGTGAAAATCTGAACCGCATTGGACGTGAAGCTGACCGCCTCGAACAGCTGATTGCGCGCTCGCTGTTGCTCGCACGCCTGGAGCGTCCGGCACTCGGAATTGAACGCGAACGGCTTGATATTGCTGCGCTCCTTGAGGAAATCGTCGCCGACGTTGCAATCGAAGCCGACGCGCGCAATTCGCATGTGCAGTTGCAGACGTCCGGAACGCTCGAACTGATGGGCGACCGGGAGGCTTTGCGCAGCGCCTTCGAGAACGTACTGCGCAATGCCGTGCGTTATAGCCCGACTGGTTCACAGCTGAACATGAGCGCGCAGGGCAGCGCCGCGGCGATAGAGGTTGAAATCAAGGATCAAGGTCCGGGAGTCCCTGAGAAGGACCTGGGGCTGATCTTCGAGCCTTTCTATCGAGTCGATGCGGCGCGCGGGCGTGCGGAGGGAGGCGAGGGGCTGGGGCTCGCCATCGCCGCACGTGCTGTAACCCTGCACCACGGCACAATCGAAGCGCGCAATCTGCAAGGAACCGGACTTGCGGTTCGTATCGCTCTGCCGGTCGGCGCCTGATAAGAAAGAGCCGCCCTTGCGGGCGGCTTCCAACGGCGGTCAGAGACTATGGACGGCGAATTTCGGGTCTCACAGGGGGGGAGAGGAGATCACGAGTCGAGCATCCACGCCGGGATAATATTCCAACGTACGGTGTGACTAACGCGGCCGAATAAAGTTGTATCCATTAAAGTTTCTTAAGAATTCTTAGGCCGTGGCCATTCGCACACCGTTGTGCATTGCATCAGCGCACTGGGCTTGCGCTGCGCGTGAGCTTCTAATGGCGCCGTCAATGCGCGGTTACTGGGCCCAGCCGCGCGCGCGCTCGAGCGCAAGTGCCCAGCGCGCAAGCCGGTGACCGGCTTCATCGCGGCTCATGCTGGGCTCAAAGACCCGCTCGATCTGCCAGTTGCGCGCGATGTCTTCCAGACTCGCCCAGAATCCGATCTGCAAGCCTGCAAGATAGGCCGCTCCAAGGGCGGTCGTCTCGGTGATCTTCGGACGCAGCACCGCGATTCCCAGTAGGTCAGCCTGAAACTGCATTAAAAAGTTGTTGGCTGTGGCGCCGCCATCGACGCGCAATTCGAGCAGCGGCTGTGCGGCGTCGCGCTGCATCGCGGTGAGTAGATCCGCGCTCTGGAACGCAATCGACTCGAGCGCCGCACGCGCGATGTGCGCTCGCGTGCTGCCGCGTGACAGACCCACGATCGTGCCACGCGCGCGTGGGTCCCAATGTGGACTTCCCAGGCCTGCGAATGCGGGAACCAGATACACGCCATCGCTGTCAGCGACGCTTGCGGCAAGTGCCTCAACGTCCGCCGTACTCTCGATGATGCGTAATGAATCGCGTAACCACTGCACAACTGCACCGGCGACAAATACGCTTCCCTCGAGCGCATAGTGCGTTTCGAGGCTCTGCCAGGCGACAGTCGTCAAAAGTCGGTGCTGTGAGTGCAGCGGCCGTGTGCCGGTGTTCATCAGAGCGAAGCAGCCGGTGCCGTAGGTATTCTTAGCCATGCCTGGTTTGAAGCAGCCCTGGCCAAAGAGCGCCGCCTGCTGATCTCCTACGATGGCAGCGACGGGAATTTCGCGCCCGAACAAATTGGTCGTTAATCCGCCCGCGCCGCGCGCGGCATTGGCAATGACCCGCGGCAAGCACGCGGAGGGGATCCCAAATAACCCGAGCAGCAGCGGGTCCCACTCGCAGCTATGCAGATTGAAAAGCAGTGTGCGACTTGCGTTCGTCGCGTCGGTGACGTGATGCTGGCCGCGGGTCAGCTGCCAAACAAGCCAGCTGTCAATGGTACCGAACGCAAGTTCGCCTCGTTCGGCGCGTACGCGTGCGCCGGGTACATGCTCCAGAAGCCAAGCAAGTTTAGTGGCTGAGAAGTACGGATCGAGGAGCAGTCCCGTGCGACGTGCGATGTCTGGCTCGTGCCCCGCCGCTCGCAATTGCTCGCAGTGCGCCGCCGTGCGGCGGTCTTGCCAGACGATTGCGCGCGCAATCGGTAGGCCGGTAGTTCGATCCCACAGCACGGTAGTTTCGCGCTGGTTGGCGATGCCGATGGCCGCGATATCGGTCGAGGCGGCGCCGGCTTTTTCGAGTACTGCCGTTACGAGGCTTGCCTGGCACTGCCAGATCTCGAGCGCATCGTGTTCCACCCACCCGGATTCGGGGTAGTACTGCGTTACTTCGCGCTGCGCGCTTGCGACGGGGGTTGCATTGTGATCGAAGAGAATCGCACGCGAACTTGTCGTGCCCTGATCGAGCGCGAGAATGAATCGACTCATCGGCTTGCCAGCCAGCGCGCCAGGCATTGCGCGCTCTCCGGTGGAGCATGTAATCCGAGCTTGGTGCGGCGCCAAAGAATGTCCGCTGCGCTGCGCGCCCATTCTTCGCGACACAGATATTCAATTTCACGCTCGCGAAGCTGCGGCAGAACTTCCTCGCCGAGATCGGTGAGTGAGGCGGCGCCGCCGAGCATGCGATCAATGTTGCTGCCGTAGGCTCGTGCGTAACGTACGCGCAGCTCCGCTGGCAGCCACGCGTAGCGCCGCGCTAAGACACGCAGGAAGGACGCAAAGCTGCCACCCGCAAGATCCCCGCCGGGAAGAATCGCGCGCTGCGTCCATGGGCGAGCGCGATTTCCGAGACGCTGGGCAAGCTTGTCGACTGCTTCGGCGGCAAGGCGTCGATAGGTGGTAATCTTGCCGCCGAAGACGGAGAGCAGCGGTGCTCGGTCGCCGTCGAGTTCGAGTGCGTAGTCGCGCGTAACAGCGGTTGGATCCAGCGATGCGTCCTCAATGAGCGGGCGCACGCCCGCATAACTCCAGACCACATCAGCAGGCCCGATCTGACGCCTGAAATATCTATTGACCATAGCGCAGAGGTATTCAATTTCGGCCGATTCGATGTGTACATCCGCAGGCTCGCCGCGGTATTCGACATCGGTCGTGCCAATAAGCGTGAAGTCCTCCTCGTAGGGAATCGCAAACACAATGCGCCGATCGGTATTCTGAAAAATGTAGGCGAAGCGGTGCGCGAAGAGTTTTGGCACCACGATGTGACTTCCCTTTACAAGACGTATGTGGTGCGCAGTGCGCAGCGGCGTCGCGCCGCGTACGAAACTGCTGACCCACGGCCCGGTGGCGTTAACGACGGCGCGAGCGGCCACAGCGCGCAGACCGGTGCGATCGCGCAGTGA
>Ga0209483_1002909_pt1 | contig 11591 bp, 5 predicted proteins | sample NGEPerA_FD_184508 | JGI IMG/M metagenome (GOLD analysis project Ga0209483, IMG submission 184508) | Arctic peat soil microbial communities from the Barrow Environmental Observatory site, Barrow, Alaska, USA - NGEE PermafrostL2-A... | ecosystem: Environmental > Terrestrial > Soil > Wetlands > Peat... | reverse complement strand
TTGCCGGTCCGGCGGACGAAATGCTCGACCAGCAGAGGCAGCGTGCTTCCCATGAGCATGGTCGGAACAAGCAACAAGGCAAATGCAATGAGGCCGGTTGCGGTGGTCGATGCGCCTGCAGTGATAGAGCCAATGCGATGAAAGATCCACAGTGAGACCGCGCCAAAAGTTCCCACCGAAAACTCAATAAGGCCAAAGGCGAGAAGCAGGCGGATGCCCGGACGATTCGAAAGCCAGCCACCAGCAACGCTACCCATTCCAAGGCCGAGCATGAAAACGGTAACGATCATTGTTACCGATTCAATGTTGACTCCATACAGGGTGAATAAGGCTCGCTGCCAGACGATTTGGTAGAGGAGCGCTGGGAAGCCGGAAAGGAAGAAAAGCAAATAATAGAGTTGGTTCGTGTCCCGCTTCATGGCGCACCTTCATGTCACTGTATTTGAGGGAACTGTAGCATCTGGCGCTATCGAACGAAAAGCCACGGGCATAGCACTTTTGGGGCGGCGAGATTAATTTGACTGAAGGCGGAAGAGGGTTTGCGCGAGCGCGACTGTGATTTTGATGAGGAGAACGGCGTTCCCTGCTTCGCTGTTGACCAGCGACTCGGCTGTGATGGCTGCTGAGGCTGAGGTGCAGGAGCTTCAGGATAACCAAGACCTCATTTCATCGATGAGTTCAGCTTCGGTTGTTGACTCTGAGCGTCGAACGTCGGGTTTGGACGGTCCGTGCTGCAGCGTCCCCCTAAGTGCGGCCGGTTCCGCCGTGGAGGCCGACTCGGCGCCCTCGGGCGATTTTACATTGCGTGGAAGAAAATGGGCAGATGCCACACCCGTCTCTTGAAGCGCGACCGGCAATACCAGAGCACAACTCCTCACCGGATAGAGGAGGAACCCTGTTTTCGTCAAGCCGTTCTTTGTCCGCCTTCTGTCCGTGAACTGGTGCCAGAATGGTCCAAAGCGAGCCAACTGGGTGAGCGGGGTGGTCAGTGTTTTGTTGGATTTGACTGGTTGGCGTTGTACTCTTTTGCGGACGGATTTCCCCTCATAACCCAAAGGTCGCTGGTTCAAATCCAGCCCCCGCAACCAATAAGTTATGTATTAACAGCGACTTCCAACTCACGAGTTTGGAGGTCTTTCTGTTTGTGAGCAGTTAGTGGACCAGAATCGAGATTGCCTTTAGCATCTGCGGCTGCTTTCGCGATCTCTGCACCTAGTCCTCTTGCTGCTTCTTCGTTCGCTTTCCAGTCCAGAGTGTAACCATACACATCAAGCGTGAAGCTAGCCTAGTCCAAAACCTCCGCGCGGGGTTCGTACCACCTGAACCACCTAACCGTACGTCCTGGTACTCTGCGACCGCTACGTAGGTCACGGGGCGATCGCGTGTGGGGAAGGCCTAGACCGAGAGGCTTATTGTCAACATGTTCCGACTGTCTTATAACCGGGATCAATGAAACGCACAAGGTGTATACGCGAAACGGTGCAACTGGGCGGAAACGGCGGAGGCTTCCAGTCGGCCAACGTGTGCCACCATCCGATGGGGTGCGCGGCGCGAGGGGGTAAGGTTGCGCAAGAAACTTGGGCAAAACTTGGGCAAAGAGCTGAGGCAATTTAGGTAATAAATCACGGTTGCGGGGGTGTAAGAGTCGTCGAATCAACAACAAGTTAGAGTGACCTGTCCGGCTCATAACCCAAGGGTCGCTGGTTCAAATCCAGCCCCCGCAACCAATCCTTTCAATAACTTACGCAGCATGCTCGGACTCAGCCTTCGCGCTCGATTGCGCGAGTGTTGCAGATCGATGCGTCGCTGTCCGCTTTTTGCTTGGTTTCTCATCGAGACGATCAACGAAGGAAACGTCTGCGCCAGGGATCAAGTGAGCGTAGGTATCAACCGTCACCTGAATCGAACTGTGGCCCATTTGCTCCTTGGTGTACACAATCGATGCCCCCGTTGGATATTCACCACAATGCATCGGACCGGCAGGCACGTCTACATTACGTATAGGCACTCGCGAAGGCGCTAAACCACCCAATCTTTGGACTGCCTAACGCTACTCTCAACAGCGCCAGTTACGGTCAGATTTCTAATACCGCCGTTGACAGCCGCGAGATGCAGGTTTCCTTGCGAATTGTATTCTAGAAAAACGTCCCTATGGGGTTGAATCAATAGAGCGCCTCGCCGCCTTCCGCTTGCGAATGTTAAGCGGAAGGCGACTCTTCCGCAAATTGGTCTAGGCGAAGCAGGATTGATATTCCGAACGGGAGTTTGAGCAGATCGGCTTCGCTCAGCACTGAATAGACGCTCTTTGATAACCCTCCGCCTTCCAGTCGGACTTAGAGTAAGTAGCTTTTTCAGGCAGCACACATCCGGGCCTATTGACAGTATGGTCGGACCAGCCTACCATGTTTCCGACCCTCCAGCAGGCATCCGACAGGAGCCCAAAAGTTCTGCAGGCTACCGGGACGGGTCTAGGCCTTTAGGCAGTGGACGCAGCGTCACTGGTCTTTTGGCTACTTATCGTCAAAGTTGTTTCAGGATTCCTTCAGTAGTTTGATCAACCAGGGAAACGCTTACCCACATGATGGGTATTGGAGACCGCAATGGTATCGAGATTCTATAAGCTAGCAATTTCCGCCGCATTAGTTGCTGCGTGTATTACGACTGCGCTGGGGCAATCCACGAGCGCAACACTTTCTGGAATTGTCTCGGACCCGCAAGGTGCGAACATACCCAACGCGACAGTCGTAGTGACGCAAATCAGCACGCACCAGGCCCGCACTATAGTTTCTGACGCGGGTGGCAGTTACTCCATTCCGAATTTGGACATTGGCCAATATTCTGTAAGCGCATCAGCCCCGGGCTTCAAGAAGCTCCTGATTCCATCAATCACTCTCCAGGTGAGTCAGATGGCGGAACTTAACCTCACCTTGCCGATCGGCGCCGTCACAGATCAGGTCACTGTCACAACGACATTGCCGCTGGTCAACGCTGAAAGTTCGGCCGTGGGTCAGGTGATTGAAAACCGCTCGATCGAGAGTCTCGCTCTCAATGGACGACAGTTCTGGCAGCTAACGTCATTGGTCCCCGGTGCTAGCTATACGCCTGGCGGTCAGCAGATCTCCCGCGGCGGATCCGGCATTCGATCTTCCTCGGTGAATGTCTCGATCAATGGGGCGAACTCCACATTTACCGGCTGGCGGCTGGACGGATCGGACATTACCGATGTCGAAGCAGGTGGAACAAACCTGCAACCGAACGTCGACGCCCTGGAAGAGTTCAAAGTCGAAACGTCGAACATGTCTGCGGAGTATGGGCATGAGCCTAGCGTCATTGTGGCCACAACCAAGAGCGGAACGAACGCGTTTCATGGTGTAGCTTTCGAGTTCCTGCGCAACGACTACTTTAATGCGCATAACTACTTCGCTACAACAACGAAAGACGGTCTCAAGCGCAATCAATTTGGTGGAGGGGTAGGCGGGCCCATCAAACGGGACAAGGCGTTCTTCTTCGCTGATTACGAGGAGACCATTCAATCTTCGGCGAATATCTTCAACGACACAGTTCCCAGCAACGCCATGCGCACAGGCGATTTCAGCGCGAATTCGAAGAAACTCATCGATCCGACCACCGGGCTGCAATTTCCGAGCAATACAATCCCCCAGAATCGCATCTCGAGCCAGGCCCAGTATTTCCTGGGTTTCATGCCAACTCAGAGCCAGGCAATATTCACAGCCGGGCAACTCGTGCACACATATAAGGGCGACATCCGTGTCGATTCTGCTCTCACCGGGCTTGACCACATCATGGGCCGCTACTCCCTTCTGGACAACGAAGAATCCGATCCGAATCAATTTCCAGCTTTGAAGGACCAGGCTCTGCGTGCCCGAGCTCAGAATCTCGCGTTGAATGAGTCCCACATCTTCAGCAGTCACTGGCTCAATGACTTGCGCGTTGGTTACTACCGCGATTTTCTGTTCTTCGATGCGATAAATGGCGGCACAAACTATCTGAACAACGCAAAGATAACCGGGTATGAGCAGTCGCAAATAAAGCCGAGCTTCCCTTACATCACGCTCTCGGGGTATTCAGCGTTTAACGGCTCGGGACTCAACAATCTGCCGAAGACGATCTACATCCGCACATGGCAGTATGCAGACACCATGAGCTACAACGCCGGCAAGCACGACCTTGAAATCGGAGTGCAGCTGAACCACCAGAAGGACCTCTATATTATCGGCCAGTCTCAGGAGGGCACGTTTGGGTTCACTACGATGTTTACGGGCGACGCCTTCGGCGATTTTCTTCTTGGGTTGCCGGCGTCCGCACTTCGCTCTTATCCGCTTCAAGCCTATGGAGAGCGCGCCAATCTTTGGGCGCTGTTTGTTCAGGATAATTACCGAATCTTCCCAAAGCTGATGCTGAATCTTGGCGTGCGTTGGGAATACAATCCGTTCTTCTCCGCAATGAACGGGCAGGTGGCTGCTTACGACTTCACGGGAAGAAGCTTGAACTCAACGACCGGAAAACTCATCGAGCCGATGCAGGGTGGGAAGCTGCTTGTTCCGGCCGCAGAGCCGGTTGTTCCAATCGCATATCCACTTTATGCGGATCGTATCGTCGGAACGGACTCGCGGAGCCTTCCCCAGTCGATTCGCCGCACAGGCATGGGGCAGTGGGCTCCACGTATTGGACTCGCATTCCGCCCGTTGAACAACGACCGCGTCGTGATTCACAGCGCCTACGGCCTGTTCCCGATGTTCATGGATGCCAACATGATGATCAATTGGACCAAGGCTCCGCCGTTCCTGATCACCCAAACGGCGAACAACGGCCTGACTGGCACAACTCCAAATTTCAATTGGGCGAATCCATTCCTGGGCCAATCCATCGTCGCGGCTAACAATGGCAGCGTATGTCCTGGCACGACTCTCGTGCTCAATACCTGCGTCACTCCAAGCTTGTATACAGCGCCTCCGGAACTCCAGCACACTTACATGCAGCAATGGAACCTCGGAGTGCAGTTACTGCTGGCGAAGAATCTGTCCCTTGAGACCACCTATGTTGGGAATCACACCACAGCCTTGCAGTTGAATGGCTTGCTCGCCAATCTGCCGCCACCCGGAGCCGGATCCATCCAAACGCGCCGGCCGCAAGCGCAGTGGGGCCAGATCAATGTTACGAATACAAACGGATCCTCGTACTATCACGCACTCCAGGCGAAGTTGGAAAAGCGCTTCTCAAACGGCGTCCAGGCACTCGTCTCCTATAACTACAGCAAGTGCATGGATAACGCCTACCTTGGCGTTGATCCCGCCTACACGAACCCAAAAGGTGTGTGCGACTTCGACTTGCGTCACGTAATCGTTGCAAGCGGACTCTACCAGTTGCCCTTTGGAAAGGGCCGTACGTTCCTTAACTCGGCACGGAATCCATTGGGCATGATTCTTGGTGGCTGGGACGTTGCAGCTCTTGCCACGTTGCGTTCCGGGTTACCCTATACTCCTTTCACTTCAAGCGATCTCGCCAATACCGGCGCATCGAGTGAGGTACCAAATCGCATTGGCAGCGGAAAACTTGCTAATCGCAGCCCGAAGGCGTGGTTCAATGTGGCCGACTTCACGCTTCCGGCCAAATATACCTACGGCAACTCCGGGCGCAATATTCTGAGCGCCGATGGGATCATTAATATTGACAGTACGCTCAAGAGGAACTTTACCTTCAGTGAATCGAAGTACGTGGAGTTCCGTCTGGAAGCATTCAACACTGCCAATCATCCAACCTTCAGTGCGCCCAACAAGTCCATTGGCACATCGTCGGCCGGTACGATTACCAGCACGCTCAACAGCAACCGCATTCTGGAGGCTGCGCTGAAGCTATACTTCTAGTGCCTGCAGGCAGCGGGGTGACGTCGAGCCATCCCGCTGCTTGATTCCCAGAGCGACATTGCTGTGAGAGCGGTCTGGTGGAAAGCTTAAGAAGCGGTATCTGAAACGAAACAATTAGCCTGAACGAAAGATAAGGTCTGGATAACCAGGCCATCTTCCTGTTTTTACGCACGGGCACAAACTTGAGGGATCAGAGTATGAGCAGAGAAATTGAAGTTCCGAATCTTCCAACCTCGTCCCGCCGTCAATTTCTAGCCATGGCCGGCGCGGGTGCAGCATCGCTGGCACTGCCTCGGCGGCTCAGCGCGGCATCCCCAAAAAAGCGGCCATTTGAGGTCTCCGCAAGCCTGTACCCCTGGGACCTGCACGATGAGGGCATCGAACACATTCTCGATAACCTTCAACAGATGTCGGCAGTGAACTCGGTTTACCTTCTCGGGATCATGCATTACGAAATCCGACCCTTAACCAGTCCCGCATTTCCGCACAATCCTGCCCGCAAGACCTGGCAGGCAGAGGACTCGAGGGCGTATTGGCATCCCGATCTGAAGCGATATGGCCGCATCAAGCCTCGGCTCTCTGACTTCGACTGGCTCAACCAGACTGATTGGTTGCCAGTGTTGACCGAAGCCGCCCGCAAGCGCGGACTGCGCACGGGCGTGGAGCTTTCTCACACGCTGGTCGACCTTGACCGCGAACAGAGCGAGTTCGGCGACTGCGTGCAAAGGGATATTCATGGTGTTCCGCGAAAGATTTATGGGCGCGCTTATCCCTTGTGCCCGAATAATCGCGATGTTCAGCAATACGTTCTCGCGCTCTTTAGCGATCTGACAGCGAACTATGATGTTGACTACCTTCAGACCTGCACGCTTCCCTTCATGCCAGGCGGTTCAGATACGGGGGGGTGTTTCTGCGATTCATGTGTCAAAGCGGCCAGCGATCGCGGAATTGATCTGACAAGAATCAAAACCGTCCTGTTAGCGAATCCTCTGGCCCCGGCCGAGCTAAGCCAATGGCAATCGTTTCGCGAGGACTCGATGGCCCGCTACTACAAGATCATGCATGATGGTATCCATGCCATTCGCCAGCACGCCGACCTTCGCTTCAACGACTGCTTCGCTAACGCAGCGAAATGGGGACTAGGACTGGGAAAGCTGGCGCCTCACCTCGATTCGGTTCGAGTATGTGACTATACGGAGCAAAAGGGTAATCCTGCGCTGATGCCGCAGAAGAGGGAATGGTTGACGTCTGAGCGACAGGCGCTTGGCCTCGATTTTCCTGTTCTGTCCGCTGTCGCCGTACGCCCGAAAGCAACGCCCGAGTTGATTGAAGAGGGAGTAAAGATCGCGACGGAGTGCGGCATGGTGGGCATCACGCTCGGCCACTATGACGGCGCAGAGTTTCCGATGCTGCGCGCGATCCGGACCGGCCTGGAGGCAGCGAAGATTAACGTTCCTGCACGACTCGCCTGAAGGGAATCTGCTGAAGCCTCCGTTTGACTGCGGCGTACCGCGTCGTACTAACTGATTGAATCACGTCGGAAGAAAGTTGGAGAAACTTCAATGTGCGAAAAGATTGCAATTGCTACCCGCAGGGATTTCATCCAGGCAGGCATTGGTGTTGCAGCTGCGGCTGCCGCTCCCAGTTGGGCGAGAGCGGCAAGCTCGTCGCCCGCCGCGAATTCGTCTGCGGCCTCAGATAAGATGATCGGAATTCAAATCAGCGCTGTCTCTTTCGTCGACGAGGGCGTGAACAAGGTACTCGACATTCTGCAGGAGCGTGGGAAGGTGAACACTCTGTTCCTCTCCACGTTCACTTATGACGGCGGAACTGGCGGTAGGCAGGTCAAGAGCAGGCCGCTGCCCGACCACGGCAAGCAGGAGTATGACAATTTTCATGGCGGGAACTTTGCGACACCGCACGCTCAGTTCTATACGGATACAGTCTTTAAAGATACCAAGGCTCCGGATCATGGCGACCTCGACATACTCGAGGCGGTGTTGCCTGAAACCAAGAAGCGAGGAATGAAAGTCTACGCCTGGAATTACAATATTTTTCGCACCGATATTCCTCATGTCGAAGAACTGGAAGAAGTGGACTATGAAGGTCAGCGGCGTGCAACGTGCTGTGCATACAATCCCAATTACAGAAACTTCGTGCTGGGTATCACGCGCGATCACTGCACTTCATACGATATCGATGGAGTGATGTGGGGTGCGGAGCAACAGGGACCGCTCAACAATCTGATTGGCGCGAACACCTGGCCTAGCCCCGCTACTTGTTTCTGTCAGTATCATCGCCAAGCAGCGAAGGATCGCGGAATCGACGTAGAGCGTGCCATCGAAGGGTACAAAAGGCTCGGCCAGTTCGTCGCCCAGGCCCGGGCAGGCCAACGCCCAACCGATGGCTATTTCGTTCAGTTCTGGCGGATTCTGGTGGATTATCCGGAGATCCTTGCATGGGAGAAGCTCTGGAACGACGGCAAGAATTCGACATACGAGGGCATCTACGAAACGGCGAAGTCTGTCCGGCCTGAATTGCAAGTGGGCTTCCATATATGGCATACAAACTCGTTCAGTCCGTTCTTCCGCGCAGAACAGGATTTTGAACGTTATTCGCACTATGCGGATTTCATCAAGCCAGTTCTGTACAACAATTGCGCTGGACCGCGTTACGCCACTTTTATTGGAAATGTACAGAAGACGATCTTTCACGACGTTCCGGAAGAGCAAGTCCTCAGCTTTAACAATGGGTTCCTCAACTATGGCGAAATGTCGTTAGCAAGCATCCCCACCAGCGGTTTGTCTGCGGACTACGTTCTGCGTGAGACGAAGCGTTCGCTTGATGATGTGAAGGGTCAATGCAAAATCTATCCTGGCATTGACGTAGACATTCCAACCTCCCATGGAGAAAAGGAAACCACTCCTGAAGACGTTCACGCTGCCACATTGGCCGCCTTCAAGGCGGGAGCGCAGGGTGTGATCCTTTCAAGAAAATATTCAGAGATGCGCCTCGCCAATCTTTCCGGAGGCGGCGCCGCTGTGACGGAATTCAATTTGCAAAGAAGCTAGACGGGTACGCGCTGGATTAAGGATGCTGTCTGTTCCCTGGGGGTTGTCAGGGCAAACGCATCTTAATTGCCATATGCAGCGGGAGTTTTGCTTGTTGAGATGGGGAGATGGACAGTCCCCTGAAGCACTTTGCTGATTTGCATGATCCGAGGGTAGAGCGGACGCGGGAATATTTACTCGAAGAGATTTTTTTGATCACCCTCGCGGCGATTTTGAGCGGGGCCAACGGGTGAAATGAGATCGAGGACTATGCTCATTCCAAACACGTGTGGTTCAAGAGTTTCCTCACTCTACCCAGGGGCATTCCATCGCATGATACCTTCAATCGGGTCTTTTCGGCGCTCGATCCAGAGGCGTTGAAAAAGGGCTTTGTGGCCTGGGTTTCGTCGATTGCCAAGCTGACGGCGGGCGAGGTGGTGGCCATCGACGGCAAGACGCTGCGGGGAGCCTCGGAGCCAAGCAAAAAAGGCCGGACAAAAAAGCGATCGTGCATATGGTCTCGGCCTGGGCCAACACCAACAGCCTGGTGCTCGGCCAGCGTAGGGTCGATGAAAAGTCCAATGAAATCACCGCAATTCCCAAACTTCTTGATGCGCTGGAGTTGAGTGGAGCGGCAGTGACCATTGATGCGATGGGCTGTCAACGGGCCATCGCCGAGAAGATCGTCGCGAAAAAGGCCGACTATATTTTGGCCGTCAAAGAGAATCAGGGCCATCTTCTGGAAGAGATCAAAGACTCATTTCAAATGCTGACTGCCGACGCGGTTAGCGAAGAAATTGACTGCGGCTACGGGCGCGTCGAGCAGCGCCGCTGCGCGGTGATCGCGGACCTGAGCCTGCTGAAAAATCCCTCAGAATGGGCGTCTTTACAAGGGATCGTACACATCCAGAGTGAGCGGTTTCACAAGGCGACGGGGAAAACAGAAACCGAAATTCGCTCCTGCATTACGAGCCTCGAACCCGATGCGATGAGGCTGAACTGCTCGATTCGTCAACACTGGGGCATCGAAAACAAATTGCACTGGGTCTTGGATGTTGGCTTCGGCGAAGACCTCGACCGCAAACGCGCAGGCCATGCGGCGCAGAATTACTCCGTACTCAACCGCATCGCACTCAATCTGCTCAAACAGGACAATACTTCAAAACGCGGCATCAAAGGAAAACGACTCAAAGCCGGCTGGGACAACAACTACCTGCTGAAATTACTGGCCATTTAAGATGCGTCGGCCCTGTGGATGAGATCCCTTTCCTTGACAATGGTAAGGCCATATGACTATCATAAATGCGCTAAATCAACCAGTACTTGCCAAGTGATGTATTAAGAAGCTGTTGGTGTCCGCGTCTGGGCACTGCCACGCGTTTGCGGTGGTGTGCTCGTTTGGCACAAACAGTCACGCTGGCAAAACAGCCAATTTTATGGAAGGACAATTCGCAATGATTCAAAGAATAACGATGGTAAATCTTGTTGAAGATGTGGCGAACCGGAAGCCGAGATCGAAGGAACGGCAGACGGCTTTGCTGAGCAGGGAAACGCCTGAACATCCGGGAGCGTCATCAATGATTAGCCGGATTGTCCTGATGTTCTTGACTCTATTCGTATGTACGGCCGCTTGGGCGCAGTTTGAGGCTGGCTCGGTAGTCGGTGTGATATCGGACAGTTCGGGATTGGTAATTCCCGGCGTTTCCATCACGCTCCGAAATCTCTCTACAAATGTAGATCGCCAAGCGACTACCTCTTCCGTAGGCGCGTTCGATTTTGTCGCCGTATCTCCGGGCATGTATTCCATTACTGTGAAGCAGACAGGCTTTCAGGAAAGAAAGCAGAACTTCAAGTTAGCCGTCGGCCAACGTCTCGATATGAATATGGCGCTCCAGATTGGCGCGACGGCCCAAACTGTTACTGTCAGCGCGGACGTCGAAACACTCGAAACCGCATCGTCTGAAATCACTAATTTGCGTACAAGCCAACAGGTGGTTGATCTTCCGTTGAACGCGCGCAATTTTACGCAATTGTTGCAGTTAGCGCCCGGTGTCAATAACTACGGAACCTCAGGCAACTCCATATCGCAGGGCTACACGACCGGTCGAGGGACTAATGGTGCGATTATCAACGGCAATCCTTCGGAAGATACGGTCTACATGTTCGACGGAATTTGGAGCGTCGAGAACGACTCCGGCGATATCTTCTTCTTCCCGCCGGTAGACTCCATTCAGGAATTCCAGGTTCAGACGAGCGGTGCGCCTGCTTCCTATGGGGGCAACCCGTCGATGATCAACCTGACATATCATTCCGGCACCAACGATTTCAAAGGAACCTTCTATGAGTTTGTCCGCAACTCGGACTTGGATGCCAAGAATTACTTCGACTCAGCTTCCAAACCCATCCCGCCCTTCCATTTGAACCAGTTTGGGGCGAACGTGGGCGGACCAGTCAGGATTCCCCATGTCTTCAACGGGACCAACAAACTTTTCTTCTTTGCTGACTACGAAGGGAAGCGGGAAAACCAGGCCCAGACCAACCTCTCTACAGTTCCAATTGCGGCGTTCCACACCGGAGATTTCTCTGCCCTGTCCACTGTCCTTCATGTGCCAGGCACAACCACTCCGCTGCCAAACAATCATGTACAGAACATCGA
>Ga0209483_1002908_pt1 | contig 11591 bp, 10 predicted proteins | sample NGEPerA_FD_184508 | JGI IMG/M metagenome (GOLD analysis project Ga0209483, IMG submission 184508) | Arctic peat soil microbial communities from the Barrow Environmental Observatory site, Barrow, Alaska, USA - NGEE PermafrostL2-A... | ecosystem: Environmental > Terrestrial > Soil > Wetlands >... | reverse complement strand
ACGTATCAATGAGGCATAACAGTGCGTCGAGGATTCTTTCTTACCTCGCCCCGCTTTGCGCAGGGTTGTCCGGGGAAAATCACTCATAGCAGAAGTCCAGTTGATCGGCAGAAAACCTGGGCTTCGGCTTACTGGGGTTGACCGGCGGAGGTTTGTCAATTTTTGCGATGGGACTTCGCATGAACAGGCGTTGGCAGACCAACTCGGCGAAACGCAAGTCCAGCATCTTCAAGGAATTCAATCGCCGGGCGAGGCGCAGAAGCAGATATGCGATCATCGCAGCGAGGATTTGCAGACGGATGGCGTTGTCGTTTTTTGCCATGAACTTGCGAAGATTGAGATGCTGCTTGATCCAACGGAACAAAAGTTCGATCTGCCAACGGCTCTTGTAGAGTGCCGCAATCTCGACGGCCTTACGTTTGAGATCGTTGGTGATGAGCGTGATCACTCCACCTTTGTCGCGTCGGACTTTGATGCGGCGCAACGGAATCGGAAGACGGGAATCGCCTTTGCTCGCAAGCACGACATCGGCATCGTCGATGATTTTGAAGTCGTCGCCGATGGTCTTACGGACATACCGCGACTTCGACTTGCGCAAGCGCGTGCTCACCTTGGTACGTGTGACGAAGAAAGCCCCGGTATCATTGATCTTCTTCCACCAGCCGAAATGGTAATAGCCCTTGTCGAACACGTAAGTCATGCCGGCTTCGAGTTCGGTTTGGCGGCCGATCTCGACGTCGTTGACCGTCGCCGGCGTAATCTCGACGCAGCGGGGACACTTGCCGTCCGGTTCGTAGACCGTGTGCATCTTCATGCCGCGGATACGACCGTTCCATTCGGCCCATTTGCACATCTTGCCCAACGGAACCGGGCTTGAGTCGATCAGCCGGACCATCTCGGCTCCCTCCACCCGCGTAGTTCGATCAGCCTTCTCCGCCAGCATGGCGAAGGTCTCCGCAAAGACGCCAACCGGGCGTCGCGCATTCGCATCCGAAAGCGTCGAACGAGCAGCCCGGCCCACACCAAGATGATAATGCTGATGGCAGTTGGCATTGAAAGCGCCTTCGACCGCGCGCAGACTCATCATCTGGCCCAGTTGCGCTCCGACGAGTGTAACCAAATGATCCCAACTCTTGAACGACTTGTCGTAGGCGTCGCCGTCATGCCTGGCCACAATCCCGCGAAATTGCCGCCGATCAATCGGTTTGAGAAGCGCCCCAAAGATGCTATTTACGCAGTGCATGCCCGGCCCCTTTCTGAGTCTCGACAACCAGAAAGTATCCCGTTCACCCTGGATTTGCCGGGCATGCGCTGCGGCATAGTGAATCATTCCCCGGACAACCCTGCGCGAGAGCGGGGCGAGGGCGCGCGCTGCCATTGTTGAAACACCTCTCTTAAGACGTGGCCGGCTTCGGGAGATTGACTCTCGCTAAATATCGGGATATCCCTATATTCAGTAATCGGGATATCCCGGTATTTTGGAGGCGCCATGACCCCCGGATTAACCGCAAGTATCGAGCCGAACAGCTGCAATTGCGCCGCGCTGCGCAAGGCATCGCGGCGGATGTCGCAGTTTTACGATTCCGCGCTGGCGCCCTGCGGTCTCAAATCGACCCAGTTCGCCATGCTCGCAGAGATCGACCGCCGCGCCGAGGCGCCGCCGACCATCCGCGATCTGGCGGAACGGCTGGTGATGGACCAGTCGACCATCGGCCAGAACCTGCGGCCGCTGGAACGCGAAGGCTTGATCGCGCTGGTGACGGACGAGACGGATCGCCGCAGCCGGCGCGTGACGCTGACCAAAGCCGGCCGCGCGCGGCTGGCCGATGCGCTGCCGCTCTGGAGCAGCGCGCAGCAGCGCTTCGAAAGCGGTTTTGGCAAGCGCGCCGCGGCCGAGTTGCGAACCGTGCTGGTGAATATCGCGCGCGACCAGACGCTGGTGGGCGAGGGTGAGCACCCCTGAGCATGAATTTTCGAAGGAGGCGCGCGCGGCAAAAGCCGCCCCATCAGATGATTTGAAAGGCAAGAACAATGAACCAGATCAATCGCAGCGAACATTTTCAACCGGCCGAAATCGTCGAGACCGCAAAGACGCCCGAGGCGCAAAAGCCGCGGCGCGGCAACGCGTCGCCACAGCTGGTGCTCGCGATCGTGTGCGTCGGCATTTGCCTGGCCAATCTCGATCTCTTCATCGTCAATGTCGCGCTGCCCAATATCGGCCGCGACTTCAGCGGATCCTCGCTGCAGGATCTGTCCTGGGTTCTCAACGGCTATGCGATCGCTTACGCCGCGCTGCTGGTGTTTTTCGGCCGGCTCGCCGAGCGCTACCGGCGCAATCTCAGTTTCCTGCTCGGCGTCGGGTTGTTCACCGCGGCCTCAGCGGCATGTTCGGTCTCCACCAATGTCGAGACCCTGATCGCGTTCCGGGTGTTGCAGGCGGCGGGTGCGGCGTTGATGACGCCGACGTCGCTCGGCCTGTTGATGGCGGCTTTCCCGCCGGAGCGGCGTAGCACCGCGGTGCGGACCTGGACCGCGATCGGCGGCGTTGCCGCGGCGCTTGGACCGGTGATCGGCGGTTTGCTGGTGACGGTGAACTGGCGCTGGATATTCCTGGTCAATGTTCCTATCGGAATCATCGCGTTGCTGATCGGCCGGTGGAAACTGCCGGAAATTCCTGGCCACGCCGCGCCGCGGCCGAATCCCGCCGACGCGGCGCTGGTGACCGGCGGCATCGGCGCACTGACCTTTGCCATCGTGAAGGTGAATGATTGGGGCTGGGGCTCGCCCGGCATTGCCGGCAGCACGGCCGTGGCGATCATTTTGCTGGCGCTGTTCGTGTGGCGCTGCTTCCGTTCGCCGAACCCGTTCGTCGACCCCGCGTTGTTTCGCATCAAGCCGTTCGCCGGCGCAGCTCTTGTGATCGCGCCGTATTCGGCCGCCTTTGGCGCCATGCTGCTGTCGGTCGCACTGTGGGAGCAGACGGCATGGGGATGGTCGGCGCTGCAGACCGGACTTGCGATCGCGCCGGGGCCGCTGCTGGTACCGATCACCTCGCTGCTGCTGTCAGGTCGGTTGATCGCGCGGTTTGGCGCCGCGGCGGTCGTCACCGCGGGCGTGTTCTTCTTCGTCGCCGGGCTTGCCGCCTGGGCGCTCCTGATCGGGCAGGAACCCAGCATGCTGCTCGTGATGCTGGGCATCGTGCCGACGGGTATTGGTGTCGGCCTGACCTTCCCGACCCTGATGGGCGTCGGCGCGGGTGGATTGCCTCCGTCGGCGTTTGCGACCGGCTCGGGTGTCATCAACATGATCCGGCAGGCCGCGCTCGCGGTCGGCGTCGCGATGTTCGTCGCCATCGTCGGTGTGCCGTCGTCGCTCGCCGAACGCGTGACGGCGTTCCATCGCGGATGGTGGATCATGGCCGGCGTTGCCGCGCTGTCGCTGATCCCGAATTACATTTTTATCCGGGCGAGGAAGTGACGCTTCTTCTCCCCTCCCCGCAAGGATGAGGGGAGTGCGCCTCCTCCGTGAAGCAAGCTGTCATTCAAAACATCTCGAAATATTCGCGGTGCTCCCATTCCGACACTTCGGCCTGGAAGCGTTCGATCTCGGCGTCCTTGATGTGGACGTAATAGTCGACGAACGCAGCACCCAGCGCCTCGCGGAAGAACGGATCGTCCTTTAGCGCCGCCACCGCCTCGTGCAATGATTTGGGCAACAGCGCGGCCTGCGTCTCATAGGGCGTGTCGGCGGAGGGACCGGGGTCGAGCTTGCGGTCGACGCCGTCGAGCCCGGAGAGGATTTGCGAGGCCATGTAGAGATAGGGGTTGGCGGCCGGCTCGCCGATCCGGTTTTCCAGCCGCGTCGCGGGATCGCCAGGACCGCCGAGCATGCGGATCATCACGCCTCTGTTGTCGCGGCCCCAGATCGCGCGATCCGGCGCCAGCGAATAGGCGCGGTAGCGCTTGTAGCCGTTGATGGTCGGCGTCGTGAACGCCGCGGAGGCGCGCGCATGTTTTAGCAGGCCACCGAGGTAATGGCGGCCGAACGCGGACAGCACCTGGCCCTCTTCATCGGTCATGAAAGCGTTCGCGCCGCTTTCGCGCGACATGATCGACTGATGCAGATGCCAGCCGGAAGCGAACAGGTTCGGCAATTTCGGACGGCACATGAAGGTCGCGTGGTAACCGTGACGGCGGGCGATCTGCTTTACGGCGCTGCGGAACAGCACCATGTTGTCGGCGGGCACGAGACCGGTCGCCGGGCTGAAGGTGAATTCGCACTGGCTCGGACCGAACTCGACCTCGACCGAGCGCAACGGCAGGCCGAGCGCGAGCACGTCGCGCCGGATGATCTCGAGCGCCGGCTCCATCTGATCGTAACGCTGCTCCGTGAGGTATTGATAGCCATGCGACAGCAGGCTCACCGACGGCGGTTGCCCCGGTTGCCCCGCATTCTCCGGCGACATCCTGGCGTCGTCGAGCTTGAAGAGATGGAATTCCACTTCGAGCCCGGCGACGAAATCGTAGCCGCGCGCGCCGAGCCTATCGAGCGCCGAGCGATAGAGCTGTCGGGTCGCGAACGGCACTGGCTTTCCGTCGGCAAAATAGATGTCGCACAGCAGCCAGCCGGTCTCCGGCGCCCATGGCAGCACGCGGAAGGTGGTCGGATCGGCCACCATCAGGAAATCGGCCGCGCCTTCCATTTCCGGCATGCCGAAACCGCCGCCGGAGGTGAACACCGGAAACACGGTGCGGTGCGAGGTGTCCTTGGCCAGCATCGTGGTGGTGATGGAGCAGCCGCTTTCCAGCGAGGCCAGCGCTTCGCTGGCGACCAGCGTCTTGCCCCTGAGGATTCCGTGCTGGTCGGGAAACGACAGCCGGATCACTTCGAGCTTTTGTTCTTCGACGATACGGCGCAAGCGCGCGAGCGCCGCCTTCTGCTCGTCCGACCACAGGCCGTGACGTTCGACAAAACTCAACGCATTACTCCCTCAACCTTCGTCATTGCGAGGAGCTCTTGCGACGAAGCAATCCAGTCTTTCTTGTGGCTCTGGATTGCTTCGGCGGAGCCTGTCATCGGGCGCGCATTCGCGCGACCCGTTGGCTCGCAATGACGGTAAATGACCCTCACTCCGCCGCCGACAGATGTCGCACCTTGTTCGCGATCTCCTGCGGCACCGGTGCGGCCCATGGCGCGCCGCGGCGGCGCTTGACGTCGACTTCCATCCAGTAGGTTTCCCATCCCCGGGTCGGGCCGATGCCGTCCATCGTCGCCGGCCCCTGGATGCTGCGGGCGTGCGCGGCGTCGAGGAACATGAAGGGCTTTGTGCCGGCCGCGACCTTCTCGATCTCCTGCCGCAGCAACCGGCGATACTGCACGATCGCCTTGTCGGAAGTGCCCAGATGCTCGTTGGTGCGATCCTGGATCGGCCCCATCGATTCCACCGCCCACTGGTCGTGCACGTTGATATCGGCGCCCATGCCGGTATAGGTCGAGGTCGCCTGCTCGCGCGGATCGAAACCGTAATCGTTCGACTTGTTCTTGCGCGAGCGGTAGTCCGGCAATTTGTACAGTTCGAGGCGCTGGTCGCGCATCCTGTTCTTGTCGACCGCCGCCGAATAGCTGGTGAAGATCGCGTACCAGTAGCAATTCTCGTCATCGACCGGCACGTGCCACTGCGTGATCGTCATCTCGGTGCTCATCGGAATCACAAAGCCATGCGGGAAAAGCTGGTTGGTGACGCGCACATGGGTGCGCTCCTCGTCGATCTCGCGCAGCGCGATCAGCCGCATGCCGTATTCGGTATGCTCGACATTGATGATCGGGCTGTCGTATTCGCGCAGGATTTTGGTCATCGGCATATCGGTGCCGGCGGACGCGCCGCGAAACTGCCGTCCATAGGCGCTTGATGTGTCCTCGTCCTCGAAGAAGCGATGCAGGAACGAGGCGTGCGCCGGATCGATGCCGACTTCCAGCGCCTGCAGCCAGTTGCAGTTGATGTGGCCCTTGAACGCGAAAGTGTGGCTGTCCGGTGCGACAAAACAGTCGATCTCCGGAAATGCCGGCGGTTCGCCTTCGCCCATAAACGCCCAGAGGATGCCGCTCTTCTCGACCACGGGATAGGCGCGCTGCCTGATGCCCTGGCATAGCACGGAGTCCTTCGGCTCCGCCGGCGTCTGCAGGCATTGGCCTGACGCGTCGAACAGCCAGCCATGGAACGCGCAGCGCAGGCCGCCATTCTCCAGCCGTCCGAAAGCGAGATCGGCGCCGCGATGCGCGCAATGCCGGTCGATCAGGCCGTAGCGGTTTTGCTCGTCGCGAAACAGCACCAGATCCTCGCCGAGCAGCTTTAGCGGCTTGACCGGGCGCGGTCCCTGCAATTCGTCGACCAGCGCCGCCGGTTGCCAGTACATCCGCATCAGTTTTCCGCACGCATCCTTGGGCCCGGTGCGGGTGATCAGGTCGTTCTGTTCCTGGCTCATCATGGCGATGGTCCTTTCAGGGCAAGCGCGCTGAAATTGCTTTGGAATCAAATTACTAGGCTGGCGGTTGCAGGCAAGCGGATTCCGCGGCCATGGGCCCCTGCCTCTACTGCTTGAGCGCCGCGGCGATCGCCTGGAATTTGGCGACGATCTGCGGTGTCACGAACGTGCGCAGCACAGCGGCGACCGACAGGCCGACCAGGAGCGAAACGATGGCGTATTGTGCTGCAATCGTCAGCAATATCCTGCGCAGATAGCGCGGCCGAGGCGGCGAGCGGCCCGCGGCAGGGATCGGCGCTTGTTGTTCTTCAACGGCACTCATCGGCGTCTTGGTAGCACTGACGAACGCTCAGTTGCTGCAGCGAATTCAGTGGAACTGGCGCGGTGGTTAATGGCGGAGTGATAACAAGCGGTATTCAGGAAGCCGCGCTGCGCAAGCCGAAAGTGTGCGCATCGTTGCGCAGCACCGGCGCGACGGCATCGATCAGGCGCGCGGCGGCGTTGTCGACGCTTAGGCCTGCGGTGTCGACCACGGCGGAGGCGCGGGCGTAGAGCGGCTCGCGGCTGACCAGGATGTTGCGCAGTTCGGCCATCGCCGAGCGATCGTCCGCCATCGGCCGCAGATCGCCCTGGCGGCGCACCCGCGCCATGTGTTCTTCCGGCTCGGCCTTGAGCCAGATGGTGTAGAACGACGACAGGATCAGGTCGAAGGTCAACGGCTCCGAGACGATGCCGCCGCCGGTCGCCAGCACCATCAATTCCTGGCGCGCCAGCAATTGCCCGAGCGCTGCCTGCTCCATGCGTCGAAAACCTTCCTGGCCGTAGAGCGCGATGATCTCGGCGACCGACAGCCCGTTCTGCTGCTCGATCTCCTTGTTCAATTCGACGAAGCTCCAGCCGATTTGTTTCGCCAGCATCTTGCCGAGCGTGGATTTGCCGGCGCCGCGCAAGCCTATCAGGGCGATGCCGGCGAACGACATCCGCCGCTGCGCCGATGCGCTGCCGCCGGCGAGAACGTCCTTGGCCTGCGCGATCTGCTGCGGGGTTGCCTTGCGCAGGAGATCGCGCAGCACGGCCCAGTCCGGCGCAGGCTCGGCGGAAGGAATCAAATCCTCGAGATGCGCGGCCATCGCGTTCGACACCCGGCGCAACAGCACGATCGACACATTGCCCTTGCCGCTTTCGAGCTGGGCGATGTAGCGCTCGGAAATGCCGGAGACTTTTGCCAGCACTTTGCGTGACATCCCGCGCAGCGCCCGCATGGTGCGGACACGCTGGCCGAGTTGTTCGAGAAAGCTCGCTTCGGGGTCGTGATGGTCGGTCATCATCAGGAAGGATAATGCCGATAAGGATTGACAGCAAGCCGATGGAGTGGCTTTCTATGAATTATAATTCTTAAAGCTGGAGAGAACGTCGTGGTACGCGTCGTAGCAAGTGCCTTGGCACGCCAGGGGGCCGGGAGCGCGGCATGAGCACATCGGATTCCTACAACGCGGTGACGTGGTTGCTCGATCGCAATGTCGACGAGGGGCGCGGGACAAAACTCGCCTTCACCGACACGGTGCGCGAGCTCAGCTATGGCGAGCTGCAAAAGCAGAGCCGCCGTGTCGGTAACATGCTGCGCCGCCTCGGCGTCCGCAGGGAGGAGCGGGTCGCGATGATCATGCTCGACACGGTCGATTTCCCGGTGGTGTTTTTAGGCGCGATCCGCGCCGGCGTGGTGCCGGTGCCGCTCAACACGCTGCTGACGTCGGATCAATACGCCTATGTGCTGGCGGATTGCCGCGCGCGCGTGCTGTTCATCTCGGAAGCGCTGCTGCCGGTGGTCAAGGACATGCTCGGCCGGATGCCGGATCTCGAACATGTCGCGGTCGCAGGACAGAATGCACAAGGCTACAAGCGATTGTCCGACGAACTCGCGGACGAAAGCGATACGTTCGCGACCGCCGCGACCCATGCCGACGAGCCGGCGTTCTGGCTCTATTCCTCAGGCTCGACCGGCATGCCCAAGGGCGTGCGGCATCTGCACGCCAGTCTTGCTGCCACGGCCGACACCTATGCCAAGCAAGTGCTCGGCATCAGGGAGAGTGACGTCGGTCTGTCGGCGGCAAAGCTGTTCTTCGCTTATGGCCTCGGCAACGCGCTGACCTTTCCGATGTCGGTCGGCGCCACCACGGTGCTCAATTCCGAACGGCCGACGCCGGCGACGATGTTCGCGTTGATGAACAAATACAATCCGAGCATCTTCTTCGGCGTGCCGACGCTGTTTGCGGCGATGCTCAACGACGAGACGCTCAAGCACGAGCGCGGCGGCGCAAGCTTGCGCATCTGCACCTCGGCCGGCGAGGCGCTGCCGGAATCGGTCGGCAATAGCTGGAAATCACGCTTCGGCGTCGACATCCTCGATGGCGTCGGCTCGACCGAACTGCTGCATATCTTCCTGTCGAACGCGCCGGGCGACATCAAATACGGCGCCGCCGGCCGCCCCGTGCCCGGCTACAAGGTGCGGCTGGTCAATGAGCTGGGGGCCGACGTGCCCGATGGCGAGGTCGGCGAGCTGCTGGTCGATGCGCCCTCCGCCGGCGAAGGCTACTGGAACCAGCGCAGCAAGAGCCGCCGCACGTTCGAGGGCCACTGGACCCGCACCGGCGACAAATACATCCGCGATGCCGATGGCCGCTACACCTTCTGCGGCCGCAGCGACGACATGTTCAAGGTGTCGGGCATCTGGGTGTCGCCGTTCGAGGTCGAGAGCGCGCTGATCACCCATCCCGCGGTGCTGGAAGCCGCCGTGGTGCCCGAGGCCGATCCGGAAGGACTCTTGAAGCCGAAAGCGTTTGTGGTTTTGCGCGCCGATGCGAAGGTCGATGGTCTGCACGAAGCGCTCAAGGAACACGTCAAGCAGAAGATCGGCCCGTGGAAATATCCGCGCTGGATCGATGTGGTTGAGACGTTGCCGAAGACAGCAACGGGGAAGATTCAGCGATTTAAGTTGCGGGATGGGGAGACCGCGAAGACCTGATGTGCCTGGCGATTAGATGCGAAGCCTCTGCCGGGATGCACTGCCTGCCCTCTCCCCCCTTGTGGGGGAGAGGTGGAGAGAGGGGTAGCCGCGCGCACAGACCTTGTGGCTTACCCCTCTCCCTAACCCTCCCCCACAAGGGGGGAGGGGACATGCTTCGGATGCTGCGACGGAAGCGGCTTTCATGACTTCCCTCTCTCCCACCGGCTTCCTTCGCATCGGCGTATCCGATCTCGAATACCGCATGATCGGCCCCGCACCCGAGCAGGCGCCGACCATCGTGATGCTGCATGAAGGCCTCGGTTCGGCGGCGCTGTGGGGCGACTTTCCGGAGAAGCTTCAGGCCACGACCAACGCCGGCGTGTTCGCGTATTCCCGCGCGGGCTATGGCGCGTCGTCGCCGGTAAAACTGCCGCGGCCGCTCGATTACATGCATGTCGAGGCGCTCGACGTGCTGCCAAAGCTGCTCGACGCCATCGGCTTTCGGCGCGGCATGCTGCTCGGCCATTCCGACGGCGCCTCGATCGCGGCGATCTATGCAGGCTCCCACCAGGATCATCGCGTGCAGGGCATCGCATTGATGGCGCCGCATTTTATCGTCGAGGATATTTCCGTGACCTCGATTGCCGCGATCAGGCAGGCCTATGAAACCACCGGGCTGAAGGCAAAACTGGCGCGCTGGCACCGCGACGTCGACAACGCCTTTTACGGCTGGAACGGCGCCTGGCTTGATCCGCAATTCCGCGGCTGGGATATCTCCGAATACCTCGCCTATATCCGCATACCCTTGGTCGTCCTGCAGGGTGTGGATGACCAGTATGGGACAATGCGTCAGGTCGAGATCCCGAGGGAAGAGTGCTATTGTCCGGTCGACGTGGTGGTTATCCCGGGGGCGGGGCATTCGCCGCATCGCGAGGCGCCAGGAACGACGCTCGATGCGATTTCGGAATTCGCAAACGCGGTTTTGTGCGGCGGCGAAGGCTCGCCAGGCCGCGCCACGTAAAATATTCGCCGCGCCACGTAAGCTATTTGCCGCGGCGGTGCCGCGATGAACCTGCCGCCGCCGCTGCCCGCGCCCCAACTGCCGCTGCCGCAATGGGCCTATGTGCCCGGCGAAATGGACGAGGCCGACGCCGATCACGACACGCTGTGGCAGGCCAAGGTGCTGGTGCCGTCGCGGTTTCGCGACTACGTGCCGGCGCGCCACCCGGCGCTGCGTTACGGCATCGCGCTCAACGACCGCGGCTATTTCTGGGAAGCGCAGGAGATCCTGGAAACCGTGTGGGCCGCGGCCCCGCAAGGCGGTCGCGAGCGCATCCTGCTGCGCGCCTGCATCCAGATCGCCAATGCCAATCTTCGCTTACGGATCGGCAAGCTGACCGCGGCCGCGCGGCTGTTCGGCGAGGCGCTGCGCGAGCTCGACGCGCTCGGAATCCGCAAGGCGACCGCGGTCGGCCATGGCTTCGCCGATGGTTTTGCTACGGCCGCGCTCGCGGCGCTGCTGCGGACAAAACTGGCCCAGCCGGTGCTGTCCAAAGCCGACTGGATCGCGATCGGCACCACCGGCCGGACATGAAAGAAAATTCCGTATTTTGCTGAATTAGAGCTGGACGCGCGCCAAAACATGCATTATTGTGCATGTCAGGTTAATCAATAAAACCCAGGGATGGCCCCCATGGCCGCTGAAGATCGCATCCTCGCGGGTGGCGCTGGCTATATCGACTTCCAGACCGACCCGTCGCGCTACCGGCACTGGAAGCTCGCCGTCGACGGCGAGGTCGCGACCCTGACCATGGATGTCGACGAGAATGGCGGGCTGTTCGAGGGCTATCAGCTCAAGCTGAATTCCTACGACCTCGGCGTCGATATCGAACTCGCCGACGTCGTGCAGCGGCTGCGTTTCGAGCATCCCGCGGTCAAGGTGGTGGTGGTGCGCTCGGGCAAGAACCGCGTGTTCTGCGCCGGCGCCAACATCCGCATGCTGGCCGGCGCGACCCACGCCCACAAGGTCAATTTCTGCAAATTCACCAACGAGACCCGTAACGGACTGGAAGACTCCAGCGAGAATTCCGGGCAGCGTTTTATCA
>Ga0209483_1002907_pt1 | contig 11593 bp, 9 predicted proteins | sample NGEPerA_FD_184508 | JGI IMG/M metagenome (GOLD analysis project Ga0209483, IMG submission 184508) | Arctic peat soil microbial communities from the Barrow Environmental Observatory site, Barrow, Alaska, USA - NGEE PermafrostL2-A... | ecosystem: Environmental > Terrestrial > Soil > Wetlands > Peat... | reverse complement strand
GCCTTCCGACGACACCCAATTCCTCCACTTCGTCGAGGATGACAAAGGGGGCGGCAAACTTGAGACGGCCATCGTCACCTACAAAAACGCCCACGGCGTCACCGTCCATCTCATCGGCGCCCTGCACATTGGCGAGAAGGGCTACTACGAAGGTCTCAACAAAACCTTCACGCACTACGATGCACTTCTCTATGAGATGGTGAAACCCAAAGGCGCAAAGCCGCCGGCGCCCGGCGAAGTGAGCAACAGCCCGATCAGCACGTTCCAGCGATTGCTCAAGAACATGCTGCAACTCGATTTCCAACTCGATGACATTGATTACACGAAGGACAACTTCATCCATGCCGACCTTGATGCCCAGACGTTCTTCGCGATGCAAAAAGAGCGCGGCGAATCGATTCTCGGAATCATGCTCCACTCCATGATGCGCGAAATGGAAAAGGAGGCGGCAGGCCAGGGCTCCAAGCAACAGATGAGCGGCTTCGACCTGCTCCTGGCGCTCCGCGCCCCCGACCGCGCCCGGCAATTCAAGCTGCTGCTGGCCCGCCAGTTCGATGACATCGAAGACCAGATGTCAGGGATGGACGGCCCCAACGGCTCGGTCATCATCACCGAGCGCAATAAAAAGTGCATCGCGACGCTCAAGAAGGCCATCGCCGACGGCGACAAGAACATCGGCATCTTCTTCGGCGCCGGCCACATGCACGACATGGAGCAGCGCGTCGAGGCGATGGGCTTTCACAAGACCGCCACCCATTGGCGCGTCGGCTGGGACATGACCGCCAAACCCATGCCCCCCGCCACGCAACCGGCGACCCGGCCGGCGCAACTCAAACAGTCTAAAACAGGCTGGCGCGATCGTGCGCTGTTGACGTCATGCGCCATGAGTCGTGTCCGAAGTTGCAACCAAGCGGATTATTGCCATTCGTGGATTCAGATCCTTTATTGATCGGGGTAGGGAAGGCCGATTGGTTTCGGCCTCCCCTCGCGCCAAACCGGACGTGCGGATTTCCCGCATCCGGCTTTCCAGTCAGTGGGCCACCTTCGTGGAAGGACTGCTCGGCGATTACCGAAGCTATTCTCAATGCAAGGAGCGAATATGTTCAGTGGATGCAAGTCGATGGCGGCGATGGCGATTCTGGCGGCGGGGCTTGCCGGGTGCGGCGACAAGGGCTATCAGAATTCCCGCCCCCCCTCCGATCGCATCGACCCCGCCAACTCCGACCTACAAGGCTATGACGTCATCTCCGCATCAGACAAGATGGCGGCGGACCTGCTCTCCAGCTATGAGCTGAACAACTCGCACAACCGCTGGACGATCGTCGTTGGGAAAATGGAAGACGACACCAGCGATCGCGGCTTCGGCCATAACTATGACATTTTCCTGGAGCGGCTCAAAACCAACCTCGCGCAGCAAAGCCATGGCCGGGTGACGCTCATCGAAAACAAGGCGCGCTTTCACGACCTGCGCAACCAGGAATTGGAAGGCGCCAACGAGCGCGACACCTTCGGCCAAGGCGGCGGCAGCGCCCCCGCCGCCGCGCCCCAGGCCATTCAGCCCGATTATGAGTTGTATGGAAAAGTCACCGACCTGCCCGGCCGCGGCAGCACCTATTACCTCATGGAATTCAATGCTCTTAATCTGCAAAACCGCACCCTCCCCTGGTCGAACAAATATGAAGTGACGCTGAAGCGGTGAGTCCTCTTTTTTGCGAGATGTCGTGAGCCTTTCGCGTTTCAATCGTATCGCCATCTTCACCCTGGCCCTCTCACTGATGAGCGGCTGCACCAATGCGTTGCAGAGCGGCCACAATACGGCGCTCACGGGGATGGATCTGAAGAGCATGACCGACAAGATGGCGGCGAGCCTGGCCGCGAGCCCCGCCGTGCGGCAGGCGATCCGGGAAAAGGGGGAACTGAAGATCGTCGTTGAGCCGGCGCAAAACGAGATGGAAGCCGAGGTGTTGCCGCACGGACAGGCCGAGGCGTTCACCGCGCGCGTGCGGCTTCTGCTCAGCGGGCACAACCAGGGACGATTCCTCTGGATATTGAATCGCGATGAATTTTACGATCTGCGCAATTCGGAAATTGCCGACACACTGGGCCCGGCGCCGGGCGCGATCGATCCCGAATACGCGCTGGTTGCGCGCTTTCGCTCCCTGACCAGCGAAAACGCGAAGCTGCGCACCAGTTCCTACCTGTGTGTTTATGAATTGACGAATCTGAAGGACCGCACCGTCCTGTGGAATGACAAGTATGAAGTACGGAAGAAAGCGGTGAAGGGGTTTTTGGATTGAAATGGGCGATGCGAAAATCCGGTGGCTCAGATATGGAATGCGACGCAGATCCTTCGTCGTTTGGTGGGTATGACGTGACACGGGCGTCGTGCCCGTGCATTCGGCGCCGATCCACGCCGACCGGACATTCCACTACTTCAGAAAGTGCTCCGCACGAGCGGGACGCGCGTGTCACGGTTGGCGGTGCCGTTCCTCTGCGTCAAAGCGCATCTCCGTGGAAGAGTGAATTGCGGTCCTTTTTTTCCCTCCGCAGGCTGCCTTCAATTCCGTGTGTGTGCGTTTGTCTCCTAATATTCACCGGCTGCGTTTCCCCCGAGGTGAAGCAGGCGGAAATGGCGGTCGGGGACTACTTCGCCGCCGACTATTCGCAGGCCGAACGGCTGCTCAAGCCGTTGGCCAAAAAGACGGACGAAAACTTCGTGCTCAACAACGCGCGCCTCGGATCGGCGGCCCTGGTTAACTACGACCTCGATACCGCGCAGAGCGCGTTTCTCAATGCGTATCAAGTTCTCAACAGCGTCGGCGTCAACAACGGGGGGCGCGGGTTGGGCGCCGTCGTGGTTTCCGAAAATATTCGCGTGTGGGAGGGAGAGCCCTTCGAGCGGGCAATGGTCAATTTCTATCTGGGCCTCATCTATTACATGCGGCATGATTACAACAATGCCCGCGCCGCATTTGAGAACGCGCTGTTCAAGCTGCGGACCAACGACCCCTCCTCAAAGGACAAGGATCAAGCCGCGACTCAACAAAGCGACTTTGCCCTGGCCTACGTCATGCTTGGCAGATGCTATCAGCGGCTCGATCGTGCCGCCGATGGGCAAAAGGCGTTTGCCCAGGCGGTGCGGCTTCGCCCGTACCTGGCGCCGCTCGCGGATTTTGCCCGCAACGCGCAATCAAACATATTGCTGGTGGTGGATTACGGGTACGGCCCGCGCAAGGCCGCCAATGGCGATGGCGCGATCGTGGGTTTCGTGCCCACGCCGTACATGGCCGGCCCGATTCCGCCGCCGACGGTGTTTGTGGATGGACGATTGATCGATCTTGCCGGCGAGGGCCGGCCGCCGGTCGATCTGTTGGCGCTCGCCCAGGACCGCCGTTGGCAAAGCATCGACACGATTCGCGCGGTTAAGAGCGGCCTGGGCACGGCCATGATCGTCGGCGGTGCGGGGTACGGCGTCATTGATCGTCATGCCGATCCCTACGTCGCGCTGGGGTTGATCGCGGGCGGATTGCTGTTCAAGGCGACCAGCCAGGCCGACGTGCGCCAATGGGAAATGCTGCCCAGAACCACGTTCCTTCTCCCCCTCACTCTGCCGCCCGGCAAGCATGATGTACTCGTCGATTTCCCCGCCATTCCCGGCCTGCGCCAGGAATGGCGCGGGCTCGATGTCCCCGCCCAGGGCGACGCCACCTATTACTACCGAATGCAACGCGACAACCCAGGACCATTCACCTGGCCGCCTGCGGCGACGGCTCAGGCGCCGACGGGTCCGAATGCGGAATTAAGGTGAATTTCCGGCTCCAGCCCGGATGGATTCCGCCTGAAGGCGAAGGTTTCAACCGTTAAGATGGAACAATAAATATTGCAATTCGTGGCAAGCTCGGCCGCGCATTCTCGCGATGCCTTCTCGTAAGCCGTCGAAGTCCGAAGAACATCAACCGCCATGCCCCTTCAACCCCACTCCACTCTGCCGCGCATCCGAGCCTCGGTTCTCACCGCCGGCGTATTGATCGCGCTGTTCTTCGCGGCAGCCGCCCCGCTCATTCACAGCGGCTATTCCAAAGGCCGGGCGGCTTACGATCAGCGCGCGTTTTACGGCGCGACCGTCCTCCAGTTTCTCGCGCAGTGGCCGCGGCCCGGGCTTGGCGACTATCCCGCGGCCACCACGCCCGGATATTACCTGGCCATCGCCGCCGCCGCGCAGGTCGCGGGAACGGGGCTGCGAACGCTTCAGTTCCTCGGATCCCTCTTTACCGCCGGGCTGCTCATCACCCTGGCAGTGGCATTATGCCGGCGCGCCAACGCGCTGATGGCGTTGGCGTTGTGCCTGCCGGTGCTTTGCTCGCCGTATGTCTTTCCCGGCGGAGTGTGGATGCTGCCGGATGGGGCGGGGTGGTGGGGCGTTCTTTGCGTGATGCTGGTCGCATTGAAGCCGCGCGTGGATGCGCGAACGTACATATCGGGCGGCCTGGCCCTGCTCGCGCTGGTGATGGTTCGCCAGACGCATCTCTGGACCGCGGCGCCGCTGTGCGCCGCGGCATGGCTGGGCAGCGGCGAAAATGCCGGCGCTCCTTTTCGCGTTGCCGCCCCCCGCGGCCGCAGGCTCGCGCTCATGGCTTGCGCGATCATTCCGTCGATTCTCGCGATCGCATGGTTCGTGCGGCTCTGGCATGGAATGGTTCCGCCGAATCAGCAATCGCTGGTAGCCGGGGGCAATTGGGCCGCGCCCGCGATGGCGTTGGCCACCGCCGGGATGCTTGGCGTTTTCTACGCACCGATCGTTTTGCCGCGATTACGAGGTTTGCGATGGATGTCACCTGCCCTCGCGGGCACGGCGGCCGGTGCGATCATCGGCGCGATCCCCATCACCACTTACAGCATGCGGGCCGGTCGATTCTCAGGCATCTGGAACATCGTGCGGCACATGCCCTATATCGCCAACCGCTCCCCCCCCCTCATCGCGCTGGCGGCCTTCGGCGGTCTCGCGGTCGCACTTTGGTTGCTCGTGCTGCCCCTGCGCCAGCGCTGGATCTGGGCCGTTGCCGTCGCGGCGTTTCTGGTCGCCCAGATACCGGCCCATTATGCGTTTCAGCGCTATTACGAGCCGTTCGTATTGATCGCCGCCGCCGTGAGTTTGTCGCGATTGCCGGGCAAGACGCCGCGCTGGCCGCTGGCGGGGCCGATTGTTCTCGCCGTACTGCTGGCGGGCGTTACCTGGATGAGTCTGCGATGACCACCCGAATCCCACGCCGGGGCATGCCCGGGAAGCACTAAATGGCTGTGCGCGACTCCGCGCTGTTCAAATCGCAACGCCATGCGAGCGTCATGCCGGGATTGCCTTTCCTCGAATCCGTTCGTCCCCTACACTCGGCGGCGTGTTGATCAACTTTGATGCTTTCGACGCCGTTCTGCTCGACTTGGACGGCACGATATACCACGAGGAACACGCCCTGCCCGGCGCGGTTCAGTTGATACAGCGTTTCCAGGCACGTGGTCGCAAATTCGCGTGCCTGACCAACAGCACCAGCAGCCCTGATCGGATTGCCGACCGCCTGGGGCGCATGGGGATCGCCATCGGGCCGGAACACGTCTACACCGCCGCCCAGGCGACGGCGGATTATGTGCTGGAGCGATTTGGGCCGATGCCGCGCGTCTTCAACCTCTCCACCGAAGGCATACAGGATATGCTCGAAGGGAAGGTGCAATGGGTGCGGGATGAGGCCGAGCCCTGCGATGCGGTGATCTGCGGCGTGCCGTTGAATGTTTTTGCCACGGAGGATCGCCAGCGTGCCGCCATGCTGCTCCTGCGGAAAGGCGCGGCACTGGTGGCGATCTGCGCCGACCGCGTCTATCCCAGCCCGCGCGGGCTGGAATTTGGCGTGGGCGCCATGGCTCAAATGCTGGCGTACGCGGCGCGCGTTCAGCCGGTCTTCTGCGGCAAGCCCGAAAAACTGTTCTTCAATGAGTTGTGCCATCGCCTCGACGTGCGGCCCGAACGCTGCGTGCTGATCGGGGACAATCTGGAAAGCGATATCGCCGGCGCTCGCGGGGTTGGGATGAAAACGATCCTCACGCTGACCGGCGTCGCCGCGCGCCACGACGCCGCCGCCGCGCCCCAATCCGCCCGCCCGGATTGGATCATCAACGATCTGACGGAATTGCCCTGACTTCCGCGGGCGCGATTGCTATCATGTTTTGCTCCTTCATCATTCATCGTTCATCATTTATCATTTCCCACCACATGCCTACTCACATTGTCATTTTGGGCGGCGGCTTTGGCGGGGTATACACGGCTCATGGACTGGAAAAAATCTGGAGCGATGATCCCGATATTCGCATCACGCTCATCAGCCGAAGCAACTATTTTCTGATGACGCCCCTGCTCTTCGAGGCCGGATCGGGCGTGATCGAGCCCCGGCATGCGGTCAATCCGCTGCGGCCCCTTTTCGATTTCACCCGATTCATCGAGGCGGAAATCACCGGCGTGGACCTGGACCGCAAGATCGTCAACATCAAGCCGCCCGGCGGAGCGCCCGATGAAGTGCCGTTCAATCACCTGGTTCTGGCGCTGGGCGGCATCACCAACACAAAAATGATCCCCGGCTCCGAACACGCCCTGACCTTCAAGACGCTGGGAGATGCCATCTTCCTGCGCAACCATGTCATCCAGCTCTTCGAGCGCGCCGACGTGGAACCCAACCCGGCGCGCAAGGCCGCCCTGCTTACGTTCGTGCTCGTGGGGGGCGGATTGGTGAACGTCGAGTTGTGCGGAGAGCTTACCGTCTTCCTCAAGACGCTTCAGAAGCTGTACCCCCATATTCGATACGATGAAATCCGCGTTGAGATGATCGAAGGGGAGGCTTCGATCGCCAGGGAATTCGACGATGATTTGCGAACGTACATCGCCGACGTGCTGCGCCGGCGCGGCGTGAATATCCGCGTCAGCACGCGCGTGAAATCCATCGAGCCGGATCGGCTCACGCTGCCGGACGGAACGACCATCGATTCACACACGATTGTCCTGGGCACCGGCGTGGTCCCCAGCCCGTTGGTCGCCTCGCTGCCGATCGAGAAGGACAAGAAAGGCCGCGCGCTGGCCCAGTCCACCATGCTCTGCCAGGGCCGGAAAGACCTTTGGGCGCTGGGCGATTGCGCGATGATTCCAGACCCTTCGGGAAAGCCCTATCCCGAACTCGCCCAGCACGCACTGCGCGAGGCCCGCCTGCTCGCCAGGAACATCACAGCGGCCATCCGAAATCAGCCGCTCGAGCCGTTCATCTATCAAACCAAGGGCACGCTGGCGGCACTGGGACACTTCAAGGGGGTGGGCAAGATCGGGAAGATTCATATCCGCGGCTTCATCGCCTGGTGGGTCTGGCGGACCTATTACGTCATGCAGATGCCGCGCTGGGATCGGCGAATCCGAATTATCCTCGATTGGACCATCGCCCTGTTCTTCAAAAACGACATCGTGCAACTCGATCTCTTCGGCGTCGCCCATCCCCGCGAACAGCACGCCGCCCAGCGAGAATAATTCATTGTCTCAAATCGCGTTTGTTGATGGATCATTGTGCCTGCCGTACGGTATGGTTGCGGAGCAGGCTCCCAAGAGCAGGCAACGAATTTGAGGAGCGGTCCATGAAACAGTGTAAAGCGCCTCGGACAATCATGTCGGTGATTCTGATGATGCTGGGAGCGACAGCGTTCCAGGCACATGGGCAGTACGATCCTGGCCCCGCGCCGCCGGCGGCCGTATTGCTCGACGCCGCGGACATGGAGCAATTGGTGGCGCCGATTGCGCTTTATCCCGACCCGCTTCTCGCCCAGGTATTTGCCGCATCGACCTATCCATTGGAGATCCAGGCCGTCGCGAACTGGATGCAAGCCAATCCCAATCCCAGCGAGGCGGCAATCGCTGCCCAGGCGGTCGAGCCATCCGTCCAGGCGCTTCTCCATTACCCGGCAGTCCTGCTGATGATGAACAATGAGTTTGATTGGACGCAGCAGCTCGGCGTCTGTTTTCTGAATCAGCAGGCCGATGTCATGAGCGCCGTTCAGCGCTTGCGGGCGCGCGCTCAATACGCCGGCGCCCTGGTGAGCGGGCCCCAGCAGCAAGTGATGACGGATCCGGATGGGATCGAGATATTGCCAACCGAGGACAACGTGCTGTACGTGCCGGAATATGATCCTGACGCGGTCTACGTCGGCGATGGGGGGCATCAGGCCTATATCACTTTCAGTACGGGATATCCCAGCGGCCTGTGGCTGAACTACGACCTGGACTGGCACGATCGCCGGATAGGCGTGGGCGGCGGATGGAATCATGGATGGGACCGGCGCCATGACCGGGAGCGGCCCGTGCTCAGGCCATGGGAGCGCGACCACGCCAAGCCGCTGCCAGTTCTGCGGCGGGGCGCGGACGGCCAGGCATGGCGGAGTGTTCGTCCAGGCTACGAAAAGCCCGACGCCGCCCGGCCCGCGGCCGGTGCGTTTGGCGGCTATCAAAAATCCGCCGACGTTCAGCGTAACGTGGCGCGTACCCAGCAGAGCCGAGGCGTGCAACAGCCCGCCGCGCGACAAGTCAGACCTGCCGCGCCGCAAGCGAGGCCGGCCGCGCCACAAGAAAGACCCGCCGTGCCGCAAGCACGGCCGGCTGCTACGCCACAAGAACGACCCGCCTCTCCACAAGCCAGGCCGGCTGCGCCGCAAGCGAGGCCCGCCGCGCCACAAGTCCGGCCCGCCGCGCCACAGGCCAGACCCGCCGCGCCATCGGCATTTCGCGGCGCGGGAAATGGCCACGCCGTGGCTGCCCAGAGCGCGCGAGGGCACACGTCCATGGGGTCTTCCGGCGGCGGCGGCAAAGCGGGCGGTCGCAAATAAACGACCTTGACGTTCGATCAATACAGCGGCATCGGATGGCCCCCAAGCATACGACGATCTATAGGAGCAAGATATGAAAACCTCAATGCAAGGCGCCCGGTGGGTTGCCACGATTCTACTGGCAGGCGGCATTTCAGTGGGAACGGGCGGCTGCGCTCGAACGGCTAATTCCGCGGGCCCGACCGCTTCGTCTCCAACTGTTCCACCGGCTCCCCAGGCTTGGGCCCAGGTTCGGGGCGCGCCAGCCCCCGGCCAACTGGTGTTCAACAGCGATGATGAGGCGGCCAAGGCAATCGTTGCCGCCGCAAAGGCGCAGGATAACGATAAAGTGCATCAGATTTTGGGCCCGGCCTGGAAGGAACTGGTGTCGGGAGACAAAGTCGAGGATGCAAACGCGTTTAAGGAGTTTGCCGCTCACGCCTCTGAACACATGCGGCTGGAAAAGAAAGACCCGGCAACATCCATTCTCTATGTCGGCAACGATAATTGGCCCTTCCCCATCCCGATCGAGCAGGCCCCTGGCGGCAAGTGGTTCTTCGATACCCAGGCCGGCAAAGCCGAAATCCTGGCACGGCGCATCGGCGCCAACGAATTGGGCACCATCGACGTCTGCCGAGCATATGTCCGCGCCCAACGGCTATATGCTCGCAAGGATCGCGACGCCAGTGACATTCTCAAATACGCCCAGCGCCTAGTCAGCACGCCAGGCGACATGGACGGCTTGTACTGGGAGGTCAAACCCGGAGAGAAACCCAGTCCCTTTGGTCCCCTGGTGGCGCAGGCTGCTTTGGAAGGATATCCGACTCCATCTTCGACTCGCCCGCACCCCCCATACCACGGGTATCACTTCCGTATCCTCAAGCGGCAGGGATCGGCGGCGCCGGGAGGGAAATACAACTACATCATCAACGGCAACCTGGTCGGCGGGTTCGCTCTGGTTGCCTTTCCCGATCAATACGGATCCTCGGGAATCATGAGCTTCATCGTGAACCAGCGCGGGAAGGTTTTTGAGAAGGACTTGGGGCCCGACACCGTGAAAACCGCGCGACAAATGACTCAATACAACCCGGACAACAGTTGGAGACTGGTACCCGAGTAGTGCCGGTCGTCGGCGATTGCTTGGGGCGCGCGACGAAATGGATTATCCTGTATCAACCATGTTGAACCTCAAGCTTCTGATTCCGCGCTGGTCCGTTTTTCTTTTTTTTACCCTGGTCGGATCGGCGGCAATGGCTGCCGCGCCCGCCGGCCCGGCGGCGGACGACCTACCTGCCGTCCACGCCCTGCGCCAGTGGCTCGCGCAACCGCGCGAAGGACGGCCGGAACTAGCCCGTCAGCCGTTCGCGGCGTCGGCATTGACCAAGGCACAAGCCGATCAAGCTACGCAATTACTCTGGGACGATCACGCCGACGACGTGCGCGCCTCGCGCGTCAAGGAATGGAACGACAAAGCCATCGTGGCCGGCGGCCAGACGCTCAAGTTTCTGGAGCGCCAGTTCGGCAACAAACCCAAATCCGGCTGGAGCCTTTACATCTCCCTGCACGGCGGCGGCAACGCGCCGCGGCAGGTGAACGATCAGCAATGGAACAATCAGATCAAACTGTATCAACCCAAGGATTGCCTCTACATCGCCCCGCGCGCCCCGACAGACAATTGGGATTTATGGCATGAAGCCAACGTGGACGCGCTGCTGGGCCGGCTCCTGGAGGACGCATTTGTACTCGCCGACGTCAACCCCAACCGCGTTTACATCATGGGCTATTCCGCGGGAGGCGACGGCGTCTATCAGCTCGCCCCACGGATGGCCGATCGCTGGGCGGCGGCGGCGATGATGGCCGGGCATCCCAACGACGCCTCCCCGCTGGGCCTGCGCAACATCGGCTTCACCATTCACGTCGGCGCCCTCGACGACGCCTACAACCGCAATAAAGTGGCGGCGGAATGGGGCAAGAAGCTCGACGACCTCCGCGCCGCCGATCCCAGGGGCTACGAGCACGTCGTCAAATTACACGCCGGCCGCGCCCACTGGATGAACCTGGAAGACAAGGTCGCGGTCAAATGGATGGCCGGCTTCACGCGCAATCCGCTGCCGCTCAAAGTGGTCTGGATGCAATCCAACGTCACACACGATCGCTTCTACTGGCTTGCCGTGCCCCCCGGAAAAGCCAAGGGCGGCGCGCTGGCGATCGTTTCCCGACAGGGGCAGAACATCGAAGTTGAAAAAGCCGAGGGGCTGACGCAATTAACGATCCTGTTGAATGATGCGATGCTCGATCTGGATCAGCCAATCGTCGTCACGATGAAGGGACGCGAGTTGTTCAAGGGGAAGGCGCCCAGGACCATCGGCAATCTGTATCGTACCCTGGCCCGTCGTGGGGATCGGGATTTGATGTTCGACGCAGCCGTGCCTGTCAGTGGGTTACAGAAGTAACCCGCAAACACGGCACATTACCGCGGGCAAACCGCCGCCCTCATGCTGGCCGGATGAATGCCGTCCGGCTTCCTTGCGCCAGCCGATTACTCCTCCTTCCCCCAATACGGAGGACGTTGACTCTGCGTAGGCCCGGCAGGGCAATCGCATTTGAGAAGTTCGGCATATGTTAGGTATCGCCCGCGCGGTGGGGAGTGTATGTTGGTTTCGTCGTCGCGAAGCTTCGCAGCAAAAATTGAGCTTTCACCCACGAAAGGAGCTTG
>Ga0209483_1002906_pt1 | contig 11594 bp, 8 predicted proteins | sample NGEPerA_FD_184508 | JGI IMG/M metagenome (GOLD analysis project Ga0209483, IMG submission 184508) | Arctic peat soil microbial communities from the Barrow Environmental Observatory site, Barrow, Alaska, USA - NGEE PermafrostL2-A... | ecosystem: Environmental > Terrestrial > Soil > Wetlands > Peat... | reverse complement strand
GTGGTGGGAAAGCCGAACGTGTCGATGGACATCGGAAAATGGGACCGTGTGATCAGATGATCTCGAAATAGCGCTTGCGTTCCCAATCGGTCACCGCGTCCTGCCACTTGCGCCATTCCCAGTCGCGCGTGGCCGCGAAGTGGTCGACGAACTCGTCGCCGAACCAGTCGCGCGCGAAGCCGGACTTGACGAAGATCCGCGTGGTCTCGATCAGCGTGCGCGGCGCGCGCGCGATCTTCTCGCCGCCGACGTTGGTGCCGGCGATCGGCGGCGTGGTGAGCTTCAGGTTCTGCTCGATGCCGGCGATGCCGGCGGCGATGCACGCGGCCAGCGCGAGATAGGGATTGACGTCGGCGCCCGGACAGCGCGTTTCCAGCCGCGTCGACGTGGTACCGCCCGGAATCACGCGGAAGCTCGCCGTGCGGTTGTCGACTCCCCAGGTCGGCTTCACCGGCGCCCAGAAGCCATCGACCAGGCGCTTGTAGCTGTTGATCGTCGGCCACAGCATCGGGCCCAGTTCCAACAGCCATTTGAGCTGCCCCGCAAGGTAGCTTTCGAACAGCTTGCTCATGCCTGCGCGGCCGGCGGTCTTCGGATTGGCGTCGTGGAACACGTTGCGCTTGCCGTCGGACAGGCTCTGGTGGCAGTGTCCCGAGCAACCCGGATAGTCCTGGTGCCATTTGGCCATGAAGCTCGGCATGATCGCGTAGCGCGCGCCGATCTCCTTGGCGCCGGACTTGAACAGCACCGCGCGGTCGCCGGCCTCCATCGCTTCCGAATAGACGATCGCCGCTTCGAACACGCCCGGGCCGGTCTCGGTGTGCAGCGCTTCGATCGGCACGCGGAACGCGTCCATTTCGGAGAACAGCGCAGCGAAGTAGTCGCGCGAATGGTTCGCGCGCAACAGCGAATAGCCGAACATCCCCGGCGTGATCGGTTCGGGGTCGACGCCCTTTTTGTCGGCCCAGCTTTGCGGCGTCTCCAAAAAGTTGAAGAACTCGAACTCCAGCGAGCACATCGGCATGAACCCGAGCTTCGCTGCGCGCGCGAGTACACGCGCAAGCACCTGCCGCGGGTCGAGCGGCAACAGCTCGGTTCCACGCTTGCCTTCGCGCACGAAGCTCGCGAGAAAGAAGTCGACGCCGCCATCCCACGGCACGTTGCGGTGCGTGGTGAAGTCGATGCGCGCCTGCGCATCGGGGTAGCCTTTGTGCCAGCCGGTGCTGGTCGTGTTGTCGTAGCAGGCATCCTGCGAATCCCAGCCGTAGACGACGTCGCAGAAGCCGAAGCCGCTCTCGGCCACCGACGCGAACTTCTGCTTGTGGATGTACTTGCCGCGCAGGATGCCGTCGATATCGACGACGGCGACCTTGACCCGGTTGCCGGGCGAGCGCATCACGTCGGCGATGATTTTCCTGGTCGTCTTGTCCTGCGCCATCGGATCTCCCTTGTGCCCGTCGCCGGGCAGGCGGCTCGCTCGGCGATTCTAGCGCAGAGGAGTGTTAGATTGCGCCGTGGCTCGATCGCACGCAATCTTTGCGCTGCACGCTGCTGTCGGCTTGTTCGGTTTCGCCGGGCTGTTCGGCGCGTGGCTGGCGCTTCCGCCCGCGGAAATCACGCTGGGCCGCGCCGCCATTGCAGCACTCGCGCTGGCGATCGTCGCATGGGCACGCGGCGAGCGCGCGATGCCAAGCGTCGCGCTGCTGGTCAATGGCGCGATCCTCGCCGCGCACTGGACGGCATTCTTCACCGCCATCCGCGTGTCGGGCGTGGCGATCGGCCTGCTCGGCTTCGCGAGCTTTCCGCTGTTCGTCGTGCTGCTCGAACGGCTGCTGCTCGGCTGTCCGCTGGACCGGCGCAGCATGGTCACCGTAGCGTTGGTCACTGCTGGACTACTGCTGATCGCAGCGACACGCGCCGGGGCTGCGTCGCCGATCGCGGGACTCGCGTGGGGCGTGGTCGCGGGGGCGACGTTCGCGTGGCTCGCCGTGCGCAATCGCGCGCATGTGCGCGACACGCCGCCGATCGCGCTCGCGCTGTGGCAGAACGCGTTCGGCGCCGCGTGGCTGTTGCCGGTCGTGCTGCTGACACCGCACGCGCGCGCGCCGCTCGCCGGCGAATGGATGCTCATCGTCGTGCTGGGCGTTGCCTGCACAGCGCTGGCGCACACGCTGTTCATCGCGTCGATGCGCGCGCTGTCCGCGCATACGGCGAGCGTGATCGCAGCCCTCGAGCCCGTCTACGGCATTGCGCTGGCAGCGTTGCTCGTGCATCAGGTGCCGGACGCGGCGACACTCGCCGGTGGCCTGCTGATCGTCGCGGCGGCAATTGTCGCGTCGCGGACGCCACGCGCGCGCGTTTGATAGCATCCACCGATGGTCATCGTGCTCATGGGCGTCAGCGGCAGTGGCAAGACGACGGTCGGCGAGGCGCTGGCGAAGCGGCTCGGCTGGCGCTTCGTCGACGCCGACGAATTCCACCCCACCGCCAACGTCGAGAAGATGCGTGCCGGCCATCCGCTGTCCGACGCCGACCGCGATCCGTGGCTGCACCGCCTCGCCGATGAGTTGCACGCCATCCTCGCGCGCGGCGATTGCGCGGTGCTCGCGTGCTCGGCGTTGCGGCAGGCCTATCGCGACCGTATCGCCGAAGCCGGCGACGTGCGCTTCGTCTACCTCGCCGGCGACTCGGCGACGATCGAGGCGCGCCTCGCCGAACGCGCGCACCGCTACATGCCGTCGACGCTGCTCGCAAGCCAGTTCGCGGCGCTGGAGGTGCCACGTGACGCGCTGCAGGTGGACATCCGGCTGAGCGTGGACGAGCAGGTGGTCGCAATCATCGACGCACTCGTGCCGGCGTCGCGCGGCTCCGCATGAAGCGGCCGATGAAGCCCGCCACCGCAGCCGCGCACTTGGGCCGCGATCCGCGCCGGTTCCTCGGCGCGATCAACACGCCGGTGTTTCGTGCGTCGACGATCGCCTTCGCCAACGTCGCCGAACTCGAGCGCGCCGAGCGCGGCGAACTCGACCGCATCAGCTATGGCCTGCATGGGCTGCCGACGGTCACCGACCTGCAGCAGGCGCTGGCGACGCTCGAAGGCGGTGCTGCGGCTTTCGCCGTGCCCTCCGGGCTCGCGGCGACGACGCTTCCGCTGCTGGCGCTGTGCAAGTCCGGCGACCACGTGCTCGTCACCGATTCGGTCTACTTCCCGACGCGCCGCTTTTGCGCGACCACGCTCGCACGCTTCGGTGTCGACGTCGAGTTCTTCGATCCACTGGCCGGCGCCGGCATCGAGGCGTTGATGCGGCCGTCGACACGCGTGGTATTCGTCGAATCGCCGGGTTCGCTGACCTTCGACGTACAGGACATCCCTGCGATCGCAGGCGTCGCGCACCGGCACGGCGCACTGGTGATCGCCGACAACACCTGGGCGACGCCGCTGTACTTCCGCGCGTTCGATCACGGCGTCGACGTTTCCGTGCATGCGGTGACCAAGTACATCGGTGGCCATTCGGACGTGCTGCTGGGGGCGATCATCTGCAACGAGGCGACGCGTGCGCCGATGCACCGGCTGTGGACCGATCTGGGCGTCACCGCGTCGAGCGACGACTGCTTCCTCGCATTGCGCGGCCTGCGTACGCTGCCGACGCGTCTTGCGCGCCACCAGCAAAGCGCGCTCGCCATCGCCCGATGGCTCGCCGCGCGCGACGATGTCGCCGAGGTGCTGTATCCGGCGCTGCCCGGCGCGCGCGGGCATGAGCTGTGGGAGCGGGATTTCAGCGGCGCCGCAGGACTCTTCGGTGTCGTGCTGAAGCCGGTGGCGAAGGCGCGCGTGGACGCGCTGCTCGACGCGCTCCAGCTTTTTTCGCTGGGATACAGCTGGGGCGGGTTCGAGAGCCTCGCTTTGCCGATACGGCGAGAGCGCGCGCGCAGCCTTTCACGCTTCGACGCCGCCGGCCCGATGCTGCGGCTGTCGATCGGGCTCGAGGACGTGGACGACCTGATCGCCGACCTCGACGCCGCGTTCGCGCAGCTTTCGGCATAGTGCGCCGCGCTGTGCGTCGAACCGCCCCGCCGATCGAGGACTTTCAATGAGCGCTGATCGTATCCTGCAGCAGACTTCGGTTACACCCGCAGCCCCCAGCGGCTACAGTGCAACAGCGAAATCGCTGCACTGGCTGGTGGTCGCGCTCGTGTTGACGCAATTCATCATTGCGTGGCTGATGCCCGGGATCAAGCGCGACATGCCGGCCAATACGCTCGTCAACCTGCACTTTTCATTCGGCGTGCTGATCCTGGTGGTCATGGCCATCCGGCTGGTTCACCGTCTGCTGCACCCGGTGCCGCTCTTCATGCCGCAATCGCCGGCGTGGGAGCGCTGCGCCGCCTACGCGACGCATGTCGCCTTCTACTGGATCCTGCTGATCGGGCCGGAGCTCGGATGGGCGTCGGCGTCGGCGCATGGGCTTCCGGTCAGCGTATTCGGCATCGTCACGCTGCCGGCGATGGCCGCACCGAGGGCACGCTGGGCGCTGACCGCGGGCGACATCCACACGTACATGATGTGGACGTTGCTGTGCCTGATTGCACTGCACGCAGCCGCCGCACTGTTCCACCATTTCGTGCGCCACGACGATGTGCTGCGCAGGATGCTGCCCGACGACTGATGTCGCGCGGCTCAGTACACTAACCGTCGCCGAGGTAGGCGCGGCGCACTGCGGCGTCGGCGCGCACGGCTTCCGGCGTCCCCGTGGCGATGATGCGGCCGCGGTCGAGCACGATCACGCGATCGGCAAAGCCGAACACGACGTCCATATCGTGCTCGGTGAACAGCACGGCGACGCCGGAGACCGTTGCGGCGCGCACCGCTTCCATCATCGGTGTGCGCTCGGCGAGTCCCAGGCCCGCAGTCGGCTCGTCGAGCAGCAGCAGCAGCGGATTGCCGGCGAGCGCGACGGCGAGCTCGACACGCTTGGCATCCGCGTACGCGAGTGCTGCGGCGTGGCGATCGACGAGCTCCGGGGCCCCCACGCGTGCCATCAGCTCGTCGGCTGCGCGCGCATCGCCGCGGCGGCCGAGCGCGCGCTGTGCGACGCCGATGTTCTCGCGCACGCTCATCGATACGAACGTCGCGGCGACCTGGAATGTGCGCCCCACGCGAAGGCGCGCGATGGTCGCGGGCGCGAGGCCGCCGATGTCGCGGCCTTCGAGGCGCACGCTGCCGGCGTCGGCGCGCAACTGACCGTTGACGAGATTGAAGCACGTCGTCTTGCCGGCGCCGTTGGGCCCGATCAGCGCGACCATCTCGGCGCGCGCGACGTGGAAATCCACGCCGTCCACCGCGCGCACGCCCCCGAACGCACGCGCGAGATTGCGCACCGCGAGGACAGGCGCGCCGCTCATTCCGCGCTCCATGGTGCTACCGCTCGCCGTGGCCGCCGCGCGCTCATGCCGTTTTGCGCCGCCACGCGAAGCTTCCGGCGATGCCGCGCGGAAACAGCAGCACGAGCAACACGATCAGAATACCGAGTGCCGCGCGCCAATAGGTGAACGAGCGTGTGAGCGCGTCCTGCAGCCAGGTGAATACCGCAGCGCCTGCGAGCGGGCCGAACCACGCGTTGATGCCGCCGAGCAGCACGATCACCAGCGCGTCCACCGATTTCGGGATCGCCAGCGATTCCGGCGAGATGCTGCCCTTGGAAAACGCGAACAGCGCGCCAGCGAGGCCCGCAAACGCGCCGGCGATGATGAACGCCAGCCATTGCGTGCGCGCAACGTCGATGCCCACGGCCGCGGCGCGCAGCCGTGAATCACGCGTTGCGCGCAGCGCGTAGCCGAACGGGCTGCGCGCGATCGCCACCAGTGCGCCGAGCGCGGCGACGGCAAGCACCGCCGTCAGCGCGTAGAACGCGGTGCGCGACGCAAGGGCCGGTGGCGGCCAGATGCCGATGAGGCCGTTCGATCCCCCGGTCACGCTGTCCCACTGGAAGGCGGCCGACCACACGATCTGCGCGAACGCCAGCGTCAGCATCGCGAGATAGACGCCGGAAAGCCGTACGCAGAACGCGCCGATCAGTGCCGCCGACAGCGCGCCCGCGAGAGGACCGGCGCCCACCGCCAGCGCGAACGGCAGCGACGCCTTCGCGCATAGCGCCGCCGCATACGCGCCGATGCCGAAATGCGCGGCGTGGCCGAACGACGTCATGCCACCCGCACCCAGCATCAGTTGCAGGCTGGCGGCGAACATCGCGGCGAGCAGCACCTCGATCACCAGTACCAGCGTGTATTCGTCGGCGACCATGGGCAACGCGGCGAGCAGCAGCACCACCGCCAGCGCGAGCCACATATCGCGGCGCGCGAGCGGCGGCAGCCACGCGCGCTGCTCGGGCAACAGCGTTGTCGGTGGCGCATCGATCGCCTTGCCGAGCAGCCCTTGCGGACGCACCGCCAGCACGCCCGCCATCACGCAGAACTCCGCGACCAGCGTCAGCTTGGGAAACGCGATCGTCACGCCCGCGATGTCGTGCGTTCCGAGGCCGATGCACAGCGCCTTGACGACGCCGATCACAACGGCCGCGATGAACGCGCCGGGAATCGATCCCAGTCCGCCGGTGACGGTGACGACGAACGCGTCGGCGACCAGCGGCAAGTCCATCGTCAGCGTCGCCGGTTCGCGCGGCAGCGACAGCGCGCCGGCCGCCGCCGCCAGCGCGCTCCCCAGCGCGAACACCGCGACGTACAGGCGCACGGGATTGACACCCAGGCTCGCCGCGATGCCACGGTTCTCCGCGCAGGCCCGCAACTGCATGCCGAAGCGCGTGCGCGCGACGATCCACGTCAGCGCGATCAGCACCAGCGGACCGACGCCGATGAGGAAGAGGTCGTACTGCGGCACGACGAACGCGCCGAAGTCGACGCTGCCCGACAGGCCGGGCACGCGCGGGCCGAGCCGGTCTTCGGCGCCGAACAGCGCGAGTGCCGCGTCGCGCGCAATGAGCAGCACGCCGAACGTCGCCGTCAGTTGCAGCATTTCCGGCGCTGCGTAGAGGCGCGCGAGCACGCCGCGCTCGAGCACCACGCCGAACAGTGCACCGGCCGCCAGCGCGCCGGCGAGCGCCATCCAGAACGACGCGACGCCGGCGAACTGCGTAGCGACGATCGCCGCCGCGATGTACGCGCCGAGCATGGCGGCCGAGCCGTGCGCGAAATTGACGATCCGCGTGACGCCGAAAATCAGCGTCAGTCCGGCGGCGACGAGGAACATCGACGACGCCGACGCGAGGCCGTTGAGCAGTTGCGAAGCGAAGGAGGCGAGCGTCACGCGCGATGGGGAGCGGCGCGTGCGCAGCCGCACGCACGCCGATGCGGCGATTCTAGCGCGGCGTCTCGCGACGTGCCGTCAGTGCGCGGCCTTGCGCATCCTGCGCACCTCGGCATCGCTCGGCAGGAAGTCCTTGCCGTCGTCATAGTGCCAGTCGACCATGATGCCCTTGCCATCCTTGATCGCCGTGCGCCCGACGTACGCCCCCATCGTAGACTGGTGGTCGATGGCACGAAAGCGGATGCGCCCGAACGGCGTGTCGACATCGAGGTCGCGCATCGCGGCGACGAGCTTCGCGCTGTCGAGCGAACCTGCGCGCTTGATCGCCGCCGCGGCGGTTTTCACCGTCGAATAGCCAACCACCGATCCGAGGCGCGGGTAGTCGTGGAACTTGGCCTGGTAGGCCGCCAGGAAGCGGTTGTGCGCGGGCGTGTCGATCGCATACCACGGGTAGCCGGTCACCCACCAGCCGACCGGCGCCTCATCCTTCAACGGGTCGAGGTATTCGGGCTCGCCGCCCAGCAGGTCGAACACCGGACGGCCCTTGAACAGCCCGCGCAATTCGCCTTCGCGGACAAAGCGCGCGAGGTCGGGGCCGAACAGCGACGAGAAGATGGCGTCGGGCTTGGCGTCGATCAGCGCCTGCACGACCGAGCCTGCCTCGATCTTGCCCAACGGCACCGCCTGCTCGACGAACTCGATGCCGGCCGGCGCGCGCGCGATCATCTGCGCCTTGAACGTGGCCGTCGCCGCCTGCCCGTACTCGTAGTTCGGATAGACGATCGCCCAGCGCTTCTTGTTGAGCTTGGCCGCCTCGGGCACCAGCATCGCCGTCTGCATGTACGTCGATGCGCGCAGGCGGAACGTGTAGTCGTTGCCGTCTTGCCAGACGATCTTGTCGGTCAGCGGCTCGGCGGCGATGAACAGGATCTTGCGCTGCTGCGCGAGGTCGGCCACCGCGAGTCCCACGTTGGATGCGAACGTTCCCATCAACAGCGCGACCTTTTCACGCGCAATGAGCTCTTCGGCGACGCGCACCGCGTCGCCCGGCGTGCCGGTGTCGTCGCGCGACACGATTTCGAGCGGGCGACCGAGCACGCCGCCGGCGGCGTTGATTTCGTCGCGTGCGAGCTGCATGCCCTTCGTGTAGGGGTCGAGGAAAGACGGAAACTGCTTGTAGCTGTTGAGTTCGCCCAAACGTATGGGCTGTGCGGCAGCGCTCGTCACCAGCAGCCACGCACACGCGATCGCTACGCCCGCCATCCTGTGATTCATCCGAACCCCCGAAAAACTGCATCAAAGACCATAAGCTTATACGCGACGGGTCCTTCGTCGCGCGCAGCATGCAACGCTAAAATAACGGGCATTCACGCACTTCCCTGATGCCCCACCCGGATTCGCCGATGCCCACGCTTGCCTACGGCCTGCATTTCGACGACTTGTACGTCGACGCGCACCTGAATCGCGTCGACGACGCGTTTCGACGTACGCTGGCCGATGCCGACCCGGCGCTCGCCGCGCGGCTCGACGCGGCACGCGCCGATCCGGATGCGCTCGACCGCCTCGCCGAATCGCGGCTGTTGATCGGCGTCGCACCGCATCTCGAGGATTTCCTCGCGGCCCTGTTCGGCATCGAAAGCGACGTGCGTGCACTGGAATCGCGCCATCACGCGCTCGCGCCGCTGTTCGCCGTGCGCCGGCAGTTCGTCCAGCGCAAGGCGGTCAACGCGCACAAGGGCGTCGCGGCCGAGGCGCTCGACGGACCCGCGCTGCGCGCAGCGCTCGAAGCGCGGCTCGGCGCGTTCGACGACATTGGCTTCGCCGGCGCGGTGCTCGCCTGGCAGCAGGACGAGGCGGCGAATGGGGAGCCGCTGCAACTTGCGTTGCAATACGCGGCGTGGGCAACGCAGTCCGCCGCGGGCAAGGCCGCGCACAAGGGCAGCGTGCTGTTTCGCGTACCGCGCAAGCTTGATTTCTTCAATCTGGTTCCGCTCGCAACGGTCACGCGCAACGAGGTCACGACGGTCGAAACGCCACCCGGACATCTGCGCCGCCGCGAAGGGTTTGCGCTGACCGATCGCGGCACCGACCTCGCCGGCGCGCTCTCCGAGGCGCACTACTGCATCTGGTGCCACGAGCAAGGCAAGGATTCGTGCGCGCATGGGCTCGTCGAGCGCCAGCCGACGGACGCTCCCGCCGGTGCGCCGCGCTTCAAGACGAGCACGTTCGGCGTGCCGCTCGCAGGCTGCCCGCTGGAGGAGCGGATCTCGGAATTCCACAAGCTGCGCGCCGAAGGTCTGCCGATCGCCGCGCTGGCGATGATCTGCATCGACAACCCGATGGTCGCCGCCACCGGCCACCGGATCTGCAACGACTGCATGAAATCGTGCATTTTCCAGAAGCAGGATCCGGTCGACATTCCGCAGTCGGAAACACGCGTGCTGAAGGACGTGCTCGCGCTGCCGTGGGGATTCGAGGTTTATTCTTTGCTGACCCGCTGGAACCCGCTCAACCTGCGGCGGCCGCTGCCCGCCGCCGCCACCGGCAAGCGCGTGCTCGTCGTGGGGATGGGGCCCGCCGGATTCACGCTGGCGCACCACCTGCTCAATGACGGCCACACGGTGGTCGCGATCGACGGCCTCAAGATCGAGCCGCTGGCACGCGAGCTTGCGCGCGACGCGCTGCTGCCGGTGCGCGATTTCGCGACGCTCGAGGAGCCGCTGGACGAACGCGTGATGGCGGGCTTCGGGGGGGTCGCCGAATACGGCATTACCGTGCGTTGGGACAAGAATTTCCTCAAGGTCATCCGCGTGCTGCTCGAGCGCCGCGCGCGCTTCGCGCTGCACGACGGCGTGCGCTTCGGCGGTACGCTGACGAGCGAAGGCGCGTTCGCGCTCGGCTTCGACCACATCGCGCTCGCGCTGGGCGCCGGCCGTCCGACGGTGCTGGAACTGCCGAACGGGCTCGCCAACGGGGTGCGCACGGCGTCGGACTTCCTGATGGCGCTGCAACTGACGGGTGCCGCCAAGGCGGACTCGCTGGCCAACATGCAACTGCGCTTGCCGGCGGTCGTCATCGGTGGCGGCCTGACGGCGATCGACACCGCCACCGAATCGCTCGCCTACTACCCGGTGCAGGTGGAAAAATTCCTCGCGCGGCACGAGACCTTGTGTGCGCTCGAGGGCCGCGACGCCGTCGAGTCGCGCTGGACGCCCGCCGAACGCGAGATCGCGGCCGAGTTCATCGCGCATGCACGCGCCATCCGCGACGAGCGCACGACGGCCGCCGCCGAGGGGCGCGTGGCGCAGGTCGTCGAGCTGTTGCGAAAATGGGGCGGCGTGACCATCGCGTACCGCCGGCGGCTGATCGACAGCCCGTCGTATACGCTGAACCACGAGGAGGTCGACAAGGCGCTGGAGGAGGGCATCTGGTTCGCCGAGGGACTGACGCCGCTGGCGATCGAAGTCGATGGCGACAACCGCGCGCGCGGCCTCACGGTGTCGGCGCAGCACAACGACGGCGACGGCGTGTGGCACGACTACGCGCGCACGACGCTGCCGGCGCGCACGATCCTGATCGCCGCCGGCACGCAGCCCAACACCGTCCTCGCGCGCGAGGACGGCGAGCACTTCGAGCTCGACGGCAAGTATTTCCGGCTGCTGGACGAAGACGGCCAGCCGGTGACACCGCTGCGCGGGCACGTGAAGCCGGACGTGCCTGCGGTGCTGACGGACATTCGCAGCGACGGCCGCGCGACGAGTTTTTTCGGCGACCTGCATCCGTCCTACCACGGCAACGTCGTCAAGGCGATGGCGAGCGCCAAGGCCGGCTACCCGATCGTGTCGCGCATGCTCGCGCGCGTCGCCGCTGCCGCCGATGGCGACGACCGCGCGTTCTTTGCGCGCATTGCCGACGAATTGTGTGCGACGGTGGCGTACGTCAAGCGGCTGACGCCGACGATCGTCGAGGTGGTCGTGAAGGCGAAGGCGGCGGCGCGCCGCTTCGCACCCGGCCAGTTCTACCGGCTGCAGAACTACGAATCGCACGCCGAACGCCTCGTCGGCAGCCGGCTCGGAATGGAGGGGCTCGCGTTGACCGGCGCGTGGGTCGACCGCGAGCGCGGGCTGGTGTCGACGATCGTGCTGGAAATGGGCGGCTCGTCCGACCTGTGCGCGCGGCTGGCGCCGGGCGATCCGGTGGTGCTGATGGGCCCGACCGGCACGCCGACGGAAATCGAGCCGGGACAGCAGGTGCTGCTCGCCGGCGGCGGTCT
>Ga0209483_1002905_pt1 | contig 11599 bp, 14 predicted proteins | sample NGEPerA_FD_184508 | JGI IMG/M metagenome (GOLD analysis project Ga0209483, IMG submission 184508) | Arctic peat soil microbial communities from the Barrow Environmental Observatory site, Barrow, Alaska, USA - NGEE PermafrostL2-A... | ecosystem: Environmental > Terrestrial > Soil > Wetlands >... | reverse complement strand
AATTCATGACGGTGGTGCGCGAGCGCTTCGAGCAGGCCGCGCGCGAAGGCGAGGCGCCGGTGCTGGTGACGTCCGCGGCCATCCGCCCCTTCGTGCGGTCGCTGGTCGAGCGTTTCCGCTCGCAAACCACGGTGCTGTCGCAGGCCGAAATCCACCCACGGGCGCGGCTGAAGACGGTCGGCAGCGTCTGATCTCGCGCGACCCCCGAAGCAGTCGGCGGCGAGGTCTTTTCGCCACAGGCAAATGATTTATTACGCCGCCCGCGTCGCGGCCATTTTCGCACCACCGCCGGCGGCAGAATGATAAAATCCTATAAGATATTGTAACAGCTAATAGATAGGCCGCTTTTAGGATACAGCGTGGCAAAGCGGATCGCGGGCGTTCAACTATCTTCACTGCCTTGTGATCGCATCTTCGGAACGGAAGGGCGAATCCCTACGTTTCCTGCCATGAGATGTTGAACCTGCCGGCGCGCGGTCTCGACGAATGCGCAAAGGCAGGAAGGCGGCAGGAGACTTCCATGAACCACTCGATCTACAGCGCTGATCGCTCGACCCATCTGAAGGTCGTGGTGGTTGCGCTTGTCGCGGGTATCGCGGTGGCCGGTTTTGGCATCTCGGCCCGCACCAGCTCGGACGATTTCACCCAGACCGCGCATGTGATCAAGGCCGGCAAGCCGGTCGCCGTCACCAACGCCAACACGATGGTGGTGCGCTAACGAATTTTGCGAATTCACGCGGCTCTTTACCAGCCCCCCAAAGTCGCCACGTGGATAATAGAAGACCCCAACTACCCCCAAGTAGACTACGAAAACGCCCGCTCCCCACGGGCGTTTTCTTTTTGCGGGTTGCAGGATGGCTGTGCGCGCTCCTGCTTTTTGCGGAGAGGCGCAGGCCTCAGCGAGACGGGACGCTCTCGACCAGCTTGCCGGTATAGACCGGCGCCGATGTCGGCTTGCCGTCGGGCGATCCACCGCCCTGCTCGATGGTCACCGCATAGGTCGCATCCTTGAGGGTGTCGGTGTCGTAGGACGCCAGCACCGGACGGGAGGTGAACTCGCCGCTGCCGACCACGCCGAGCGAGCGCGGCCGCTGCAGCTTGTCCGAGATCAGCCACAGCTCGTAACTCTTGCCGAGCTCGGCGGGAGCGCCGACCCTGCGGATCGTGAATTTCCTGGTCGTCCCGTCAACCGTCAGAATAAAAGCGGGCGAACCGCCATCCTTCTGCAGCAGCGCCACATATTGGGCCGACGGCGGCGCCGGCAGCGAGGGCGACTTGACCTCGACGATCCGGGTGCGCGGCTTCGGACGAATGGCGTCAGGCAGCAAATCCGGCTGATAGGTTCCGACCCCGATCAGGGCGACGAGCGCGGCCGCGATCGCGGTGGCGGCGGTTGCGAGATTGCGCCAGCGGCGCGCCCGCGCCGACAGGCGGATCACATTGGAATGGTCGACGACGGGAGCAGCGGTGGCCGCGACGACTTCCGGCGCGACCGGTGACGTCGGCGGCGACTGCGCCTCGGGCAGCATCAGTGGCGCCTGCGCCTGCGAAAGTCCAACCGCGCTTCTGATCCTGTCCCACACCTGCGGGCTCGGCTCGACCGAGCCGACCATCTGGTTCAGCACGCCGAGGCGATGCTCCCACGCCTGGACAATCGCCGTGAAGTCCTTGTCGACGGACATCATGGTCTCGACCTGCGCGCGCTCGTCGGCATCGAGGGTACCGAGCGCATATTCCGCGGCAAGCGCGATATGGTCTTCGCTGTAGGCCATCATCTAAAGTCCAGGCAACCCCAAGTCCAAGATCTTTTAAAGTCCAAGATCTTTTAAAGTCCAAGATCTTTTAAAGTCCAAGATCGTTTAACGTCCAAGCTCTTCGAAGGTCCAAGCTCTTAAGTCCAAGCTCTTAAGTCCAAGCTCTAAAGTCCAAGACACTCCCGGATATCCATCATACTGCGGCGCAGCCAGGTCTTGATCGTATTCACAGGCGTCTCGAACTTGGACGCCAACTGTTCGCGGCTCCAGCCGTTGTAGTAGGCCAGCAGCACGAGTTTCTGGCGATCCGGCTCCAGACGGCCGACGCATTCGAGCAACCGCTTCAACTCTTCGGACATCTCCCGGCGCGCCAGCGGATCCGGACTGTCGGCGGCCACTTCCATGGCCGTCGGCTCTTCCTCGATCGAGACCTCGCTGCGTTTGCGCACGACATCGATGGCCCGGTTGCGGGCGATCGATGCCATCCACGTGATCGGCGAGGCAAGCGCCGGATTGAACTGTCCGGCACTGTTCCAGATCTTGACGTAAGCCTCCTGAATGACCTCCTCCGCGAGATCCTGACGGCGCAAGATACGGAGCACCACGCCAAAGAGTTTCGCCCGCGTGGCGGCATATAGCCGCTCGAAAGCGGCCTCATCCCCCTTGGCAACGGCGGCGATCAGCCAGACCAACTCAGCTGGCGTCAGCATTCACTCCCCCAAAATCGCGATTCCCCACCGCCTTGGCAACCCGGCCAGGCGGCGTCCCTGACGTGTCGTATCATATCCTGCGCCAAACCGGGCCACCAAGTCACCGGGGCCACCTGTGGACATTCCCCGCAAAGAAAAACCCGGACTGGCGGGTCCGGGTTCCGACGATGCAGGCAAAAGGCTGAGGGAGGCTTTCAGGCTAGGCCACCACGGCCCCGGCGCGCATCAGGCCGATGCTGTCGAGATCGGCCTGTTCGCGGGCGCCCTCCTCGGCGCGCTCGCGCGCCTGGTCGCGCTCGTCCAACAGCTCGACTTTCTTGAGTTCCTCGAACGCCTCGCTCAACAGGCTCTTGGCGTCTTCCAGCTGGATCCGCAGTTCGTCGGCGGAGCGGGTCAGGTTTTCCCGACGCTGGATCGCAGCCTTGGCATAGGTCGGATAGGCGAAGTGCGAGGGATCGTTGATCCCGGCGCGCTCCTGTTCGGACTGGATCTCGCGCTCCAGATCCACCGACATCCGCTGGAAATCGGCGATCATACCCTCGATCTGGGCGACCCGGCGGCGCTTTTCGTCGACCTGAAATTTCTTCAGGCGGATTAGCGTTTCACGTGACTTCATCGACTCATACTCCCCAGAAGTCCCAATTTTGAGGCGGGACAGCACCGGTACCCCCAAGGGCCCCACCGGTATCGCTCGTTGTTCGGCGCGGATGATGGCCTGACAAAGTTAGCGTTCCGTTTCCAAATCCTTCAGGATTTGCTCAAGTTGCCGGTACCCCTCGCCAAGCCCGGTGACCTCGTCCTTGGCCTGGCGCAAAAAGCCCTCGAGCGGCTCGTGGAGGGCGATCGCCTCGTCGACCTCGGGGCTGGAGCCAGCCCGATAGGCCCCGAGCCGGATCAGTTCCTCCATATCGGCATAGGTCGCCATCACTTGCCGGGCCCGGGTGATCACGGGCAGGAAGGCCGGATCGGCCGATTTCGGCATGGTTCGGGAGACCGATCTGAGGACGTTGATGGCCGGATAACGGCCGCGTTCGGCGATCGAGCGCTGCATCACGATATGGCCGTCCAGGATGCCGCGGACCGCATCCGCGATCGGCTCATTATGGTCGTCGCCATCGACCAGCACCGTGAAGATGCCGGTGATCGTGCCGACGCCGATGCCGGGACCGGCGCGCTCCAGCAGCTTCGGCAATTCGGTGAACACGGTCGGGGTATAGCCCTTGGCGGTCGGCGGCTCGCCCGCCGACAGCCCGATTTCACGCTGTGCCATGGCAAAACGCGTCACCGAATCCATCAGGCACAGCACGTCCTTGTTCTCGTCGCGGAAATATTCGGCGATCGCCAAGGTCAGATAAGCCGCCTGCCGCCGCATCAAAGCGGGTTCGTCGGAGGTTGCCACCACCACCACCGAGCGCGCCAGGCCTTCATCGCCGAGATCGTCCTGCAGAAATTCCTGCACCTCGCGGCCGCGTTCGCCGACGAGCCCGATCACCGTGATGTCGGCGTCGACATTGCGCGCCAGCATCGACAGCAGCACCGACTTGCCGACGCCGGAGCCGGCGAAGATGCCAAGCCGCTGGCCGCGGCAGCAAGTCAGGAACGTGTTGAGCGCCCGGACGCCGAGATCGAGCGGATCGCCGACCCGCTTGCGTGAATGCGCCGGCGGCGGCAAATTGCGGTAGGCCATGGGGGAAGCGCCTTGCGTCAACGGCCCCTTGCCGTCGATCGGGTCGCCCATGGCGTTGAGCACGCGCCCCAACCAGTGGGGCGACGGCCGCACCTGGCTCGCGGCATTGGCGATCACGGCGCGGCAGCCGCGCCGTACGCCCTCCAGGCCCGCGAACGGCATCACCACGGCGTTGTCGCCGGTAAAGCCAATCACCTCGGCGGGGATGAAGCGGTTGCCGCCGGTCTCGATCACGATTCTCGCGCCGACCGACATCGCGTGAATGGGACCTGCGATCTCGACCATCAGCCCGCGGACGCCTACCACGCGGCCATAGATCTGGACGCCATCGATGTCGGTGATCTGTTCGGCGAGCGCCTTCATTGCGAAAACCTTAAGTTTCGACGCTTTAGGGGGCCGTCCTTAACTTCGTGTTTACCCGCATCGTTAATCATTACGTCACTGTCTTTGGTGACTGAGAGCGCTCGCCCTTCAGAAGGAAGGGCGAGTCGCGGGAATCGGTTAGGCCCGACTCCTCATGTGGAACTTGAGCGAGAACGGATACCAAAAGCTACTTCGAAGCAATGTCTTAGAGCGATTCGATAAAAATTGCACTCAGAGACCTTGCGTAGAGGAATCAGATTTTGTTAACCATATGTCGTCAGGATCCGAATCAGTTGTGCAAAGGCGTTTTGAGTGCCGCAAGTGCGGCCGACCTGACGCCCGGAGCGGCGACTAAAGGGGACTGGCATGCGCGTTCTGCTGATAGAAGATGACAGCGCCGTTGCGCAGTCGATTGAGCTGATGCTCAAATCCGAAAGTTTCAACGTCTATACGACCGATCTCGGGGAAGAAGGCGTCGACCTCGGAAAGCTTTACGATTACGACATTATCCTTCTCGACCTCAATTTGCCCGACATGTCCGGCTACGACGTGCTCAAGCAGCTTCGGGTCTCCAAGATCAAGACCCCCATTCTGATCCTCTCCGGCCTTGCCGGCATCGAGGACAAGGTCAAGGGTCTCGGCGTCGGCGCCGACGACTACATGACCAAACCCTTCCACAAGGACGAACTGGTCGCCCGCATCCATGCGATCGTGCGCCGCTCCAAGGGCCACGCCCAGTCGGTGATCCAGACCGGCGATCTCGTGGTCAATCTCGACACCAAGACGGTCGAGGTCGGCGGCCAGCGCGTGCATCTGACGGGCAAGGAATACCAGATGCTGGAGCTGCTCTCGCTCCGCAAGGGCACGACCCTCACCAAGGAAATGTTCCTCAACCATCTCTATGGCGGCATGGACGAGCCGGAATTGAAGATCATCGACGTCTTCATCTGCAAGCTGCGCAAGAAGCTCGCCAATGCCTCGGAAGGCCGCAACTTCATCGAGACCGTGTGGGGCCGCGGCTACGTGCTGCGCGAGCCGCACGAGGTCGAAGAGCGCATTCCCGCCTGAACCGGTTCTACCGAGGGCCGTCAGGCTCTCTCCTCCCAAGACTGGACCCCGCCGCAAATGGCGGGGTTTTTGTTTTTGGGGATCGAACGGCTGGCGGCAATGCGCCGACAGCCGGTTCATGCGACGCTTCCGGCATTGCGACTCGGGGGGACCACAACATGATCCTTCAATCCCTGGCCGGACTGCCGGCATTCCTGGTGTATTTCTGTACCGGCATCGTCGCCGTGGTCGCCTATCTCTTCGTCTACACCCGCGTTACCCCGCACAATGAATTCCAGTTGATCCGCGACAACGATCCGGCGGCGGCGGTCGCGTTGGGCTTGAGCCTGCTCGGCTTCGTGCTGCCGGTGGTCTCGGCCATCGCCCATTCCGCCAATGTCCTGGATTGCCTGATCTGGAGCGCCATCGCGCTGGCGGTCCAGATCGTCGTTTATTTCATCGTGAAAATCCCGGTACCGAACCTGTCGGCGCGGATCGCGGCCGGCGAACTTGCGGCTGCGATCTGGCTCGGGCTTTCCTCGCTCGCTGCCGGCGCGCTCAACGCCGCCGCGATGATCTACTGACGATGGCGGATGGCCCACCCAGGGAATTCGGCAGGCGCGCGCCGGCGGCGGTCCCGCCGGCCGCGCCGGTAAAACGCTCCGGCCATGTCGCGCTGCTGCTGATGGGCACCTTTGCCATCGGCGGTGGCGCCTATGGGCTGATGCCGCGCGAAAATTGCGGGCAACGTCCGGGAGTGGCGTCGGACGCGGCGACCGATGCGTGCTCGGCGCGCGGCTCGTCGAGCGGCAGCCATGGCTCATGGTCGTCCTCGCGCGGCAACTATTTCTTCGGCGGCGGTTCTTCTTCCAACCAAGCGTCCGGCGTCTCGTCCGAGACCGCATCCGGCGGGGTGACACGCGGCGGCTTCGGTTCGTTCGCTCGTGCTTTCGCGGTGCATTTTTCCGGAAGCTGACTTCCCGGCCAGGCTGGCGTTGCCCGCACGATGCCGTGAGACGACCGGCTTCCGCTTGCCTCGCGCCGCGGCCTGATGAGAGAATATCGGCTGGATTGCAATCAACGCAACTCGTGGGGGACGGCCATATGAAACGATCGCGGCGTGTGATCTTGACCATGATGGGGACAGCCGCGGTCGGCGCGGTTTCGATGGGTTTCGTGCCGCGACGCGATTGCGGCCCCGGGCTCACCGCGATCGTGGGGCCCGACGGCCGGCCCTATTGCCGCGCCATCTATGGCGGCTTCGGCGGGACGCCACGTGGTTTCCATGGGCATGGGCACGGCCACATGCATGGCGGCGGCTGATCCAAACCGATGCAGCGCCTTCCCTGCGCCGAGCGCCCGGATTGGCGCACGACCGCCGACGAGACCGGGTTTGAATTTCACACCATCGACGGCGAGCGTTATTGGGACGAACGCGCGCTCTACGCCTTCACGCTGGATGAAATCGAACGCCAGATCGAGGCGCCGACCGCCGAGATCGATGCCATGTGCCTCGAACTCGCAGGCGCGGCCGTCGACGACGAAGAATATCTCGAGCGCCTGAAGATCCCGCAAGCGTTCTGGCCGCTGATCTCCGAGAGCTGGCACCGTGACGAGGCGAGCCTCTACGGTCGGCTCGACCTCTCCTTCGACGGACGAGGGCCGGCAAAACTCCTGGAATATAACGCTGATACCCCGACCTCGATCTTCGAGGCGGCGGCGTTTCAATGGACATGGCTCGAACAGGCGATCGAGCGGCAGATCATTCCGGCCGCCGCCGACCAGTTCAATTCGATCCACGAGCGCCTGATCGAAGCCTGGAAAAAGCTCGGCCGGGGACGCCATCTGCACCTGACCGGCACGACCGGGAATATCGAGGACGCCGGCACGCTGGCCTATCTCGAGGACACCGCGCGGCAGTCCGGGCTTGCCACGACCCTGATCGACATCGAGGAGATCGGATGGCGCGAAGACGGCGGCGGCTTTGTCGATCTCGACGACCGCGACATCGAGCTCGCCTTCAAGCTCTATCCCTGGGAGTGGATGTTTCACGACGAGTTCGGCGGCCGTCTCGCCAGCGCTGCGACGCGCTGGATCGAGCCGCCATGGAAGGCGATCCTTTCCAACAAGGGCATTCTGCCGCTGTTGTGGGAGATGTTCCCCGGCCACCCCAATTTGCTGCCGGCCTTTTTCGAGGATGACCCGAGGGCCGCTTCTCTCGGCAGCTCCTTCGTGCGCAAGCCGCTTTTTTCGCGCGAGGGCGCCAATGTCGCGCTCGTCAGCGCCGGCACGACCGTGATGCAGCAGGACGGACCATATGGCGCAGAGGGTTTTGTTCGTCAGGCCCTCGCGCCGCTACCGAATTTTGCCGGCCAGTACCCCGTCCTCGGCAGCTGGCTCGTCGACCACACGCCTTGCGGGCTGTCGATCCGCGAGGACGAAAATCCGATCACCGGCAATACCTCACGGTTCCTGCCGCACGCGATCCTGTAACGGCGGAATCCTGGCGCGCCCGCGGCCTCGGGGTTCGAGACGCGCGGCGTCGCCGCGCTCCTCACCATGAGGGTCCAGGACCTCTTCCCCGGGAGGAACGCAATTGCGTTCACCCTCGGGAGCATCGCCAACGGATCGCGCGAATGCGCGCCGATGACAGGCTCCGCGAGGCGTCTCGAAGGATGAAGTGACCGAACTGGAAAAGCTCAGCGCGCCGAAGCGACCGCCCTTAGGGGCGGCATGGCGGCTCCGCGCCCGGTCCGATCGGCGTTCGGGCGATAGAGGCCGCGCTTCTCCGGATAAGGCTTGAAGGCGTCGGTGATCCCGACCACGGACTCGGCGGCGCCGAGCAGCAGCACGCCATCATGCTCGACCATTTTCGCGAGACGATCGAAGATCGAAGCCTTGGTCTCTTGGTCGAAATAGATCAGGACGTTGCGGCAGAAAATCACGTCGAAGCTGCCGAGATGGGAAAAGTCCTGCAGCAGATTGAGTTGCCAGTGCTGCACCATGGCGCGGACGTCCGGGTTGATCTGCCACAACTCTCCGACCTGCCTGAAATATTTGACGAGCAACTGGATCGGCAGGCCGCGCTGCACCTCGAACTGGCTGTAGAGTCCGGCCTTCGACTTCTCCAGCACCTCCTGCGACAGGTCGGTGGCGATGATTTCGACGCGCCATCCGGTCAGCGCGGAAAATTCCTTGACACACATCGCAACCGAATAGGGTTCTTGCCCGGTCGAGGAAGCCGCGCACCAGATGCGCAGCGCACGCCTTGCGGCGCGCGCCTGCAGCAGCGCCGGCAGGATCGTTTCCCGCAGATGGTCGAACGGAATCTTGTCGCGGTAGAAGAAGGTCTCGTTGGTGGTCATCGCCTCGACCACCTCCGACGTCAGCGCATCTGAGCCGCTCTTGATCTTCGCAACGAGTTCGGGAATCCCGGGCAATCCTGCTCGTCGTGACAGCGGGATCAGCCGGCTCTCGACCAGATATTGCTTGTCGGACGACAGGTCGAGACCGGAACGCTCTTTCAGAAGCTTGCGTAGAAACTCGTAGTCCAACGGCGTCACGAGCGTTCTCCCGAGAACAGCCGCACGACTTTCGGTGCGATCTGGCAGAGCGGCAGCACGGCCGCGCAAATACCGGCATTGGCGGCGGCGCCCGGCATTCCCCACACCACGCTTGACGCTTCGTCCTGGGCGATCACGCTGCCGCCGGCCGCGACGATCTCCTTGCCGCCGCGCATGCCGTCTGAACCCATGCCGGTGAGGATGACGGCTAGAAGGCCGCCCTGCCAGATGTCGATCGCGGAGGTGAACAGGGGATCGACCGCGGGTTTGCAGAAATTGACGGGCGGCCCGTCGTCGAGCGCGATCGCCGTCTCGGCGCCTTGGCGCACGACGCGCATGTGGCAGCCACCCGGCGCGAGATAGATCCGGCCGGCCTTGACCATCTCGCCATCGACCGCCTCATGCGCCGGCCGATGGCTCGACCGCGCCAGATGTTCGGCCAGGATCGTGGTGAAGGTAGGCGGCATGTGCTGCGTGATCAGAACCGGAAAGCGGTCGATCACCGGACCGAGGTCGGTGACCAGCCTCATCAGGGCTTGCGGTCCGCCCGTCGACGAACCGATCAGAAGCGCGCGCGGCGCCTGGGTGCTGAAGCCGCGCCGCAACAACTGAACCGGCGCCGAATACGGCTTCGGCAAGGCATCGCGCGACTTTTCGAGCGAGGGCGCCAGCGGCGGAGACGATACGGACGCCGTGCGGCGCGCCTTGGCGCCGAGGCTGCGGATCTTCTGGATCAGGTCGTGGTGAAAGATTTCCGCGGCGCCGGTTTCCCGGGTGGTTTCGGGCTTTGGAATATAATCGGACGCGCCGAGCGACAGCGCCTTGAAGCTGATCTCCGCGTTGCGGCGGGTCAGCGTCGAAGCCATGATGACGATCAGGTTGCGCTTCTTCGCGAGCAGCTGCGGCAGCGCGGATATGCCGTCGAGCTCCGGCATTTCGATGTCGAGCACGGCAACATCCGGATTGACGCGTTCGAGCTGGTTGACGGCGTCAAGCCCGGTACGTAGCGATGCCGCGACCACCATGTCCGGCTCGGCTTCGATCCAGCGCGAGATCAAGCCCCGGATAACGACCGAATCGTCGACCACCATCACCCGCAACGGCTCTTGACGCGTCGAAGTAGCGGCGGACGAACTGGTCAACGTGGTACTCATTACTCACCAGACTCGGACTGAAGGCGGCACACCTGGAGCGATAACGCCGAGGGCCGTTCAGCCGCCGGATCGAACAGTCAGATCAGATCAGGCCGACTTCCTGGAACTTCGCGGTCACGATGTCCTTGTCGAAGGGCTTCATGATGTATTCGTTGGCGCCGGCGTGCAGCGCGCGCGCGATGTGGGCGACATCGTTCTCGGTGGTACAGAACACCACCTTGGGCGCGTCACCGCCAGGCATGCGGCGAAGATTGCCGAGGAATTCATAGCCGTCCATGACCGGCATGTTCCAGTCGAGCAGGATCGCATCGGGCAATCCGCGCTTGCAGACCTCCAGCGCCTTCTCGCCGTCCTCGGCTTCGACGATCTGGAAGTCCAGGCCTTCCAGGATCCGCCTTGCCACCTTTCGGATGACACTCGAGTCGTCAACTACAAGACATGTTCTCATTTCAGCCTCTGCTTCTTCCAATCCCGACGGGAGTTTCCATTTGCACAGTTGAGTCGCGCGGCTATCGCTATGCCGCCATCATGTCAGGCACGATTTCGAGGACGCGATCGACGTCGAGGACAACCATGAGCTGGCCGTCGAGGCGGTGGACGCCGCCTGCGAGCTTGGCCATTCGGGGGTCGAGGTTGACGGGGTTTTCCTCGCGGCCGTCGTCGGGCAGTTTGAGGACCTCGCCGATCTGGTCGATCAGCAGGCCAAAGGATTCGCCGCGCAGGTCGACGCCGACCGCCATCGGCGGCTTGCCGTCGTCGTTTTTGGGCAGACTCAGCCTGGCGCGCATGTCGACCACGGTGACGATGCGGCCGCGCAGATTGAGGACGCCCGCGATCTCCGCCGGCGACAGCGGAACCCGCGTCAGCCGCTCCGGCATGAACACGTCCTGGACGCGGGAGATCGGCAAGCCAAACAATTGCCCGCCGATCATGGCGGTGACGTATTCGGCCATGGCGCCTTCGCGGATCTCGGTCTTGCTGGTCATGCGCAGTTACCTTTGTCCTCGGCTGAACCTGTTCATGCCCCGGCTGAACTTGTTCATACCCCGGCTCATGCCGCCGCCCGGTGGACGACTTCGGCGGTCTGTTCCTTCAAGGCCGCGATCAGGCCGGGACGGTCGAATTTGGCGACATAGTCGTGGAAGCCAGCCTGCCTGCCGCGTTCGATCGACGCCGGCGACACCATCGAGGACAGAGCGATGATCGGCAGCGAGCTCAAATTGTGGTCCGCCCGGATCACTTCCGCGAACTCAAAGCCGTTCATGTCCGGCATTTCGATATCGGTCAGTACCACGTCGAAGGCTTGTCCCGAGCGCAGCAC
>Ga0209483_1002904_pt1 | contig 11601 bp, 9 predicted proteins | sample NGEPerA_FD_184508 | JGI IMG/M metagenome (GOLD analysis project Ga0209483, IMG submission 184508) | Arctic peat soil microbial communities from the Barrow Environmental Observatory site, Barrow, Alaska, USA - NGEE PermafrostL2-A... | ecosystem: Environmental > Terrestrial > Soil > Wetlands > Peat... | reverse complement strand
GACACAGATAAAAGCCCGGCGGGCAGCGTGATGTCAGCGGGCAGCATGATTCCGAGTCGCTCCTGAGCGTGCTGCAGGGCTGCTGCGGCAAGCCGTACCCCCAGATCGGACAGCGGGGCCTCGACAAGCACCAGGCGCGCTCTGGGGGCATAGTGGCGCAGGCCGACTCCTGGCGAGGGCAACGCCTCGCGCGGGGTTTCAAGCAGTTCGCCGATGCCGCGGAAGAACTCCACGGGCCCGGCAGCGTCTCGAATCTGGAGACTAGTCACTGCTCCCGGCCTGTAAATCACCATTGGACTTTGGCAGGGATCGAGGACAGTGGATTCGACGCCGTGTTCGGTTGAACCGGCATCGAGAACCGCATCGATGCGTCCGTCAAGGTCTTGGAGCACATGCGCGGCTGTGGTGGGGCTGATGTGGCCAAAGAGATTGGCGCTGGGCGCGGCGACCGGAATGCCGGCCAGCCGGATCAGCTCAAGTGCCACAGGGTGAGACGGCATGCGGGTGCCCACCAGCGGTCGCCCAGCCGTGACGGAATCGGGCACCGCCGCCGAGCGGGGCAACAACAACGTGAGCGGCCCTGGCCAGAACGCTTTCATCAGCCGGCGCGCCGATTCAGGGACGCCGGCCACAAGCCCGTCGAGCATTTTTTCGTCAGAGACGTGGACGATCACCGGGTCCCAGGCGGGCCGCTGCTTAGCCGCGAAGATGCGCGCCACTGCGGCGCTATCCAGGGCGTTCGCCCCGAGGCCGTAGACCGTCTCGGTAGGTAGCGCCACCAGGCCCCCGTTGCGCAGAATCCCCGCAGCACTGTTAAGCGCCTCGCTGGCCTCGGGGCCTTCAAGATTGGCAGGGTTCACCGTTAACCGTAGCGTCTTCACACTCTTATTGTCGCCGGTTGCCGCCCGGAACAGCCACCCAGGTTTCAGCACGTTACCTAAATACCTAAAGAAGCTGACTTGTTCCCGGTTTTCGATTGCCGCATCCTGCGCCGGGGCTCTAGAGTGGGAACTCACCTGGTTGCCTTCGATTCGAGCCGGTGCAATCGCGCCTGGGCAAATCCCCGTACCCGGCCCTCCGCGCTACCCCTGAGGAGATCGATCGCATGTGTCCGGACCTGATATCCATCGGCGAACGCCTTTCCGCCAGGACTCCTGGAAACCTGGGCTCCGTTGTTACGCGGACTGAACAGGCGTTCACGGGGCGCAAGGTACTTACATTTCTGGTCTCCGTCTGCGTGTTTACGGCTGCCCTTGTCGGCGGCTGGCAATTCATTCGGGTGAGCGTTCAGATCGGCAAGCTGAAAAGCTCGGACGCGGCCGCCCGGCAACACGCAGCTCTTGAATTGGGCCAATTCAGAAGCTCGCGTGCGGTCGAACCGCTGATCGCTGCCCTCAACGATACAGATACTGCGACGGCCGGCGATGCGGCCAAGGCACTGGGCCAGATCAAGGACCTGGGCGCGCTACAGCCGCTGCTGAAGCATCTCAAAACGGGAAAAGACAATGACGAGGTTGAGCGAGAGGTGGCTAGGGCGCTGGGCGACCTGGGGCCTCCGGCGCTGGAACCACTGATGGCCGCGCTCAGAGACAAGGACCTCAGTGGATATGCGGGGGATGGGTTGGTGCAGTTGGGCAGGCCTGCCGTCGATCCTCTGATCGCCATACTCAACAACGCCGATGCAGGTGCCGATCCCGGCCTTCGCGAGCAGGCGGCCGAATTGCTTGGGGAGCTCGGGGACACACGCGCCGTGGAACCGCTGATCGCAACCCTCAAAGACAATACGCGAGCGGCGAAGGGACCGGTCGGACTTGACGCATACGGACTTCCGCTGCAGCACCCGACTGGAGGGGACGGTCTGCGGGAGCAATCCGCCAGGGCCCTGGGCAAGATAAAAGACCCGCGCGCCAACGGACCGCTGATTGCCGCCATGAAGGACTCGGATGAGCGCGTCCACCAGATCGCGGCCCACGCCCTGGGAGAGATCAACGACCCGCAGGCGGTGAATTTTCTGCTGAAGGCTCTGAGGGAGCACAATACCGAAGTAATCGCTGGCGCCTGCGACTTTTTTGTCCAGCGCGGCGATCCGGGCACTGAAGATGCGCTGATCGATGCGCTTAACAGGTCGGGCGACACGGATATGGCTCAAGACCTGCTCAACAGCGGGAACACAAAGTTGCACGACGCCGCCAACAACTGGGCAGCGGCAAACCACTACGAGGTTAACTACATGCCGGGCGGGAAAGCGACGTCGTGGGGCGGTAAACCCTGAGCCTCGCTGCACGGTGTAGTGAACGACGGCCGCACGGGCTCCTGGCCCGGCGCGTTTGGCGCGGACAATACGCTGTGCCGTATACTCGCTGATTACGATGGCCATCGAGACCGAGATCAAATTCAAAGTATCTGACCTGCCCGGCCTCGCACGGCGGCTTGAGGCCGCAGGATTCACGCTGCATACCCCGCGCAGCTTCGAAAGCAACGTACTCTACGACACCCCCGGCCGCGAGATGCGGGCCCGGACCGAAATCCTGCGCATCCGCAACTATGCTGGCCGCTGGATGGTCACTCACAAGCGGGTGCCGGACGACGGCGTTGGCGAAGACAGGCACAAGCACCGCGTGGAGACCGAAACCGAGGTCGCTGACGGTGCGGCACTCGAGGAAGTCTTCCTGTCGATCGGACTGGTGGCTGCCTTCCGCTACGAGAAATGGCGTACGGAGTGGCATGACGGCGAGGGGCATTGCGTGGTGGACGAATCCCCCATCGGCGACTATGCGGAGCTTGAGGGCCCCGCCGAATGGATTGACAGGGCCGCGGCGAGGCTCGGTATCGGACCGGCAGATTACATCACGCTGAGCTACGGGCGCCTGTTTGATCAGTGGCGCGAACAGCACCGCTCCGATGCCACAGACTTGACCTTTGCCGCCGTCTCCGGGACAGCCTAGAGCCCATTCGCGCGAGTTGCGTAGCAGTATCAGAACCTCATCCCCGACTCCGTCTTTCATTCCTTTGGTAATCAAAGAACCGGAATTCACTCAAGGTCCTGCCGTTCTCCGTCGATAACCTCATTGAGTTTTTCCAATTCTCAGGGGGACAGAAGACTTATGAATTGCTTTTACCTTGGCGATCGTCGCACCGGACTAGGGCACACGGGAATAAGGATGTTGCAGGCTGCAGCGCTGGCTTTGATTCTTGCCATGGTATTGCCTGCAAGAGCGGCCGACGAGCGTGCCGTCAAGACGAGGGTGGCGCCGGTTTACCCGGAGATTGCAAAGCGAATGAGGATCAGTGGAGCGGTAAAGATGGAGGCCACTGTGGATGCCGATGGATCGGTGAAGGATGTGAAGACAGTGAGCGGAAACCATATGCTGGCCGTGGCGGCCGAGGATGCAGTGCGGCATTGGAAGTTTGTGACTGGCTCTGGAAACTCAATTGTGAATTTGGAGGTCAACTTCGCATCTGTCCCGTAGGGTCTCCCTTGCACACAAAGGGAAGGCGTGGGCGAACCTGCCCGCAGTTCCCCTTTTGAGCTATTCCCTGCTCTGGCGGCCGGCGAACGCTCAAGCTACAAGAGGCGCGCATCTCGGCCCCGCTCTCATTAGAAACCAGTTATTGACTTTGGCACGGGAGCCCTTTAGTCAATAACGTGCCCAAGAAAGGGGAGGAACAATCTACCCAACGTAGGATAGGATTGGTAATGATGATGGAATCTGGGAACAGCAAGAGCGGCGAGCCGGACTCTCGCCAGGCTCCCGACAGCCCTATCAAAAGTGTCTTGTCCATCGCCCTTATCGGCCCCGACGACGATCGTCGCAGGGCCTTTATGAGTGTCCTCTCTGGACGCCAGAGCACCGTGATTCGCGAGTTCTCTTCCTACCCGACCAACCTGGACGACCTGCCCCATACCCTGGGCGAACAATTCGATGTCTTCATCATCGACATGGATTGCGACCCGGATTATGTTTTCGACCTGGTCGGACGGATTTGTGCCAGCAGTTCCGCTTGCGTAATGGTCTGTTCGGCAGATGCCGACGTAAAACAGGCAGTCCGTTTCATGCGTGCGGGCGCCCGTGAGTACTTTACGCTGCCCCTGGTCCCAGCCGAGGTAGCCGGTGCTCTCACACGTGCCTCTATCTCACAGCCGGCTCCTGTACACGTTCCCAAGACCGCGGGTCAGATATTTGTATTTATCGGCGCCAAAGGGGGCTGCGGAGTTACTTCGATCGCCGCCAATTTTGCAGTGGCAGTTGCCTTGGAGTCCGGCCAGAGCACGCTGCTGATCGACCTCGGCCAGCCCCTTGGAGACGCTGCGATCAACCTCGGCATGACGTCCAATTACTCCACTGCCAATGCCCTGAGGGATCATAGCCGGCTCGATGGGAGTTTCCTCAATTCGCTGCTGGCCAAGCACAGTTCGGGATTGTTTGTACTGCCGGCTCCAAGCGAATTCCCCAAGGATCAGCCGCCCATTGACGCTTTCGACAAATTAATCGCGGTCGCGCGCCAAAGCTTCAATTACGTCGTGGTCGATGCTGGATCGAGAATTGACCTGATGGATTCTTCGCTTTTCGAAGAGTCCTCCGTCGTCTACCTGATCACCCAGGTCGGCATCACTGAGCTGCGCAACTCGAATCGCCTCATCTCTCAGTACTTCGCCCTTCGGGGCCGCAGTCTGCAGATCGTGCTGAACCGCTATACGCCCAACACTCTTCTCTTCGACGATAGCCAGGTCGCCAAGGCTCTCACCCGACCTGCCCACTGGAAAATTCCCGACGATTATTCCACTGCCCGCAGAACCCAGAACACGGCCACGGCGATTGCGCTTGAAGACTCGCCGATCTCGCAGGCTATCAAGCAGATGGCCAGAACAGCATGCGGCCTTCCCGATGAGAAGAGAAGGAAAAAGAGTTTCAGCCTCTTCGGAAAATAAGAGCCCGGGCTTCTTTGCGCACAGAGCGCGGTTCAATTTGAACGGCGCAAATGCGAGCCGAGGGCCTGTGCGACCCTCCGGCTGCAATCCTGTCGTTGTTATTTCTCAGCTCCGTGGCATTTCTTGAATTTCTTTCCGCTACCGCAGGGACATGGGTCGTTGCGGCCCACCTTTTCTCCGGTCCTGCGCTGTGAGGCCTGGCCAGAGTCGTCGCTCCCTGAGCGGCTGGCTGCCTCCAGTTCGCGCTGCTTTTTGCGGTGGAACTCTTTCTCCAGCGCGTCGATGGTGGTGGAGGGCTGGCGGGTGTGAATGCCGATCTCTCGCGGCTCCGCATCCAGCGTGGGCGGTTGTGCGGCAGAGGCCACCGGCGGCGCCTTGGGAACCACTCGATTCGGTCGCGGCGCCGCGTCCACCGGCTCCCCGTCGGGTCCAAGAATCTGCATCCGGAACAGGAACCGGACGGTGTCTTCCTGGAACTTCTCCATCATCGCCTCGAACATATCGAAGGATTCCCGTTTGTATTCCACCAGCGGGTCCCGCTGCGCATAGCCGCGCAGGCCGATTCCCTCTTTCAGATGGTCCATTGAAAGCAGGTGTTCTTTCCAGAGTCCATCGATCACGCTCAGCATGACCATCCGCTCGTGATAGCGCATGGTGGGAGCGCCCAGGATTTTTTCTTTGGCCTCGTAATGTTCTTTCAACTTCTCGAAGATTGCCTCACCCAGTTCGTGGCGGCTAAGCTCCTTCGGCTTCAAGTCCGATTCGGAAAGATTGAGACCGAACTGATCGACGAGTTTTTCTTCAAGGCCCTTGATGTTCCATTGGTCGGGACGAATGCGCTCCCCAGCGAACTCGTCAAGAAATCCGCTAAGAATTCCGCCGACGTAGTCTTCGAGAATCAGCTCGCGCTGATCAACGCCTTCGAGCAGTTGGCGGCGCAGACCGTATACCGCCTCGCGCTGCTTGTTCATCACGTCGTCGTATTCCAGCAGGTGCTTACGCGATTCGAAGTTCTGCGCCTCGACAGCTTTCTGCGCTCCCTCGATGCGCTTGGAGATCATCTTCGACTCAATGGGCACACCCTCTTCCATGCCTAGCCGCTCTAGTAGCGTGCTCACCCACTGCTTGGCGAAAATGCGCATCAGGTCGTCTTCAAGCGAAAGATAGAAGCGCGATTCGCCGGGATCACCCTGGCGGCCGGCGCGGCCACGGAGCTGATTGTCGATGCGCCGCGATTCGTGCCGCTCAGTGCCGAGGATAAACAGTCCGCCCGCCTCGATCACCTGCTCGTGATCTTTGAGCGCAGCTTCTGCGTGGCCCTTGTTGCTCTCAGCCCAGTCCGGTTCGCTGACTTCGAATTCCTGGCCCTGATAGTAGAAGCGCAGAAAGCCGGCCGGCGCCATGGGATTGATGGCTCCTTCGGCAACACTGATTGCGCGGGCATGACCCTTTTTCACCAATTCCTGCCGGGTCATGAAGTCTGGATTGCCGCCGAGCAGAATATCGGTTCCACGGCCTGCCATGTTGGTGGAAATGGTCACCATTCCGAGACGGCCCGCCTGCGCCACGATCTCGGCTTCGCGCTCGTGGAACTTGGCGTTCAGCACCACGTGGCGCACGCCCTTGCGCTGAAGAATTCCCGAAAGACGCTCAGACTTTTCGATTGAAGTAGTGCCGACCAGCACCGGCTGCTGCTTCTCGTGAAGAATCGCGATGTCGTCGGCTACTGCTTTGTACTTTTCTTTCTCGGTGCGGAAGACCACGTCGGGATTTTCAAGCCGGCGCATCAGCATGTTAGTGGGGATGACCACAATCTCGAGCTTGTAAATCTTTTCGAATTCGGCTGCTTCGGTTTCCGCTGTGCCCGTCATGCCGCTCAGCTTTTTGTAGAGGCGGAAGTAGTTCTGGAAGGTGATGGTGGCCAGCGTCTGGTCTTCCTTGCGGATGTTCACGCCTTCCTTTGCCTCGATAGACTGGTGCAGTCCGTCGGACCAGCGGCGCCCCGGCATCAGGCGGCCGGTGAAGGTGTCGACGATGATGACTTCGCCGTCCTTGACCACGTACTCTACGTCGCGCTTGTAAAGCGCCTGCGCCTTGATCGCGGTTTCAACATAGTGCTTGAGTTCCCAGTTTTCGGCATCGGCTATGTTATCGATACCCAGCAGCTTTTCAATCGTGACCCAGCCATCGTCCGTCACGCCGATGGTGCGCTGCTTCTCATCCACGATGTAGTCGCCGCTGAAAAACTTTTGGCCCTCGGCAAGCTGAATGCCAAGTTCCTGCTGGCGCTTGTGGTCGTGGTATTCCACCTCTTCGCCCATCACCAGTTGCGGAATGATCTTGCGCGCGCGCGCATACTTGTCCGTAGTCTGGTCGGTGGGGCCGGAGATGATGAGCGGAGTACGCGCCTCGTCGATGAGGATCGAGTCCACTTCGTCGACGATGGCGTAGTAGTGGCCGCGCTGCACGCAATCCTTAATTTCAAACTTCATGTTGTCGCGCAGGTAATCGAAGCCAAACTCGTTATTTGTCCCATAGGTGATGTCGGACGCGTAGGCGGCTCTCCGCTCATTGTCGTCGAGGTCGTGAACGATGACCCCGACCGTGAGGCCCAGGAACTCGTAGATCTTGCCCATCCACTCCGCGTCGCGCTTGGCCAGGTAATCGTTGACCGTGACCACATGCACACCGTGTCCGGCGAGCGCGTTGAGATAGCAGCTCAGGGTCGCCACCAGCGTTTTGCCCTCACCGGTTTTCATCTCGGCGATCTTGCCCTGGTGCAGCACCATGGCACCGATCAACTGCACGTCGAAGTGGCGCATTTGCACGGCGCGCCAGCCGGCCTCGCGCACCACCGCAAATGCTTCAGGAAGCAGACTTTCCAGCGCTTCCTTTTCGGCTGCCTTACGTGCATCCTCATCTGTAATCCCATCGAGTTTTGCTGCAATTCGGGCCCGGAACTCAATTGTCTTATTGCGTAGCTGCTCATCCGTGAGCTGCTTTGTCTCCGGCTCGAGGGCGCTGATCTCCGCCACAAAAGGCGTGAGCCGCTTGATTGCACGTTCGTTCGAGGTGCCAAAAATCTTAGTCAGTAACTTATCGAAAAACACAGGCTTCTCCGTTTACTAGTGTAAATGCAGAGGGTTAACTCCTGGTTTCAGACCCAGGCCCCACTCCCAACCAACCGCAACAGCTCCGTGCCCCATTCTTTCGCCCCTTTTCTGGCGAAAGAGTGGGATACCACGGACCTAAACTGCGCATTTTCGCTTCGTCGCCCAGGTTCAAAGCCGCAAGACAAGCCCTTCCACCCGTTCGCCTCGTCGAATCCGCCTCAATTGGCGGCCAAGATGCTTCTCCTGCGTTTCCGGATCACCCTGATCGTCCTCCTCAACTTCCTCCTGCAGGCTCGCTTCAATCGCGAAGTCCACACTGGGCCGGTAGAAGATCGACAGAAACAAAAGCGCGGCCCCCAGAGCGGCAGAGGATGGACAGAAGCCCAGGTCTCTCTTCCCCTTTCGCCTCTTACGCCTCCAGACACTCCGCCGTACTTGGTAGGAAGCAAGAATCGCAACAATCGCCAGAAAGGGGCTGGCAAACAACATGGAACAGAAATAAAAGACACCGGCGCCCATAATCACCCTCGCAAATCGCAGGTAGGCATTCTGGAAACAGCAAGCCGCGCACCAAGCCACTGAAAGCTACGCGCGAAGCAGGAGAATTCCTTTGAGGATTAGGCGATTGTGAAGGGAGGCGGACGCTGGAAGGATGCAGGTAGATAGGGGGTGTCAGGCGTACGGCCAACGTACATATAGGCCATAGGCGACAGCAGGCTGAGTGGCGAAATAACACCAACAAACAGAATCGGCAGGATTGCCAGCCAGGCCCCGGCGTTTCCGGAATGAACGTGCGGAACCAGCAAAAACACAAGGGCTATCAGGATCGCGATTGCCGCAACCAGGAGCCATACCCGCCGTTGTCGGTTTGGAATCATCGTCTGACGTCTCTTGGGAAGCAGTATATAACGAGGAAGAAACTCAAGCGGCCACTTCGCGTTTCCTGGGTCGGCCGCCGGTGCGACCATTTCGCTTTGCCGCGGCCGCTTTGGCGGCACTCTTGCATTTGCCTCCTTTTGCACCGAGGCGGCTGGCCATCCATTTACTTGATCCGAGAAACCCTTCAAGAAGCGCTGGCAGATAGATATCCGCGTCCAGTTTCGGAAAATGAATGCCAAACCCCGAGGGGGAAATCTCGATTGCATCCAATTGCGCCGGCGATGCGCTCTCCAGCCCCTCGGCATCGCGGGGCGAGAATGCCACATCGAGGTTGGTATTGAGCGTGATGACGACGCGCCCAATGCGGCGATCATAGCGTGCCCTCACGGCACGCGGCAGCGAGGCGTGCAATTCCTGCGCATTCCGGTTTGCAAGCTCGAATCGATCACTCTGTTCCATGGATTCCCTCCCACTCGCCTACTAGCAACGCCATATTCTTAAGCAGTTCACGCTCAATTTTGGCTAGGTCGCGCCGTGCAAATCCGTAGTTCTCGCGGAGAGTCACAGTACCCTTCGAGCCATTCAACTCGAAGACAGCTTCATGCCCTGATCCAATGACATGCACATGCTCCGGCCGGTGGTCGTTCGGATAGACAACAACACGTAATCCGCCAATCCTCAGGACGGTCGGCATTAAGAGAGCATAGCATAAACCTAAGCGCTTAGGTTATTAATCATTGAATTTACCGAGATTACTGGAACGGAAAAGCCCCCGGCTGGTTGGCCGGGGGCTTGATGTTTCGGTCCGGGCGAGCTTTATGCGCTGAACAGCAGAACGCCCGCAGCCTTTTCCTCGCTCGCACTCTCGTCCGCGCTTACCGGGCGATAGAAGAGCTGGTTGTTTTCCAGATAGACCTCGAGGAACGCCGGACGATCGGTGATTTTTCCGGCGATGAGCGCTTCCGACAAGGGGTCCTCGACGTAGCGCTGCAGGGCGCGGCGCAACGGGCGCGCGCCGTAGCTGCGATCGGCGAGGGTCTTGTCGAGAATCCACTTCTTCGCGTCCTCGGTCACCGAGATGGTGATGGCCTTCTGCGCCAGGTTTGCGTTCAACTGCTGCACAAGCAGTTCGACGATCTGGATCAGGTCGCCGTCGGACAACGACTGGAACAGGATGACCTCGTCGAGACGGTTGAGGAACTCGGGGTTGAAGGTCTTCTTGACCTCCTGCTTGACCAACTCCTCGACCTTGTCCGAAACAATGTCTTCGCGGTCGCTCTGGAAGCCAAGACCCTGCTTCTTCATCAGGTGCCGTGCGCCGATGTTCGAGGTCATGATGAGAATGACATTCTTGAAGTCGACCGTATTGCCAAGGCCGTCGGTCAACTGGCCATCTTCAAAGACCTGGAGCAAAATGTTGAACACATCGGGGTGCGCCTTCTCGATTTCGTCGAGCAGGACAACCGAGTATGGCGAACGCTTGACGCGCTCGGTCAACTGGCCGCCCTCCTCATAGCCCACGTATCCCGGAGGCGAACCGATGAGCTTGGAGACCGAGTGCTTCTCCATGAACTCCGACATATCGAAGCGGATGAGTGCCTTGTCTGACCCGAAGAGGAACTGCGCCAGGGTGCGGGCCATCTCCGTTTTGCCGACGCCAGTGGGGCCGAGGAACAGGAAGCTGCCGATGGGCCGGTTGGGTGACTTTAAACCTGCACGCGAGCGGCGGATAGCGCGAGCCAGCGCACTGATCGCCTTCTCCTGCGAGATGACGCGCTTGTGCAGCTCTTCTTCCACGCGCAACAGCTTCTGCGTCTCTTCTTCCTTGATGCTGGTCACGGGCACGCCCGTCCAGCGGCTCACTACGTCCTCAATGTCCTCGCGGCCAACAATGCCGGCAGCGGAGTCGTCGAGGTGATACTTGTCGCGCAGGGCGCGCAGGTTTTCGCGCTCCTTGCGTTCCTCGTCGGAGTAGAAGCGCGCCTTCTCGAATTCGTGGTTGGCAATGGCCGAGTCCATGCGGTGCACAATGAACTTGATGCGCTTCTGCACTTCGGTGATCTCTGCAGGCAGCGATGTCTGGCGGAGCTTTACGCGCGCGCCGGCTTCGTCGATGAGATCGATCGCCTTGTCGGGCAGGAAGCGATCTGGAATGTAGCGATTCGAATGCGAGACCGCAAACTCGATCGCGGCATCGGTGTAGCTGACCGCGTGGAACTTCTCGTAGCGGTCCTTGATGCCGTGGATGATCTTGATGGCGTCGGCCTCGTTTGGCGGCGGAACCTTGACAGCCTGGAAGCGCCGTTCCAGCGAGCGATCTTTCTCGATGGACTTGCGGTACTCAGCCGGCGTGGTGGCGCCGATGCACTGAATTTCGCCGCGCGAGAGCGCAGGCTTGAGGATGTTGGCCGCGTCGAGCGAGCCCTCAGCCGAGCCCGCACCTACGAGCGTGTGCAGCTCGTCGATGAAGACGATGGAGTTCTGATTCTCCATCAGTTCCTTCATGATGGTCTTGAGCCGCTCCTCGAATTGGCCGCGGTACTTGGTGCCGGCCACGATAAGCGAGAGGTCGAGGCCGAGGACTTTCTTGTCGGCCAGGAAGCTGGGCACTTCGCCGTCGGCGATGCGCTGGGCAAGGCCTTCAACGATTGCCGTCTTGCCTACGCCGGGCTCACCGAT
>Ga0209483_1002901_pt1 | contig 11605 bp, 11 predicted proteins | sample NGEPerA_FD_184508 | JGI IMG/M metagenome (GOLD analysis project Ga0209483, IMG submission 184508) | Arctic peat soil microbial communities from the Barrow Environmental Observatory site, Barrow, Alaska, USA - NGEE PermafrostL2-A... | ecosystem: Environmental > Terrestrial > Soil > Wetlands >... | reverse complement strand
GTCGGCGCGGGCAAGGCCGAAGGCGCGATGGACGCCGGCAACATGCTGAAGCCGGCGCTCGCGCGCGGTGAACTGCATTGCATCGGCGCGACGACGCTCGACGAATACCGCAAATACGTGGAAAAGGACGCGGCGCTCGAGCGGCGCTTCCAGAAGGTGCTCGTCGGCGAGCCGTCGGTGGAGTCGACGATCGCGATCCTGCGCGGCCTGCAGGAGCGCTACGAAATTCACCACGGCGTCGAGATCACCGATCCTGCGATCGTCGCCGCGGCCGAGCTGTCGCATCGCTACATCACCGACCGCTTCCTGCCCGACAAGGCGATCGACCTGATCGACGAGGCGGCCGCGCGTATCAAGATGGAAATCGACTCCAAGCCGGAGGCGATGGACAAGCTCGACCGCCGCCTGATCCAACTGAAGATCGAGCGCGAAGCGGTGAAGAAGGAAAAGGACGACGCGTCGAAAAAGCGTCTCGCGGCGATCGAGGAGGAGATCACGCGGCTCGGGCGCGAGTATGCCGACATGGACGAGGTATGGCGCGCCGAAAAGGCCGACGTTGCCGGCACGCAGCACATCAAGGAGGAGATCGACAAGATCAAGCTCGCGATGGAGGACGCGCGGCGCAAGGGCGACTGGCAGAAGATGTCCGAGTTGCAGTACGGCAAGCTGCCGCAGCTCGAGGCCCAGCTCAAGAAGGTCGACAAGGACCTCGCCTCGCAGCAGATGAAAAAGCCCAAGCTGCTGCGCACGCAGGTGGGCGCCGAGGAAATTGCCGAAGTCGTGTCGCGCGCCACCGGCATCCCGGTGTCGAAGATGATGCAGGGCGAGCGCGACAAGCTGCTCGCGATGGAGGACAAGCTGCATTCCCGGCTCGTCGGCCAGGACGAGGCGGTGCGCCTCGTGTCGGATGCCATCCGCCGCTCGCGATCAGGGCTCTCCGATCCCAATCGTCCGTATGGCTCGTTCCTGTTCCTCGGGCCCACCGGCGTGGGCAAGACCGAGCTCACCAAGGCGCTCGCGGAGTTCCTGTTCGACACCGACCAGGCGCTGATCCGCATCGACATGTCCGAGTTCATGGAAAAGCATTCGGTCGCGCGGCTGATCGGCGCGCCGCCCGGCTACGTCGGCTACGAGGAGGGCGGCTACCTGACCGAGGCGGTGCGCCGCAAGCCGTACAGCGTGATCCTGTTCGACGAAATCGAAAAGGCCCACCCTGACGTGTTCAACGTGCTGCTGCAGGTGCTCGACGACGGCCGCCTGACCGACGGCCAGGGCCGTACCGTCGACTTTCGCAATACGGTGATCGTGATGACGTCGAACCTGGGCTCGCAGAAGATCCAGCAGATGACAGACGCCGGCGAGGCAAACGCGCTGATCAAGATCGCCGTGCTGGCCGAGGTGAAATCGGCGTTCCGCCCGGAGTTCGTCAACCGCATTGACGAGATCATCGTGTTCCATCCGCTGTCGGAGGAACAGATTGCGCACATCGCGCGCATCCAGCTGCGCTCACTCGAGCAGCGCCTGGCGAAGCTCGAGATCACGCTCGACGTCGGCGACGATGCGCTGAAGACGGTCGCCGCCGCCGGATTCGACCCGGTGTACGGTGCGCGGCCGCTTAAGCGTGCGATCCAGCAGCAGATCGAGAATCCGCTGGCGCGCGAGATCCTGTCGGGCCGCTATGCCGCGGGCGACACCGTGCACGTCGGATCGACGGCGGGTGAGATCACGTTCCGCAAGGATTGAATCGAGCCGTCACCCGCGACGGTGGCTCGCCTTAATTCTCCGTCACGGAAATGAAGCACGATGCGCCGGGTGCCAAATTCAGGCCGGCGATGCAGGTGGTGTCCGGGTTGATGGTGAAAGGACCCGCGTTGTCGAGCTTCACCGCAATCAGCGAAATGTTCCCCGACGTCGTGTTGGTCGCCTCAAAACCGCCCGGGTTGCTCACGCCGATCGTCGCGGGACTGGCTTGCAACGGAAGCGGAGTGAACGGAACGGCTTGCGCATCGCCGACGGCGCGCGCATGCAACAGCGCGCCGACGATCGGCAGTGCGGCAATCCCCAGGATCATCCACACGGCGTGTCGCGCGCGGCCCCGCATGCGACGCAGCGCGTAGATCGCGCATCCGCCGACGACGATTGCGATGAGCACCGTCAGCAACGGGCTCAGCGGCAATGCGGAGGCGCCCGTGAAGTCGATTTCGAGGACTGTGGTCGGCTGCGCCATGGCCGTCGGTGCGAATGCGCACAGCAGGATCGCCGCGACGGTTGCAACAGGGAAACGTGGTTTCATTGTCAACTCCGTTCAGGACAGCAGATAATTAGTCGGGACAGCTATCGACGCGCGGACGCGCCAAAGGTCAGGTCACGCCGTTCGACGGCGACGCCGATCACTACCGTCAGCAGCGGACTGAGGGGAAGGGTCGCGCTGACGAAGTTGATTTCGAGTTGAGGAACCGGCTGCGCCATTGCGGATGCGGCAAATCCCATCGGCAATAACCCGCCCCACGCAGGCGATGTTTGACCAGCGGCTCACGGCGACAGCTCCCCTGTCTGCCCCAACGCGCGACCCGCGGCCCGATAGCCGCGGTGCGAGCGGGCGGTCGGGAGTCTCACACGGCGCCGCCTGCAGCGCAAGCGGAGGGCGCGGTGACGCCCCGCAGGGCCGACGGTCGGCGCGTCCGCTGCGGCTGCAGCGTATTGCCTGCTGCCAACCCAATGCGCGGTCCGAGAGACGTGCGCGGGGCAGAAGGCGCGCTGCGCTGCGCGGCGCTACGCTACGATTGCCACGGCGCGCGCCGCGGACGTTCGCGCTTTTCCTCTTCCTCGATGTGCCCGAGGCGCGGCTTGACCAGGTCGCTGCGCGCCACCAGGCCAACGAGGCGCATCGACTGCGTGTCGCTGACGACCGGCAGACGCTCGAGCCGGTTGAGCGCCAGCCGCGAGGCGACCAGGCGGCAGCTCTCGTCGGGCAGCGCGATCAGCAGTGACGTATCGGCGCAACACGCGCCCACGGTGGTGTCGGCCGCGGCGGCGACGGCGGCGGCGGCGGCGAGCCGGTCGCGGTCGACGACGCCGATGACCGCGCCGTCGCGCACCACGGGAAAGGCGCGATGCGCCTGGCCCGCGCCGAAGAACTGCGCGAGCGCGGTGCTCACCGGCATCGCCGCGTCGATCGTCCGCACGTCACGCGTCATCACTTCCTCGACGAATTGGCGCTCGAGCGGGTCGACGCCGTATTCGCGATAGATGTGATAGCCGCGGCGCGCGATCTTTTCGGTCAGGATCGAGCGGCGCATCGTCAGCACGGTGAACCCGTACGACACCGCCGACGTGGCGAGCAGCGGCAGCAGCGCGTTGGCGTCACGCGTCAGGCCGAACGCGAAGATCGTCGCCGTCAACGGCGCGCGCATCACGCCGGCCAGCGTTGCCGCCATGCATACCAACGGCCACAGCAGCGGATCGCCGCCGGGCAACACCGGCGCCAGCAGCACGCCGAGGCCGGCGCCCATCATCAGCAGGGGTGCGAGGATACCTCCTGACGTTCCCGACGCCAGTGCGATCACCCACATCACCGCCTTCGCGAACAGCAGCCCGACGGCCACACTCAGCAGGATGTGGCCGTGCAGCAGGTCGCCGATGACGTCGTAGCCGACACCCAGCGCGCGCGGCTCGAAGTAGCCGCCGATGCCCACCGCGATGCCGCCGATCGCCGGCCACCAGCTCCAGTGGATCGGCAGGCTGTTGAACAGGTCCTCGACCTTGTACAGCGAGCCCGACAACGTTGCCGACAATGCGCCGCATGCGAGACCGGCGATCACGCAGGAGGGCAGCGCCATCAGCCCCGGCGGCGCGGTGTCGAGCGGGAACAACGGACCCTGCGCCAGGAACAGCGGGCGCGCGAAGCCCGCGACCGCGCAAGCGATGGCCACCGGCAGCAAACTGCGCGGCCGCAATTCGAACAGCAGCAACTCGACGGCCAGCAGCACCGCCGCGACCGGCGTGCCGAACACGGCCGTCATCCCCGCTGTCGCGCCGGCGACGAGCAGCGACTTGCGCTCTGCGGCCGTCAGGTGGAAGTACTGTGCGAGCAGCGAGCCGATGGCCCCGCCGGTCATGATGATCGGGCCCTCGGCGCCGAACGGTCCGCCGCTGCCGATGACGATGCCGGACGATAACGGCTTCAGTACCGCGACCTTCGGCGACATGTTGCTCTTGCCGAACAGGATCGCCTCGATCGCTTCCGGTATGCCGTGCCCGCGAATTTTCTCGGAGCCGAAGCGCGCGATCAGCCCGACGAGCAGCCCGCCGACGACGGGCACGCCAATCACCCACGCGCCCAGGTGGTTGTCGGCGGGCGAACGATTGGCGATCGACAGCGTGCCGAAGAAGAACAGGTTGGTGAAAAAACGGATGAGGTCGAGCAGCAGCGCTGCGGAAACGGTGGCGACCCCGCCGATGACGGCCGCCAGCGCGGTAATGCGCAGCAGCCGCGAGTTGAGCGCGAAGTCTCCCTTCATCGACGTTGCGCTCATTGTGGCAGCGCCGCGTCGACGGGAGGAAGCGTGGAAGGCGTTGCCGCAAGCAGGTGACCGATCGTGTGCATGGGCGCATTTTACCCAACGCCGCCGCGCGCGGACTTGCAGGGCCTCAGCGTCGGTCTCCCGCACGCGGCGGATCGCGACCTGCTGTCAGTCGGTGACGCCGTCCGCGTGCAGCAGCCGGCCACCGCTGAACGCCCAGTTCTCCCATTGCGTCTCGGTGAGCACCACCATCACCCGCGCGGGATCGACGCCCGCGTTGCGCGCGACATTGGCGACGATCGCCTGCACCGCCTTGCGCTTGACGTTGACGCTGCGCCCAACCGACCACAGGACTTCCACCAGCACGAAATCGCTGTTGCGGTCGACGGCGAGGTCCGGATAGCGCGGGTCGAACAGCACGTTGTCCGGATCGAGCTCGACGACACGCTGGAAGCGGTCGGCCGCGGGCACGCCCGACGCCACCAGCGCGTCCTGCACGCCGTCCAGCAGTGCGCGCTTGTACGCGCGATCGCGCTTGCCCACGACGGATACGGTGATTAGTGGCATCGGGTGCCTCCTTTGAATGCCTGCACGGCAGTCATGCCGCCAGCCGGCGATTGAAGAATTGACGCAGGCGGTCGCTGCCGCGAATGCGCCGCTCACGGACGTGCGCCGGTGCTGCCCCGCGGCCGAGCAGGCACAGCGCGGCGCCGGTTTGCGCTTCGACGAGCGTCAGTCCGTCACGCTCCACCGCCCACACGTCGCCTGCGTTGAGCACCACGTCGCGATGGTCGTGCTCCTGCGTCACCCATAGCGTGCCGCGCGCGACGCGTAACGTCGTGCCGCGCGCGTCGTCGAGCTTCACCAGGTCGCCACGGGCGAGGTCCAGCGTCTTCGTATAGCCTGCGCAAAGCATGGTCGTCTCCTGTGGCCAACGAATGCGTACAATGCATCCATCGGCCAGATTTCGGCGACGCCGTCATGGCATCGCTCACAGTCAAATGGTGAGCGCGAGAGCGCCACGCTACAAACGTTCTCTCGGAACAATTCGCATGCGTATGGATCATGCATAAGTCGCTTCGCAAGCTGCCGTCGCTGGATTTCCTGCGCGGCTTCGAAGCGGCGGGACGCACGCTGTCGTTCACGCGCGCCGCGGCCGAACTGTTCGTCACGCAGTCGGCGCTGTCGCGGCAGGTGAAGGCGCTCGAGGACGCGCTCGGTGTCGCGTTGTTCGAGCGCCAGCATCGCGCACTGGCGCTGACCGCAAGCGGCGAGACGTTTCATCGCGCCGTCAGCGACAACCTGCGGCAGATCGCCGACGCCGCCGACCTGGCGCGCGGACGTGCGGAGGAGGCCGGTGTCACGCTGACGACGACGGTATCGTTCGCATCGCTGTGGATCATCCCGCGGCTGGCGTCGTTTCGCGCGCGCCATCCGGGCATCGACGTGTTCGTCTCCGCCGACGACCGCACCGTCGATCTTGCCCGCGGTGAAGTCGACATCGCCGTGCGCTACCTGTCCGAGCACAACGTGCCGGACGGCGCGCGGCGACTGTTCGGCGAACGCATGCTGCCCGTCGTCAGCCCCAGCGTGATGCGCGCGCCGCGTACGCCGCTTGCGCGGCCGGCAGACCTGCGCAGCCACGTGCTGTTGCATCTCGACGATTCCGAAGGAACGCTGCCGTGGCTCAACTGGCCGGCATGGCTCGCGGCCAACGGTCAGCCCGACTTGAAGCCCGCGGGTTCGCTGCGTTTTCGCATGTACGACCAGCTGATCCAGGCGGCGGTGGCCGGGCAGGGCGTGGCGCTCGGACGCCTGCCGCTGTTGTCCGAGCACCTGCGCGACGGGCGCCTCGTCGCGCCTTTCGCAAAGCGCTACGATTCGGCACGCGGCTATTACGTGCTGGTGGCGCCGCACGCCGAACGGCGCGCCGACGTTGCGGCATTCGTCGATTGGCTGTCCGACGAGGCCGCACAGATGCGCGACGCGGCCAGCGCCGCTGCGCCGCGCAAGACCGCCTCGCAGGCGAGGAGCCGCAAGCAATGACGCAGTCGTCGAATCCGCATGGAACGCTCGAACCCTCCGCGTGGCTGGTGCGCCATTCGAGCCTGATCGCGCCGGGTGCGCGCGTGCTCGACGTCGCCGCCGGCCGCGGGCGGCAGTCGGTCTACCTTGCCGCGCACGGCGCACGCGTCGTCGCCATCGACCGCGATGCGGATGCGCTGGCGACGTTCGCCACCACGCACAACGTGACCACGCGCGTGGCCGACCTGGAAACCGACGACTGGCCGCTGGCGGGCGAGCGCTTCGACGCGGTCGTCTGCGTGCATTACCTCTATCGGCCGAGGCTCGCCGCGCTGCTCGATCTGCTCGGCGACACCGGCGTGCTGATCTATGAAACATTCGCCGTGGGGAACGAAGCGTACGGACGGCCCTCCAATCCCGCGTACCTGCTGCGCGAAGGCGAGCTGCTCGCGCTGGTGCAAGGAAGGATGAGCGTGGTGGCGTTCGAGCAGGGCCTGACATCGCAGTACGGTACAACCGCCGTCGTGCAGCGCATTGCCGCGATCGGCAGCGCGTGGCCGCCGACGCTCGCGCCTTGAGCGCTCGCGCGTCGCGCCTGCGTAATCAGGTAAAATCGCGCGTTATGCCGCAACAACGTCCTGTCACCGGAAGCCTCGTCGCCATCGTCACGCCGATGCACGACGGCGGCGCGCTCGACATCGAGGCGTTGCGCGCGCTGATCGACTGGCACGTCGCCGAAGGCACTGCCGCCATCGTCATCGTCGGCACGACCGGCGAATCGCCGACGGTCAGCGTCGACGAACACCAGGCGCTGATCCGCGCCGCCGTCGAGCACGTGGCCGGCCGCGTGCCGGTGATCGCCGGCACCGGCGCCAACAGCACCGCCGAGGCGATCGCACTGACCGAGTATGCGAAAAAAGTGGGCGCCGATGCGGGGCTGTCGGTGGTTCCGTACTACAACAAGCCGACGCAGGAAGGTCTTTATCGGCATTTTCGCGCCATCGCCGAACGCGTCGAGTTGCCGCTGATCGTCTACAACGTGCCGGGGCGGACCAGTTGCGACCTCGGCAACGACACCGTGGTGCGCCTCGCCGAGCTGCCGATGATCGCGGGCATCAAGGATGCGACCGGAGACCTCGTCCGCCATGTCGACCTGTTCCGGCGACTTGCCGGAAGGCCCGGCTTCGCGTTCTATTCGGGCAACGACGACACCGCGCTGCCGTACATGCTGCTCGGCGGCCATGGCGTGATTTCGGTCACCGCCAACCTGATGCCGCGCGCGGTTGCCGCGGTCTGCGCGGCGGCGCTCGCCGGCGATGTCGCCACCGCGCGCGCGGGCAACGAGCGGCTGATGCCGCTGCACACCAGGCTTTTCGTCGAGGCCAACCCCACCGCCGTCAAGTGGGCGCTGGCCGAGATGGGCAGGATTCGCAACGCGCTGCGGCTGCCGATGCTGCCGCTATCACCGCAATTTCACGACGTCGTCCGCGCCGCATTGCGCGACGCGGGCGCCGTCGCCTGACGCAGGAATACCCAAATGCCCGCAATGCATACGCTCGCGCGCCGCACCGCGCTTCTCGCACTGGTCGCACTGTGCATCCCGCTTACGGGATGTGAAACGTCCGGGGGCAAGAAAATCGAGTACAAGTCGGTGTCCAACGCGCCGTCGATCGAGATCCCGCCCGACCTGACGACGCCGCACTTCGACGACCGTTATTCGGTCAACACCGCCAGCGCGCTCGCGCAGCAGGATGCCACGCGTCCGCGCGGCGTCGAGCTGCTGCCCAAGAATCCCGATGCGCACATCGCGCGCGCGGGCAACGAGCGCTGGCTGGTGGTCAAGGCGACACCCGAGCAGGCGTGGGCGCAGGTGCATCAGTTCTGGACGGAACAGGGATTCGTGATCGCCACCGAGCAGCCTGCGGTGGGCATCATGGAAACCGACTGGGCAGAAAATCGCTCGTCGGTTCCCGATGATTTCTTCCACAAATACATCGGCAAGTACCTGGATGTCTTCGGCGCCTCCTATACCCGCGACAAGTTCCGCTCGCGAATCGAGCGCGGCAGCGAACCCGGCACCGTGGAAATCTATATTTCGCACCGCGGCATGGAAGAGGTGCCAACGACCAAGATCGACAATTCGTCGCCGGCGGGATTTCAATGGGCTCCGACCGCGGGCAGTCCGGAGGTCGAGGCTGAAATGCTCGCGCGGCTGATGGAACGCTTCGGTGCGAGCGAGCCGCAGGCGGTCGCGGCGATCGCGCAATCGACGGCGCAGGCCGACCATGCACATATTGATAAGGCGAAGAATGGCAGCTCGCAGCTCGTCGTCGACGACACGTTCGATCGCGCATGGCGCCGTGTCGGGCTCGCGCTCGACCGTACCGGGTTCACCGTCGTCGACCGCGATCGCTCGAAGGGCCTGTACTACGTCCGTTATGCGAATCCCGAAATCGACATGGCGAAGAAGGACCGCGGCGACGGCTTCCTGTCGAAGCTGATGTTCTGGAAGAAGGACGACAAGGACAAGCCCGAGCAGTACCGTGTGCTGGTCGCCGAAGCAGCGCCGCGCAGCCTCGTCACCGTGCAGGACGCCAACGGCACGCAGGATCGCACCGAAATCGGCGACAAGATCCTCGGGTTGCTCAAGGACCAGCTCAAATAACCGCGTCCGGCGCCTGCTGATGCGCTTCGCATCCATCGGTTCCGGCAGCGAGGGCAACTGCCTGGTCGTCGAATCCGGCGACACGCGGATCATGATCGACTGCGGGTTCAGTGCCCGCGAATGCACGCTGCGACTCGCGCGCATCGGCATCGAGCCCGCGTCGATCACCGCTATATTCGTCACCCACGAGCATTCCGACCATGTCGGCGGCGTTCCTGCATTCGCGGCGAAGCATGACATCGGCGTGTGGCTGACGTTCGGCACGCTGACGGCGGTGGCGGGTCGCTTCGACGGCATGGCGCGCATCTACGGATTCGACAGCCACGACGCGCTGGTGATCGGCGACCTCGAGGTGTGCCCGTTTCCGGTGCCGCACGACGCGCGCGAGCCGGTGCAGTTCGTCGTCGGCGACGGCAACCACCGCCTCGGCGTGGTGACCGACCTCGGCATGTCGACGCCGCATGTGCGCAGCAGCCTGACCGGTTGCGACGCGCTGGTGCTCGAGTGCAACCACGACCGCGAGATGCTGCGCGGCGGCAGCTACTCGGCGTCGCTCAAGCAGCGGATCTCGGGGCGCTTCGGACACCTCTGCAACGACGATTCGGCGGCGCTGCTCGCATCGCTCGACATGTCGCGGCTGCAGCACGTGCTGGCCGCGCACCTGTCGCGCGAGAACAACCGTCCCGAGCTGGCGCGCGCCGCGCTCGCGTCGGCCCTCAACTGCACGCCCGACTGGGTCGGCATCGCCGAGCAGCACTGCGGCTTCGAATGGCGCGCATTCAATTAGGACTTTCGATGGAAAAACGCGAAGAGCTCTACCGCGGCAAGGCCAAGACCGTGTACGCGACCGACGATCCCAACGTCGTCATCATGCATTACCGCGACGACGTCTCGGCGTTCGACGGCGTCAAGCTCGCGAAGCTCGATCGCAAGGGCGAAACCAACAATCGCTTCAACGCCTACGTGATGGGGCGCCTCGCCGGCTCGGGCATCCGCACGCATTTCCTGCGCATGCTGAACGAGCGCGAGTCGGTGGTGAAGAAGATGAAGATGTTGCCGGTCGAGTGCGTGGTGCGCAACGTGTGTGCCGGGTCGATGGCCAAGCGCTACGGCATCGACGAGGGCACGAAGCTCGCCGAGCCCTTGTTCGAGTTCTTTCTCAAGAGCGATGCGCTGCACGACCCGCTGGTCAATGACGACCACATCCGCATCCTGGGCTGGGCGAGCGCCGACGAGATCGCGCAGATGAAGGCGATGACGCACAAGGTCAACGCGATATTGAAGCCGATGTTCGCGGACGCCGGGATCGACTTGGTCGACTACAAGCTCGAGTTCGGCCACCCGCTCGACGACCCGCGCGGCCCGATCGTGCTGGGCGACGAGTTCACGCCCGACGGATGCCGGCTGTGGGATGCGACGAGCGGCGAAAAGATGGACAAGGATCGCTTCCGCCGCGACCTGGGCGATGTCATCGGCAAGTACCGCGAAGTGGCCACGCGCATCGGCGTTCCGTTGTCGTAGCGTCGGCGCGCCGCGGGCGCCGTACCGTCGCAGTTCCCCACCCGCGAAGCGGGGATGGCCCGGCGCTTGCATCCGCCTCCGCCCGGTTGCCGCCCGTCAAAGCCCGAGCGTCGTGCTCGACAGGCCAGGCTCGCCGGTCGCCCATATTTCGTCGAAACGCGCCGCCAGCGACTTGATCGCCGCCGGTTGCGCGACGACCAGCGCCGCGCGCGGCTGGTCGATATGGAAGCGGTGCACGCAATGCGCGCGGTCGCAGATCACCAGCGGGTCCATCGCGCCGGCGGCCGCCGGACCCGTGCGGTAGATCGTCACTGCATGCGGGAACTGGCGCAGCAGCTTGATCAGGCGACCCGAATGCGCTTCCAGCCAGCGCGTGTCGTGCACGACGATGTCGAGTGCTGCGAAGCGGCCGTGGCGCAGGAAGCGGCTCAACGCATCCACGCGCGACGGCCGGCTCCATCCACCAGAGCCCATGTCGGTGTCGAACACCTGGATCCGCGATTTCGCGTAGCCGACGATTTCGTCGATCGCGGCGACCTGCTCGGCGACGTTCGCGAGCGCTGCCTCGCGCGGGACGGGCGGCGGCTCAGGCGCCGGTGTCGAGATATCCATCGCAATACCATTGGTGCAGCCGGGCGAGCGTCGCGGCATCGAGTGCCGCGCATTGCGCCCCCGTCAATGCGCGGCGGTCGGCAAGGCGCGCCAGGTCGCGGCGGCCATTACGCGCTGCGGCAAAGGCCGTACCGTTGAGGTAGAAAAGGTGGGCGTCGTAGAGAAGCTGCGTGCGCCGGTCGAGTTCGACGCCGCGCGCACGTGCGACACGCGCGAAAGCGGCGCGGGAAAGCGCTGGGTCCGGTGGCGCGAAGAACAC
>Ga0209483_1002897_pt1 | contig 11611 bp, 13 predicted proteins | sample NGEPerA_FD_184508 | JGI IMG/M metagenome (GOLD analysis project Ga0209483, IMG submission 184508) | Arctic peat soil microbial communities from the Barrow Environmental Observatory site, Barrow, Alaska, USA - NGEE PermafrostL2-A... | ecosystem: Environmental > Terrestrial > Soil > Wetlands >... | reverse complement strand
GCGGGGCCGTCGCCGGCGGTCGAGCGGGCGCTCGCGACCGCCGATGCTTTCTTCTTCGACGGCACCTTCTGGTCCAGTGACGAGCTGATCGCCGCCGGGCTCGGCACGCGGCGCGCCGAGGACATGTCGCACTGGCCGCTCGGAGGGTCCGAAGGCAGCCTGGCTTTTCTGGCCCGCCAGCCCGGCCGCCGGATCCTGATCCACGTCAACAACACCAACCCGATCTTGCGCGAGAGCGGCGCCGAACGGCGGGCGCTCACCGCCGCGGGAATTGAAGTCGCGGTCGACGGTCTGGAGCTGACGCTGTGAGCGCCGGTGCCGGCGCCCCCCTTGACGACGCGCGCTGGTCGCCGGCGGTGTTCGTGGCGCGGCTCCGCGAAGAGGGTGTGCGCCGCTACCACGACCAACATCCGTTCCACCAGCGGATGCACGCCGGCGAGCTGACCCGCGCCGAGCTGCAGGCTTGGACGCTCAATCGCTACTACTATCAGACGCGCATTCCGATCAAAGACGCCGTGATCGTCTCGAAGTCGGAAGATCCGGTCTTCCGACGGGCTTGGATTCGCCGCATCCACGATCACGACGGCGAGGGGCCGGAGACCGGCGGGCTCGAGCTGTGGCTGCGGTTGGCCGAGGCGGTGGGCCTCGAGCGCGCGGAGGTGGCGAGCTGCCGCCGCGTGCTCCCGGGGGTGCGCTTCGCCTGCGACAGCTACGTTACGCTCTGCCGGGAGAGCCCCTTGGTGGTGGCGGTCGCCTCCTCGCTGACGGAGATGTTCGCGCCCGATCTGATGTCCAAGCGGATCGCGGCCTGGGAGCAGCACTATCCCTGGGTCGGCGCCGAGGCGCTGGCGTACTTTCGGGCCCGGGTGCCACGCGCGCGGCGCGACGGCGACGAGGGGCTGGCGTTCGTGGTGGCGCACACGACCTCGCGGGCGCTGCAGGAGGCCTGCGTGGCGGCGTTGGTCCGCAAGACCGAGATCCTCTGGCATCTTGTCGACTGCGTGGAGCTCGCGACCGGCCGCGACGCGCGGGCCGGGACGGCGGCTTGCGGGCAGCCGCCGCGCAAGCCGGAGCCGTGCGAGCCGACGCCGTGATCGACCGGAACAGCCGCCTGCGGTTGGCGCGGCAGGTGCGGCTCAAGGCCGATCCGCGGTCGGGCAAGCACCTGTTGTTGTTTCCCGAGCGGGGCCTGGAGCTGAACGAGATCGCGGCGCGGGTGGCGGCGCTGTGTACCGAGGAGACCACCGTCGCCGAGATCCTCGATCGCATGGCGGAGGCGGCCGCGGAAGGCACGCCGCGCGAGCGGATCGACGGCGAGGTGCTGGAGTTTCTGCGGGCGCTGGAGGTGCGTGGCCTGCTGACGGTGGGGGGCGTTTGACCGAAGGGCCGCGCCCCTACACGCTGGTGGCCGAGCTGACCTACCGCTGTCCGCTGGCTTGCGGGTATTGCTCGAACCCGCTCGAGCTGGCGCGACACGCCGACGAGCTCGACACGGCGGCCTGGACCCGGGTGTTCGCCGAGGCGGCGGCGCTCGGGATCCTGCAGGTGAACCTCACCGGCGGTGAGCCGCTGGTCCGCCCCGATCTCGAGCCGCTGGTGGCCGCCGCGCGCGCCAAAGACCTCTACATCAACCTGATCACCAGCGGCATCCCGTCCGATGCCGAGCGCCTGGGGCGGCTGGCGGCCGCCGGTCTCGACAGCATCCAGATCTCGATCCAGGACAGCGATCCGCGGGGCGCCGCCTGGATCGCCGGACGCGACGATCTCGACGCCAAGCTGGAGATGGCGGCGGCGGCGCGGGCGTTGGGGTTGCCGCTCACCCTCAATGTCGTGCTCCACCGCGGCAACATCGCGCGCGTCCCGGATTTCATCGCGCTGGCCGAGCGTCTGGGGGCCGCCCGCCTGGAGCTGGCCAACACGCAGTATCTCGGGTGGGCGCTGGCCAACCGGCAGGCGCTGCTTCCCAGCCAGGCGGCCGTCGAAGAGGCGCGTATCCACGCCTCGGCGGCGCGCCAACGCCTGCGCGGCCAGATCGAGGTTCTGTTCGTGCGCCCCGACTACTACGCCGATCGTCCGCGCGCCTGCATGGACGGCTGGGCCCGCCGCTATCTGTTGATCACGCCGGACGGGATCGCGCTGCCCTGTCACCAGGCGCTCGGGATCACCTCGCTCGACTGGCCCAACGTTCGCGCGCAATCGCTGGAGGCCCTCTGGAGCAGCGACCCGTCCTTCCGCGCCTTCCGCGGCGAGGACTGGATGCCGGCCCCCTGCCGGACCTGCCCCGAGCGCGAGACCGACTTCGGTGGCTGCCGCTGTCAGGCCTTCGCGCTGGTCGGTGACGCGGCGGCGACCGATCCGGCCTGCGCGCTGTCGCCCCGCCACGACCTGGTGATCGCGGCCCGGGCCCGCGCCGAAGAGGCCGTCTCCGACCTAGCGCCGGCGTCGCCGCCGATTCGGCTTCGCCGCTTCCGGTCGGCCCCATGACGGTCGCCATCGAGGTCCAGGATCTGAAAAAGAGCTACGCCGCGGTGGAGGCCGTGCGGGGCATCGACTTCACGGTCGCCGCGGGCGAGATTTTCGGGTTTCTCGGACCCAACGGCGCCGGCAAGACCACCACCATCAAGATCCTGTGCACGTTGTTGCAAGCGACCTCGGGCGTTGCTCGGCTGGCCGGCCTCGATGTGGGGTCGTCGCCGGCCGAAGTCCGCCGGCGGATCGGCGTGGTCTTCCAGGATCCGGCGCTCGACGATCGGCTGACCGCCGAGGAGAACCTCCACCTGCACGCCGTCGTCTATCGGGTGCCGCGCGCCGAGCGGGCGGCGCGCATCGATGAGGCGCTGAGGTTCGTCGATCTCTACGATCGGCGGAAGGATCTGACGCGCACCTTCTCGGGCGGCATGAAGCGCCGCCTGGAGATCGCGCGCGGCCTCGTGCACCGCCCGGACATCCTGTTCCTCGACGAGCCCACCACCGGCCTCGATCCGCAGACCCGCGCCCGCACCTGGGAGGTGCTGCGCGAGCTGCGCCAGAAATTCGGCACGACGCTGTTTCTCACCACCCACTACATGGACGAGGCCGAAAACTGCGATCGGATCGCCATCGTCGACCACGGCCTCATCGTCGCGCTCGATACGCCGGCGGCCCTCAAGCAGCGGGTGGGCAAAGATCTGGTGACGGCCCGCACCGCGGCGCCCGAGGCGCTCTCGCGCCTGCTGACCGAAAAGTACGGTCTCACCAGCGCGCCGGCCGACGGTGGCCTCACCTTCCTGGTGGAAGCCGGGGACGCCTTCATCGTCAAGCTGCTCACCACCGATCGTCCGCCGCTGGAGGGCATCAGCGTCCGGCGCCCGACGCTGGACGACGTATTCCTCTCGTTGACCGGCCGCCAGATCCGCGCCGAAGGCGCCGAAGGCAACGCCGCCCGTCTGCGCGCCCTGGTCCGGAGGCGCGGGTGATCGAGGTTGTTTATGCGCTGTGGCGGCGGGACATGATCAAGCTCCTGCGCGATCGCCGCCAGCTGGTGACCAGCCTGACGCGCCCATTCCTGTGGCTGCTGGCCTTCGGTTTCGGGCTGCGCGCGTCGGTGCGGCTGCCGACGGGTGGGGCGGACTTCGTTTCGTTTTTGGTGCCGGGGCTGGCCGCCATGACGGTCCTCTTCGCGAGCATGTTCGCCGCCATCTCGATCGTCTGGGAACGCGAGTTCGGCTTTCTCAAGGAGCTCTTGGTGGCGCCGGTCCCGCGTGGCGCCATCGTGGCCGCCAAGATCTTGGCCGGTAGCGCCACCGCGCTCATCGAGACCAGCCTCATGTTGGTGCTCGCCCCGCTGGTCGGGGCGCGCTTCAGCCCGTGGGGCGCGCTGGCTTCGCTGCCGCTCCTGACGGTCTTCGGGATGACGGTCAACGCGCTCGGGATCGTGGTGGCGGCGCGGATGAAGTCGTTCGAAGGCTTCGGCAGCGTGGTGAACTTCGTGATCCAGCCGGTGTTCTTCCTCTCGGGCGCGCTCTACCCGATCGCGGGGTTGCCGCGCGGGCTGCGCGCCGTCGTGCTGGTCAACCCCATGTCGTACACCGTCGATGCGGTGCGCGGGCTCTGCATCGGGCACCACAGTTTTCCGCTCGCGCTCGACGCCGTCGTCATCCTCGGGTCGGCCATCGTCTTCGGCGCGCTGGCCACCCGGGCCTTCCGCAAGATGGAGGCTTGAGGGCGCGGCGCGCCGCCCCTGGCCGCGACCGGCCGCCCCGCGGATTGGCACGCCCGTGCTAGGCTGGGCTTTCAATGACCGCCGACGCCAAGGTCACGACCGCCGCGCTGCGGGCACGCAAGGGGACCGCCGAACGGATCGCGGTGCTCACCGCCTACGACGTGGTGTTCGCGCGGCTGGCCGACGAGGCCGGCATCGACGTGGTGCTGGTGGGCGACAGCCTGGGAATGGTCGTGCAGGGGGAGCGCTCGACGTTGGCGGTCACGCTCGACGAGATGGTCTATCACAGCCGGATCGTCTCGCGTGGCGTGCGGCGCGCGCATCTGGTCGCCGATCTTCCGTTCATGAGCTACCAGGTTTCCGTCGAGGACGGGATGCGCGCGGCGGGGCGCCTGCTCAAGGAAGGGCGTGCCGAAGCGGTCAAGCTGGAGGGGGGCAACGAGGTCGCCGAATTGGTCGGCCGACTGGTGCGGGCCGGCATCCCGGTGATGGGCCACGTCGGGATGACGCCGCAGTCGATGCACCAGCTGGGTGGCTTCAAGGTGCAAGGGCGGACCGAGGCGCAACGCGCCAAGATCTTGGCCGATGCGCGCGCGGTCGCCGAGGCGGGCGCCTACGCGGTGGTCATCGAAGCGGTGCCCCACACCTTGGCCGCCGAGATCACGGCCGCGGTTGCCGTGCCCACCATCGGCATCGGCGCCGGGGTCGACTGCGACGGCCAGGTGATGGTGATGCACGATCTGCTGGGGCTCGAGCCGGCCTGGAAGCCACGCTTCGTGCGCCGTTACGCCGAGATGGGGAAAGCCGCCGGCGAGGCCTTCGCGGCCTATGCCGCCGACGTACGGGCCGGGCGTTTTCCGGCGCCGCAAGAGACCTACGACTGAGATCGGGTTCGGGGGGCTTGCCGCGTGGGTGATCCGTTGGTCGTGCGCACGTCGGCCGAGATGACGGCCTGGTCGAACGTGGCGCACGCGCGCGGCCAGCGGGTGGCCTTCGTGCCGACCATGGGCGCGCTTCACGAAGGGCACGTCACGCTGTTGCGGCAGGGACGCGGGCGCGCCGAGAAGCTGGTCCTGTCGATCTTCGTCAACCCGACGCAGTTCGGGCCGAACGAAGATCTGGCCCGCTACCCGCGTGATCTGCCGGGCGATCTGGCCAAGGCGGCCGGCGCGGGCACCGACGTCGCCTTCGTGCCCGAGGTGGGCGACATCTACCCGGCCGGCTTTCAAACCACCGTCCAGGTAGACGGGCTGTCCCGCGGTCTCGATGGCCCGTTCCGGCCCGGTCATTTCGCGGGCGTGGCCACGGTGGTCGCCAAGCTCTTCAACATCGTGCGCCCCGATCTGGCGATCTTCGGTGAGAAGGACTTCCAGCAGCTCGCCATCGTCCGCCGGATGGTGGCCGACCTGGCGATGGGGATCGAGATCGTCGGCGTGCCGATCGTGCGCGAGCCCGATGGCTTGGCCATGTCGTCGCGCAACGCCTACCTCTCGGCGTCCGAGCGCGGGCGCGCGCTTTCGCTCTCCCGCGCGCTCTTCGCCGCCCGCGGGCGCGCCTCGGCGGGGGAGGGGGACGCCGGCACGCTGGTGCAGGCCGCGCGTACCGCCCTGGACGTCGACCGCCTCGACTACTTGGAGCTGTGCGACGCCGCCACGCTGACGCCGGTGGCGCGGCTCGATCGCCCTTGCGTCCTGGCGGTGGCCGGCTTCATCGGCCGCACCCGCCTCATCGACAACGTGCAGCTCGGATCGTAACCGGCTTTCACGTCGGCCTGATCGAGGCACCGATCGCTTGTTCTTCAGGCCCGGGGACCTGGCCAGCGAGCTGTTGATCTCGGCGGTGACGCTCTGGGAGCCGACCAAGTTGGTCGAGTTGGGCCATCTGGAGATGCCGGACGGCTTCGAGCGGTTCATGCGCGACCTGTGCCACCACCCCCGTTACACCATCGCGCAGTATGATGCCGATCTGATGATCGAGGTCCTGCGGGTATCCGAGAAGATGCACCGTGACCCGGCGGATCAGATCATCGTCGCGACCGCCCTCGAGCGAAAGGCGGTGCCGATGACGGACGATCGCGCCATCCGGCGATCGAAGCTGGTCGAGATCGTCTAGCAGCCTATTGGAAGAGGTGCGGGCATGGAGATGGCGTATCGAGAACGGTGGGAGGCGGAGATCGCGGAGACCCGACGGGTGCTCTCCGGCTTTACGATGAAGGAGGAGCGTAAGTGGGGTAAGCCCACTTATACGGTGGACGGCAAGAACATCGTCATCATGCAGGGCTTCAAAGAGTACTTTGGGCTGGGCTTCTTTCAGGGCGCCCTGCTGAAGGACCCCAAGAAGGTGCTGGTGCAGCTCGGTCAGGTGCACGCCGGGCGGGTGATGAAGCTCACCAGCGTGAAGGAGATCAGGGCGAAGGCGGCGACGATCAAGGCCTACGTGCGCGAGGCCATCGCAGTCGAAAAGGCTGGGCGGCGGATGGAGCCGAAGAAGACCTCAGATTTTGCAGTTCCCGAGGAGCTGACGGAGCGGTTCCGAAGGGACGCGCGTTTCAAGCGCGCCTTCGAGGCGCTGACGCCGGGGCGGCAGAGGAGTTACCTCTACCACTTTGGCGCGGCCAAGAAGCCGGCGACGCGGGTGGCGCGGATCGAAAAGGCGATGCCGGCGATATTCGAAGGCAGAGGGTTCCTGGAGAGGCGCTAGCCATTCACGGCGTGCCGGCCTGCTAGGCCGGCCAGCTTAGGCGTCCTCGGCACCCTTCAGTTGAACGTCGTGTTGGTGATCGTGACGCCGCTGGTGCCGTCGGTCTTGTCCTTGGCCTCGACGTAGATGCTGGGGTGGTGGGCCGACTGCTGGACGTCGCCGGTGTCGCTGTTGCCGGTGAAGGTCGAGTCGTTGATCACCAGGCCGCCGTTCAGGTCGTCCACCACCTCGACGATCGAGCCGGTCCCGAGCTCGTTGGCCTGGTTGTCGAGGAATTGGCTGCCGCAGATGGTGAGCGTGAAGTCGTCGCCGTCGTTGTAGATGGCGCCGCCCATGCCGCCCCCCTCGGTTCCTGCGCGGGCGGGGTTCTCGCCGTGGCCGGTGGCGGCGTTGTTCTGGAACACGCTGTTGAGGATGGTCCACGACTCGCTGATGCTCCCCAGCGCACCGCCGTTGACGCCGGAGTTGCCCGAGAAGGTGCTGTTGACGATGTAGATCGGGCTGGTGACCTCGTCGATGTAGATGGCGCCGCCCGCCAGATCCTGCACGTTCTGATTGGCGGCGTTGGTCTGGGTGTTGTTGGTGAAGGTGACGTTGACCGCCTTGAAGGTCCCGCCCCGGACGTAGATCGCCCCGCCGCCGTAGATATCGCTGGTGCTCAGCTCGTCGGCCAGGCCCACGCCGTCGGTGAAGCCGATGTTCTGAACCACCATGTGCGGGGTGGTCTGCAGGTCGCAGCGCGTGCTGATGTAGTGCAGCGACTCGTCGCAGGTGTTCTGGCGCAGGATGCGGTTCTTGCCGCCGCCGCTCAGCGTGATCTTGCCGCCGCCGTCGATGGTGACGCTGCCGTCCTTGGTGACGCCGCCGTCGTTGATGATCTCGATCTCCGGCACCACGATGGTGAGCGGGGCCGATCCGCAGTTGAAGGTGACGACACCGCCGCCCGCCACCGCGCTCGCCACCTTGGCCGCCGTGCAGCTGGCCGCCGTGCCGTCGCCCACCACCGTGGTCGGGCTCGAGACGTCGGCCGTCGCGGCCGACGCCGGCACCACGCAGGTGCCGCCATCGGTGCCGATCGTCGCGGCTCCGCCCGAGCCGGTCGAGTTGTCCCTGCCGCCGGCGCCCGTTTGGGAACTGCCGCCAGCGCCCGTTTGAGAGCTGGCCCCGGCACCGCCCGCGCCGGTCAGCTTACCGCTGCTGCCGCAGCCCATTTCGACGAGCGCCATAAATCCGGAGACCACAACCAGACAGGCCGATCCGCGCATGCGCACCTCTCCTGGCCGCATTGTAGCCGAAACCAGGATGAGCTGGCGAGGATCCAGCCGTGGTCTCGATCCCCCGACTACGATTTGCGGGCGATCTCAGCCGAGGCGAGCGATGTGACCGAGCTTGTCGGGGAGATCCATCCGGTAGAAACGACGCAGCTCGGCGAGCATGGGCAGCGTGTTGGTGCGATCGGTTCGCACGAAGCGGCGCTCGAGCACGGCCGCGTATCGATTGGCGCCGGCGTTCGCGGCGCGATAGCGCGCGCGCTCGTCGCTGTCGAGATCATCGGCATACCCCACGTCGCCGTAGAGACGCTGCCGCAGATCGCCGGTCGGAGTGGCCAGCAGGACGCAGCAGGCGAACTTGTCGACCTCCGCCTGCAACTCTAGCTCGAGCGGCGAGACGGAGCGCTGTCCGGCGGCACACAGGGCGACGTAGATGAAGTGGCTCACCCCTTCGACGGCCAGGCAGAAGTCGGTGAAGTTCCGCCCGTCGAGACCCGCCGCCGGATCGTGCCGTTCCAGATTGGCGAGCGCGCCCGAGTCGACGAACAGCGCCATGGCCAGCTCGCCCTCGGTTTCTCGGACCAGGAGCTGCTCCCGCGGCGTTCGGCGCGGATCGACCCGCTCCCGCTGGGCGGCGTCGATGACGAACGCCTGGATTGCCAGGTGCGTCTGCACGCGATAGAGGGCTTCGAGCCCGAATTGCAATCGGGTCAGGATCGACAGACGGGCCGAGCGCTCCGGGGCGCGCCTCACTGCGGTCTTCCGCCGCCTCGGCCGGCCAGTACCCCCATCGCGGCCAGTCGACCGGCGGCGGCCGTGCTCTTGGTCAGCTGCCAGTGCCGGTACAGCTTCAAGATGTCCTGGTTGCTGGCAGGCAGCACCATCCTCCGGCTGACCAGGGCCAGCGCGCCGACCAGGCGCACGAAGTTCAAGGCCAGCTCGCCGTAGACGTCGCCCAGCGGGTCGCCGGTCCAGCCCGGCCCGCCCCGCGCCAGCTCGCCGTACGCCGTGCCGCCCATGTCGATGTAGTAATCGACGTCGACGGGGCCGTCGGCCAGGCTCTCCGCCCAAAAGCCGGACAGATAGAGCGCCGTATCGCCGATGTCGCGCAGGTGGCGGCGACGCTCCCGCAGCGGGGCCTCGGCCGCCGCCAGCATACGCAGCGCGATGGGCGTGTCCTCGATCCGGTTGGCCGCGTAGCTGGCCAGGAGCTGGACGATGTAGTGCTCGACCAAGGTGCCGGGGGTCAGCCCTTCCTCACGGAAAGCCCGGCCCACTTCGTCGTGAAAAAACGCGTCGACGTTTTGTGCGAGGTCCATCCTTCACCTATGACAATCCATCGTCGGGATGTCAAAAATTCCTTAATGATTTCAATTATCTAGGGAGTGTTTCGTTGGCAGTCGACGATCCTAGATGCCAGCTTCTCTCGCCAACCCATTGACTCGGAAGGCTTTGTGGGTAGATTTCCCGGTTGGCACTCGAAGAATCTGACTGCCAGACCTTTTTCCGTTGGAGGAACCGATGAAAGTCCGTCCGTTGCAAGATCGCGTGATCGTCCGTCGTGTGGCTGAAGAAGAGAAGACCAAGGGCGGGATCATCATCCCCGACTCGGCCAAGGAGAAACCGGCCGAGGCCGAGGTCATCGCCATCGGCAACGGCAAGGTGGACGACACCGGCAAGCTGCGCCCGCTGACCGTCAAGAAGGGCGACCGCGTCCTCTTCGGCAAGTACACCGGCAACGAGATCAAGATCGACGGCGTCGATCACCTGATTCTTCGCGAAGACGACATCCTCGGCATTCTGGAAAAGTAAGGAGCGACCACCATGGCAGCCAAAGAGATTCTGTTCGACGAGGCGGGGCGATCCCGCATTCTGGCCGGCGTCAACGCGCTGGCGGACACCGTGAAGGCGACGCTCGGCCCACGCGGCCGCAACGTGGTCATCGAGAAGTCCTGGGGCGCTCCGACCGTCACCAAGGACGGCGTGACGGTCGCCAAGGAGATCGAGCTCGAAGATAAATTCGCCAACCTGGGCGCGCAGATGGTCAAGGAGGTCGCCTCCAAGACCTCGGACACCGCCGGTGACGGGACCACCACCGCGACGGTGCTGGCGCAGGCGATCTTCCGGGAGGGTTCGAAGATGGTGGCCGCCGGCCACAACCCGATGGAGATCAAGCGGGGGATCGAGAAGGCGGTCGCGTCCATCGTTGAAGCGCTCAAGAAGATCTCCAAGCCGACCAAGGGCCAGAAGGATGTCGCCCAGGTCGGGACGGTCAGCGCCAATGGCGACGAGACCATCGGCAAGCTCATCGCCGAGGCGATGGAGAAGGTCGGCAAGGAAGGCGTCGTCACCATCGAAGAGGCCAAGTCGATGGAGACCACGCTCGACGTGGTCGAGGGCATGCAGTTCGATCGTGGCTACATCTCGCCGTACTTCGTGACCGACGCGGAGCGGATGGAGACCAAGCTCGACGATCCGTACATCCTCATCCACGAGAAGAACATCAGCAGCATGAAGGATCTGCTCCCGATCCTCGAGCAGGTGGCGCGCGCGGGTAAGCCGCTGCTCATCATCGCCGACGTCGAGGGCGAGGCCCTGGCGACGCTGGTGGTCAACAAGCTGCGCGGCACGCTACACGTGGCGGCGGTCAAGCCGCCGGGCTTCGGCGATCGCCGCAAGGACATGCTCAAGGACATCGCGGTGCTCACCGGCGGTCAGGCCGTCACCGAGGACCTCGGGATCAAGCTCGAGAGCGTGACCCTCAAGGATCTCGGCCGGGCCAAGCGGGTCTCGATCGACAAGGACAACACCACCATCGTCGACGGCGCCGGCAAGAAGCCGGAGATCGAAGCGCGGGTCAAGCAGATCCGCGCCCAGGTCGAGGACACCACCTCCGACTACGATCGTGAGAAGCTGCAAGAGCGTCTGGCCAAGCTGGTCGGCGGCGTGGCGGTCATCAAGGTGGGCGCGGCGACCGAGACCGAGATGAAGGAGAAGAAGGCCCGCGTCGAAGATGCGCTCAACGCCACCCGCGCGGCCGTCGAAGAGGGGATCGTTCCGGGCGGCGGCGTCGCGCTGATTCGCGCGCTGGCCGCCACCGACAAGCTGGAAGGGCTGTCGGAGGAGCAGCAGGTCGGCGTCACCATCGTGCGCCGCGCTTGTGAAGAGCCCTGCCGCCAGATCGCCACCAACGCCGGCAAGGAAGCCTCGATCATCGTCAACCGCGTCCGCGAGGGCAAAGGCGCCTTCGGCTACAACGCGGCCACCGACGAGTTCGAGGACCTGGTCGAGGCGGGCGTGATCGATCCGACCAAGGTGGTGCGGTCGGCCCTGCAGAACGCGGCTTCGGTCGCCTCGCTGCTGGTGACCACCGAGGCGCTCATCGTCGAGCGTCCCAAAGAGGAAGCGCCCGCGCCGGCCCCCGGCGGTGGCGGTGGGA
>Ga0209483_1002896_pt1 | contig 11615 bp, 8 predicted proteins | sample NGEPerA_FD_184508 | JGI IMG/M metagenome (GOLD analysis project Ga0209483, IMG submission 184508) | Arctic peat soil microbial communities from the Barrow Environmental Observatory site, Barrow, Alaska, USA - NGEE PermafrostL2-A... | ecosystem: Environmental > Terrestrial > Soil > Wetlands > Peat... | reverse complement strand
ACCCTCCCCCGGAGTACCGGGGGAGGGGGAAGGATTCGCCTAAGCTGTCACGCACCCCAACAACACGGGGCATGCATTTGCTCATTCGCGACCTTGTGACTAACAAAATCGAAGAAGTTGCCACGCGGCATCTGATTCTCGCCGACGGCAAGTCCGCGTTCATCGGCCCCCCGCCGCCGGCCAGCGGGGATTTTGGGATCAAGTCGCATTGGATCGATGTGGAGGCGCCGCGCGATGCGATCGAGTTGTTCGGCTGCCGGGGCTGCTACGGCGGGCTGGCCGCGATCGAAGGCGGCCGCTGGAACGCCGCCTTCAGCGTGCCCGGCGAACGATTACGAAATCATCATGGCGACGTCGATGCGCTCTTCGCGGAGCTCCGAACGGAGAACGCCGCGCTGGACCGCCAACTCGCCGGGGCGAAGCGCGTGCTGCCGTGGCTGGCGTCGCCGTTGCCAAGATATGCGGTGCGCCGAGCGTGGCCCGATGGCACGATCCCCATCGGCAACGCCGCCGCCGCGATCGAACCCATCGGCGGCGAAGGAATGGGCCTGGCCCTCCGCAGCGCCGAGCTGGCGGCCGGCGCGCTGGCCGAGGCCGGCGACGATTGGGGGCCGGAGGCAGCCGCGAAATTGCGACGCGCCTTCCAGCGCCTGTGGCGTCCCCGCCGCGCGGGTTGCCGGGCGGCGGCGAGGATTGTGTCATTCGGCGTGCTATCCGAGGCGGCAACCGATTGGCTGGGGAGCGATCAACGATTGGGGCAAGTGGCGATGGGGTTGATGGGGAAGGGCGCTCAAACAATATGAATCGCCTTATGCTCCGCCGCCGCTGCCGCTTCCATCACGGCTTCGCTCATGGTGGGGTGCGGGTGCATGGCGGATAGAATTTCCTCCTCGGTCGCTTCCAGCGAGCGGGCAAGCACCAGCTCGGCGAGCAGTTCGGTGACGTTTTCGCCGATCATGTGCACGCCCAGAAGTTCGCCGTACTTCTTGTCGAAAATCAGCTTCACAAACCCGGCGGTTTCGCCGGCGGCCTTGGCGCGCCCGCTGGCGCTGAAGGGGAATTTGCCGACGCGGATTTCGTAACCGGCCTCTCGCGCCTTGGTTTCGGTGTAACCCATGCTCGCCACCTGCGGATGCGTATAGGTGCAGCCGGGGATGAATTTGTAGTCGATGGCATGCGTCGGCAGGCCGCAGATGCGCTCGACCAGCCCCACCGCCTCGTGATGGGCGACGTGGGCGAGGTCGGGATGGCGGTAGCCGCCCATCGACATGGTTTCGGGCCAGTGGATGCTGATGCAATCGCCGACCGCCCAGACGTTTTGCAGATTCGTGCGGTATTCGTGATCGGTCTTGACGCGTTTATTGGCGATTTCCAGCCTCGCATCCGGGCCGGCCACGCTCTCAATATTCGCGGTCACGCCGACGGCCACCAGTACCACGTCGGCCTCGACGATCATCCCGCCGGAGAGGGTCAGGCGCACGCCGGCGTCGGTCTTGTCGATCTTCTCGGTCTTCACGCCCAACTGAACCTTGATGCCGCGCGTCTCGAAGCTCTTGCGGAGGGTGCGGGAGACTTCCTCGTCCTCATTGGGCAGGAGATTGGGCAGGGCCTCGACGAGCGTGACTTCGGTGCCGACCGCGTTATAGAAATCCGCGAATTCGCAGCCAATGGCGCCCGCGCCGATGATGGCGATCTTCTTGGGTTGTTTGGGCGGCGTCATCGCCTCGCGCGAGCCGATGATGCGCTGGCCGTCGAAGGGCGCGAAGGGAAGCTGCGTCGAGCGGGCGCCGACGGCGATAATCACATGCTCGGCGGTGACATCCTTCGTCCCGGTTTGCGTCGTGATGCGCACCTTATGGGGCGCAAGGAGCTGCCCCGTGCCCATTTCGTGCTTGACGTTGTTCTTGGAGAACAGGAAGCCGATGCCGTTCTTCAACTCGTCGGCGATCTTGCGGCTGCGGCCGATGATTTTGGCGAAATCAATCGTCACGCCCTGGACGGTGATGCCGCGCTTCTGGGCCTCGTGCTGGATTTTGTGAATGAACGCACCGTCTTCGAGCAGGGCCTTGGTGGGAATGCAGCCCCAATTGAGGCAGGTGCCGCCGAGGTTTTCCTTCTCGATGCAAAAGACGCGTTTCTTGAGTTGGCCGGCGCGGATGGCCGCCGCGTAACCCGCGGGGCCGCCGCCGATGACGATGATGTCCCAGTCGTAACGCACGCCCGGCTTGGCGGGCGCGGGCAGCGGGGCCGTGGGACTGGCTTGCTTGGGAATCCGAATCTCTGGGGGCATTGATCTCCTCGTCTGTTCCTATTGACGCGGAGATTCTAGGGGTTTGGCTGGGCGGAGCAACCGCAACGTCACCGCGCACGATCGCACGCAAAGGATTCACTTTTAGCGGCGCGCCCGCAGGGCCGGGTTGCGAACACGAGAGTGCTTCATCTCGCGCACACTTTGTGGAAATGGGCGTGCGTGCGTGAGCCCGCGGTCTCTTGCGGTTGGCAAAACTATGATCACTCGACGACCGCGCCATCCGCACGGGCGAGACGCCCGTGATACGGTAACGGGCTGCGTCCCTCGAAGCTTTCTTCCCTGCAATTGGCTGAAGCGTCGCGGCGTATCGGTTCTTTTCGGGTAGCGACCGGACTCATTACACCAGCATCATCGCCGGCTCCTCCAGCAATTCCTTTAGGGTGCGGAGGAACTGGGCGGCGGTCGCGCCGTCCACGGCGCGGTGATCGGCGGAGAGCGTCACGCTCATCATGGTTCGCGGGACGATCGCGCCGCCGCGTACGACCGGGCGTTTTTCGGCCCCGGCGATCGCGAGGATCGCCACCTCCGGCGGGTTGATGATCGCGCTGAACTCGCGCACGCCCAGCGCGCCCAAGTTGCTTACGGTGAACGTGGCGCCGCGCATTTCGTCCTGCTTGAGCTTTTGGCCGCGGGCGCGCCCGATCAGGTCTTCGCTACGGAGGCGGATTTCCTTGAGGCCCATCTGATCGACGTTGCGCAAAACGGGGACGATCAGGCCGTCGGGGATGGCGACCGCGATGCCAAGATGAACGTCGCCGAAGCGCACGATCTGGTTGCTCTCCGCATCGAAGTGGGCGTTCATCGCCGGGTGACGCAAGAGCGCCGCCGCCGCTGTCTTGGTGACAAAATCGCTGAGGGACAGCTTGATGTTTTCAGTCTTGAGCGACTCGTTGATCCGGCCGCGCAATTGGCTGATTTCTTCAACGTCGATATCGACGGTGACGTAGAAATGCGGGATGTTTTGCTTGGATTTTTGCAGGCCCTTGGCGATGGCCGAGCGCATCTTGCTGAGCGGGACGGATTCCTGCTGCCCGCGCGCGATGCGGGCGGGCAGGGACGCGCCGGCAGCCGCGAGTTTGCCGGCGCTTTGCCCGGATTGTTTGGGCCGGCCGGCATATTCCATCACGTCGCGCTGCACGATCCGCCCGCCGGGGCCGGATCCCTGGAGTTGCGAAAGATCAACGCCCTTGTCTTGGGCAATCCGGCGCGCCAGCGGCGAGGCGAAGATTCGGCCGCCTTGCCCGTTGCCATTGCCGGCTCCGTGTTCCTCCTGGCTGGACTCTGAACCTTCGGCGACCGCGGCCGTGGGTTGGACCGAGCGGGTGGCGCCGTGGCCCGTGCTGGCCGATTCGCGCATCTCATCGGTGCTGGCGGCGGCAAAGGTCCGCGGGCCGGTGGCATGCGCATCGGGGTGGCGCGCGCCCGACGCCCCCTGGCTGGCGCCCACCTCCTTTATCCCGGTCGGTCCCGATTCCTTGCCGGCCGGTGCCGCGTGGGCCTTGTCGGCGGTGGCCGCGGGCGCCTGGCCGCTGTTGGCCAGGTTCATGCCCGAAGGCTTGGCGGCGAATTGCTTCTTCACGTCAGCAGGGCTTTCCTTGCCAACCGCCAGGACTCCGATGGTCGCGCCCACGGCAACTTTATCCCCTTCCCTGGCAACTATAACGGCCAATGTGCCATCCGCGCTGCCGGCCATTTCCATGACGGCTTTGTCGGTCTCAATCTCGGCGATGGTCTCGCCCATTGTCACTTTATCGCCTTCTTTTTTCAGCCATTTGACGACGGTCCCCTCGGTCATGGTGTCCGTCTGCTGAGGCATCGCGATTTCGGCGGGCATGGGAACTCCGGGTGGGGGAAGAATGATGAGTGATGAGTGAACCGTGACAAGGGAAGATGATAAGTGACGAGTGAACCGTGATAAGAGGGAACGGAGGGCACGATGGGTGATCGACGAATCGTGTTGAGGACTATTGGACGATGAGCGGCGCGTCAACCGTAATAAGAGGCGCTCCCCCGTCACGGTTCACTCATCACTCATCAACCTCCCTCTCAGCACTCAGCACTCAATTCTCAGCACTATCCTTCGCTCAGCGATAGCATACTTCCTTCACGGCCGAGACGATGCGATCGACGGTCGGCATCATCGCCTCCTCCATGTAGTGGTTGTAAGGGACGGGGATTTCGTCGCTGTGGACGTACTTGATGGGCGCGTCGAGATAATCGAAGCAGGGTTCCTGGAGCTTGAGCAGGATGCCGGAGCCCATGCCGCAGTAACCCCAGTCTTCGTCGATGATCACGCAGCGGTTGGTCTTTTTGATGGATTCGATCAGCGTTTTGGTATCCAGCGGGCGGAGGGTGCGCAGGTCGATCAGCTCGGCATCAATGCCATGATCCTTCGCCAGGGCCTCGACCGCCGGGCGAACCACCCGGCTCAGGGGTCGGCCATAGCTGATGATCGTGACATCGCTCCCCGCCCGCTCCACATTCGCCACGCCCAGCGGCAGGGTATAGTCGCCTTCGGGAACCTCGCCCTTCTCGTTGAGCATCTTCTCGTTTTCGAGAAAAATCACCGGATCGTCGCAGCGGATGGAGCTCTTGAGCAGCCCCTTGGCATCGCCGGGCGTTGAAGGCGCCACCACGATCAGGCCTGGGACGCGGGCAAAGACCGATTCGAGCCGATGGCTATGCGTGGCGGCAAGCTGGTGGGCGATGCCGTTGCCGCCCCGGAACGTCACCGGAATCTTGAATTGTCCCCCGGACATGTAGCGCACGTTGGCGGCATTGTTGATCAGTTGATCCATGCACACCCAGGTGAACGACCAGCTCATGAATTCGATGATCGGCCGCAGCCCGGTCATCGCCGCCCCGATGCCCAGCCCCGAGAAGCCCGACTCGCTGATCGGCGTGTCGATCACCCGCCCCGGCCCATAGCGCTCCAGCATCCCCTCGGACACCTTGTAAGCGCCGTTGTACTCGGCAACCTCCTCGCCCATGAGGAATACATTGGGATCGCGATCCATCTCCTCGATCATCGCGGCACGAAGCGCTTCTCGTAGTTGTTGTACTGGCATAAGTGTCGATCAAAACGAGTGCAATTCCGACTTAATCTCGACGACGGGTAACACGGGAACCAAGACCCACATCGCATCACGGGCGTCTCGCCCGTGCCTGTTGCTTTGTGCGTGAAATACTGTGATTCCTCTACTACCACGCCATTCGCACGGGCGAGACGCCCGTGATACGTCACGATTTCTTCGTCACCAAATCCGATGTATCCCATCACGACGCATGCGCCCTTGGCTCGCGCTCCTCAATTGAACTGATTTGCGTGGACCGAAGGTGAATCGAGTTAGACCTCGGAGGAATCAGCACCACGACGCTCTCTCCGATCGCAACCTGATGCTTCCCAGTTACTTCGTACCTTTCGCCGCTGCTCATCACGATCACAAAAGGATGAAACGGCCGCTGATCCAGCAGATACGCCAATTCGCCGAGGATGCTGATTTCTTCGGGCATTTGCTAAACCGGCTCATGTACGTGGATCGCGGTGATCTGATTCTTTCGAACCACTTGAATCCCGGTCTTGGGAAGCACGAGCACCACCGCGTTATATCCCATTGCAAATTGCAGCGATTCGCGAATCTCGTAGCGGTCGCCGCTTGCAGTGAGAAGATCAAACGGCACGAAGGGATCGGCCCGCGCGTACCGCCGGAGCTCTTCGTCAAAATCAATTTGTTCCGGCTCACGTTCGCCCATCGCTTATTACTCCGGCTTGTACGGATACTTCTCCGCCAGCACGTCCTCGAATCGGCTTTGCAAGTCTGGATTCGGATCGGCATCCGCCTGATGGATCGCCTGCTCGACCTCTTCGTTTACTTCTCCGCTCAGTTGCTCGATCATTTGCTCGTTGAGGATTCCCTGCTCGCGAAGCCGCACTTCGTAGAGGGCGATCGGGTCGCGGCTCTTGGCTTTCTCGAATTCTTCCTTGGTGCGATACTTCATCGCATCGGACATCGAGTGGCCCTTGAAGCGGTAGGTGTCGGCGACGATGTAACTGGGGCCGTGGCCGGCGCGGCCGCGTTCGACGGCTTTGCCGAACTCGCGAATCACCGTGTCCAGATCATTTCCATCGACGTGCCAGTGCGGCATGTTGTAGCCCGAGCCGCGCTCGGCCAAATCCTTTTCCGCGCTGGAGCGTTCGACTTGGGTGCCCATGGCGACGCCATTGTTCTCAACCACGAAGATCACCGGCAGCCTGTAGAGGCTGGCAAGATTGAGCGATTCGTTGTGGCTTCCCTGATTGACGGCGCCGTCGCCCATGAAGACGAAGCTGACGCCGCCGGTTTTTTTGTAATGTTGAGTGAAAGCCATCCCCACCCCCAGCGCCAGATGTCCCCCGACGATGCCATGTCCCCCCATGTTATGATCTGCCGCGCTGAACAGATGCATCGACCCGCCCTTGCCCTTGGAACATCCGGTCGCCTTGCCGAAGAGTTCGGCCATCGCCGCGTGCGCCGACATGCCAAGCGCCAGGCTGTGGCCGTGGCAGCGATAGCCGTTAACAAGGTAGTCTCGTGATTTGTCGAATATGGCGGCAGTGCCGACGGCGATGGCTTCCTGGCCGCTGTACAAGTGGCAAAAGCCGCCGATCTTCATTTCACGCGTGCCATCGGGAAGCGTTCGCGGCGTGGTGTATTCAAAGTAGGTGCGTTCCTCGAATCGGCGGATCAGCATCATCATCCGCAGCCGCTGCAACGCGGTCTGGCGGTCGGGGCTCGCGGATTGGCGGTCGGGCCCGGCGGCCTGACCGTTGCCGTGCGGCGACTGGCCGTTCGCGCCCTTTTTTACCACCACGTTCCGAGTTGCTACTTCATCGGTTACGGTCATTTGGTTGCTCCCTGAATCGGCTGGCATCCGCGAGTGTAGGGGTTTTTGCGGGCCGCTTCAATACCGGAATCTTCTCACTCGCGGCAACGAGGATAGAATCCTCTATTGTATCACGGGCGTCTCGCCCGTGCGCGGTGCGCGGGTACTTTCCGCGAACCGCGATTGCTCGACTTTGAGCGCCGTCGGCACGGGCGAGACGCCCGTGATACGTCACGATTTCCCTACTCCGTTCGCACGGATGCAAGCGCAATGACGTCCCATAACGCCGCTTGCGGCTTGGCGGATCAGAAAAAGCTCGCTGATCCACCAAACCGCAAGAAGCCGCTCTTGATAACGAATCGCGAACTTACTTCAACAACCCATCTTTCCTTGCCATCGCGACCAGAAGATCGACCACGCGGTTGGAATAGCCCCACTCGTTGTCGTACCAGCTTACCACCTTGAAGAAGTTGGCGTTTAATTCAATGCCCGCGCCGGCGTCGAAGATACTGCTGCGGGCGTCGTGGATGAAATCGCTGGAAACGACTTCCTCGTCCGTATAGCCGAGGATGCCTTTGAGTTCGCCTTCGCTGGCGGCCTTCATGGCGGCGCAGATTTCCTTGTAGCTGGTGGCTTTGGCGGTCTTGAAGGTCAGATCGACCACGGAAACGTCCGCCACCGGCACGCGGAACGCCATGCCCGTCAGCTTGCCCTTAAGTTGCGGCATCACCAGCGCCACGGCCTTGGCCGCGCCCGTCGCCGACGGGATGATGTTTTGGTACGCGCCGCGCCCGCCGCGCCAGTCTTTCTTGCTGGGGCCGTCCACCGTCGGCTGGGTCGCCGTCGCGGCATGCACGGTCGTCATCAGGCCCTCGGCCAACCCAAACTTGTCATCGATCACCTTCGCGATCGGCGCCAGGCAATTGGTCGTGCAGGAGGCATTGGAAACGATCTTGTCCTTGGCCGGATCGAACTTGTTCGCGTTCACGCCAATCAGAAGCGTCGGCACGCGCTCGGGATCCTTGGTCGGAGCCGAGAGCACCACGCGCTTGGCGCCGGCTTTCAGATGGTTCTCCGCGCCGGCATAGTCGGTAAACAGGCCGGTGGATTCGACCACGTAATCCGCGCCGCTCTTGCCCCACGGCAATTCCGCGGGGTTGCGGATCGAGACGCACTGCACGAATTTGCCGTTGACGACGATGCCGTCTTCGCGCGCCTGCACGGAGCCCTTGAACAGGCCGTGCGTGGAATCGTGCTTGAGGAGATACGCGAGGTTGTCCGGGGGAACCAGGTCGTTGATGCCGACGAATTCGATATTGGGGTTCTCGATGCCGGCTCGGAAAACCAGGCGTCCGATGCGGCCAAAGCCGTTAATCCCTACCTTGAGGGCCATTGCCACTGCTCCATTTGATTAAAAAGGGGTGAGGAGCCCGCCGGAAAACCATCCCTGCCGGCCCAATCACGAAAGTCTCGGACGATAGGAAGAGCGGGAGGACGTGTCAAGATGCGCGAGTCCGCAATTGATCCGCCAAGCGGCTGGCCGCGGTCGAAATCCGAAGCACGAAATCCGAAATCCGAAACAAATTCAAACGAAGAAATCTCAAACTCAGACAAAACCGCGTTTCCAGTTTTGGATTTTCCGCCTTTGTCTTCCTTTGGATTTGTCTCGGATTTCGTGCTTCGGATTTCGGATTTTAAGCGGCGGCTTTGCGATCTGGCGCATTTCCAGCGTACGCCCAAGAATTCCGCGCACACCCCCTTGCTATTCGCCAGGCAGGTGTGGTAATATGCCTTAGCCTGCAAGGGGCAGTGCGTATCTCCTCCCCGAAACGGCTACGGGCAAGTCAGTAAAAACCCGATTTTGAGTTTAGTTGTAGACCGCTGGGCTTGAGGTGTACTCAGGCTTTGGAGGGTGCGGCAAAGCCGTACAAATCGCCAGTCCGTGGACGGATTGGCGAATCTCGATTCCGCGATGGGAAAATCTTTCCATCAGACCCCTCACAGGAAAAACCACGTCTGGCTCGGGTTCGCGCCGCGGAGGGCGTGAAATCCGCATCGAGTGAGCCAATCTACATGGATGTAGTCCCGCGCGGGCGCCCCGCTTCTTCACGATCTGTTGAAGAATACGCCGGTCCGGTGACGATGAAGGAAGCAATACACATGAATAGCAGCAATCTGCCCGCAGCCGTTGGCCTGGGCGTTCTCCCCCGCCAAAGCGGCCCCCATCAGCGCCCGCGCCGCCAACCGTCGGTGGTGGCCATGCCCAACATCGACCGCCGGCGCGACAACCGCGCCCCCACACAGGGCAAAGCGGTCCTCACGGTTTTGGATGGAAGCGGCGCCAACGGCACCCACGACATCCTCACGCGCGACGTCTCGTTCAGCGGCGTCTCGTTCCTTCTCCGCGAGGCCCTCTCCGTCGGCCAGTCCTGCCGAATTAAGGTTCAGGGCCCCGGCGCGGCAACTCATCTGTGCGAAGTGATCCGCTCGCGCCAACTGAGCAATGGCCGCTTCGAGATGGCCGTCGAATTCCGAAAAACGCTTTGATCGGGCCCGCACGAAAACATTTGACGCGGCCCCCCAACGCCGATAGGATTCCCACGACCGTTTGGAGAGGTGGCCGAGTGGCTGAAGGCGACGGTTTGCTAAACCGTTTTAGGGAGTCAAATCCTTAACGGGGGTTCGAATCCCCCCCTCTCCGTTACGTTACACCAAGCCATGCTCGAAAAGGTATTGAGATCGATCGAATCCCGCCGCGCGGCGTCGGTGGAGGATTTGAAGGCATTCCTGCGCATTCCCAGCGTCAGCACCAAGCCCGAGCATGCTCCAGACCTGCGGCGATGCGCCGATTGGCTGGCTGAGAAACTGCGGGGCGCGAAGCTGGAGGCCAGGGTGATGGAGACCGGCGGGCATCCGGCGGTGCTGGCCCGTAACGATCATCAAGCGGGCCGGCCGACGGTGCTGTTTTACGGGCATTACGATGTGCAACCGCCTGAGCCGCTCGATCAGTGGGTGACGCCGCCCTTTGAGCCGGCTATACGCAAGACCGATGCCGGCACCGATGCCATTTATGCGCGCGGCGCGGTGGACGACAAGGGGCAGGTCTGGGCCCACGTCGAGGCGATTTCGCAATGGCAGCAGGCCGGCGGAGTGCCGGTCAATCTCATCATGCTCATCGAAGGGGAAGAGGAGATCGGCTCGGACAATCTGGAACGATTCGTCAAGGAGCACAAGGCCGAGCTGAAAGCCGACCTTGCCCTCATCAGCGACACCGGCCAATTCGCGCGCGGCAAGCCCGCCATCACCTACGGCCTGCGCGGTCTGGTCTATTGCGAAGTCTTCCTCACCGGCCCCAGTCACGATCTGCACAGCGGCATGTACGGCGGCGCCGTGCCCAATCCCGCCAACGTGCTGTGCGAACTTCTTGCCACGCTGCATGACAAGCACGGGCGGGTGAATCTGCCGGGCTTTTACGATGATGTGGTGCCGCTGAGCTCCGCCGAACGGGCGGAATGGGGAAAGCTGCCGTTCGATGAAAAGGCGTATCTGGCCGCGCTGAATCTGCCATCGCTCACCGGCGAAAAAGATTACACCACGCTCGAACGCGCCTGGGGCCGGCCCACCTGCGACATCAACGGCATCACCGCCGGCTATCAGGGCCACGGCGCCAAAACCATCATCCCCGCCAAAGCGTCGGCGAAAGTTTCCATGCGCCTGGTGCCAAATCAGGATCCACAAAAAATCGTCGCCGCCTTCGAGTGCGCGCTCCGGGAACGCTGCCCGAAAAACGTCAAAATTGAATTCGCCCGCCACGGCATGGGCGGCGCGGTGCTGGTGCCGCGCGAGGGCAAAGCCATGCAGTTGGCCGCCGAGGCCGTGCAGGCGGGATTCGGCGTCGCGCCCACGTTGATCCGCGAGGGCGGAAGCATTCCGGTGGTCGGGTTGATCAAGCGCGAGTTGGGCATCGACACGTTGCTCGTGGGATTCGGCCTGCCGGATGATCGGGTGCATTCGCCCAATGAGAAGTTTGATCTGGACGCCTTGTATGCCGGCACGCGAACGGCGGCGGTACTCTACCAGAAGCTGGCCGGCCTCTAAATCGTCATGTGCACGATTAACCACGAAGTCACGAAGACACAAAGAAAATCAAGCCATTCCCAACTCATGCGTTTGCGCAGGCTGCGACTTTTGATTGGAAGCGCTTCGGAGGCAATTGCTGACCGTGAATAAATTTCTTCAAGGATATCATGCAGTCTCTGGTTTTTTTGGCAAGATTTCCAGGTGATTTATGCCGCTTGTGATAGTTTTTCGATTTTTGCCTCGCGTGCCGCGTGTAGGGCGGCGGTCACCTGCCGTCCTTTGTCGCTCATCATGTAACGATGCGTGTGCGGCAGTTTCTGGATCAGCCCGTGGGCACGGAGCATGCGTAGCTTTCGGGTGA